>Ga0315291_10013002_pt1 | contig 10103 bp, 11 predicted proteins | sample YL17G12_20_MG_FD_203070 | JGI IMG/M metagenome (GOLD analysis project Ga0315291, IMG submission 203070) | Sediment microbial communities from Yellowstone Lake, YNP, Wyoming, USA - YL17G12_20 | ecosystem: Environmental > Aquatic > Freshwater > Lake > Sediment | place: USA: Wyoming | collected...
TACCGCTGCCGCAGCAGGCTTCTTGACCTTTTTCTTGGTCGTCGGCATCAGGACTTCAGACGGGGCAGTGCTCATAAGATCCTCCAGTAGACTCGTATCTAACAGCAAAGCCAGAAATTTCTTGCTTGCTTTGTCTGTTAGCAATAGACCATGTTTACCGCAGTTTGTCAAGTCTTGGCCTGCGCTTAGTGGCTGCCGTGCTCCGCTGATTGGCGACAGCAAGCTGCGCGACAGGGAGATCCACGTTATGGCCCAACTGGACTGCGCCGAAGAACGCCAGTGCCACCGCATCCGCCTCGTCGTGCGACGCACACTCGATGCCGAAGCGTTTGTAAACAGCCAACAGGATCTCGTCCTTTTTAGCGTTACCCCGCCCGGTGAGGAACTTCTTCAACAAAGAGGGGGGCACCTCGTGCCACTGAGCCGTGCTCTCATGCAACACCTGCCGCACCATCGCCCCCAACTCCACCAGCGTGACGAGAGTGTGCGCATTGGCGTAACCATAGCCCTCAACAAAGACATGGGTGATGGCCCACTGGGTCAGTAGGTCTTCCACAGCAGCCGTGTACTTGTCCCATCTGACATAGCGAGTCGGATGATTCTGTTTGTTGGCCCCTTCCGGCGGAAAGTGGATGACCTCCCGGTGAATAATCAGGTCCTCGCTCCACACCGCCACACCCAGATGGGTTGCGATGTCCAATCCGGCGATGATCATGGGGCCTTGTCCCAGAATACGGTGGGAGGATACTTCCCAGAGAAGCATTGCTTCACCACGGCACACTTAGTCGCACGAGCGCAGAGAGCGGAAGCACAGATGCCCTCTGGCATACCCTCCTTCACGGCGTTGGCCATGCGGACATAGTGCGACACATACTCGTCGTTACGATGGACAAGAAATTCCTTGAAGGGCGAAATCCTGCCGGATTCATCCTTCGCTCCGTGTCCCCGAGAGATGTACAGGACATGCGCCACAGACACATCAATCTGCGACGTACGCGCATCCGGAGATTCAGCTATCAGCCGCAGGTACAAAATAGTCCGCAACCTGTGCTCCGCCAATGGCGCGATAATCTCCTTGAAATTAGGGGCAGATGACCCCGCAGATGGCTCGCCCTTGACGATCTTGAACTCTACCATTCGCAACTTGGCGGGAGAGAACTGCACCACGCCATCAATCGACCCCGTAAACCCAGACGGGTGGTGAAACACAGGCTCCACGTATTCCCACAGATGCGGCCCCCTGACACAGGGGGTGTCCCCCTCATCCGGGTATCTCGACCATGCATGAGTTTCATCGCACTTGATACAGTGCCACCCCCCGACCATGTAGTCACGCAGGTAACGATTGTTCAACCGCGCCTGCTGATCTCTACCGGCATCGAAAGTTGCACGTAGTGCGTGCGGCACGTACTGAGGCTGGCGCGATACCCCCAGCAACCGCATCAGCACCACCTCACGAGGACAGAACGGAACATCCTGCTTTGTCAATTCAGAGGCGTGCAACTCCTCGACTGACCGCGCATCCTCATGGCCTCCTACGTGCTTGGCCAGCAACTCTTTGATCCGCAATGGCGGCGACAATCTGGATTTGAGTTCCTTCATTTGCTTAACTCATTGAAGATGCGCTCTGGTACCAGAAACCACCCACTACCTCGCCACGGGTTGCCTGCAACGTCAACGAATTGCAGGATCATGGCTGGAACCTTACCGGAGTCCTCAGCCTCCTTGCTGATCTTATCCAACCACGCAAGTTTTATCGTAATAGAGGCGTGCTTGGTAGCCTTGCTCTCGATCAAAAACTGCGACTTGGTGATATCTCCCTTGGCCCCATCCTTGGCCCCGGAAGCGGGTGTCAGCCTGCCCCCTAAACGCTTGGCTGCGCGCTTCTCTGCCAGCTGCCCATGGCGCGGTATTCGATTGCGCTTCAGATAGGGGTTCATCAATCAGCCTCAATCACGTCACCCTTCTCAACCACGACACGCAGGATCAGGGTACGAACGAGGGTGCCGAAGGCTTCGTCATCCGTAATCTTAGTTTCAAGGGCATCGAGCGTCTTAGTCTCCGCAACGACCTCGCCGTGCTCGTCACGCAGAACCCAGCCGGTCTTGCCGTCCTTGAGGAGGAGTTCGTAATGCTTGAGGTAATGAATGATGGTACCCATGTCATAGGAATCCCCCACGGCTAACCTCAGCTTCTCATTCGGTAGCGTCGCCACCATGAACTTGCAGTTGCGTGAAGTGACCGGCACTTTCCATTTCTTCACGATGACTGAGACAACCTTGTATGCCGGAAGCGCCGTACTCAACTCCTTCGTGTACTCATCCTTGCCATACAGACGCAGCACGAGACTAGCCGCGTATTTGAAGGATGGCCCCCCCGGCATGGTCTCCGGATCACCATGCTGCACGCCAACACGAAAACGTATCTGGTTGATGAATATGAATGTCGGCTGCCGTCCTTCATCGGAGGCCACAGACAATGCTCGCGTCAACTTACGATACAACTTGTTGATGACGAGACCCTGCGTGCCGACCATGGCCTTCTCTGCATCAGAGTCCAACTCATGCTGCGTCACCAGCGCCGCAAGGGAATCCACCACAATCACCGATACGTCATCGGCATACGTCAAATGCTCGATTACATCCACAGCCTGCTCGGCATTACTCGGCTGCGCGTATACGAGGCTGTCGGTATCTACCCCTAGACGCTTTGCCCACCCCACGGAGAACGTGCCTTCCAAGTCTACGAAGACGCACCGTTTCTGCGGCCACAACTTCTGCGCCATGGCGATCCACTTCAGGCACAGGGTCGTCTTCATGGACGACTCCGTGCCATAGACCACGGTGATGCGCCCCAGTGGGATCCCGCCGCCGGTAGCAAGATCCAGCTGGAAGATTCCAGACGGCAACCGGGGCGGGTCCTCCCGCTGGATACCAACCTTGACGACCTCAGAATGATGGTCCTTGTTGAACTTATCCAACAAGGTTTTGAGTTTAGTCATTCAGTTCATCAAGGAGTCCGTTGACCTTCTGGTCCACCCACGCCTGCACCTCGGCAAACGCCTTGTCGATAGCCGCCTCATTGGATGCCCCTAGTGCGAGGCTAACCCGCACCGGCATGTACAGAGACACCGTGAGTTTCAGTGACTCAAAGTTACCGAGATTCTTTGTGTACGCCGCAGAGAACCCGACGTTAGCCGCAGGCTCCTGAACGTCAGCTATCGAAACGGGCACCTTCTCCTGCTTCGTGACCGTATTGTTCTGCTCGACTTCAACGTCGGCTACGACTGGCTTTTTTACTACCTTGATTGCCATGGTCCACCTTCCACGTCTTGTGAATTACAGTGATAACCTCGTCCAAAACAGGATCTGGCTGCTTGCGACGAGGGCCGGTCTTTGAATTGGCCTTCAGGGAATCCGCCAGCAGACGGATCAGCGCCACCTGCCTAGCGGTGTACAGTCGGTGCGTCCCCTGCGTGAATATGCTGGGAGGAATCCAGCCACGCTCCTCCCAGCTACGCAGTATCCCCACGCTGCACCTGAGACGATCCGCAACGTAACCCGACGTGTAAACCTCGACCAACTCCCCGCCGACCTCCCGCAGCAAGACGCGCTGAACCTTCAGCCCAGCCTGCCTCTCCTTACGGTAACAAGCCGCCGCACGGCGCGCCTTCGCCCGCACTTTCGGATCACTGCGGTAGCGTTTCTTGCGCAGTTTCGCGTATTCCTCGCGATGACGGACGTACCAGCGACGCACAGAGTCGCGATTCTTCTCTAGGCGGGTAGTTTCGTTTTCCATAGTTATGTGTTCGTACAGGGGGAATTTTGAATGATGAGTTGATGATACGCCGTTTGTCAATCTCTAACCCTCACCTCGCAGCCCAACTCCGCGTACCAGCGCATCCGCTTGGCAGCAAATGCCGCGAACACAGGGGAGTCCCCATCCACGATATCAAGCACCACCGGCATAGGCTTATCGGGGTACTCACGACGGATACGGCCAATGATCTGCACTACGTCGGATCGTGGAGTCCCCAACACACAAGCATCGAGCCATGGTACATCCGTGGCCTCTGAAGTCATCTGGTACGTAGCGAGGATCACCGGCAGGATCTTGACTCGCTCCCGCTGTTTCTTGCGCTCCCGCTCAGGCCCTGTGTAAGCCGTCCCGCCCAACCCCACGTAGTACCCGATGTCCTGTGCCGGAACACCTGCTATGACCACCTCCGAATGGATAGCGTCTAGGTGCGCCAGTGAATCCGAGAACACAATGGTATTCCTAGCCTTGCGATGGGCCGCCGCCACAAACTTGGCGATCAACTGATTGCGCGCATTGTTACGTGACAGCATCTTCGTAATGTGTCCCGTCTTGCCCGCCTCATGCGGAAGCTTGATGTAGCTGCCGTTCCGATACACCCGAGGCACTTTGAAATCGGAATGCCTGATGACGATGCGCGGGATCATCGTCTCTTGCCGTGCAGTCAGCTGCACCTCACCGATATGGCCCAAGAAAACTTGGTCCCGTCCGTCCCTACGGTAAGGCGTCGCGGACAGGCCCAGCCGCAACTTGGCTGGAAACCACCACATGGCCTGCGAGAAGTGCTCAGCCCCCATGCGATGGCAGTTCCCAGTCACGGTGACTTTGCCGTTCCTGCGAGACACCACCGTGCCATGAGGCATACGAACGCAATACACCATGCCATCGTAGGGCTGCGACACACTACTCAAAGCCTTTGAGGAGCGCACGCTCTTGGGCCACGAGGACACTCGGAACGCCTTCCTGACTTGTTTGATGGAAGACACCCTACCCGCCAGTGTCGCAATCATCTGCACCCGCTCGGCGTTGAAGGCATCGGACTCGTAATGAATCCCTGCATCCTGATACCAGCCATCCCACAGAGCTATTTCAGTCAACGCCTCTTCATACCACGTCCCAGACCGACCCAAAGTCACCCAGTCCAACCTCTTGCTGGGAGCGTAAGGCAGGTGAAAAAGAAACGAGGTATCCCCTCGGGCATTCACGGTCTCGGTGTACGGATAGCCACACGTTGCCAGTATCCAGCGCATCCGTTCGATCTTTCTTGCTCTGCGGAACATGAACCGAAGGGTGTACCCGCCCTTCCTACTACGGGAGCGCAGCAAACACCCATCTGCCTGAAACGCCAGCCACAACCGCTCCTCGGGAGTGAGGCCGCTCCCTTGTGTTGGATTCGGCGCATACATCGTATGCAGCCTCGACTGCGGCTTGAATTCAGAGAACGCAACCTTGCGCGGCTCATGCCCATCCCAATACCCAAAGTGCTGATGGTTTGGAGTTGCCAGCAAGTCACAGTGAGTTCCAACTATATTCACAAGGTCGCCAGTGAACGGCTTGGCAATTACCACCTCTGGCTTGGCGAAACTCAAATACCCGGTAGCTGGATCAATCTGCGCCACCAGATCATCTGCTGAAATCTCGGAAACGGGCTTCCACCCGATCTCCGTCAGAAGGTAGTGACTAGGGTGAAAACACTCGTCACAGACCACCAGCCCGAAACTGGCGTAGTCCACGTCGGGATACCGCTCTGGACCTTTCATAATGGACTGCACCAGCCCCACAACCAGCTTATGCTCTGGTCGGGGAGAGTTATCCCCGTTCCATGTGCCAATCTCCCCCTCGCTGAGACCCAGCACGCTCATCGCTGCGTCGATCCATTGCTGAATAATGTCTTGCTTGGTCGTGATAACCAGTGTGCGACGCTGTGTCAACGCGATCAGTGCGCACCCCACCACCGTCTTGCCCCATCCCGTAGGGGCCTGAATGATGAAGTTCTGCTCCTCGTGTAACAGCTTGGTGCCCTCCCTGACAATCTTGGATTGCTCCTCGTTGCGGGGCAGGAAGTGGTAGCCATAGCACACCACCTCCCCCTCGCTACGACGATCATCCGCTGAAGCTGGGCACAGCCTTCGCGGCAACCACAAAGTGTCTGTAAGAGGCTCATGTCGAGCCAGCGAGTACTCCTCGCCAAAGCGAGTCTCGGTGAGGGCCTGCACCGCAAGCTTATCGCTCCACGGATAAACCGCACCCCCCGCAACATACAGTGGTTTGACGTTGGTGAGCATAGAGGAGGTCCGCCCACATCATGCGGGCGGCTCCTGTCAGTCACATATCGTCAGCGCCATCGCCATCCTGCGGCGCATCGTCATCGAAGTCCTCGTCGTCGTCATCCGACGCTTTCGACGGCTTCTTCTTCGCAGCCTGCTTCAGCTTCTTCGTGTCGTGCTGTCCGACGACGTGCGTGCCAAAGCCCATTTCGACCAGTTCATCCGCCTTGAAATACTTGATCTCTTTGTCGTAGTCGAACGGCTGGATCTCTTCCGGCTTCAGCTTCAGGTCCTTCGCCAACTCAGCCAGATCCTGTTTTTCCAGAAAATCGAAGTCCGTGCCCACTTCAGGACTGCGATCCCCCGTACGCCCGATGGCCACGCGCCATCCGACCAGACCACCACGCTTCGACGCCATCTTCTGGAGCCGCTTCATGGTGTCGCGCTTGGCCACGAACACCTTACGCTCGTTGGTGTGCTTCTTCCCGTTGCGGTCCTCCCACTTGTTGTGGTCGATCACCGTGAAGATGTTCACCAGCGTCTTTGGTGCCTCCTGCTGGCACAGCGGGCAGGGCTCCTCTTCGGCAGTGCAGGGGAAGTAATTCCGCCAGTGCCCGTTGAGGAACAGCTTGTGCTCGGTGTACGCGACCCCCGGCTGCAACAGCCCGTCAGGAGTCAACTCGCCATCAAGAAACGTGAGCGCAGACTCTCCGTCCTTTGGCAGCCAGAACCGACGAAGGCCACGTGCTGCGGATCGGACTTCAGCTTCCGCGTCAGCCTTGGCATTCGCCGCGATAGCGGCTTTGCCTCGTTTTAGAAAACTCAATCCCATGACAGACTCCTAGAACAATATGCACTGATACTGAGTGCGGTTAAATGATAACGCAGACATCTATTGGTGTGCTCGGTAAGTTTGGCACGCGAATCAAAGTCGCAGACAACTCCCGGCATCCGAGAGCCGACGATGCAACTGGCGCAGTCTCTCGACCGCAATTTCCAATTGCGCGCCAACTTGACTTCCCTCCTGTGTGACTGGCGACCCAGAAAGCTTCGCAGGAGGCTGCTTCTCATCAGACGTATCCAGCACGGGTCGCAACCGCAACACCAGAGTGTCCGTGAGTTCGTGCAGCCTCCCGATGGTCTCATCCAGTGCAGCCAGCTGCACCAACACGCCAGACTCCTTTCTGACAGAAGGGTTGGCGTCTGCTGCATAAACCCCGTAGGTGTGCTCTCGTGCCATAGTCTCGTACCTCCCAAGGTCTTTTTCACGCTCCATGACTGTCAACTCCGTGTGAATCTACGTGCCCCGTACCGTCTGCGTAGAACTCCGTGTCGCGGTACTCCCCCGGCTCATCCTCGTCTGGATTCAGGCCAACACCCTGCACCCCATGGACGTGTCCCAGCTTCGCCTCCTGATACGTCAGCGAAACAGGCAATCCCTCCAGCGTGCGCCACTCACGGTACAGGTCCACGATGAACAGCTTCACCATGTAACGCATGGCGGCCATGTGTCGGTGGCCCCTGCTTACCTCCATCCACTTCGGATGATTCTCCAGCCGCGTCTTGTAGTCGTGGTAAATCTTCGTGTACTTCTCGTTACCCGACTTCAGAAACGACCCAGCCAGCACGCCCATGAGCTTGGTTTTCAAAAACGGGTTGAACGTAATGCTCTTCCTCGTTTTCATCGTACCGTCCTTGGCCTTGTACTCCCTGTCAATCAGGTGTTCTGTACGCATCGACGCGCCACGACCGTCCGTCTTCACGTCGAGGCCCGCGTACTGCCAGATGCTGGAGGGATATTTCGCTTTGTGGATGTTGATCTCGGAGATCAGCACGCCAGACATTGCAGGGCCGCACCCTCTGGTCTTCTCCAGAAACTCCGTGTAGATCGGGTACTGGAACAGTAAGTCCTCGAAACGGTTGAACTGCCTCTTCTCCGTCGCGTCGATCTCAAGGTACTGAGCTACCAGCGCGAGTTCCGTGATGGTGTCGATGATCCCATCGCTCTTGAACTGAATTTTGCTCCACCGCTTGTTCAGGACAAGCCCATCGGTGATGCGATCATAGGACAGCCGCAACGCCTTGAGGATGTCTTTGGCCTCCTGCTCCAGCATGATCTCACTGGTGCCGGGGGCCTGCCCCAGCTTCACCTTGAACTGCCCCGCAATGCGGTTGCCCATCTGAATGCGGATCTTCTGCAAATCATAGGTGCTACGCACCAGTGTCCTGATGTCACTCATCGTTCACTCCTTTGTCTAATGGCAATACGCCACACAGTAATTCTCGCAATTCACTCTCGGTCATTTCGCCCGGATCTTTGCGACCCTCGGGCGGAAACAGGTGCGTAATGAAAGCAGAAGAGAGGTACATGCTGACTCTGGAGCGGGCCTTGTCTCCCGCCTTGTCCGCGTCGAATAGCGTCACGATCTCGACTGCCTGCCGCATCCTCCTTGCTCGATCCTCGCTGAACCCCGCGCTCATCGGAGCACAGACATTCGCGTAAACGCGACAGATAGATGCCGCGTCAAAAACAGACTCGCACATTACTACGGGTTTGTCAAAATTTATCCACGACTCCCCATACCACACGCTGCTGTTATGCGACCTCAGCGCGGACTTGTAAACGTGATAGCGAGGCTGGTCCCCGGTAGGGGCAATGCGCCTGCCACGCAAACCACACAAAGTACTGTCAAAGTCGCGGATCGGAAAACAAATGGTGTCCTTCTCCGTATCGTACCGAAGATCCAGTTGTTCAATCACCCGATCAGGCAGCCCGCGATGATTCAGATAGGTGTGTGCTCGGGGCGACTGCATGGCGTGCATGAACGTGGCCAGCCACAACTCTGGAAACGTGACGTAAGGCGCAGCCTCTGGCACCCCCCACTCCTTGACATGGAACGAAAGAGGGCGCTCGCCATCTGCAATGGCAACCTCCAGTGCGGTTTTCAGGTTGTACTGGGGCAGGCTCGCACCATGGCGTGCCAGCTTGTGGATCAGCGTGATCAGGTCTCCGCCACCACAGGTGAAACAGTTGTATGAAGACTCTTCGGTGTCGCTGCACTTGATAGCGAACGACGGATGCACGTCCTTCCCTGACTGATGTTCCCATGGGGCAAGGGGGCACGAACACGACACCCAACCAGCACCGGGCACGATGCGCGTAGCTCCTAGTGCCTTCATGAATTGAATGATGCTGTTACGGTCCACAAAACGCTTGCGTGGTTAGGGTTACTATCGGAGATTGGCTCGCTGAGCGTCCTTGGACTACTTTTCCCGTTTGACTCGTTTGTGTTTTATGGAGTACTAAGATCGCGTGACACACTAAGCGAACGTGGTTGTCGTACTCTGTTCGGCTCGCATCTGGCCTTGGGGTTCCTCGACAGCACTGGCGCGCTACCCTTCTCTGGGTGTCTTTCGACGCTCGACTCGCTTCCGGTTTCTGGGTACCTTCTGGGGTCTGGCTCGCTATAAGTAATCGGGCTTCTAAGGAATATCGACACGCTTTTCCCGCGTGGTTGACTCGTTTGTTTTGGCACGCTCTTCATGAGTGGTTGACTGGTCTGCTTTGGCACGCTTTTCATGAGTGGTTGACTAGTCTGCTTTGGCACGTTGTCTCACCTTGGACTGCTTAGTGCGGATGACGCGCTGCACGTCTTAGGTTTTCTCTTTTAGAATGACTCGCTCATGTTCATTGGTGGTCAGTTTCTGCGTGGCTCGCTAAATTGGTCTGGGTGTCTCTCGTGCGTGGGCGAGTGGCTCGCTATCTGTTTCAGGGTGATCTTGGGCAAGATGGCACACTTTCTAACTCTGGTTGCCTAAAAAACTCTGGTTCATTGATGTTGCGGGGGTGGCTGCACCCGGCCCCCGCTCCGGGTTGGAGGGTTGCCGTGGATGATGACACGGCAATGCGGCAGCTTCGCACTACTGATCCTTGGCCTCCTCAATCACGATCTTGCGCTTGCTGACGTTCTCGTACGTCACCGCTTCATCGAACGCATGGCCCGTCATGTACTTGCGCAG
>Ga0315291_10013003_pt1 | contig 10103 bp, 8 predicted proteins | sample YL17G12_20_MG_FD_203070 | JGI IMG/M metagenome (GOLD analysis project Ga0315291, IMG submission 203070) | Sediment microbial communities from Yellowstone Lake, YNP, Wyoming, USA - YL17G12_20 | ecosystem: Environmental > Aquatic > Freshwater > Lake > Sediment | place: USA: Wyoming | collected...
TAAAGTGCTAATTTTGCATTTTTCATTGAGCCTTCCCCTGGAACCCTTGAACCCTGGGCCCCTCGAACCCTATAATATCTCCTTCTCCAACAGCACCCCCATCTCCTCGAACCCCAGCTTCTTGTAGAATGCCGAGGCTTTTGTTTTTTTCTCAAAGGTCGTGACCTCGACCTCCCCGGCTTTGCGTCGCTTGGCCTGGAGCACGGTCTCCGCGACCAGGGCCTGGCCCACGTCTTTGCCCCGGACGTCTTTCCTCACGATGAGCTCGTCCAGCAAACAGCAGGTCCCGGTGTGAAACAGGGACTTGCGGAACCACAGGCTGGCTAGGCCCAGGACCTCCCCTTTTTCCTCGGCGACCAGCAGGAGGTGGTTCTGTTCCTTCAGGAGCGATGCGTACAGCCGTTCGGAGGCTTTGACCTCGGCCGGCCTGAGGTCCAGGAACCTCTGCAGCTCCCGGATGTGGGCAAGCACAGTCTTTCGGTCGTTAAGGTTTGCTTCGCGCACAATCATTTTCAGCACACCTCCCAGCTTTCTTTCAAGGAGATCAGCGGCTCGTCATTCCGGACTTGATCCGGAATCTCGCTCTTTAATTTGAAATTTTCAATTTGCATTTTTCAATTTTCAATGAGTCTTTCACTTCCACCAAACTTCCATATCCTTCTCCGGCAGAAACTCCTTCCTGGTCAGATAAAAAACCTGTTCTCCTTTAATTTCCTTGAGCGAATCCGGCGAATAGGACAGGGTGACCTCCTTGAACGATGACGGCACCCGCACGATGAACTCGGCCTGCTTCAGGGCTTTCCCCCAGGCCTGGGTAGTGGTGAGGATGTATTTGGCCGAGCGGTCTAAGCACCTTTGGGAATAGACTACGTCCACGGTGGGTTTCGCATGGGGCCCGGCCTCCACGGTCCAGGTGATCCCGTCTTTTACTTTGCGATAGGCGATGGGCTTAACCCGGATGGCGTGGGGAAAAGGGTGTGTCGCGTCTATGGGGAAGGGATAGAACATAGCCACCCGGACCGGCTCCGGATTCGGGTTCGTGAAATGATAGGTTCCGTGGATCGTGAGCGTATTTCCCCGGACGTTCATCTCGATGCGCTCCGAGGTGAATTCCACCTGTCCCCCGGCCAGGGCGGTTCCCGCGAGCAGGAAGATGAAGGCGAACAGCCTGAGGGGGATCATGGAGATAATTGTTACACGTTTAGGAGGAAAAGTCAAGGGGCGCCGTCCGTAAAGCCCGTCATCTCAGCATCTCTCAGTCTCGTCATGCTGAACTTGTTTCAGCATCTCTCTAACTCGTCATCCTGAACTCGTTTCAGGATCCAGCGTCTTTTGTAGTGTCATTGCGAGGAGCGTAAGCGACGAAGCAATCTCAACCTTCTTTAAGGGCTCGTCATGCTGAACTCGTTTCAGCATCTCGTCGTTCAGTCGTTACGTCTCCAGCAAGCGCAGCGATCCAGCGCTTCAACCGTAGCGTAGCGATCCAGCGTCCTTCGGCCCCTTGACTTCCCTCTTCCCTTTGAGCTATAATCCAGACATCGAAAGAAGCGGTTTTTTAGGTTCACGGGGCCTCGTCCCCGTTCACGCCGAGGCTCAAGGGCCCGGCGATTGTCGTTTGGATGCTATAGATTCAAATGGATACTTATAAGATGAGAGGATGATGTTGCGGTCCACAACTCGCTTTGGTGGCGATTGGACGACTGAGAAGCTTGAGCGGATTCGGAAGTACCTTGTGGCCTATTCGAGGATTATGAGCAAGCAGGTCTACCAATACGCTTACATAGATGCTTTTGCCGGTACGGGGTATCATCAGCCGAAACCCTCTCGGCCTTCCTCTGAGCTTATGATACCGGAATTGGCGGAGCGGGAATCCCAGCTTTTTTTGGAGGGTTCAGCTCGCATTGCGCTTCAGGTGGTACCGCCTTTTCATAAGTACATATTCATTGAAAAGGGTCTGAATAAGATACGGCGGCTTCAACAGTTAGTGGAAAAGGAGTTCCCGGGTAAGAAGAAAGATGTCATCTGTATGCGAGGTGATGCAAATACACGTATTCAGGAATATTGCGAGAAGAGTTGGTCTAAACATCGCGCCGTCATGTTCTTGGATCCTTACGGGATGCAGGTCTCTTGGGGCACCGTTGAGGCTGTCGCAAAGACGAGGGCAATAGACCTTTGGATCCTCTTTCCTTTAGGAGTTGCCGTCAACAGGATGCTTACAAGAGATGGACAAATCTCTAAACAATGGAGGGATAGGCTGGACTCCATGTTCGGTGCTTCTGACTGGTACGAAGCTTTCTATGAAACCAAGTCCACCACTTCGCTTTTCGGTCAGGATGACCGAACCGCCAAGACGGCAGATCTGGGCGCGATAGGCCGTTATTACATCCGGCGCCTCAAAACGGTATTCGCGGCTGTTGCTGAGAATCCCTTGTCGCTTTTCAACTCCAAGAACAATCCTCTTTACCTGCTCTGCTTCGCAGCCGGAAATCCTAAGGGCGCGCCGACTGCGGTGAAGATCGCGCAGCATATTTTAGCGACGTAACGAAATGGCCATCAATTCCTCCATCGAGTGGACCGAGTCCACCTGGAACCCTCTGACCGGGTGCTCCAAGGTGAGCGCGGGGTGTCGGAATTGCTATGCGGAGCGGATGGCTCGCAGGCTCCAGGCGATGGGCCAGGCGAACTATGCGAACGGGTTCAGGCTGACGGTTCATGAGCGGGTCCTGGACCAGCCGCTCTCCTGGCGTAAGCCCCAGATGGTCTTCGTGAACTCGATGAGCGACCTCTTCCACCCGGAGGTTCCCCTGGACTTCATCCTGCGGGCTTTTGAGGTGATGAACCGGGCCTCCTGGCATACCTTCCAGGTCCTGACCAAGCGTTCGGAGCGTCTTTTGGAGCTGAGTCCCTTGCTTCCCTGGGCTCCGAACATCTGGATGGGAGTGAGCGTGGAGAATGCGAGGGTTGCTTATCGGGTTGACCATCTTCGCAAGACCGGCGCGGAGGTTAAGTTTCTCTCCCTGGAGCCTCTTTTGGGTCCGCTCTATAACTTGAATTTAAAAGGTCTTGATTGGGTGATCGTAGGCGGGGAGTCCGGCCCCGGGGCCAGGCCGATGGATCCCCTTTGGGTGAAGGATATCCAAAACCAGTGTCAGAGGGTCGGGGTGCCGTTTTTCTTTAAGCAGTGGGGCGGGGTGAATAAGAAGAAGGCGGGCCGCTTGCTTCAGGGCAGGACTTGGGACGAAATGCCGAAGGTTGTTGAGGAGTCGTTGTTTCAATGCAAATTATCAATGCCCTAATCTAAACAAAATCATATCTCTAAAGTTCGTCCCTCCGCTCATGCCCTCATGATACTTACAGAAGAAATCCTAAAAATAATTACGACAAAGCCTGGTCAAAAGGCTAAAGATATTGCGACCATATTAGGTGTGGATAAAGCGGTTGTTAATTCTGTACTTTATGGCCCATTGCGTGGTAAAGTCGTTCAAGATAGGGCATACAGATGGTGGCCCATAGACCATTCCAGAGCAGAAAGAGTCCAAACAGAGACGGCCCCGAAACTTGACACCTTATTAGCAAAACTATCTCGGTACTATCTTGACTGCTTAAGCCATGATGATATCGGCGGCGTAAGTGTATGGGCCTCAAGCAAATATAATGACCTTTCTTACGTCGAACTTAAAATCCATCCTCAAATAACAGAAGGTGACATCTCTCTCTTTGAGGAGGATTTTGCAAAAAAGCTCTTGGAAAAAGTTCGTCGGAATCGGAGTCAACTGACCCTTTATCTTGGCTATCCAACCAGCCTTAAGAAAATCCGTGGCAAAAGTGGTTGGGAGGGCTTTAAAGTAGAACCAATTTTTCTCCTTCCATTGCAGGAGGACCCTATAAATCGTCAGTCTCCTCCAGTGCTTACCGAAGAAATACTCCATATCAATTTTGAGGCATTAAAGGCTCTTACTATTACTGGAAGTAGCAACGTAATTGGTGAAGCGGTTCAACTTCAAGAAGAACTTGGACTAACAAATACTGAAGGGGATCTCCCTGACTTAGATGAAATAATTGCAAGGCTTCGATCTGTTCGTTCCGAATGGGCTTGGAAGGAGGAGCCAGACCCGTACACGCTGAACCAACGGCCGTTGCTTTCTCAAGCTGAAGAACCTGGTATATACAACCGTGCTATCTTAGTGGCAACGGAACGATCTCCTTATACTCGAGGCCTCGAGACTGAACTTGTGAGCCTTCAGTCAGTGGAGGAGCACAAATATAAGGATACAGCTCTTGGTGCTTGGCTGAGTGGCATGGCTTTGAAAAGTCAACCTGCATCACCGCAACCGCTTCTTGAAGTTCTTCCTCTTAACAGCGAACAACGCCAAGCCGTTCTTCAGGGTTTACACAACCCTCTAACTGTCATTACAGGTCCTCCTGGTACTGGCAAATCACAGGTTGTTACGTCTCTTTTGATTAATGCTGCATGGCAAGGTAAAACCGTTCTCTTTGCTAGTAAGAACAACAAAGCAGTTGAAGTTGTGGAGACTCGTGTTAATGCTCTTGGTCCGAGTCGAATTCTTATTCGTCTCGGTTATGACCAACAGCGTGACTTTCGAAGCGAACTCGCTGTTTATCTGGTTTCCCTTCTTGCTGCATCATCTTTACCAGAGGATGAAATTAAATATCAGGAATATCTGCAGAAGCACGAGGATATACGTTTTCGTTTCAATAGGCTTGAGGCACTAGTTAAAGCGACCCTGGATATTCGTAATAATATTGACCAGATAGAGCAAGAAGTTGAGGTGATAAGGGGGAATCTTGGTCATACCCTCTTCAATTCCTTCAGAAATATCGAAGAGAAAGCCCTTCGTGAAACCGCCAAAACTTTTTGCGATACTGTATATCGATCCCAACGGTCCAAGCAAAATGTCCTCGTTCAGGTGCTTTGGCAGTGGTTTAAAAAAGGTCGTTACATTCGCCTCGCTGAGGCTACGAACCAGCTTGCGGATATTGCTACCCACTTAGGTTTGGCTATTCCCGATCTTATTCCTGAAGATAGCACAATAGAGCAATGGGCGATATTCGCAAGGGATTTATTGGATCGCGTTGAAATTGCTGCCAAGGTCTTCAACTATTTTCAACAACTTGACCTTCTTAATTTCTCCACGCCTTTTGAGCAGATTAGCCAGCGTTATCAAACGTTGGTTGACGAACTTTCGGATAACTCAGAAGATTTATGGCAAACATGGTTAAAATTACGTCCAAAGCGGTTGACGAAGGAAGATAAAAATCTACTCAGTCAATATGTCTCACTTCTTCAGTTAATTATGGCCAGCACTGAAGAGAGGCATACAGCCAATAAAAAAATATTTGCTAAATACTATGATATATTACCAAAAATCACCAAAATTCTTTCCTGTTGGGCCGTTTCTTCCCTTTCTGCACGGGGTCGTATTCCTTTTGAACCAGGCTTTTTTGATTTGCTCGTAATCGATGAGGCCAGCCAATGCGACATCGCATCCGTAATACCCCTTCTTTACAGGGCCAAGCGCGCTGTAATAATCGGCGATCCTAACCAGTTGTCTCACATCTCCACCTTAGCTGAAAACCAAGATACCCAGTTTCTCGCAAAGTACGGACTTATTGATGATTATGCTTCTTGGGCTTATTCGGTAAATTCGCTATTTAAGTTAGCCAGCAGTTTTTGTGATTCCACCGACATCATAGATTTGCGTGACCATCACCGTTCTCACTCTGACATAATAGGTTTTTCAAATAAGGAATTTTACGGTGGTCGATTACGTATTGCTACCAATTACGATAGGCTCAGATTTTTAAAAGATAGTGGCCCCGTGGTTCGGTGGCTCGATGTTCCTGGCCAAGTTCTTCGACATGCTGGTGGAAGTGTATACAATGAACCAGAAGCTCGGGCGGTCGTTCGTGAACTGGAGCGCGTTGTATTAGAGCAGAATTATGTTGGTACGATCGGCGTGGTCAGTCCGTTTGCTCCGCAAGCCAAACGAATTCATGATATGGTATTCCAGCATGATCAACTTGCCCGCAGAATCGTTGATAAAGAATTTCTGTCGGCAACCGTAAATAAGTTCCAGGGTGACGAGCGCGACCTTATGATCTTTTCGCCTGTAGTTTCATCTGGCATAACCAAAGGAGCTCTTTGGTTTCTTCATAAATATCCGAATCTTTTTAATGTTGCGATAACACGTGCTCGCGGTGCTCTTGTTGTTGTTGGCGATCGTCAGGCCGCTCTTAATTCAGGGGTAGATTACTTTTCTCGTTTTGCCGTATACGTTTGTCAAATCGATTCGCACCGCAAGGCTCCTGATCAAGAGTTCTTTGATTATGGGCCTGACTACCCTTCCGTCGCTCATCCAGAAAAGGTTTCTGAATGGGAGAAGATTCTTTATCAGGTGTTATATAAAGCTGGATTACGGCCCATGCCTCAGTATGAGGTGGATAAATATTACTTAGATTTCGCTTTGTTAAACGGACAAAGGAGGTTGGATATTGAGGTTGATGGTGAATATTACCATCGTAATTGGGATGGGGAGCACTGTCGTCATGATCATATAAGGACACAGCGTTTGATTGAACTGGGTTGGGACGTCATGAGATTTTGGGTCTATCAAGTGCGAGATGATCTCCAAAGTTGCATCAATCGTGTTCGCACCTGGGTTAAAACTTAAATAACAGTTTGTAGATGTCTTTCCTTGGATTAGGCAGCCTGCGGGCCGCCTTGTTGATTTCCCTCCCCGTTTCTTATTTCCTATTCCCGCATTTAAACCACGATCTCCGCCTGCGCGTAGCCTGACCTTCCCCCGTCTGGTCTCACGACCCTTCCTTTAACGGCTACTCTCGTTCCCGAAGGGATTCCCGAGAGGACGTGGAGGCCGGTGGTTCCGTCGGCGTAGGTTAAATGCCGGAACTTGGAGGGGTAGGCTTTGCGGGAGGGTTTGGTCTGGAGGAGCCAGAGGTCTATGAGGGTGCCTGAGGGCAGGGGCTCCCATCGGATTCTCACTATTCCGGGGCTGGGGTTTCTTAGTCTGAACCTCTCGGGCGGGTTGGGCAGGGGGATTGCCGGGGGCTGATTCACTAAAGTCAGTCCCGCGTCCGATAATGTCCGGTTCGCGGACACGTAGGCGCTATACCCGGTCCAGTGGCTCTCCCTGCCTAAGGTCGGATCTGTCGGCTTGACCAGAAAGGTGAAGGCCTCCCAGGCGGCCCGTTCCCCGTCCGTAAGTCCTGCCCAGGCCCGGCTGACCACCGGGGTGGTCTTCCAGACCTGCTCTCGGCGCTGGGTCCTGGTCTGGCTGGGCATCACGAAGGTCCTCAGGCAGTTGATTCCCCTCCATTCCGAGAACACCACCCCGTCGGCCATCCTGCCCCGGAGCCCGATGCTGTGTAACGGCGCTCTTACTTTAGCCATTTTCTTTTCTCTCTCCTCTCTACTCGCTACTTTCTACTTGCCTCATGTTATATTATACACGAGTTTACCAATCCTTTGTCAAGTACCTCAGTGCGGGAATAATTAGTGTGAAATCGGCGAGAAATCGGCGAGAACACGGCGGGAACATGGCGGGAACACGGCGGGAACACGGCGAGAAGTCGGCGGGAATACGGCTGGTACATGGCGGGAAGTCTTACTGCATCGGCAGAATACTCTACCTTTAAAGCGGGCACAAAAATAGCCTCACCATTGGCTTGCGAGGCGTGGAACTTGAAGTAAAACAGGAACTTATCTCTTCTCTTGTGTCTCCAGGAACTGTCTGGCCAGGCGAATCAGGGTCTCTCTCTTGTTCAAGCCCGGCTCATCCAGCACGGCCTCCAGCAGGTGATTCAGCACCTTGCCGACCAGCGGCCCGGGCGCAAGACCGAATTCCTGCATCACATCTTTCCCGTTGATTGCCAAGTCCCGCGTGGAAAGCGGGGGCTTTTTGGCCATCTCCTCCCGGATGATCTTCTCGAATTCGTCCACATCCTTGGAGGAGCCGCCTTTGCCCTGGGCCACGATGTCCGCCCGCCTGAGGTCGAGCAGGGTGAATATCTGGTCCTCGCCGACTTTACGGATGAGGCGCCGGAGGCCCCTCTCGGTCTCCGGGGCCTGGAACATGTGCGCCGAGACCAATCGCGTGACCCTATCAATCACCTCATTGGAATACTTGAGCCGGGACAGGGCCCCTTCGGTTATCTCTGCTCCCATCTTGTCATGTCCGTAGAAGGTCGCGCCGCCGTCGTACACTTCCCGGGTCCGGGGCTTGGCTACGTCGTGGAACAAGGCCGCTAAGCGCGAGACCAAGACCTTTGGCGAGGCGTCCACGGTCATAAGGGTGTGCCTGAACACATCGTGGGCGTGGTATCCCCCGGGCTGGTCGCAGCCCACTCCCTCCTCCAGTTCGGGCAGCGCCTCCCGCATCAAGCCGCTTCTCTGCATCAGGAAGAGCCCAATGGAGGGCTTGTCCGCCTTGGTGAGGAGTTTGGCGAGCTCCTCCTGAATCCTCTCCGGAGACACCGTGGCGATGAGCCGGGCGTGCTGTCTCAAGGCCCGGAAAGTTCCCTCCTCGATGGCGAACTCGAACCGCGCCGCAAACTGCACGCCCCGGAGCATCCGCAAGGGATCCTCCTCAAAAGCCCTTGGGTTCACCAGACGGATCAGACTTTCCTTGAGGTCCTCACGCCCGTGAAAAGGATCAATCAACACCGTCTCTTGAACCTTGAGCTTGGGCCCTTCGGCTGTCTTTTCGTCCAGCGGATAGGCCATGGCGTTGATCGTGAAATCCCTGCGCCCGAGGTCGACCTCCACCGGGAGGTCGGGGTCATGGTCCACGGAGAAATCCTTGTGCCCAACACCCGTGGAGGCCTCTTTGCGGGGAAGGGAAATATCAAGGGTGGCGGGTTGAGGGATGAGGTCTGAGGGGTGCGGGGTGAACTTGAGGACGCCGAAGGAGCGGCCCACCAGGTCCACCCTACCGAACGGCTCAAGGGTTCGAGTCAAGTCCTCCAAAGGGATGCCGGTCACTAAGAGGTCGGCATCCTTGGGCTCGAGGTCGGGGTGGATGAGCCGGTCCCGCAGGCTCCCGCCTACGAGATAGAGTTTTCCCTTGGCGAGGATAGCCCTTAGAAGGTCTTGTGAAAGCCCTGCGATCAACGCTTTCCTTTATCTTGAAGACCTATGAGCAGTTCCCTGGCACAGGAGCCGAGCATGCCGAGGTGGTAACCCCCTTCCTGAACCAGAAGTGTGGGGAGGCCGACGGATTGAAGTCTGTGCCCTATCCTCCGGAAGTCCTGCGAGACGAGGCCGAACCCTCCCTGGGGGTCGCTCCGATGGATGTCATACCCGATGGAGACAACCAGGAACCGGGGATGGAAGGCGCGGATCGCGGACAGGGCCATCTCCAGGGCTTTGAAATAGAGCTTCCCCGACGCTTTCAGGGGGAGGGGAAGGTTGACCAGGTTCGGGGCCGTGATCTCGGTGTAGGCCTCCCCGGGATACTCCACCGGGGTCTCGGCATGGATCGAGGCGACCAGGACGTCTTTTCTCCATTTAAAGATGTCCTGGGTCCCGTTGCCCATGTGGTAATCCAGGTCTAGGATGGCGACCTTGCCTTTTTCCGCCAGGAACTTGGCCGCCGAAGCCGCGTTGTTGAAATAACAATATCCGCCGTAGAAATTCCTTCCCGCATGATGCCCCGGTGGCCGGGTGAGGGCATAGCTCGTCTCCCCGGTCTTAGCCAAATGCTCCGCAGCCCGGACCGCGCAGGTCACCGAGGCCAAAGCCGCGCGGTACGTTCCCGGAAGGATCTCCCCCCAGGCATCGATCGCCCCTTTGCCAATGCCTTTCCGTATATCCTCGACCATCCAGGGGAGGTGAACCCTTTGGGCATCGCTCAGACGACCCGGTCCAGTGGGTACGATGCGAATGAAGGGGAGACTCCTGATTCCGGCAAGGATGGAATGCACCCTTTGCGGAACCTCATAGGCTCGTTCCCTTCCCCCTTTCCCGTCGTCCTCGGTCTTGGGCCGGTGCAGGGTATGGATTTTCGGGTAAAAGACTCTCATCTCAGGGCAAATTCTTGCAGGAGCTCAGGGCCTCGTAGAGC
>Ga0315291_10013006_pt1 | contig 10102 bp, 7 predicted proteins | sample YL17G12_20_MG_FD_203070 | JGI IMG/M metagenome (GOLD analysis project Ga0315291, IMG submission 203070) | Sediment microbial communities from Yellowstone Lake, YNP, Wyoming, USA - YL17G12_20 | ecosystem: Environmental > Aquatic > Freshwater > Lake > Sediment | place: USA: Wyoming | collected...
ATTTTCTCTATCATATACATTTTAAGCGGGGATAATGTAATACTGGTAGAGACGCATTGCATGCGTCTCAGCCTTTTTAGCGACCCTGAAAGGGTCGCACTACGAAAGAGTAGGGGCATCCCGCCGATGGCGGGACAACGTGCCCCTACTGATTCTTTGAACCTCGGAAAAAATTAATTCAATCCGAATTCTTTTTGTAAAGCCTGGGTTGCCTGGCCAAGCTGGTTTTTAGCTATGAGGCAGTGCAGGCAGGTCATTGAGGTGCAAACCGCCTGAATGTTGATCTTTTGGGTAGCTAAAACCTCAAAAGCTCTACCAGCTATTCCGGGAGTTTGTGAAAGCTGAGGGTGGGTAACCGTAACCAGAGCTACCTCAGGGTCTATGGCTAACTCCTGAGCTTTGATGTCTTCACTGATCTTTTTTAATTCGAACATAGCTGACTGTAAATCTTTTTTAGCCAGAACGAAAGTGATATTAACCTTGCCCATAGTGCCGCAGGAGGCAGAAGTTATCAGCTGCACATTCATTCCATGCGACCACAAACTGCCGAAGATCCTGGCAGCAATGCCCGGCAGGTCGGGAACTGAAACCAGAGTTACTTTGGAAATATCCATCTGATTTAAAATTTGAAATTCGGACATAGGATAGTCTCCTGATGTTTAAAACTGCAAGATCGATTTGTGTTCAAAAATATTTATTATCCCACCTTGAGGACAAGGCGGGATTACCGAATCTTGCATAGTTGAATTTTCAAAGAAAACTTCAATTTGTTTCAAGATAATATAAAACCTATTAAAGTCAAAGAATTTATGCAGTTCTTAGCCTAAAAAGTGAAGAAACAAGGGTAAAAAGATAGATATTATCGCATTGATAAAAATTAGAGACAACCTAAGTAAATATTTGTGCGAGGGATTACGAGAAATGATCTCACCCTGACCTTTCCTATAAGGAGAGGGGAGATAAAAGTGGTGACAGTTGGAATTTTCAATGGATTTATAAATCAAGATTATTTATCTTTTTAATGGATGATAAACTTCTTTAAGCAGAATGGTTTTTTGTTATCTTTTGCCATTTTGATATTAGGGGTAGCTCTGATCGGCTCTCCTTATAACCAGAGTCACAGCTTTCTTTTGAAGACGGTCTATTTTCAGACTTTTATTTTTGGGCTTTTCCTTCTTTTCGTCTTTAATCTAGTTTTACATCCGGGTATGCTAGTCAGATTTCCCTTGAAGTATCCTGTTCTTTTGTTCTGCGGATATTCGCTCTTATCTTTGGTTTTCGGCCAGTATAAATATGCTTCCTTTTTCGGGTTTTTAAGGATTATATTCCTATTATTATTATATTTTCTAATAATCAATTTAGTCACAGATTCCAGGAAGCTTTCATTCTTAGTAAAAGCGGTTATAATATCGACGGGCTTGGTATCTTTGATAGGGTTATTGCAGGTAGCAGGGATTTCTCTTGCCGCCTGGATACCTGCCTATCCCAGCCGCATAAGCTCAACTTTTGGTAATCCTAATTTTACGGGTTGTTTTTTAGCCATTACCCTGCCTTTATCAATTGCCTATTATCTGAACTCTATAAATAAAAAGAAACTGGTTTATTTTTTCATATTTCTCATAGGATTCATAGCTTTACTTCTTACCAGAAGCAGAGGGGCAATAATAGCATCAGCCTTGTCTTTTCTTTTTATGGGCGGGACATTTACCTTTGGTAAATTCAAGGATTTATTAGGAAAAAGAAAGCATTTTGTATTTTTGGGGCTGACGGTTATAGTAATAATCGTTATTTTTTTTCTGATTGACTCTGGTTCTGAAAACCTGGCAAAAAGATTTTCCGAGACCTCTCCCGCGGAAGGGAGTTTACTTTTCCGCTTAAAGATCTGGGAGTCTGTTTTAAATCTAATCCGGCATAATTTTTTATTTGGAACCGGCATAGGGACTTTCCAGATTTATTTTCCTCAATATGCCTTTACAGATTTCTATAAGGTTGTTCCCATAGGGAATCTTCTGCATGCAGAGAACGAATATTTAGAGATCTGGTCAGAGATGGGAGTAGTCGGTTTGGGTTTATTTCTCTGGATTATATCCGGAGTTTTCTATAAAGCCTATAAATTTATAGGCACAAAAGTTGAGCTTAAACAAAAGGTTTTAGTAATCGGGCTACTCTCCGGTACAGTTGCGGGATTAATACAGGGATTGGTCTGCGTAAGCTTGAGATTAACCGGACCTGATTTCTTTTTCTGGCTGAGTATCTCCCTGCTTCTGGCGCTGATCTTAAATTCTGAAAAGACTGAGACTAAAGTGTTTTCGGGTTCACTTTCTACAAATCAGCTTGCGAAGGGATTAAGATATTCTGCATACGGACTAATTATCCTTTTCACTTTTTTCTTTGGGGTATGGCAGATAAGGGGGTATTCAGCTAATATCTATTTAGCCCGGGCTCAATCTTATATCGATTCTCAGAACAAAACTAAAGCCATTCGGGAGCTGGAGAAAGCATATAAAAGGAATCCTTACTGTCTGGAGTCTATGTTTCTGCCCGGATCTTTAAATCTGGAGCTGCAAAGGTATTCTGATTCTGAAACCTGGTTCAACCGGCTGCAGAATTTAGCCCCGGATTACGGAAATATTCACGAGTGGAAAGGGCTGCTTTTTTTCCGGACCGGAAGATTTGATTTAGCAGAAAAAGAATACCTGAAAGCTGTCAGGATGAGGGGCACTGGTCTGAATCATAATTATTTAGGTGAGGTCTATGCCAGCCAGGGTAAATTATCTGCGGCTGAGAAAGAATTTAAAAAAGGAATAGAGTTAGACTCTTCCATGGTCATAACGCAGATCAATTTAGTTCAACTTTGTCTTCTTCAGGGTAAGAATGAACCGGCAGTGGCTCAAGCTGAAAGGCTTTTGAGAATATCCGATATTCAAAAAGAAGAAAAGATTACTCTCGAATTACTTTTAGCTACTGCCCTTTTCAAGCTAAATAGAATGGATGAATTGATGGAGGGAATAGAGCTAATTATTTCCCAGGAGCCTGATTCGATTCAAAAAGATAAAGCAGCTGATCTGCTTCAAAGGTTTGCCTGGGAGATGATTAAGAAAAATGTAAATATCAATCAAGCATTAAATTTATGCGATAAAGCGCTCCTTTTAAATCCAGCCCACCCTGAGATTATCTACAATACCAAGGGATGGGCTTATTTTAGAAAAGGTGAATATCTGAAAGCCCAGGTTTGTATCAAGAAAGCAATTGAGCTTGATCCAGAGAATGAAAAATTCAAAGGTGATCTGGAGGTAGTGTATAATGCAATTAAGGGAAATAAACCGGAAATTGAAATAAAATAGAAGAGTGATTTTGAAAATTGTAGCGCTGCCTCTTATGAGGACGCTGCAAGCGCAGATGATAGTTTTCACTTATGAGTTGACAGTTAAGAGATTAAACATATATTGAGATTTTAGAAATCGATGACGTAATATGATAAGGTTATAATCACAGGAATATATGACTAAGAGAGACTATTATGAAGTTTTAGGGGTGGACAGGTCTTCCACGGAAGAGAACATTAAAAAAGCATACCGCAAATTAGCCCTGCAATTTCATCCGGATAGAAACCCCGGTAATAAAGAAGCCGAGGAAAAGTTCAAGGAAGCAACTGAAGCGTATGAGGTCTTGAAAGACCCGGATAAGAGGGGTAAATACGACCAGTTCGGACATGTGGGAGTCGGTGCAGGTGCAGGAACAGGTTTTCAAGGGTTTGATTTTGGTACTTTTGATCTGGGGGATGCCTTAAGGACTTTTATGCGGGACTTTGGGGGGGGTGGTTTTGAGGATTTTGATATTTTTGGGGAAAGAAGAACTTCCAGAGCAAGGCGTGGACCGATTAAGGGTGAAGATTTACAGATAAAACTTAGATTGAGTTTGGAGGAGATTGCTACAGGTGTAGAGAAAACAATTAAACTAAAAAGACAGGTCAGATGTTCAACCTGTGATGGAACAGGAGCAGACAGGGGAACATCTAAAAGAACCTGTCCTACTTGTAATGGCACCGGGGAGGTGAGAAAAGTTTCCCGCTCCTTCTTCGGTCAATCGATTGTAATTACGCCCTGTAATTTATGTGGAGGCTCAGGTGAGGTTATCGAAAAGACCTGCTCAGCCTGTGGTGGAGAAGGGAGAGTAAAAGGGGAGAGCACTATAAACGTTAAAGTGCCCGCCGGTGTGGTTACCGGAAATTACATACCCCTGCGGGGCGCTGGAAATTATGGTAAAAGAGGAGGTCCAGCCGGGGATGTTTTAGTTTTCATTGAAGAACAGGAGCATTCTCAATTTATCCGGCATGAGGATGATTTAATTTATGAAGTGGCAATCAGCTTTCCCCAGGCTACTTTAGGGACTGAGGTGGAGGTTCCAACTCTGGATGGCAGGGTGAATCTGAAGATACCATCGGGCACACAGTCAGGTAAGCTTTTCCGCTTAAGAGGTAAAGGGATTCCCCATTTACATTCTTATGGCAGAGGTGACCAGATAGTCCGGGTTTTAGTCTGGGTACCAAATTCTCTTTCTTCAGAAGAAAAGAGATTGTTAAAAGAGCTTTCTGAAAAATCCGGGATTAAACCTCCAAAAGGGGATAAGGATTTCTTTGCGAGATTGAGGAATACGCTGGGATTTTAGGAGTAGGTCGGGTTGCGGAAGCCACCAGACGATTGAATTTGTTTATCAAGTAGTTGGAGGAAATTATGGATAAAAAGAAAACATTTTCTTCACAAGCAGTTAAGGAGTTTCTAAATAAAACTGGATTTCCTTTTGAGTGGAAAATGGAGCGGGTACTTAGAGAAAAAAAATGGGAAGTTGTGGATATATCTTTTTTAGATTTAGAGGAAGGTAAAAAAAGAGAAATAGATATTGTTGCAGCAAAAACCATAAATGATGTAGATGTCTGTTTAATCATAGAATGTAAATATAGTGAAAGAAATTCATGGATTTTCTTTTCACCCAGCGATGATATCTCAAAGCCTTATAGTTATTTCATAACTTCAACTTCCACGTATCCAGATTCTTTAAAAAAAATGATTACTTCTCATTTACGAATCTTTCGTTCTACAGAACCAACTGCTATTAATTTTATAGTTTATGACAATTACACAGCAAAACAGGCAAACGGTCTAGATATTAAGGATGCTCTATATAAAGTTGTTAAAGCACTGATATATTGTTATTCATATTCTTCAGATCCTTCTAAAAGGCAAATTTATTTTCCTCTAATCCTTTTTTCTGGACCAATATTTTCTGCTAGTTATAGTAATAGACTGAGGGTAAGAAAATCCGATTATATTCAGTTTCCCTTTGAGTTCGAATCAGATGCGTATATCGAAAAAAAAGAACGCCCTGGCAACTCTTATTTAACAGTTCATTTAGGTTATGATTCTTACCAGGAAGAAAGGAAGATTCGGGAAATCGAACATATTCAAAAAACGTATACATACTTATATAACGAATATCTGATCGAATTTGTGTCAGGTAATAAGTTTAACGCTTACCTTGATCAGCTTGAGTCGGAAATCGGAAAAATCGATATAAATCTCTGGCCTGTTAAGTCCAAGAAGGAATAAACGTGTTTTAACATAAGCACGTCAATGAAAACAAATTTTATTGTTCCGCCAGGTCCAGGACCTGACGGAACAACTTTTGTGTCAGAAGTAGCTCCTGATACAACGAGAAGAAAATAGGAAGAATTAAGTGTTCCCTGATCCTTAAAAAGGAGGGATAAGATGAAAAGAAAGATTCTATTTTTAGACTGTTGTATTATTTCATTAAGTCTAATTATCTGTAGCTGCACAAATGAACCTGATAATGTTGCCATTTCATCCGATGGGGTCAAGATCAGTTTCGATCAGCAGGGAAAGGGCAAACCTGCAATCATTTTTGTCCACGGTTGGTCCATTAATAGGAGCGTCTGGGTCGCACAAATGGCTCACTTTTCAGAAAAATACAGGGTTATAGCTGTCGACCTTCCCGGTTTTGGAGAATCCGGATATAACCGTACTAACTGGACCATGGCATCATTTGGTGAAGATGTTGCCGCTGTTATTAAAAAGCTTAACCTTAAACGGGTTGTGCTCGTCGGTTTCTCTATGGGCGGATCTGTTATTATTGAAACTGCAAAGGCATCTCCCGAAAATCTTATCGGACTGGTGCTGGTAGATGTATTACAGGATGTTGAAATGAAGTATTCACCCGAGATGCTTACTTATATGGATAGCGTTTTAATGGATGTAGTAACAAATCCGACTAACGAGAAACTGGTAGGTGGTGGTTTCTACAAAAAGAATCCTGAGGCATCGTTTAAGCGAGTTCTCTCTATGCTATCTGCCCATAAGAATACTTCCAGAATTGGCTGGAGAGAATCAATTGACGATTTTTTCCGATGGTCAAATGAAGATTGTATTGAGTCGCTTGAAAAGGTCCGGGCTCCTATTATTTCGATCAATTCGGATATGGAACCGACAAATGTGGAAGCCTACAAGAAGTATGTCCCTTCATACCAGCTCAAGATCATCCCGGACGCAGCACATCTTGTAATGTGGGATAACCCTGAAGAATTCAACCGCTTGCTTGAAGAAAGCATCCAGGAATTTGTCAATCAATCAAAATGAGAGTAGTATTGTTTAAGCAGAACTAATGTTTAATTCCGAGCGGGTTTGTCGGGCAGTCTTTATTAACCCAGTCTTGCATGACTACAACATAAGTAAAGGATGGTTATGAAGAAGGCAATCTTAGTAATCTCGGTTTCGTTAACTCTTTTTAATTTAGTATTAGGTCAGCCCTTCGAAAATCCGGATTCAGTCAAAATCGAGAAAATGTTTGACAATTATTTTAGAGAATTCATTAAGCTCAATCCCGAAGAGGCTTCTCAGCTGGGTTTGTCCCGGAAAAGTGGGTATGATTATAATCGAGATGGTCTGAATGATCTCTCAGATGGAGGGATAAAAGCCAATTATAATCTAGCAAAAAAATATCTGGACAGATTAGCGAAGATTGACAAAGCCGGAATCACCCGCTCACAGAGAATTGACGCCACCATACTGAAGTGGCTATTAGGAATTCAGCTGGAAGGCGAGAAATATGTTGACCATCGCTATTATATTGACCACCTGACCGGAGTTCATAGTCAGATAACCAACCTTCTTACTGAATACCACACAATCGATGGTCTGCAGGACGCAAGTGATTATTTACAGCGCCTGGAAAAATATCCCCTGAGACTTAAGCAAACCATGATGAGAATTAACACTCAGGAGAAAAAAGGAATATATCCACCTGTCTATATAATTGACCGAGTTAAATCCCAGATGGAGGATTTCCTTAAAGTGCAGCCGGACTCAAATCTTCTCTATCTTAATTTCAAACAGAAGCTTACCCCCATTGACTCTGTCACAGCTGAACGTTTATGTAAAAAAGCCCGACAAACCCTCAAAGAGAAGATTTATCCAGCTTATGCAGAATTCATCCAGAGATTGAAGCTCTCCTCCTCAAAAGCAGACAGCTTAGCCGGCGTCTGGAAATTGCCGTATGGAGAAAAATATTATGGATACTGCCTTAAACTCTTGACCACCTCCTCTCTCACTCCGGAACAGGTTTACCAATTAGGACAGGACGAGGTAAGATCTCTGCAAGAACAAATCAGACTACTTTTAGATTCGCTGGGAATCAGGGGAGATAAAACTTACGGGGAACTGATCAGAGAATACTGGGCTCTCTGGAATAATTCAGAGAATCGCGACAAGTTTTATTACCCGGATGCTCCAGACAGAAATCAGATTATCTTGAGCGATTATCAGTCTTTAATCGACAGCACATGGAAAAGGTTGCCTGAATTGTTCAGTTACCTACCCAGGACCAAGGTTTTGGTTCTGCCGGTTCCAAAATTTAAAGAAGCCGGCGGATTAACCTATTATGAGCCCGCATCTCTGGACGGCAAAAGGAAAGCAGTATTCTATATTAATATGATGCAACCACTCGCCAAGCCGAACATGCGCTCTCTAACCTATCATGAAACTATTCCCGGACATCATTACCAGATCGCAGTACAACAGGAGCTGACCCAGAACCGGATGTTTAAAAACCTCTGGTTTTTAGCAGGGTTCGGTGAGGGATGGGCGATGTATGTCGAGGACTTAGCCAAAGAATCGGGCTGGCTGCCAGATATTTATTCCCGCGTAGCAGAGCTTAATTCCCAGCTTTTCCGCGCAGTGCGCATAGTTCTGGATGCGGGGATTCATTATAAGAAATGGACTAAAGAACAGGCAATGGGCTATATGCAGGATAATCTGGGCTGGTCCTCCAGTGATGAGATTGACCGTTACCTAGTCTGGCCCGGACAGGCTTGCTCTTACACTCTTGGTAAATTGAAAATTATGCAGCTTCGGGAAAAAGCTAAAAAGGAACTGGGCTCAAAATTCAATATTAAAGATTTTCACATGAAGGTGTTAGAGAATGGCAGCCTACCCCTCGAAATACTGGTAGAGGTAGTGGATGATTACATAAAATCACCGTGAATTCCCAAATACAAATAAATGAGCGAAACCTCCCCATCCTTTTCCCCGGTAGCTGGTCGCTTATCATTTCATACAAGACTACTCCAAAGGAGGTCCACCATCGGTGTGTTGAAAACGCATGAAGTCAATGAAACGTATTGACATAAAAGAAGAAATGTTATCAGAGAGGGGATATCATTAGATTATCTATGAAACAAGAATTTAAATCAAAAAAGGTCTTTTTCCAGGTTATGGGCTGTCAGATGAATGTTTATGATTCTGAGGTCTTGAAGGGTATCCTCTCAAAGAATGGTTATTCTATTACGGATAGACCTGAACAAGCAGAATTGATTATTGTAAATACCTGTTCGGTCAGGGAGCATGCTGAGATCAGGGTAATTGGCAGATTGAATGAGCTTTCCGGATATAAACTGAAAAATCCGGATGTGAAATTGGCAGTGATTGGCTGTATGGCTCAGAGGTTAGGGGAAAGGTTTTTAAAGGAAGTCCCGGCATTAGATTTTGTTTTGGGAACTGAGGAGCTATTCAATTTCCCGGATTATTTAGAGAAGAAAGGTGAGAAACCTTTGATAGCTCTGTCATTTTCTGAATTGAAGGAGATTGACTCCTCCCCCTTGAGAAAGAACAAATTCTCTGCCTTTGTGGCAATCTCCAGAGGGTGTGAGAACTTTTGTTCCTATTGTATTGTGCCCTATGTGCGGGGACCAGAGAAGAAAAGAAAAGTTTCCGAGATCATAAAAGAGGTTCAATGTCTGGTAGAGTCAGGGTGTAAAGAGGTTAGTCTGATTGGGCAGAATGTAAATTCCTACAAAGATGATGAAGCAGACTTTGCTGATTTACTTAGTGAGGTAAGTAAAATAGATATTAAGAGGATTAGATTTATGACCTCTCATCCGAAGGATTTATCGCCAAAATTAATTAAAGCCATATCAAATTTAGAAAAAGTGTGTGAACATCTTCATCTGCCTTTACAGTCCGGTTCAGATAAGATTTTGGAAAAAATGAACCGGAAATACAACTCAGGGGAATATCTGCGTCTGGTGGATTCAGTGAAAAGTAAAGTTGAAAACTTGAGCCTGACTACTGATTTGATCGTTGGTTTTCCAGGTGAAAAAGAGGAGGATTTTCAAAAGACCCTGGAGATGGTCGAAAAGATAGAATTCGATTCTGCCTTTATGTTCAAATATTCTCCACGTGAAGGGACTAAAGCTTTCCTTTTAGAGGATGATGTTCCAAAAGAAGTTAAGTTAGAAAGACTCCAGGCTTTGATAGAAATACAGAAGAATATCTCCCGGAGGAAGAATCAAAGATTAATTAGTAAAACTGAAGAGGTTTTGATTGACGGTAAAAGCAAAAGGGATAAGTTAAAATGGAAAGGGAAAGGGAGAAGTAATAAGACGGTGATAATTTCAGATAATAAAAAAGATAAAGATTTATTGGGGGAAATTGTGAAGGTTAGAATTACAGAGGTGGATAGTTTTACCCTATTTGGCGAGATACAAGAATAATTTGGAGTGCAAAACTTTAGTTTTGCTTAAATGTAGCAGAGG
>Ga0315291_10013008_pt1 | contig 10102 bp, 8 predicted proteins | sample YL17G12_20_MG_FD_203070 | JGI IMG/M metagenome (GOLD analysis project Ga0315291, IMG submission 203070) | Sediment microbial communities from Yellowstone Lake, YNP, Wyoming, USA - YL17G12_20 | ecosystem: Environmental > Aquatic > Freshwater > Lake > Sediment | place: USA: Wyoming | collected...
GTTCGGGGATTTTCCTTCCAATTCCGGTCCTGCTTTCTGTATAGTCTCACGGTAAACGACAATCGGAGGCGTTGTTTCGATGCCAATCCCCTTCTCCTTGGAAATCTTGTATTCAATGATCTCCAGATGGAGCTCGCCCATTCCGCTGATAAGGTGCTCGCCTGTTTCCTGGTTGATCTCTACCTTGAGCGTCGGGTCTTCCTTCGAGATCTGTCTGAGGGCTTCAATGAGCCTTACCAGGTCCTTGGTGTTCTTGGCCTCGATAGACTTCGTCACGACAGGCTCGCTGTAGTGCTTGATCTGCTCGAATGGTTCGAACTGCGGGTTCTCGCTGACCGTTTCCCCTACGTAAAGGTCGCGCAAACCCACAAGCGCCGCGATGTTTCCTGCGGGCACTTCGTCAACCTGCACGCGGTCCGGGCCCATGTAAATTCCGACCTGCTGAAGCTTTGATGACGTATGCTTCGATGCGACAGTCAGTTCAGTCCCTTTCTTGACCGTGCCGCTGAGAATCCTCGCGATTCCCACTTCGCCGGCGTGCTTGTCAACAACAACCCCAAAAACGATCCCGCACACTTTTGACTTCGGGTCGCAATTGATCATGGCCTTTCCATCCGCGCTGTTGATGTCGCCATGCCAGAGGACCGGGATTCGGTACTTCTGCGCCTGGGCCGGGTTCGGCACATGCTCGATGACCATCGTGAGCAGGACCTCGTCTATCGGCGCCTTGTCAAGCAGCGTTTTGTGGTCCTGTGTTGAGCAGAGTTCGTATATGTCCTTGAAGCTGACGCCTTTTGCCTTCATGTAGGCGAATGACGTGGCCCATTTGTTGAACGCGCTGCCGAAGGAGATGTTGCCCTTCTCGACGTTTATCTTCCATTCCTCCTTCTTGTCGTCTGGGGCGTATCTTTCGATCAGTCTGTTTATGTCGCCGATCAGTTTCGCCAGCCTTTCCTGGGTCTGCTGCGGCGTGAATTTCAATTCGTTAATCAGCCTGTCGATCTTGTTGATGAAGACTGTCGGCTTTGATTTCTCTTTCAATGCCTGCCTCAAGACGGTTTCAGTCTGCGGCATGATTCCTTCAACAGAATCGACTACGAGTATGACTCCGTCAACCGCTCTCATGGCCCGCGTGACGTGCCCGCCGAAGTCGACGTGTCCCGGCGTGTCGATCAGATTGATGACATAAGGGTGCCCGTGGTAATCGAATCCTAACGAGATGTAGGCGGCCTTGATCGTGATTCCTCTCGTCTGCTCCTGCTCGTCGAAGTCCATGACGCGCTGCTCGCCCGCCAGCTCCTTGCTTATGAGGCCTGCCCTGGCGACAAGGCTGTCCGTCATCGTAGTCTTCCCATGGTCGACGTGCGCGACGATTGCGATGTTCCTGACAAAATTAAGATCGTACATCAGCTTCTGCACTTCTTCTGCCACGAATTCTTTTCTTACCATAACAACAACCTACTGTTCTTGCATTTCCTAGCCATCTATTTACTGCGATCCTTATTATCTCCTAGAGATATATCTAGTTCATTTCTTTGTCAAAAGAATAAACAAAGCGCGCGGTTATCTTGCGCTGCGCGCGATTCTCTCCACTTCGTCCCTTCTCTTTATCGCGTAGCTGTTGATGTCGCCGTTCGCGGCGAGTATCATCTCATTGGCCAGCGTCTTCGCGAGCGTCGCCTTCTTGTCAAACGCCCCAAGGATCGCCGCTACAGTGATATTCCTTAGCGCCATGTCGACCCTTCTCTTCGGGGCCAGGTCCACGGACACCTGGTATCGTACGCCACCGTACTCGACACGGGTCGTGTCCTCGCGGGGCGCGCTGTTCTCGATCGCCTTCGTCAGGATGCGGATCGGGTTGTCCTTCGTCTGCGTCGCGATCATCTCAAACGCCTCCTCGACTATTTTCATCACGCGCGTCTTCTTGCCCTGGAGCTTGCCGTGCGTCCTTATCAGCTTTCCACCGATCTTTTCGCCCGTCCCCCCTCGCATCAGCTTGTTCACAAGCAGCTCGACGATGTTCTTCTTGACTCCGTGCTTCCTGTGCCCGATGCGGCCATGCGTGTGAGGCACGACCAATGGCTTCATGAGTATGTAATTCCTGATCGTGTCGTCTTCGACAGTGACATCGTAATCGTATTTGTTGAATAATTTTTGACTTATTGCCATGTTATCACATTTTGTCATTAGTTTTGATGAAACTTTTCCTAAAAGTTTCTTACCTTCTCGGCTTCTCCTTCTTTCCTGCGCGCAGTTGGCTGAGCGCGACGCCGTTGACCGCGATTATCTTGTGCCTGACTCCCGGTATGGAACCCATCTGGCCCCTCTGCGAGCCGCCCAGTCCCTCGATAAGCACTTCGTCATGCTCGTCAATGAAGTTGATCGCTCCGTCTCTCGGCGCGAACGCTGTTATGATCTTGCCGTTCTTCACCAGCTGGACCTTCGCGCATTTGATCAGGCCCGAATGCGGCTGCTTCTGCTCAAGCGCCTTCTTCTCAAGCACTATTCCCTTGGCTGAGTGCGCTCCCTCAAGCGGGTCGTACTTCTCTTTCAGCCTCTCCGCCTTTCTTCGCCATGTCTTCTTGAGCCAGCGGTATCTTTTTCTCCGCTTTTTCATGTCACGTCCTGAAAATTCACCCATAGCATCACTGATAATGTCAAATCAATTAAGTTAAGAACGTAAAAAACGCCGACTTAACGACCTGTTACAATAAACAATACACTTATTCCATTTATATTTTTATCTCTTTCTCACCGAAATGCCGCCCTACGAGCGCCCTCGCCATCTTGATCTTCTGCCCGCCTTTCCCTATCACGTACTTCCTGTTCTCCGGGTCGACTTTGATCATGATCTTGTCGTCGGTCAGGTTCACGCCGATCTTCGTCGGGAAGAATATGTTCTCAACGAACCGGCTCAGGTCGCTCGAGTACTCGACGAAGAACACGCCCTTCTTCAGCATCCTCTGCAGGTCCTTGATGTTCTTCCCGTTCTTTCCGATCGCCTTCCCCATCTCCCCTTCCGCGACGACAAACACGATGTTTTCGACATCCTCCATACAGTCCCGCGCGGCGGCGCCGGTCACCTGCTGGAAGAAAAGGATCTTTTTCGTTTCCTCGTTATTCAGTATTACCATTATTGACCACATGCTGTCCATTAGCTGTTTTCCTTGTTCATGCCGTTTCAGGAGACGGCGCGGAATCCTTCAGTATCTCGGAGTTTCCGGCATCCATGATCGCAAGTATCGATATCGGGTACGGCTTTCCGCAGACAGACCCTAGCTCCATCGAAGTGAATTCGACGCTTTTTATGCTCACGCCGGACTTCTTCGCCGCGTTGATAATCTCGTCCCTGACCGGTTTCGGGCAGTTGCTTGCGATCAGGATCATCTTTGCGTCTCCCCTGAGCGCGCACATGAGTCCTGACCTTGTGCCGAATTCAATCTTTCCGCTTTCAACTGCCATTCTTATTGATTTTTGAATATCCATAACAACAACCTACAGTTTTTGTATTTCCTAGTCATTTATTTACTACGGTCTAAGAACCTACGGTTCTTAGCATCTCCTAGCAATATATCTACATATTTTTTATTAATCCTTCGGTCCCTTCATCCTCAGCCTGACCACGCCGCTTCCCAATGGGACCGGCTGGCCGATCAGTATGTTCTCAGTGACTCCGCTCAGCTGGTCCTCTTCGCCGCGGATCGCCGCGTTGATTATGTGCTTGACTGTCTCTTCGAACGCCGCCCTTGCGAGGACCGACGGTTTCTTTCCGCTGAGGCCGTGCCTCCCGATGGACGTGATCTCGCCATCCGCGGTCATCGCGTCCGCAAGGAGCCTTATGTGGCGCACGTCGACGTCGAGCCCCTGCGTCTCCATGACGGTCATCAGTTCCAGCACTATCGCGTTCCTCACTCCCTCGACGCCAAGCAGTTCATAGATCTGCTTGATGTTGTTGGTGTAGCACTTTGACGGCTCAACTTCCGGTCGTTCTATGACATCCGCGAGGTTTGATCCTCCCGCCCTGATGAAATAATTGCCCTTTTCGTCCTTGACAATGACTGCTTTCTGGATGTTCTTGATGCCTTTGATGTGGAGGGCGCGCAGCTTGTTTGTCAGCTTCCTCAGCTGCCTGAGCGTGGCGCGCTTCCCCTTTATGAGTATCTTCTCCCTCTGCGATTTCATGTTGTAGTCGCTTCCGAGGAATGTCTTGATCAGCTTCTTGACTTCGGCCATGTCCGCCCCTTCGTCTTCGATCCCTTTCTTGTCCAGCCTTATCATGATGTGCTTCTTCTGGAAGTTCTCCAATATCATTGAGACGTCGTCAAGGATGAGCTCCTCGAGCGACTTCGCGATCTCCCGGACCTTCTTCTCGTCCTTCTGCCATTTTGCCAGGACATGGATGTCTGTCAGCACCTTCTTGGGCTCCTTCTTCGCGTCGACTATCTCGATCATTCTCGGAAGGCCTGTCGGCACTTGCTCTGCGACTCCCGCATAGTGGAACGTACGCAGGGTCATCTGCGTTCCCGGCTCGCCCAGCGACTGGGCTGCGATGATTCCCGCCGCTTCTCCGGGCGTGATTTTCATTTCCTTTTTGACTGTTGCCATATAATCATCTCACTCTCTTTCAGGTATGGCGACTGGCGTTGCCAGCTCCTCGCCGATCTTCTTCAGCTTCATCGGGTCCTTGCCGTCACCGCCGTACAGCGTTTGCACGATCCTGCCGGACGCGTCGCGGACCGTCAGGTCGTTCCGGACCGAGAGGTCCTGCAATGCGTTGATGAACCTGCGCTGCATGTAGCCTGATCGCGCGGTCCTCATGGCGGTGTTGACGATCGATTCCCTGCCTCCCATGGACTGGAAGAAGAACTCGATCGGGTTCATCCCCTTCTTGAAGTTTGACTCGATGTACCCTCTCGCCTTCGCGCTGATGTCGTTCGGCTTGAAGTGCGACAGCACGCGCTTGCGGTATCCCCTGCTCAGTCGCTTGTCGCGCACGGCCTGCTGCGAAATGATGCCGGCCATATGCACGACGTTCAGGAGCGACCCTCTCGCGCCGATCTTGGCCATGATGATCGCGGAGTTATCGAGACCGAATTCCTGCTCGATAAGCTTCCCGGTATCCTCACGGACCTTGCTCAGGGCCGCCATGATGTTGCTTTCCAGCGTCTCCCGCAGCGTTCTGCCGGGCAGGCGCTCGAGCGTCTTGTTCTGGTACTGCATGACAAGCGAATTGACCTCGCGCTCCGCCTTGTCCGAGATCGAGGCGATCTTCTGCGCGACCTCCTTCGACACGGAATAGCCTTCCATCGAGACGGAGAATCCTCTAGTCGTGATCGTGTAAGCGGCAATCTTCGTGACTGAATCGATGAATTCCCTCCCGCGCTTTGACCCGTAATTCGCGACGACCATCTCAACAAGCTCGTCCAATGACCGTGAATCCAGCGCTCCTTTGATCATCTTTCCGTTCTTTATCTCGACGATTCCCCCTCCTCTCTCCTTGCCGAGCTTCGTCTTCGCCGTCATGCTGAGGTCGTCGGGCAGCAGCTGCGAAAGGATGTGTCTCCCTGAATAGCGTCCGCCCTTCTCGTCGGGCTTCGGCAGCTCCGTTATGCCGCACGTGGCGAGCATGTCGGATGCCTCTGCCTCTGAGAATGTCGCGCCTTCGCGCGTAAGCAGGTAGGCGCCGGATATGTGGTCCTCTGTCGGCCTGATGACCGCGTGGCCGTGCCGTGGCGAGATTATCTGGTCCTCGACCTTCATTAGCATTTCAGCTTCCGCCCTCGCCTCCTCCCGCTGCGGGATGTGGATGTTCATCTCGTCCCCATCGAAATCGGCGTTGTATGGCGGCGTGACTGACGGCGCGACGCGGAACGTCTTGCCTGGCAGTATCTTGACCTCGTGCGCCATGATCGACATTCTGTGGAGCGACGGGTGCCTGTTGAACAGTACGATGTCGCCGTCCTTCAGCTGTCTCTCGATCGTCCAGCCGAACGCGAGCTCGTTGATTATCTCCTCGCGGTTCGCGTCCGTGATCTTCCTTCGCTTGCCGTCCGGCGTCACCGCGTACACCGCCCTCGGGTGCTCGGTGCGCTTGACGCATTCCTTGCAGTCGTTCAGGTTCCAGTCCGTGACATGGATTGGAACTGTCAATTCACGGGCGACATACTGCGGGATGCCGACCTGGTTTATCGAAAGGGTGCCATCGGGCGACACGACTGTTCGCGCGCTGAAGTTGACACGCTTCCCTGAAAGGTTGTATCTGAATCGCCCTTCCTTGCCCTTGAGCCTCTGCGTCAGCGTTTTCAGCGGCCTGCCGGACCTGTGGCGCGCCGGCGGTATGTTTGCCGACTCGTTGTTGTAATATGTGACAATATGATACTGTAGGAGCTCCCACAAGTCCTCAATGATCAGCTGTGGCGCGCCTGCGTTGATGTTCGCCTCAAGCCTCTGGTTGATTCGCATGATGTCGACGAGCTTGTGCGTCAGGTCGTCTTCCGATCGTTCGCCCGTTTCCAGCGTGATTGAAGGTCTGACGCTGACCGGCGGCACCATAAGGACAGTAATGACGGCCCATTCGGGCCTTGACATCTCGGGGTCGAACCCAAGGAGCCTCAGGTCCTCGTCCGGTATCTTTGCCAATTGGTCGCGCACCTCGGTCGGGAGGAGCATCCTGTCCTTCTCGTAGAACGCGGTCGGTTTCTCGAATTTGATGTCTGTCTGTTCATGATCGCAAAACGGGCAATTCTTCACTTTCTTGACTTTGGCAATGATCGTCTCTGTGATCTCCTCGTGCGTCATCAGGGAATGGATCATCTCATCCGTCAGTTCCTTGGACACGAGCACCCTCCTGCAGTTCCTGCACGTAGATCGCAGAAGCATGTAGACCATCGGGCCGAATTCCGGGTGCAGGACTGGCCTTATGAGTTCGACGGATCCGAAGTGCCCCGGGCATGTTCTGATGTTGCCCCCGCAGGTCTTGCACCTGAGCCCCGGATCGATGACGCCCATTCTGGTGTCCGCGAGCCCTCCCTCGATAGGGTAGCCGTCGTCGTTGTATGTGTCCGGCACGACCAGCTTGACTACGGACATCTTTCTAATCATCTCTGGCGAGAAGATTGTGAATTTTATTTTCTTTATGTATTTCTCAAGATATTCCGCTGCAGTCACATAAATCACCAATCAATTAACATCAATTTATCATTCATGAATCATTTATCATTCATGAATCAAGCTATGCTCAATTCCACGGGCTTTCTTTTCACGGGCAGGCCGTTCTCCTTCCCAATCACATTCTTCAAGTCTGGCATGAGCTGGCCGCGGTTGATGATTTTTGTCGCGATCTCATTTATCTTCTCTTTTATCTCTTGCGTCAATCCATCGACCCTTAACGTCGCGTCGTAATTATTGTACGACACCTCGTCAACGTGGCAGCCTTCCCAGACATGCGGATAAGCTAGCTTTCCCAGCTGGTCCATGATGGAACAGCTCTTCGGTTCGTTGGGATTCATCCTGAACAGGAAGGACACTCTTTCGATCCTTCCCCCATTCCTTCTCATGTCGTGGAACTGGATCTCAGTGATCATTGCGCTGCTGCCTTTCACTGTCTGGAAGAACTTCCTTACGTTCTGCATGCTATTGACTTGCATTTCGTTAGCGTTGTTTATTTGTTTCATTTTATCATCCGTTATAATTCTAGCTCTAATACTCCGTTTTGTCTCCCATGAGCAGTCGCGGGAATACCCCGAGCGCCTTTATCTCGTCGATCAGGAGCTTGAACGCGTACGACATCTCGATCGGCTGCAGGTTGACTGACTCGCACACAGGGCACATGTCCTTGTTCTTGACATAGTCATGGTAAGCGATAGACCCGCATTCCGTGCACACGAGCTCAACGATCCTGTCCGATTCGTCCAGGAGCCTTTCCTTCAGAAGCATCGACGCCCCGTATCCGATCAGGCAGTCGCGCTCCATTTCACCGAATCTGAGACCACCCTCGCGCACACGCCCTTCCGTTGGCTGTCGCGTGAGCAGCTGTACCGGTCCTCGGCTTCTCGCGTGCAGCTTGTTGCTGACCAGGTGGTGCAGCCTTTGGTAATAAATGACACCGACAAATATCTCGGCTTCGATCTTCCTTCCGGTCTCGCCGTCGTAAAGGATCTCATGCCCTGCGGGGTGGAATCCGTGCTCCTTCAAGGCCTGCCGGATCTCCTCCTCCTTGTTCTCGCTGAAAGGAGTCCCGTCGATCCGTTCGCCTGTCATGCATGCTGCCTTGCCGCCCATCATCTCTAAGATGTGGCCGACCGTCATACGCGAAGGAATGGCGTGCGGGTTGACTATCAGGTCCGGCACGATGCCGTTTTCAGCGAACGGCAGGTCTTCCTGCGCCGCAAGGAGGCCGATGACCCCCTTCTGTCCGTGCCTCGATGCGACCTTGTCGCCGTTCTCGGGCTTCTTTATGTCGCGGATCCTGATCTTCACGATCTTGTTCCCTGATGGATTCTGTGTGAGCATGACTTGGTCAACGATCCCTTCCTCTTCGGACTTGAGCGTGATCGAGCTCTCGCGCTTCTTCTCCTCGGCGATTCCGAACGCGCTGACGTCCTCAAGGAAACGCGGCGGCGATGTCTTTCCGACAAGCACGTCCCTTCCCCTGACCGTTATGCCTGGCACGATCAGTCCGTCCTCGTCAAGGTATTTGTAGGCGGCCTCTTCGCGGTACCCGTTGACCGTCGGGGCGGGAATCTCGAACTTGTCCCTCTGCCCTCCAGGGTACCTGCGCTCCTCCGTCTCGTACGTCCTGTATGACACGCATCTCAGCATGCCGCGGTCGACCGACGCCTTGTTGATCACGATACCGTCTTCCATGTTGAATCCCCTGTACGATGCGACAGCAACGACGAGATTCTCGCCGCCAGTTCTTTCATCGATGTGAAGGACTCTGTGCGGCCTTGAATAGACCAGCGGATACTGCGGATAATACATGATATAAGCGCGAGTGTCGTATCTGAGCCCGAAATTGGCGGAGTATATGCCGATCGCCTGCTTGTTCATCGAGCAGGCCATGGTGATTCTCGGGGTTAGGTTGTATTCCTGCATCGGAAGCTGCGCGGTGACGACGGAAAGGATGCCGACTGGATCGATCTCGACATGCGTGTGCTCGGGAGTTATGTCCTTCTCGGTCAGCGCGACATATGCGAACGTGTCTTCCTCGCCAGCGTCAAGGTATTCGACGACGCCGTCCTTCAGCAGGTCGTTCCAGTCCAGCTCTTTCTTTGTTATGTTGTCCTTTATCTCCTCGGTCAGCTTCGATCTGCCGTTTTCCACTATGATGAGGGGCCTTCTGGACCTTCCCCTGTCCGTATTAATGTAAAGCTCACCCAGTTTCGGATGGTATTCGACGTTCACTTCGTGCTGGATCTCGCCCACCCTTCGCTTGCCGATTATCGTTTTGATGAGCGCAGTCCCTTCCGGGTGCTTTCCGATCATTTTTCCATTGAGGTAAATGGTCGCTTCCTTCTCTTCAGCTTCTGTTTTCTTTTTCTTTGCCATAAACAACACCAAATAATTATTTGAGCGCAGTGACGCCCAGTTTTTTCAGCATGCCTTCGATCTCGTGCTCGTCCACGCCGATTGAGATTTCGTTCTCAAGCGCCATGTTCTTGACCAGCGAGCAGCTTGACCCTTCCGGCGTCTCATTCGGACAGATTCGTCCGAAGTGCGTGCCGTGGAGGTCTCGTGCCTCGAAATGCGGGTGAACGCGACTGAGCGGTGAGATGATTCTCCTCAGGTGGGAAAGCGATGCGATGTAAGACGTCCTGTCAAGCAGCTGGCAGACTCCCGTCTGTCCTGCGATCCAGTTGCCCGTGGCCATCGCGTACTTTATCCTTTCGCTGAGCGTGTCTGGCCTGACGAACGTCTGGACGTCCTGCAGCCTTCTTCCTCTCGCAGCGGCCCTCTCGGCCTGGTAAACGATATCGCGGACAAGGAACTGGAACGCATACCTGTACAGCTCCTCCATGAGGACGCCGCTCAGCTTGATTCGCTTGTTCGCGTAATGGTCCTTGTCGTCCGTCGGGTACCTGTTGTACGCGACGAGTATCGC
>Ga0315291_10013010_pt1 | contig 10101 bp, 9 predicted proteins | sample YL17G12_20_MG_FD_203070 | JGI IMG/M metagenome (GOLD analysis project Ga0315291, IMG submission 203070) | Sediment microbial communities from Yellowstone Lake, YNP, Wyoming, USA - YL17G12_20 | ecosystem: Environmental > Aquatic > Freshwater > Lake > Sediment | place: USA: Wyoming | collected...
GAGAAGCAGTGCCCCCGTCCACATCACAAGAGCCCTTTTCCCAGTACGCATAGAATTTTACCTCCCCCAAGAACTGTTTTTATCCAGATAAAATTTATTCCGAAAGTTCCTTAAAAGGTATTGGATAATCTACCCAGGGATTCAGGGTCTTAAGCTCAGGACTCGGGAAGGTCACTGTCTCAAAAACCCCATAGCAGAGTCTTTTAGAGCTCTTGAACACTCCCTCGCCAAGCCCCACAAAGGTTCCCGTAAATATATCCGTATTCTGAACATTTTGATTGATTGAACGGGGGATTTCCATAAAACAAAAGGGAATATTGATTACACCACGGAGGAGTTTATTGGTTATTTGACTGGCACGGGTTGTTTTGTAAAGAGGACCAGCGGCATCTGCTGAGATGGCAATCATCAGGAAAAGGACAATAAGGAGAAAAATCCACATCCCTGAATTAGCTCTTTGCGACCCGCTCCCGGACAATTTCAAATTCCTCATAAATCCTCCTCCGGTCTTTTCTTCATATTCGACTGGAAATCTCAGAATACTTTCTACTCCTTAAATCCCTCATTCCTCCAATGTCAAAATGGATGTTACTAAGTTATAAAAGAAACATAAAAATAGAGATTGAACTATGCAAGTAAAAAATTTCATAAGCAAATATTTTTTAAGATATTTAGGACCGTTCTGTTACGATCTCAATTCTATGAAATAATTCAAAATATATTGGCGTCACCCCTGCGTCCCACAGGAACTTCGATAGGTAGAATTTTTAATAAGCGCAGTAACCGTCGATGAACGCCGATAAAAACAGTTACATAGATTGATTTTTCCCCAACTGCGTTCATCGGCGGTTTCATGATAACATGTTACAACTATGAATTTCCGGAATGATAGGGTGCGAAAACCAGCACTTGTGCGATATTTAGCACAGAATTTGTTTCCCTTATTCCACATTTTCAATGTTCCCTTTATATATCACATAATGGGATTGCCCATAATCACAATATTATCAATATCATATATTCCGTCCATGGTTTCCATAAATAAGGGTATATATATTGCTCATATTTAGTTCATAACCATTCAGGAAGTCTGAATATGAACCAATTTGACGATAATGTCCAATTTTACATCCGTGAAGCGGCTTCCTATCCTGTTTTAAGCAGGGAAATGGAGATAGAACTTTTCAAGCGTCTTGAGGGAGGGGATTCTTCCGCCTTTGATGAAGTTGTGAAACACAATTTGAGATTTGTGATAAAGATTGCTATCCATTATATAAATCATGGTGTCCCATTAGCCGACCTGATTCAGGAGGGCAATGTGGGGCTTCTTGAAGTTATAAAAAAATATGATTACCGCAAGGGATACAGATTTTCCACCTATGCCGCCTTCTGGATAAGACAGTCGATTCAGCTCGCCCTGCGACGCAATGGCTCCATCATCACCCTTCCCATCCGCAAGGCGCGGCTTGTGGGACGTATAGGTGAGACCATTTCCACATTTGTCAAAGAAAACGGACGCGAGCCCACCGAAGAAGAACTGGCAAGGCTGATGAACATAAAAGAAGAGTTGGTTGTTAAGCTTTTGAAACTTGGCGAATCGGTTCTATCCCTTGATGATAATAATGATGATGAAACCGCGTCTCTTTTTGATAAGATTCCCGACAGGGAAGTCAGGTCGCCTCTTGAATATTGCATGGAGACTCAGGCGCGGGTGAAAATTGCCGCCATGCTCAAATGCCTGACGGAAAAGGAAAGACGAATCGTGAAGCTGCGGTACGGATTTGAGCATGGAAAGATGCTCAGTCTTCGGAAAACGAGCCGCTTAGTTGGATTGAGTCAGGAAGGTGTCAGGAGGATTGAGCGAAAGGCGCTTGCCAAACTGCGCCGTCCCATATTCCGCGAAAGACTCGCCGCACTCCTTTAAGAATTTTTCTCACACAGAGGCACGGAGACACAGAGATTTATTCATCATAACCGGAAATTATACGTTGGATGCCATCCTTTAAAAGTGCTGTGCCAAAGTTGATAAGTAATCCCACACGCAAGCACGAAATTTTAAGATAGGTCAGGACTTGTTTGGCATGAACTGGCGCCGTCTCTTCCACGGATTTCAATTCAACAAGAACCTTTCCTTCAACGACAAGGGCAGCGCGGAATCCCAGGTCCATTCGGATATTGTCCCAGATGACCGGAATTGGTTTTTCACGCTCCACATGCAATCCCCGCTTAGTCAATTCATATTCCAGAATAACCTGATAAACCGATTCCAGAAGCCCGGGTCCCAGATTCTTGTGAATATTTATAGCAGTGTCAACAATGACTCCCGTGATTTCGTTTGTTTCCATAAAACCTCTGTGCTTCCGTGTCTCTGTGTGAGATTTTCATAAATGGAATAGCAATCTTATCACGTGCAGCAGAACACAGGTGTAGATGCCGGCAAGGACGTCGTCAATGGTGATGCCGAGTCCGCTGGGGAGGCGCTGCGACTGGCGGATGGGGAAGGGTTTCCAGACATCAAAGATGCGGAAGATAACAAAGGACGCGCCGATATAAAGGGGCGTTGTCGGCAAAAGAAACATGGCGTAAAAATATCCTGCGATTTCGTCAATAACCACCTTGTGCGGGTCTTTCTCGCCGAGCCATTCTGCCGCACGTGTGGCAGTCGTAATTGACAAACCTGTCAGACAAATCACAATTCCAATATAAAAAAGAACGACTATGGATAGCGTTGTGTTCAGGTATGCAACGGGCAGATACAGTGCAACAGCCAACGCCGAAGCGACCGTGCCGGAAACTGGACAGTAACCCGTTCCCAGCCCCGTGGCAATGAGCATGATGATTTTTCTCATAGAAATATAAAAAGGCCGTGCAGTCCACCTTTGTGAACGACCAACCGGGTGAGCGCCGGGTAGCCAGCTCCAGCCAGGCGCCCCTGCGGCACACAGGTGTTTCAACTTAGGGCTGCTCCTGTCAGGGTCTGACCCGATTCGTAGAACCCTGTTGCGCAGGACCCGGCCTTCAACGCCGCTTGCCCGATTCTGCCTGACCAGCCGATCCCGGGGGCGGACATTCGCCCTGCTGTAGCGGATTGCAGGTATAGGGCACCGCTAGCTCCCCGCTTAGCACGGCCGACTCTAATTAGGCTTTAGTCTTTTGGCTGTAGTCTATCCATGAACAAAAACAATTATTTCTTACTAAGATCAAAAGGCTCCTGTCAAAGGGTTTTTGGGGACTTTTGGTCAACTGTGGGATTTATCAATGGGACAGATAAAGCGTCCAATCGGGGACGGTTGAGGGTGCGTTGAATTCATAAGCCCCGATGTCTCCGTTTGTGTTATAGGGGCGAGGTTCGCCCCGCTGATCTTCAGAAACAAACAGGGCTGTTATGGGAATTGTATTAATAGCAGGGCTTCCCCAGGTAAGACCATGCGTGGGAGTTTGTCCGCCATTATCCATGAGAGGAAGCAGGAGGGGATCCTGATGAATGATGTTATGGGATGTTTCTCCACTCATGCCCCAGATTAAGGAATCGTATATTAGATTGTAATCCTCGGACCGGAAATAACCACAAATGTCCAAACCAGTGTCGGCAACATTATTTGAAATAATGCAACGACTGAGGGTAGTCTCAGAACTAGCATAAATACCCCCTCCATAACCGATCCAGTCATCGGTTTGATTGCAGGCGATGGTGCAATGAGTGAAAGAACTGTTCCGGCAACAGACACCGCCCCCACCGCTTGTATTATATGATTCCAAATAGAATGTTCCCCCCAGCGCATTATTTCCGCTTATGGTTGTATTGATGCAGGTAATATTACTGCCGTAAATCCCTCCGCCCCAGGCTGCGCCATCACCAATAACGAAATGTCCGGGGAACACCTGTCCATCTGATCCTTTTGCTGTGTTGTTTATAACCGCGCAACGGTTCAAATTCAAAACGGCGGTATCGCTGGTGTAAATGCCTCCTCCAAATCCATCCCGTTGAAAACCAATCTGCCCCGCGGCACAGTTATTAGTGATGATTACGTCACTAAGGGATAGATATCCCTCGTTCAAAATCCCGCCTCCTTTGGACTCACTGAGTGCTGTATATCCATCGCGTATAGTGACATCGGAAATTTCTACGTGGCATCCTTTTGCAATGTAGAAGACCCGCCTAATGCCATATCCGCTGATGGAGAGGTGACGGGCTCCGAGACCTCTGATAATCAGACTTTTGTTGATCTGCAATTCTTCTTCGTCATATCCGTCAAGGTAGATTGTTTTATCGGTGAGACCGGCGTCAAAGGTGATGGTGTCGCTGCTGGCAGCGTCGGCAATCGCCTGTCGTAACGACCCTGCGCCACTGTCGTTTGTGTTTGTAACGACAAGGACGCCTGCGGATCCTGCTTCCATGCCTATCATTGTGTAGAAAATCAGAAGAATCAAGAGTATCTTGTTCATAATTCAACCTCCCCGGATTTGATTCAATCTGGACAATACATGATACAATTATGATACAAAATCAAGATATTTTTCATTGGGGAATGAATTTAAACTCCAAATTATATCATTGACAGTTGTGATGCCTGGGAAATAGAAAAAATAATATGTTTTGATAAATACGCTGAATATTTTTCGGGAAATTCCGCATATTGGATATCCGGAAAATAACGGGGGAACCAGACCATCCATTTATTGGATTGGGGCGAATATCCTGCCACGGCGGGATTAGGGAATCTCTGCCCGAGCCCGACAGCTAACCTCGTAAGCGCAACAGGGAGAATGACGCCAGAGAACCATTCTCTGGTTTTTTTTGTGTTTTCCCTCCTGTCGGAAAGGGAGAGGTGTTCTTATGCGAATTTCTGAATTGTTGAACAAAAACGCCGTCCAGGCAAATCTTAAATCCAACACAAAAGAAGGCGTATTCACTGAAATCGTTGATTCTCTTCTAACTCAAAAGAGAATCAGTGAAAAAAAATCAATCCTGGAATCTCTCTTACAGCGGGAGCTGCAGGGGTCAACAGGTATTGGAAATGGCGTAGCCATTCCTCATGCGAGAATCGAGGACCTCAAGGACGTCGTATTTTTTGTCGGTCTTTCTAAGCGGGGCATTGACTTTTCATCCATAGATAAAAAACCAGTGCACATCATTTTTCTTTTTCTGACGCCTCTTTCAGAAACCGGCACGCACCTGAAAATCCTCTCCAAACTCAGCACCATGTTGCACAGCAAATCGTTTGTCCAGCAGTTAAGGAATGCCTCTACCAATGAAGAATTGTATCTAACTTTGACCCAAAGCCGGCTTGTTCAGGAGGGTTTTGTTGCCTTGAACAGGGATGAAATCTATCTTGAACTGGGCACGTCAGAAAGCGGTCTCTCGGAAGAAGAGGCAAAAAGGCGCCTTGAGGATTATGGCCTCAACAAGTTGAAAGCCATAAAAAAACGCTCACTCTTCATAAGTTTTGTCTCTAACCTTACAAACCTCCTTGCCATTCTGATGTGGGTGGGCAGCGGGCTTGCCTTCCTCTCTGGAATGCCGGAAATCGGTTGGACTATTATTGTTGTTATTTTTCTGAACGCTGTTTTCAGCTTCTGGCAGGAATTCAAAGCGGAAAAAGCCATAGACGCCTTGAAAAAACTCCTTCCTTCTTACTCCCGCGTTGTCAGAAACGGGGAGGAGAAAAAGGTGTTATCCGAGGAGATTATCCCCGGCGACATCATTATTGTTGAGGAGGGGGACCATATCCCCGCCGATGCAAGGCTGATCGAGGCGCAGGAGTTCCGCATCAACAACAGCGCCTTCTCCGGCGAGTCCAAGCTCTCGCACAAAATGGCGGAAGGATTCCATGATGGCAGGGAATTCTTATGGCTGGAAATGCCGAACCTTATTTTTGCCGGCACGACCGTAGCCACGGGATTCGGCAAGGCGGTGGTTATTGCGACAGGCATGGCAACGGAAATCGGCAAGGTCGCATATCTTACTCAAACCGTGAAGGTCGAGTTGAGCCCGCTCCAGAAGGAAATCAACCGCCTGACCAAGATGATTGCCGCCCTCGCCGTTGTTACGGGCATCTTGTTCTTCCTGGTCGGGGCAGCCTTTACAGGCATGACCTATGTTGCCTCCGCTATGTTCGCTATCGGCATCATCATCGCCAATGTCCCGGAGGGCTTGATGCCCACCGTAACGCTCGCCCTTGCCATGGCTGTGCAGAGGATGGCAAAACGAAAAGCCCTTGTGAAAAAACTCTCATCCATCGAGACTCTGGGATGCACGAATGTTATCTGCACGGACAAAACCGGCACAATCACCACCAACCAGATGAGCGTCCAGAAAATCTGGATGAATAATAGAATCGTCCACGTTACAGGAACTGGATATGACCCGCAGGGCAAATTCACATCATCGGATACGGACGCGGAAATGAAGCCGCTGAGCGATTCCGCCCTTTCGCTGCTAATGAAAATCGGCGTTCTGTGCAATACGGCAAAACTGACGCCGCCCTCCGAGGCGCGGAAATTCTGGGACATAATCGGTGACCCCACAGAGGGCGCCCTGCTCGTCCTGGCGCAGAAGGCAGGATTCGAACATGAGAGTGAGCGAAACAAATGTCCCGTCCTGAAACGCTTTCCCTTTGAATCCGTCCGGAAGCGGATGAGTTCGATTCACATCATGCCTGATGGCAAGGCGTTTGCTTTTGTTAAAGGCGCTCCCAAAGAATTGCTGGAGATTTCGAGCAGGATTATCCTTAACGGGCAGGCGCAGAATTTAAACGATGCCTTGAAGTCGCAAATCATGTCTCGCATTGATGAATTCGCCCACGACGGTCTTCGCATTCTGGGCTTTGCGTTCCGTAATCTTGAATCGAAAGATGTGGAAACAGCATCGGCGCAGAGCGTGGAGCGCGATCTGACCTTTGTCGGCGTTACGGCTATGTTCGACCCTCCGCGGTCTGAAGTCAATGAGGCGATTGCCACATGCAAGGAGGCTGGCATCCGCGTGGTCATGGTTACGGGCGATTATCCAATCACCGCCCTCTCTATTGCGCGCAAGGTCGGAATCGTCAGCACAGACGACGCTGAGGTCATCACTGGTCTGGAACTCCCCGAAATGACGGATGAACAACTCAAGGAACGGCTCCAGAAAAAGGAGGTTGTCTTTGCGCGGATTAATCCCGAACACAAACTCCGTGTGGTCAACGTGTTTAAGGAGATGGGATGCATTGTGGCTGTGACGGGCGACGGCGTGAATGATGCGCCTGCCCTCAAGCGGGCTGACATCGGCGTGGCGATGGGATTACGCGGAACGGATGTGGCGAAGGAATCAGCCGAGATGATTCTCCTCGACGACAATTTTGCCAGCATCGTGGCGGCAATCGAAGAGGGTAGGAGTGTTTTCAGCAACATTAAAAAGTTTCTCACTTACATCTTTGCGCACCTTGTCCCCGAAGCGGTTCCATACGTGTTTTATGCGATTTTGAAAATTCCGATTCCTATCACAACCATGCAAATTCTTGCGATTGACCTCGGCACCGAGACGCTTCCCGCCTTAGCGCTCGGCAAAGAAAAGCCCGAGCCGGGCATCATGAAGTTGCCGCCGCGCCCACGCGAAAAGGGAATCATTGATAAAACAGTCCTTTTTCGCGGTTACATCTTCCTGGGACTCCTGAACTCGGTGGCGGTTCTGGCGGCGTATTTCTTGATTCTATACAAGGGCGGTTGGAAGTTTGGTGTGCAGTTGGAACCCAATGACACGACCTTTGCCAATCCCCTTCATCTCAAGGCAATGACCATGATATTTCTTGGCATCGTCATAATGCAGATTGCCAATGTCTTTGCCTGCCGGAGCGACCGTCATTCCGCCTTCACAATCGGATTTTTCACGAACAAACTGATTCTCTGGGGCATCGCATTTGAACTCCTCTTCATCGCCGCCTTGATTTACGTGCCCTTCTTCCAGAAAATCTTCAACACCACCGCCGTCGGCTGGCGCGATTGGGGACTGCTTTTCATATTTATGGTATTCATCTTTATTCTCGAGGAAATCAGGAAGCGCTGGGTTGCGAAAAAATTGACTTCATAAGACTTCTTCATCTATCGCCATGCTATATTTAATCATGAAAAGAGGGCGATATATTTTGCCAGATATCCCTTGCTCCCAAATTCTAGCTTTCTTTACGGCATGGCGACAGGTTCTCCTCCTGCGCGGAGAATACCGCCGAAACTGTTAGTTCCATTGGTGGGGTCATACAAAACTCCTTTACCCTCCGGGCAATACGGGTAATGGGTCAGATGTTCAGCGTGACTTTGCATACGGCTGGGACCTGTGCTGACAATGGTCCATGCGCGCCGTCCATATTGGATTTCAAAATCATTCCCATGCGCAGCGCGAAGCCAGCTATATACATGTAGAGGCAACTTATTAAGGTTAAAATATAAATACGAACCATGCGGATTGTTATAATCTGTTATGACCATAGCGGGGTGAAAGGGGTCTAATCTATCACGGACATTAGTTATATATTGAATGGGTGTTGTCAGGGGATTGAGCACGACGTCAGCCCAATGGCAGCCATCATTCGTGTTTAAAGGATATCCGTGATTTTCCACGTGATATATTTCAATGGCAGTTGCAAGGGTGCGAAAATCGGCTTTTACCCTCGAAACTTTGGAACGCGTTTGAGCCTCAAGAAAATTCGGGATTGCGATGGCGGCAAGGATGGCAATAATCGCCACCACGAGTAGCAATTCGATTAGAGTAAAACCCGCAAATTTTTTTTGTTGCATAATTATTTTGACTTTTCTTGCCTGAATGGGCGCTTAATGAGACATGAAACAGGCGACAAGGCAAATCAATTCTTTTTTGCCGAAGAATTATTAGTTTCTAACAGAGAGGAGTTTCATAGAAGGACATAATGAAAAACTCATTAAAAGGCGCCCTTTTTTCAGGTATGGTATTTCCAGGGCTGGGGCAGGTTATTTTAAAACATTATAAGCGCGGTGTTGTTATAATGCTGGCATCATCTGCCAGTCTGTTGATAATTATCACGAAAGCAGTCCAGAAAGCCTTTGCCATCCTTGAGAAGATGGAGTTGGATAGTGGCACGATAGATATGAATATGATTGTGAATGCCGCCAAACAGGCATCCGGAATTTCCGGGGATTCCATCTTTACTCTCGCTTTGTTATTGTTCGCCTTCTGCTGGATTTTGGGGATAGTTGACGCTTACAGAATCGGGAGGATAAAAGATAAGATTTCCCTTTGACTATAGTTGACCCATTTTCCGCCTTGACATATCATAATGCGATTTTTTTACTCTCTTTTAAAGATTTAGTTCAAAACACTAAATTTTGTTCTACGCCATACATAGGTTAGTGAGAACAAGAATTAAATACAAGGATACATAATGAGCATCATTTCTGACATAACGAGCATCATTTCTGAACTAAAGAAAATAAAATTTTTTCATATCAGGATATTTATCATATGCTTTCTTGGGATATTGGCTCCTGGTGTTCTCATTGTCTTTTACTATCGATCAGAGATTACAATGAACTATGATGTGCTAAAACTTTTAACGTTTTCGATCTCGTTTACGCTTCCTGTCGTGATGATAAACACAATTGATTTTATCGTTCATCTTGGAGATAAGATATCCTTATCATTTATACTCGGTTGTTTTCTAACAGCAATACAATTATATCTATTACTCTATTTATCCTATTTCTTTACTCTACGATTTAAAACATTTTCATTATTTGTCGGGGCAACGACATTATTATTTTTTGTTATCTCCATTATTATCTTGATAATAAAGGGTTCAAAGAAAAAGAAATCGTCGAACCAAGGTTAATATAAAAACAATTCGCGCTGAGCATATTGATTCCGCTATTCGTGAGCATATCGTTCACCGGTGCAATCCGCACCTCTCACAATATTCAGGCAGACACATCGTTTGCGAACATAACTGCACTGATGGACGCTTATCTGGAATTCGGAAAATATTGACATGGCAGGGGAGAGCCTTCACGAAGTCACAGTGACACGATGGAATAGCCACAATCTCGGGATAATTTATGAAGATTTCTATTGTAAAACAATATTACAAAATTCTTTGA
>Ga0315291_10013011_pt1 | contig 10101 bp, 9 predicted proteins | sample YL17G12_20_MG_FD_203070 | JGI IMG/M metagenome (GOLD analysis project Ga0315291, IMG submission 203070) | Sediment microbial communities from Yellowstone Lake, YNP, Wyoming, USA - YL17G12_20 | ecosystem: Environmental > Aquatic > Freshwater > Lake > Sediment | place: USA: Wyoming | collected...
AAATACTATTCGAGTGGTATGTATATGAGACTTGCCTTTGCCGTTGCTGCCCACCTGGAGCCGGAGATCCTGCTGGTGGACGAGGTGCTGGCAGTCGGCGACGCCGCTTTCCAGAAAAAGTGCCTCGGGAAGATGGGGGATGTTGCGGAGGAAGGGCGGACGGTGCTTTTTGTAAGTCATAATATGGGGGCCATAACAAGAATTTGCAAAAGATCGATTTGGCTTGATCAAGGAAAAATAGTGATGGATGATTCTTCTAATATCGTAGTAAACAACTATCAATCACAATATCTCACCGGCCGAGCCATATGGAAACAGCCTGCAGCGAACAGACATGATACCGATTTCGCTTTTCAAACTATTGTAGTTATGAATGATGGAGGCTTTCCAAGCGCGCAGTTTGCCGGGGATGAACCCATTTCTGTAGAAATTGCTTATGTGGTGCGTCGGCCCCTTTCAGGATGCCAACTTCACATTCGTCTATATAATTCTGATGGCCTTGTTGTTTTTACGACCACAGACATAGATTCGTCGGGATTTTCAGCTTTACCAAGGGAACCAGGATATTATCGGTCTGTCTTTAAAATTCCAGGGAGATTTTTGCCCCCTGGCACCTATTATCTTTTCGCGGCGGCCCAATTGCCTTATATAACCACTTACGATAAGCAAGAACAGACCGTCGTCTTTGATGTATCCCCTTCAGGGTCTTTGACATCGCTGGATCGCCGTCTTGGTGTTGTAACACCCTTGCTGCATTGGGAAACCATTAAGGAGCCTTTACCAAAAAAAATAACGCAGTCATCTCTTTCCAATTCATTCGATTAGATTCGCCGAATATAGGATTGCCAACTATCAAATAAAGGAAAGTACGAGGCTATGCAAAACCATTTCTCCGCTATTTATTTTCATTTCTTACGATTTTAAATGTCCGGGTAAAAATGAATTGAAACCCTTAATCGTTAATATCATGCCTCATGGTCCGGCATATCACTTTTCACCCAATGAAAAACCGGACATCCTTTGGGAAAAAACGGATGGCAGTTGGCTGGGCTTTTGGCCCCGAGAATGGCCGGATTTGTTAGGTGACGCAGTTTTAAACGTAACCGATCGATACGACTGGGAAGTCTGGCAACCGGATTACCGGGCGGATCAAATTTATTCCAAAACATTAAATACGGGTATACGTCATCTTCTCTTCCCTGCTACAGATAGAGTGTATCGACCAGGGGTTAGACCGGTAAACGGAATATACTCTGAAGAGATAATTTCACGCCTTAAAGACATTGCAGGTACCTATTTCATTTTGCAACTTCATGGGTTCCGCATACCATTTTATAATGAAATACTTAAGGCACTTGGACATGTAAAGAAATTCCCAATTTTTATTATTGGGCATGGCACTTTGAAAACCCCTATCAGCGAGATATTTGGTTTGCACAAACCTCTGACTTATCTGTGTCTTGCAGTAGAACAGATGCGACTAAGGAATGTTTTGCGACATGTAGATGTAATTTCCGCGCCAATCGTATCTTCATTGAGAGAACTTAGAAAAGTATATGACGGCCGCACAATAAAACTCACAATGGGTTGTGATTTCAAATTTTGGGTACCTGTACCATCGCCTGATGTCAAACAATCAATCCACCATAAATTGAATATAGATCGAAACACAATGGTATTCCTGACTACGGGAAATTTTGTAAATGAAAAACAATTCGATAAGCTAATCCAGACCTTTTCTGCGTTGACTGTGCGTGACGATTTCTTTCTGATTATAGCAGGTCACGGAGACAGAGCAAATACGGATAAACTCACTACTCTGATAGACAAGCTGTCGAAAGGAGGTAAAGCCCTTCTTCATCCTTACGTAACAGGAGAGGAACTTAGAGATCTTTACTGGGCATCTGACTTATATGTGTCAGCGTCCAGCACCGAAGGTAGCTCCGTAGCCATAATGAAAGCTATGGCCTGCGGATTGCCAATATTATCAACGCTAGTAGGTGAAACGACTGACTTGATGAAGAAGCACGGCGCAGGTCGGTTTATCCCTATCACCAACTATTTTGAATGGTCGAAGGTTATCATCGATATTCTTGAAAGAGGAACGCCTCCTATCCTTGATTTCAAGATAGCAAAAGAAGCCTATGATTGGTCAAGTGTGGCGAGCCGATTCATCAACCTTTATGATGAATTATCATATCCATTGGATGTTAAATATAAAAGCATATCGTCCGATGCTTTGCCAATAAGTCGTTAATAATCATGATATGAAACGTTTATGGAATTAATAATACAAATGAAAACAAAAATTAGAAGTATCTATCATGATGTTCTTTGGATGTTTATCAAAAAATCTTTCTTATTTTGGCAAAGGCTTGGATTTCACATTACACCAAGTCATTTTTATGAACCTATACCAGACACAAGAACGTTGAAAGATGATTTATGGCTTAAAACTTCTGACCTTATTGGTATAGACTTCAATGAGACAAAAATTTTAGAGCTTCTATCCTTTTTTATTGATAAATTTAAGGCAGAATACGATAGTTTCCCTAAGCATAAAACCTCCACGCCTTACGAATACTATGTAAACAATGGTGCGTTCGAGAGCGTAGATGGCGAGATATTATATTGTATGATACGTCTTTTCCAACCACGAAGGATTTTTGAGATTGGTTCTGGCAATTCAACGTATTTATCCGCTCAAGCGATTCAAAAAAACAAAGAAAATAGCAATTATGAATGTGAGTTAATTGCATTTGACCCATATCCAAAAGATGTGCTGAAACCTGGCTTCCCACACCTCACAAAAGTGGTCCCCGTCAAAATTGAAGATGTTCCTTTATCGGAGTTTAATAAGTTACAAGAAAATGATATTCTGTTTATAGACTCCAGCCATGTCTTAAAAATTGGAAGTGATGTTCAGCATGAATACTTGGAAATATTGCCCAGACTCAATAAAGGGGTGCTCGTTCATGTTCACGATATTTTTCTCCCTGCAGAATATCCCCGAGATTGTATTTTAAAAGGTTATATGTTCTGGACGGAGCAATATTTACTTCAAGCTTTTTTGGCCTTCAATGACAGTTTTGAAATATTATGGCCGGGAAGTTTTATGCATTTGAAGCATCCTGATGAATTGGAAAAAGCTTTTAATTCATACAATAGAAACGAAAGATGGCCGGGAAGTTTCTGGATTAGGAAAATAAAATGACGTTACAACCTCTCAAACTTAGCGTAAAAAAAGCCAAAGTATGAATTGCCGCAATCAATTGCTGTGCTTGCACAGTTTTGATCGGCAGTGGAAACGAAGAATTTCTATTGGGCGTAACTCCCTTCGAATTTTCTGACAGTCTTGAGATAACAGAAAGGATGCAAGGTTGCTACCATGAAATTTGCCGCAAAGGCGATTGCTGGTATTAGATATTTCGTAAATTTTTTGCGCAAACGGGATGAACGATCTAGGTATATCCTTGCCGAGGCGCTCTCACGGCAAATATATCCACAGTACAAGTTCAGTGAATTTGGCAGACTCATTGAGTATGACGAGGATTTCATCCGATACTATGAACAGTTTTGTGGTACTGACAATTATCATTCCCTCGATCGTAAATACACACTTGACCAGTTGATGAAATTGGTTACGACTGTTGCCGGTGACACAGTGGAATGCGGAGCCTACAAGGGGGCGTCATCCTATTTGATTTGTCGACGGATAGTCGGGCTCGATAAAATGCATGATGTATTCGATTCATTCGAGGGATTATCAATGCCTGGCCCTGAAGACGGCACTCACTGGACAGAAGGTGGCATGGCTGTCAATGAGGCCATTCTCATGGAAAATTTGCGGGGATTTAATTTTGTTGTATGTCACAAGGGCTGGATACCGGAAAGATTCGATGACGTAAAAGGCAAGCGATTTTGCTTCGTTCATTTGGACGTTGATCTCTATCAGCCTACTCGAGACGCATTAATATTTTTCTACCCGCGAACAAACCCAGGCGGTATCATTCTCTGCGATGACTATGGCTTCGTTACATGCCCAGGTGCAAAGACCGCCATGGATTCTTTTTTTTCAGACAAACCAGAAGAAGTCGTATGTTTACCGACTGGGCAGGGGCTCGTAATCAAAAAATAGATATAGTTAGAATTACAGCTACGATCAATAGAGTTATAATGTCAAATACTAATTCAAAAGTGTCTATAATCATTCTTCACTTTAACAATTTAGATGTATTGACTGCATGTCTTCAGTCCTGCCAACTCATATCATATCCAAATTATGAAATCATTATTGTCAACAACGGCCCAAGATCTCAGCTGAATTCTTTAGCGGAGAATAATCATGCTGATCTTGTTTCGTCGATTATCAATTGTCCTCAGAATTTGGGGTATGCCGGAGGAAATAACATAGGTATCTGGGAAGCACTGAGAGATGGGACAGAATATGTACTTCTTCTGAATGACGATACAACAGTGGCTCCAGATTTTTTAAATATCCTCATTTCAACAGCAAAAAAATCATATGACACTGGAATAGTCGGACCAAAGATATACTGCTTCGATGAACCGCAAAGAATATGGTTTGCGGGGGCTCGTTTTGACCCGGATTCGTGTATGATTACATCGCATGAAACTGCCCACATTGACAATGAAGTCTCTTCAGATCTTATTGATTCTGATTACATTACGGGTTGTGCATTGCTGATTAAAAAGGCTGTTATCGAAAAAATCGGTCTTCTGGATGAGAGATTTTTTTTATATTGGGAAGACGTTGACTGGGGGCTGCGTGCTAAAAAAGCAGGACTCAAGAACTTTGTAGTACCCCAGTCACGCATATGGCACAAAGTTTCTGTTTCAACGGGCGGCATGGATTCACCACTCAGGGCATATCATAAAACCAGGAGCCACTTGTTAATGGCCAAACTGCATTCCCCCAATGCTCTCACCAGACTACATACGGGTTTTTTTCGCGACATTGCCTGGCTTTTTCTTAAATCTAAAGACCGTGATCGCATTAGAAAAGCACAGGCCTATATGGCTGCAATAATAGACTATCACCGAGGCAGAACAGACAGGGGTCCTCATTGGCTTTGGAATAAGCAATGACAGAAGTCAAAAATTTGTATGACACATACTGGCGAAATCGCCTATTGGCACAAGCCGTTAAGTCTAATCACGCACCCAATGAAATACTCGAATCAATTGAACCCCTTTTGAAAAAGGGGAATAGGCTTTTAGATATGGGATGCGGGGCTGGTGACATAACAGAAATAGCAATTGACAAATACCGAGAAATACATGGTTGCGATATTTCTCTGAATGCCCTGAGTGAGACAAAGGACATGGGGATGTTCTCTGTATGTGCCGATCTGAATGAGGGATGCGTTCCCTACAAAGACGATTCCTTCGAGTGTGTAACGGCCCTCGAATTTTTGGAACACATTATAAATCCACTTCGGATTCTTGCAGAAATCAAGCGAGTTCTAAAACCATATGGACGATTAGTATTAACTACGCCCAATATAAGATACTTTCGAAATCTGCACACATTAATCTTACGTGGCTCATTTCCCCGCACGACAATCGACGATTTCGTCTGGGGCGGCGGCCACTTTCATTATTTCACACGAAAGGACCTTTCCTTTTTATTGAGCCAGGCTGGATTTAAGCGTGTAAACTTTTACATTAACGAAAAGCAGTTTTCCCGTTCATGGAAACGACGTTTTATTCGAGCAATCATTGGGAATTATCTATTCGGAGAATATTTTTGCGGAGGCATCGCTGTGGAGGCAACTAAAGAATGACTTCGTCCCTGCCGACACTTCGGGAAATACGTGAAGCACACAGTTGGAAACGAAGCTATGAGCGATTCTTGCTGGTCAGCCGGTTCATATTCCGACCAGTTAGCTTTTTAGTCACATGGCTGGCAATCAGGATTGGTATGACGTCAGAGGCTGTATCCTGGCTTTCCGGCGTTGTAGGACTTACAGGTTGTATTTTTCTCATAAGTAGAAACGAAACATTATTAGTAGCCGGAATAGGCTTGCTCTTGCTATTTAATCTCCTGGATTGCGTTGATGGCAGTATCGCCAGAACAATGAAAACGGAAAACCCTTACGGAAGGTTTTTAGATTCCATTTGTGGTGGTATCATTGACTTGATTTTTTGGGCGGTAGTCGGTGTCATGGCTTTTCGCAATCCAGAGTATCTTCTAATTCAGAAAATTGCACCAGTTCCCGAGTTTACCTGGCTCATTATAGGCAGTTTAACCTGTTTTCTTTCTATATGGTTAGGATATCTCGAGCAGACCTTTGACAGCCTGCTAAGGCCCACATGGGAAATGCCGGGTGTCTCTGAAAATACATCATCTCCTCACTTAAATATCCAGCAGGATACGCCAGATGCAGTTTATCGTATAGCTAATGTAGTCCGCATTATTAATCACAATCTTCGTGTTCGTGAAACCCATTATATGATTCTTCTCATTGCTTTCATGGGAGGATCTATTGATTTATTTCTCGTTATTTTTTTCCTCTATTATCTTTTGAGCAACATTGTATTAATGGTAATATATTCACTCCGTGGCGCCAAAGTAAAAAAATCATTTACGAAAAAATCCGATCGTTAAATTAATGTTGCAAGATACCAAAGGTCAATTATCGAAACGTCTACCCTATCCCAGCAGTCTCTTGCTTGATATTCACAGTTATTGTAATGCGCGTTGCCGGATCTGCCCATACTCCCAACTGAGCAAAGTGAACCCTATGGGTTTTATGTCATGGGACTTATACACAAAAATTATAGATGATTATAAAGGCTTGATGGATCGACACGATTTCACAGGCGTCCTGGGATATTGCCAAATGGGCGAGCCCTTTATTTTAAAGGACATTGCAAGGTGGGCCAAGTATGCCATGGACCGGAATATACATATCTATTTCAATACCAACGCGTCACTTCTGGTTCCTGCTATTGTGGATTCTCTCGTTGAAATCGGCTTTAATGGATTTTTCAATATCAGTTTTCATGGAATAAGCCGCAAGACATACGAAAGCATTATGCATCTTGACTATGATACGACCATGAACAATATAGACTATCTATTAAAGAGATTTCCCACAAACAGAATCCGTATAAATGCGGTTTCTTTTCGTTGGGATTCTGATGAAGAAAAAAAAATGCGCTCTTTCTGGCAATCCAAGAATGTAACTGTAATCATCGATAGGGCTTTGTCGAGGGCCGGACTAGTGAGGGAGGTGAATACAGTCTCAAAAAAAAGAATTGCAGGATGCCGGACAGAAAGACCATTCTATGAAATGGTGGTATCTTTTAACGGCGATGTTCTTCTATGCTGCCACGACATGGCACGAGAGGTCATATTAGGCAACTTAAACAGCTCTACTATAGATGAAGTATGGAATGGCGACCAATTTGTCGAGAATCTGCAAAAAATTTACGCTGGCCGAAATTTACCGCCTGATTTCATATGCAACCGGTGCGAGGAAAGTGATGAATATTGGTCTGTAAGAAGAATCGTCAAGCGCTTTATGCCGGCACGTATTTTACGCGTCATCCAAGAGACAAAAGATGAACAGTGGCTCGCTAAAAAAATGAAGAATTTATAGAGAATCCGTTAGGATACTATGAAAGAATCAGCACCTGAATTATTGCACGATCGGAACTGGCATAGTTCATTGAACGAAATTGAGAAGTTTTATAAGCTTCCCAGGATTAAAAGCGCCAGGAATTGGGTCTCAGCTCACCAACCACAGAATTTATTAGATATTGGATGTGGTGCCGGGTACTTAGCTGCAAGAATCAAAAATGACCATCCACAAATTGAAATTCACGGTTTAGATTTCTCAAAGACAGCAATTGACCATGCATCAAGTTTTTTAGATAAATCATGGCGATTGAATATAGATCTTGAAGACATCCCCGCTGCGGACGAATATTATGACGCTGTAATATGCATGGAAGTCCTTGAACACGTCTACGACATCACTCATGTTCTAAAAGAAATCAGAAGGGTTCTTAAACCTGGCGGCAAGGCGCTGATCTCTGTTCCCAATTTGGCGTACTGGCGTTTTCGTCTTCAATTACTTATAGGTGTATTACCCCACCCGGAGGTCTTCAACCCTGAACACATCCACGCCTTTGTCTTTTCCAGCCTGCAGGAAAAACTAGCCCAAACAGGTTTATTTGTCAGTCGCTGTTGGGGGTACGGAAACCGTGTTAGGATTCTTGCTGAAAATTATCCTCAACTTTTTAGCAGTACTATTTTCCTTGAATGTCATTCATGAAATCGTGAACATCTGTTTTTTATCATGTGTTACATACTGTCATGGGCTGAGAAGCGAAAGATTTAAAACAAAGACCTCCCCAAACAGACCAGCAATTTAAGATCAGAAATATACAAACTTTATAGAGGTTATGATACTAATTACAGGTGGTGCGGGTTATGTTGGTTCTCACACCAACAAACTTTTGAGCCAACATGGTTATGAAACTGTCGTGTTCGACAACCTTATTTATGGACACCGCGAGTTCATAAAATGGGGTAAATTCTTTCTTGGCGATTTGGCCAACAAAGAACAGCTGAGGAACTGCTTCAGGACGTACACTATCGAGGCTGTCATGCATTTCAGTGGTTATGCCTATGTGGGCGAATCGGTGGTTGATCCATCCAAATATTATCATAATAACGTCGCAAACACCCTGAATCTCCTCGACGTCATGAGAGAATTTCATGTGAACTGCTTCATTTTCTCATCTTCCTGTGTCATCTATGGCATCCCACACCAAATTCCCATAACGGAAGACCATCCACAACATCCCATAAACCCGTACGGCAAAAGCAAGCTCATGGTGGAACAAATCCTGAGAGACTTTGATAGCGCATACAGCCTCAACCACGTAAATCTCCGATACTTCAATGCAGCCGGAGCTGATCCCGATGCTGAAATCGGTGAGAGCCACAACCCCGAAACCCACCTCATTCCCCTGGTTTTAGACGCCGCCCAGGGCAAGAGTGAAGATATTAAGATATTCGGTACGGACTACGATACTCCGGATGGAACCTGCATAAGGGACTACATTCACGTCACAGACCTGGCAGATGCTCATTTAAAGGGGTTACTCTATTTAATGAATGACGGAAAAAGCGATTCGTTTAACCTGGGCAATGGAAACGGCTTTTCCGTCAGAGAAGTCATTGAAACTGCAAGACGGGTCACCGGGAAGGGCATCAAGGCCACCGCCTGGGAAAGGAGGGCCGGCGATCCGCCGGTTCTCATCGGAAGCTCAGATAAGGCGAAGCAGATTTTAGACTGGAAGCCTCACTATAACGATCTATCGACAATTATAGAAACCGCCTGGAATTGGCAAAAAAAAATATAGACGTGAAGATAACGCTGAAAAGTACACAACTCTTATTAGACTCCTTCGTGAAAAGTTCATATGCTGCTTCGCGTTACATCCCTTTCCACTGCAAGGTTCTCATAAAATAATGAATATCTGTTTTTTTTCATCTGTCACATACTGGCATGGACTCAGAGGAGGCATGGATATTTTTGGCAAATTACTCATTGAAGGTCTGGCAAGTCGTGGTCACGAAATTACAGTCATCTCTTCCCGTCATCCGTCAGGAATAACCTATGAAAAGAAAGGCAATATTCAGATCTATTATCTACCAAACACAGAATTTGGTTCAGTAAGAAAGGGTTGGAGAAAGGAAAGCCAGAACAAGTTTAATGCTCTAAACGACACAATTCGATTTGATATCATTTGTTCACAGCAACCCATTTTCCCCCCTCTCTCAATGGAAGTTAGGTCAAATACTCCCATCATCACGTTCATTCAGGCGCATGAAGGATGGGTGATGCTATCAGAGTTAAATAGATTCTTGAATTTTAAGCATCATACGACGATCTTAATCAAGAGCATAACATCCTTCATTTACCATTATCTGATGTGGGAGCTTCCTAATTATCGACTAAGCGACCTGATCATCACACCGGCAGATGAAGTTACTTCTTCTCTTCAAAAATGGTTTTTCCTGAAACCAAATAGGATTAAGACTATCTATAACGGTGTTGA
>Ga0315291_10013014_pt1 | contig 10100 bp, 9 predicted proteins | sample YL17G12_20_MG_FD_203070 | JGI IMG/M metagenome (GOLD analysis project Ga0315291, IMG submission 203070) | Sediment microbial communities from Yellowstone Lake, YNP, Wyoming, USA - YL17G12_20 | ecosystem: Environmental > Aquatic > Freshwater > Lake > Sediment | place: USA: Wyoming | collected...
TTTTGCTCTGAGTCAATAAATAAGCGGAGAAATATCCCCCAAACCCATAAGGCGACTACAAAGACAGGCTTGCTTTCTTCAGCCGTAATCTCTCTATCGGCTGACGAGTCGCGATAAAATGGCAGAATAAATAATTCTCCCAGGGAGTGTGAAGGCGAGTTTAGGATTTCTTGGGTTGGATAATACTGATAATGTGTATCAGAGGATATACGAGGGTTCCATGTTTTGGCGAAAACAAAATATAGGACTATCCAAAAGGCAATTGAGCTCATAAGTATTAGAGCTCCCATCCATTTTTTGTCATGTTTCTTCAAGCTCACGAATGATTTCATACTCATAATTGCACTGCCTTACAATGACTCACGATCAAAAGAATAATTCCCTGATAAATTGCAAGTAGTAAGCAAGCCCCCATTTTAATATCTTGAGTTTCCTTTCGCCTCCTATTCGCAGAGGTTCATCACCGGGAATTTCAGCCACTTTTAGTTTTCTTTTGGCTGCTCGAACTGAGAGAAGGGGCTCCCAGCTTATTTTGGTGCGAAATAACTTCTCCGGCAGTGCATAGCCTTCTTCCTTATCCAGTTCTAAGTCGTAAATGACCTGAGTCTTGTAGGCGCGGAAAATAACCATGGCGTCGGTATAGTGACCGTGATGAAGAAGATTCACCGTTTTCGTAAAAAACCAGTTGCCAAATCCTGTAAGTATGTCGTCGTCCTCGCTTCTGGCCCCATCGAGATAGCGGGAGGCTATGACCATATCATAACCTTCTCTCATTTTGTTAACCAATTCAGGAATCAATTCCGGTATGCTGTTCCCGTCGGGGCTGAATGTCACGACAACGTCTCCTTCAATTAAAGGGAGAGCTTCGATATAGGCGTGCCTGAACCCCGTTTGCTTCTGTATATAAACGTCATAACCATGTTCTTTTGCGTATTCGAGTGTTCCGTCTGTAGAACCGCCGTCAAGAACAAGCAACTGGTCATACCACTCTTTCTTTACGCGGGGCATGATTTGCTTCATGCCTTCTCTTTCGTTCAGAGTGAGCACAAGAAGAGTGACTTTCATATTGTCCTGTCCCTGACAGACACTATTTTGCAGGCTGAGAGAAATCCTCCCTCTTGGGCGCCAGACGCTTAATTATCGGCCTTAAGCCAAAAAGAACAGCCAAAGCAACGACTGTTATAGTAATTCCCGTAGCAATGCCTTTCAGATTCCCTATCACAGTAAACTCTTTTATGGAACTGCCAAAAGCCGCCATAGCAATAGAGGCTGGAATAATAAAAACCACTGTCGCCCACAGGTATTCCCAAAAACGAATTGCCGTAATGCCGAACAGATAACTTAGAACCGCGGAAGGGAAAATCGGATTTACTCTCGTGAATGCAACCGTTTTCCAGCCGTTCTTATCAACTGCCCGTAGGATCCACTTCCACGCCTTGAAATTGAATCTATTTCTAAAATAGTCACCTGCAATATAGCGTGAAATCAGGAAAGCAACGGCCGATCCGGCCGCAAAGCCGATTACAGAGTAGAAACTCCCCCAAAATGCGCCCCATAGAAAGCCTGCTCCGATGTTTAAAGGCAGCGTTGGCAGGAAAAGGCTCGGCATAATTGAGTACAACAGTATAAACACCAAAGGCGCAGCAATAGTGTGACTTGCAAGAAAGTCAAAGACGGTCTCAGAAGATGGAATATGGCCTTCGTTCCTTAGATAGAAAGCGCCCGCAATAAGCAGGGCCAATATGACTCCTAACATCGGTTTGACAGCGATCTTTTTCTCTCCTGAGTGTTTGAGCGATTGGGACTCGATGTTGGCTTTCGGACCATTCGGTTGACATCCCTCCTGGTACGTCCGATGTTTTAGATTGCAGGCCTCAGTCGGCTTTATCTCGACGACCTTTGGCAGCCCCAGCTCGCCGTCGAAGTCAAAAAACTTTCTTCTCACAGACCGTTTTCTATCTGATGTTCTTTTCGTTTCGGTAGAATATCTTTCTGCGTAGTCGCCGCGCAATAGCCAGTTCCGGAACGGTTTTGTAGCGTTTGGTGCGTAGTCGCCAGCCGTAGTATTTCCTCGCAGTTCCGAGCACCACCGAGAACATCCCGTGCACCAGCGGATTCTTGATCCCGGCCCCAACGTTAGTAACCGCGTTACCCAGAATGCTCAGATACGAAATATTCCCTATCCACTTGCGCTGACGGCGATTGAACCAGGGAATCTGCATTCCTTCAAGGTCGTAGTCATCCATAATCCAGTCCACCCACCCCTCTATTCTGTCCGGCGGCACCAGCCCTTGAGACTGAGCAAGCGGCCACATCGGAGTGCCGGGGAAAGCAGTATAAGTGCGAAATGTCTCCAATTGCGCATCCGGGTTGTCACGCTGAAGCCGGAATGCCAGAACAATCGTATTGTTTATCTCACCGAACGTCTCGGTCGGGAATCCCACGATAAACGAATACGCAGGGACGATGCCGTGCTCTTTGCACCGGCAATTAACCTTGATTATGTCTTCCGTGTGGAAACACTTGTTGATCAGATCAAGAATACGGTCGGAGCCGGACTCGGCGCCGAATTTCTCCGCTATCATTCCCAAATAGCGGGGGCTACTGTGATATTCGTCAAAAGCCTTTTGACCAACATCGGGCGGTCGCGGGTCGGCAATATGAGAGAAAAATTCTTGGTCATCAGGCAAATCTTCTAACAAGCTTATGTTCTACCATTCCTTTTATATGCTCCACGGTATCGGTGCCGAATTTCTCCTCTATCATTCTCAAATAGCGGGGGCTGCCGTGATATTCCTCAAAGGCCCTGTCCCGAAAACGCAATATCTCCGAGCTCGACAGGCTCTCATTCGACAGGGGAAACGTATCCTTGCCTAATTGCGAGTAGCTCAGCCAGTTCTCGGGCAAGTCGGCTCCCTGCTCCACCATATCCTCATACAACTGCGAACCCGGATAGGCCATAGCCGTATAGAAGTTGGTATATTCGCAGTTCAGCTCTTTCGCCATATCCAGTGTTTCCTCCATCGTCTCCGCATCATCGTCGGGAAGGCCGAAAATGAAGTTGGCAACAATATAGATGCCTGCATCATGGGTCATCTCAATGGCTCTTATTATGGCGTCCCTGTCGAATCTGCCCTTGACGACTCCATCGCGCACTTTCTTGCTGCCTGATTCAATGCCATAAGCAAGCCAGTTTATCCCCGCCGCCTTCATCTTCTCCAACAGCCTTTGATTGATGGTGTCTATCCTCGTATAAGCCCATATATTCAGGTCGTAGCCGCGTTGGGCAAGCAGGTCGCAGGTTTCCGTGATGTGGCTTTCTCTCAGGCCGAAGATCTCATCGGCAAACTTGATGTTCTTGATTCCATATTCCTCCACAAGCAGACCTATCTCGTCGGCGATTCTTTTGGGACTGCGAAAGCGGACCCCCGGCCTGCCGTCATAATTCGCCTTGATATTGCAGAACTTACAATTGAACGGACAGCCAAAGCTCGTGTACAGGACCGCATAAGGCTGTCTCTGATCCATATGCCCGAAACAATGCCAGTTATGTGCTCTGTATTCGCCCATAGGCAGCAAGTCCCAGGCGGCGAACGGCAGCTCGTCGATGTTTTTGACCAATCGCCCCCATCCGTTTGAGACGATTTGGCCGTTCTTGCGAGACCAAAGCCCCTTTATGTTATAGTCTTCTATCCTGCTGCTCGAATTCAACTTTTTCAGGAGTTCAATCACAGTATGGAAACACTCTCCCTTGAATACAAAATCGACTTCCTCTTCTATCAGTGTCTTTTCGGGAAGAGCGGACGGATGGATACCATAGAGCGCCGTCCTGACCTGCGGCAATTCTTGCTTGATTAGACTCAGAAGCCTGCCCGCTGAGACCATTTTCGGAGTGGATGAAGCTGAGGGATTTGACCCTACGGCGCCGATTGCCGCCAGTACGGGATTGCATTTCGCAATCTCGTCAATTATGAGGTCGTCGGAATAGACCTCCGCCTCTGCGTCGATAATTCTGACCGAGAATCCGTTCCGGCGGGCAAATGCCGCTATCAATCCCGCCCATACGGGAGGCTCTATTGCCGCCAGGCTGAACCTGAGGTCTTCGTATGCCTCTTTCTTTCCGCCGGGATTTATCAGCAGTAGATCAATTCCGTTTCCCATAAGCCGGTCCTCTGTTTCTTAGGACAGTCGGAATACTTGGGGAGTTTCTTTGGCTTTGTCAATCGGATGCTGCCTTCTCAAAGCGAGCTCAACACTTTGCTGTCATATTGCTTGCTTCTGCGGGCGACTTCAACTCTTGCCCCAGCTGGCTCCTTTGACGCCTCATCGTATCCGCGAGGATAAGCGTCAATAGGAGCAATTGGCCCGGCGGCATCATAGGAAGCGTGATGGAAAATAATCTCGCTGCCGGCAGTGTCAAATCTGAAAGGAACGTGCAAGAACCCAGTCAATACCTGTTTGACCTGATGCTGTCTGTCGGGCTCCACAAAGAATATCATGAAGCCGCCCCCGCCTGCGCCCAGCAGCTTGCCGCCTATGGCGCCCGCCTTGCGGGCCGTATTATATATCTGATCAATCTCAGGGTTGGATATCTTATCACTCAGACTCCGTTTGAGCTTCCAGGATTCGTGCAGCAATCTGCCAAAATCTTTAACATCTCGACCCTCAGCAAGAACTCCGAGTGCTTCATCAACCATTTGGCCCATAGCAACTAATTCGCTTCTTCTCTTGCGAGTGTTCTCAATCTGGTCTTTTGCAACCTTCGAGGCGATTCTCGTAAATCCCGTGAAAACGAGCATTATGTGGTCCTGGAGCTCCTGCAGCCTGTAGCGGTCGAGGATAACAGGCGTGACCCTGAAGTTATCGTCGCCGTTGAAGCTTATTTTCTTAAATCCGCCGCAAGCCGCCAGAATCTGATCCTGTGAGCCTACGTGCTCTCCGAGAATGTCGCGTTCGATATGGATGGCCTCGTTTGCCAGACGCATATTGGTGGGCATCAGCCCTTTGAGAGCATAGAGGCTGTACAGCAGGCCCACCGTAAAAGAAGAGCTTGAACCCAGGCCGGTTCGCGCCGGCAAATCGCCGTCATGGTGGATTTCCAGTCCTTCCCTGACTCCCATAAATTCAAGCGTCGTCCTGACGGCGGAGTGGTGGATTTCGCAGACTTCTCTGACATTCTCCACCTTTGAATAGACGATTCGATACTTATGATCGAAGAAGGGCGGCAAGTACCTGCACGAAATATAACAGTACTTGTCTATCGTTGTCGCCAATACCTGCCCCCCATTTTCCCGATACCAGACAGGATAGTCTGTGCCGCCTCCGAAGAAAGAGATGCGGTAAGGAGTTTTGCTGATAATCATTTTAGTTGTCCCCCAATTGTTTCGTCTTAGACATTCGCATATTGATTTCTTTTGACGATTTGATATGCCTTTATCAGCTCGCTTATGCCGTACTGCAGCGTGAACTTCGGCGCGAAGCCCGTTGATTCAATCTTTTCATTGCTCACGATATAGTCCCTTTTGTCGGGGTCTTTGCCGATCTCCGATTCGACGATATGGAATTCCGGGACTTGTTTCTTTATCTCTTCGCACAGCCGGCGTTTACTTATACTGCAATCACTCAGCCCGACGTTGTAAGGCTCGTTCTTCATAGCGTCGAAGTTGTCTATGCAATGAATGAAGACCCTGGCAATATCACGGATATGAATGTAATTCCTCTTGAAGTGAGCCTCGAAAAGAACAATGAAACGGTCATAGACGGCTCTATAGGTGAAATCATTCACCAGCAGGTCAAGACGCATCCGCGGACTCGCCCCGAACACCGTAGCCAGTCTCAATGTAATGCTGTTGCCTGCATCGAGAATCGCCTTCTCTGCTTCTGTTTTCAACTGGCCGTACAAGGAAACCGGGTACAAAGGAGTATTCTCGTCGCAGAACTTGCCCTTCTGGCCTATGCCGTAGCCGCTGTTGGTCGTTGGAAAGATTATCCGCTGCTCTTCGCTCCGCAGCTCCAGCATCATCTTTATCGCGTCTAAGTTTGTCGTCCGGGCGGCTACGGGATCCTTGGCGCAAAGCGGCGCGCCGGTCAGGCACGCCAGAGGTATGATGATGTCAACATCTCTCATCAAGCCCGACATAAGTTTTCTGTCGCGGGCGTCTCCGCGGATAACAGTCAATTTCTCCTCGCAGCAACACTCCAGCAGAGATGTCTGGTTGTACATAAAACTGTCAACGGCGACTACCTCATCGCCTCTTTTGAGCAGCTCCGGAACCATGACAGAGCCAATATATCCCGCCGCACCTGTCACCAGAATTTTCATTCGACGATTTCCTTCACAGCGTTGATGATCTGTTCTGCTCCGGGATAAAACGCCTCCTCCAGGACATAGCTCGCCGGCACGGGGACATCGGGCCAGCCCACGCGCTTAATTGGAGCTTTCAAATACTCAAAACCTTTATCCGCCACCATGGCTGCTATTTCCGCCGTGACGCCGCCCGTCACCCAGTCCGTATCAACAATTATTAGGCGCCCCGTCTTCTTTACGGAGTTAAGAATGATCTGCTCATCCAGGGGCTTGAGGGTCCTCAAGTCAATTACTTCGAGGTCATATCCCTTTTCCTGCAGTTCCGCCGCGACTCGCAAAGCCTCGATAACCATATACGAGATTCCGACAATTGTAACATCCTTGCCGAGTCTGCGAACAACACCCTTTCCAAAGGGGATTGAATACAGCTCTTTGGGCACATGACCTTCGTGTTTATACGACCATCGGTGCTCTATGAAGATCACGGGGTTGTTGTCGGCGATACTCGTAATCAGCAGTCCCTTGGCGTCGTATGCCGTGCTCGGCATCACGAGTTTAAGGCCGGGCACATGCATAAACAGACCGTGCAGCGACTGAGAATGTTGAGCCGCCGAGCCCCAGCCTCGTCCGATAACCGCCCTAATCACCAGAGGAACGCTGACATGTCCCCCAAACATATAGCTCCATTTTGAAGCGTGATTGACGATTTGGTCCATCGCCAGCATTAGGAAATCCGGCCGGTTGTGAATATATACGGGCCGCAGACCTGCTATGGCAGCCCCCACGGCGACTCCCGTCATCGCGTTCTCGGAAAGAGGAGTGTCGAATACCCTCTCACTTCCGTATTTCTTATGCAGATCCAGGGTCGTTCCGAACATACCCATAGGGTCGTCCACGCCCTGTCCCATGACGAATACCCGATCGTCCCGCTCCATCGCCTGGTCCAGGGCCTCTCTCAAAGCCTGCGGAAACGTGAGCTTTCGCACATCCTGGCCGGCGTGCTCGTCAAAGCCCGGTTCCTGTTTTTCAATTAGAATCTTTGTCCAGGGCATCTCAAATCAAGCATAAAGATACTTCGCAACTTCTTTCTTATCCGGCAAAGGGCTATTCTGAGCAAAATCAAAGGCCCGGCGTATCTCTTCGTCTATCGCCTGGCCGATTTCCGTTTTCTTGTCGTCCGTCAGGATGCCCTTCCCGATGAGGGTATCCTCGAGCTCCTTCAACGGGTCTCTGGCCATCCACTCTTTCCATTCGTCGAGTTTTCGATACTGCGCCTTCAACTTATCGCCCGCCCCCGCGTGACCCCGCCAGCGATAGGCCCGGCACTCGAGAAAAGAAGGCCCATTTCCGGAGCGTGCGTTCTCGATGGCCTCTTTTGCCTTTACATATACCTCGGCGGCATCGGCCCCATCGACCTTGCAGGAGGGGATGCCGAACGCCTTGGGTCGCATTGAGATATCATCGTTGACCTGCCTTGCGCTTTGATGCGAGCAGACGGAATAGAAGTTGTTCTCGCAGATGAAAACTACCGGCAGTCTCTTCAACGCGGCAAAATTCATACTCTCATACAGGACGCCCTCTTCGGAACCGCCGTCTCCGAAAAAGACAACGCTCACCCTTCCATCCCTCCGCAAGGCAGAGGCCAAGGCCGCCCCTACGGCGACCGGGATGCCTCCGCCGACAATAGAAGATGAACCCATTAACCCCACAGATGTATCGATTAGGTGCATCGAACCGCCCCGGCCGCGTGAGCAGCCTGTCTCTTTGCAGTAAAGCTCGGCGATCATTGCGTTTAAGTCGCCGCCCTTTGCAATATAATGCCCGTGGCTGCGGTGGTTGCTGAAAACGTAGTCGGTTTCTTTCAGATTTGCGCAGACCCCCGCCGAAATGGCCTCCTGCCCCAAGCACAAATGGACGGGAGTTTTCATTTCGTCCTTGTGGTAGAGCTCTTCTATCTTGAGCTCCACCTTTCTGATTCTCGAAATGATTACGTACAGCCTCAGAAGAGCTTCTGCGGGAATCTCGCGGTGTTCCGTCACTATTGCAGTCTCACAATGTCCTTTTGATCGAGGTATTCTTATACCTTATCTTTATTTCTTTTCCTGTAACCTCAAGCAAGAGTTCTACGTTCTTAGATTTATGCGAACCTTGTTAGAGCGATGAGTTACTACTGTTTTACAGCCGCTTGCCCAGCTTAACACAACACCCGGACACACTCCGTCCCCCTGGGCTGCAATTAGCCCTTCACTGCGGCGCTTCCGACTGAAGAACCCTGGTCTCGACGCCTTTGCCGCTCGCAGTCCGCCGAAATCCAGATTAAAACGCCGTAAACAAACCCATCACCAACCTCATAGTATCGTTCTTAACGCAGAATCTGCGCGCAACGAAGGCTTTCGACTTGTAATTGGCGTGTTACCTCGTTGAGACGCACACCATCCCCGCTTTGTCATTTTGCCGCGATGGAAAACCCGGGTATGCCGGATGGTGCTTGTGTCTGCTTTGGTGTCCTTATCAGTAGCTTGCCTTTTCGCACCATCATTTTCGGATCCTTCCATATTGTTGGCCTCCTGCCAAAGCTGTAACCCGACATTACGTCTGCCATAAACATAAGCAGCAGCACGTTACCCCACACAATCCCCAACGCAATAGCGCCGTTACCTTACCGGAAACATGCACAGTACACTCTCACCATCCGGAAATCCACTGTTTTCTTTGATTGCCCCATGGGCCATGGGCGTTTATGTAGTACCTGCACTTGCAGTAGCTTGAGCGCTTCGCTTGCGTCCTTTTCAACCCTTATCCGCAGCGGCCCATTGCCAGCCCAATAATTCAGTTTCTCCACGTCGCCATTATAGGTTTGATTGTAGGGAGTTCTACGAGGTTAATGCTTGACTTTAGAGTAGAAAAGCCGCGATGCACACCAGGAATACCCTTGTATTGCGCAGGAAACCCGCGCCCAGGGTCCGCAGTTTCAAGTGGGTCGAGTCTTCGGGCGGCTCCGGTATGTTCGACCTTTCAACGGACCTCGCCGAGCAAAATGACCTCTCAGGCCGCAAGCCCGACGTGCTCGCCCACATCAAGTCGCGTTTCGCTGCCTGGGCCGAATGTATGGAAGAAACCGAACCACGCGGCCCCTTCAGCGACTTCTAACCAATCCTGCACAATGCTTGCTTCTTTTCTTTGACGTTGTCACCGAGAAGTATTACAATCTCTTTTGCAGATGATGGTTACAGCAAAGAGGTAAGGCAGTGAAGTTGAAATTACGTTTTCTCGGCGCCGCTCAGAACGTCACGGGTTCTCGGCATCTATTGGAGGCCGACGGCACAAGGATCCTCATCGATTGCGGGATCTACCAGGAGCGGGATTTCAAGGCGAGAAACTGGGAGCCGTTTGTCGTCCGCCCCGACTCCATAGATGCCGTCCTCCTCACGCACGCCCATCTCGACCATTGCGGCCTGTTGCCCAAGCTCGTCAAGGACGGGTTCAAAGGCAGAATATACTGCACCGAAGCCACCTCCGAGATTGCCCGGATAATACTGCTGGATTCGGCCAAGCTGCAGGAAGAGGACGCCGAGTTCAAACGTAAACGACATGAGCGAGAGGGCCGAAAGGGACCATACCCCGAGGTCCCGCTCTATACCGTTGCCGACGCCGAGGCTACTTTCCAACATTTCTCACCAGTGAAATACGGCCAGACCCTCAAGATCGCCCAGGATATCCAGGCGACTTTCTGCGATGCCGGTCATGTGCTCGGTTCGGCGATCATAAAGATCGACGCACGAACCGATGCCGG
>Ga0315291_10013015_pt1 | contig 10100 bp, 12 predicted proteins | sample YL17G12_20_MG_FD_203070 | JGI IMG/M metagenome (GOLD analysis project Ga0315291, IMG submission 203070) | Sediment microbial communities from Yellowstone Lake, YNP, Wyoming, USA - YL17G12_20 | ecosystem: Environmental > Aquatic > Freshwater > Lake > Sediment | place: USA: Wyoming | collected...
TCAGAAAAGCGTTAAGGTTGATGAAGGAAGCCAATAAGGGGGCGATAGCGGTTTTGCAGCCAAACAGTTTTGAGCTTGATCTGGAGTTAAGCGCAAAGCTGGAAAATTTCAGGGATATTTGTTATGTAGAGGGAGTGACCAGCTGCGTCATTGCGCAGATGCATAAAGCTATAGGAGTAAAGTGATGAAATGGTATCAGGGGATCAGGCGATCAAGGAATCAGGGGTCATCTTACGAAGGATTGCAAAAGCATGTGCGCAGCCTTAAGACTCCTGAAATTGAAGTTTGGGAGAACCAGTACCCGGATAAAATTTATACTATAAGGATCGAGACCCCGGAATTCACCTGTATCTGCCCAAAGACCGGGCTGCCTGATTTCGCAGACATTGTCATCGAATATTCCCCGAGAAAATACTGCGTTGAACTGAAATCGTTTAAGATGTACACCGTATTTTTCCGCGACCTCGGAATATTTCACGAGCACTTCACCAACAGAATCTTGGAAGATTTTGTCAAGGCATGCAAGCCGCGCTGGGCGAAGATCACCGCGGTAGTCAATCCCCGCGGCGGGATCACGACTACTGTGATGCGGGAGTATAAGGCTAAATGAAAGTAATCACTGCCTCAAAAATCACAAAGACAGTTGCCGACTTGTGCATTACTTCGAATCAGGTTTTGCGCAGCGATGTTTTGAAGGCGCTGCAAAATCTCTGTAAGAGCGAAAAAAACGCGCGCGCAAGAAGGATATTAGAGGCGATTATCGCTAATGCCGGCATGGCCAAAAGTGAATTGCTGGCCATCTGTCAGGATACCGGTTTTCCGATTGTTTTTCTGGAGTTAGGGCAGGATGTCAGGATCAGCGGAGATTTAAATCAGGCGGTGCAACGGGGCATCGAGTCAGGATATAAGAAAGGTTCCTTGAGGGATTCGATTGTCAAAGATCCCCTCGAAAGGGGAAAACCGGGATTCAATCCGGGAATAATGCACGTTGATATTACAAGAGGCAATAAATTAAAGATTACTGTCCTGCCAAAAGGCTTTGGCTGCGAGAATAAATCACAGATGAAGATGTTCTTGCCTACGGCAAAACTTGCGCAGATCAAGGAATTTATTATTGATGCGGTAAAAGCAGCCGGGCCGGATGCCTGTCCGCCTTATGTAGTAGGCGTGGGTATCGGCGGCACTGCGGATTACGCGGCTTTTTTGGCGAAGAAGGCCCTGCTTAGAAAGCTTAGGACCAGATCTTCTAAGCTTGAAAAAGACCTGCTTAGCCGGGTAAATAAATTAAACATCGGTCCGATGGGATTAGGGGGCTCTGCTACGTGTCTTGCCGTAAACATTGAAACCTATCCTACGCATATCGCGGGGCTTGCGGTAGCGGTGAATATCAGCTGTCACGCCCTTCGCAGCGCCACAGCGATTCTTTAATGAAAAAAATAACCGCTCCTTTAGATAAAAAACAAATTCAAAGCCTGAAGTCAGGAGAAGAAGTCCTGTTAAGCGGATTTATTTTTACTGCCCGCGATCAGGCGCATAAGAGGCTTATTAAGTCAAAGAAATTTCCTTTTGATCTGCGTGGCGCTGTGATCTATTACTGTGGGGCGACAAAGACTCCTAAGGGAAAAGTTATCGGCTCCTGCGGCCCGACCACCAGTTCGCGCATGGATATATTTACTCCCGCGCTGCTTAAGAAAGGGTTAATGGGGATGATCGGCAAGGGCAGGCGCTCAAAAGAAGTGGCAGCGCAGATAAAAAAACACGGCGCGGTTTATTTTCTGGCGCACGCAGGCTGCGGCGCTTTGATCACAAAATACGTCAAGAAAGCAACTCCGGTTGCTTACCGCGACTTAGGCCCGGAAGCTATTATGCGCTTAGAGGTAATTGATTTGCCTTTGATTGTGGGAATAGACGCGAAAGGAAGGAATATTTATGGCACGGATTGATGGCAGAGGCGACGATAAGATACGCAGGCTTCAAATTACCCGTAATTATTTAAAATACGCGGAGGGCTCATGCCTTATTGAAATGGGCAATACCAAGGTCATCTGCACGGCTTCGGTAGAAGAGAGTGTCCCGCCGTTTTTAAAAGGTTCCGGCACAGGCTGGGTCACCGCTGAATACGGGATGCTTCCCCGTTCCTGCCAGTCGCGTATCCCGCGCGGAAAAGATTCCGGCCGCACTTATGAGATCCAGCGCCTGGTAGGCCGGTCTTTGCGTTCGGTCACGGATATGAAGCCGCTTGGCGAACGTACTATCTGGATCGACTGTGATGTGATCCAGGGAGACGGAGGAACGCGCACCGCTGCAATCACCGGCAGCTTTGTCGCGCTGGTCGATGCTTTGCATAAATTAAAAAAAGACGGCCTTATACGCGAGGTCCCTATCAGAGATTATGTGGCAGCCATAAGCGTCGGTAAAGTCAGCGGGAATTTGCTTCTGGACCTGTGTTATGAAGAAGATTCCAAAGCAGAGGTGGATATGAATATCATTATGACGGGAAGCGGAGAATTTATCGAGATTCAGGGGACTGCCGAGCGCCGGCCATTTTCGAAAGATCAGATGGACGCAATGTTAGTCCTTGCCAAAACCGGTATTGAGGAATTATTCAGCGCCCAGAGAAAATTAGTCGGCGATATTGTTTTATAGATATGGAATTAGTGGTAGCGACCAAAAATAAGAAGAAGCTTCAGGAGATAAAGGAGATTTTAAAGGGCCTTAAGGTAGAGGTTGTATCTATTGCGGATTATCCGGCTAGTCCCCGGATAATCGAGAACGGAAAGACTTTCAAAGAAAATGCCGCAAAAAAAGCTTTAAAGTTAGCACAATTTAGCAAGAAGCTTACGTTGGGCGAGGATTCCGGACTTTGCATAGACGCTTTAGGAGGTAAGCCCGGCATTTATTCTTCGCGTTTCTCAGGTAAAGATAAGAGCGACGCTAAGAATAACCGGAAGGTATTACGATTACTTGCGGGAGTCCCGTTAAGCAAAAGAAAAGCGCATTACGTGGCTGCTGTGGCGCTTGCGGATGAGGTTGGCCTACTTTGTGTGGTCGAGGGGAAGTGCCATGGTCGTATCGGCTTTGAGGCAAAAGGCACGCGCGGGTTTGGATATGACCCGTTATTTGTTATCCCAAAGCATAAAAGGACATTTGCTGAGCTTGGCGAGCGCATAAAGCATAAAATGAGCCACCGTTTTCGTGCCCTGGAAAAAGCGAGCAAGGTGATCGAGAAATATATTGAGAAGCACGGAGGCAGTTGATACAATCATTCTTTTATGGACAGCTTTTTTAAGAAAAGGAGAGATATGATGGCAAAAAAAATCTTGGGTTTTTTTGTGGCGTCAATTCTTTGCTACAACGCGGTGTATGCGGGAACATTGCTTGTCCCCGAAGCCGCGAATTATTTCAATGCCGGCGTAAGGGCGCAGAAAGGGAAAAATTACATTGAAGCGGAAACCAATTATAAGAAGGCACTGGTTATAGATCACATCAGTGCCAAGTGGAAGGTTCTTGTTGCCAATAACCGCGGGGTTATGTATGCTGAGGTAGGTGATTTGGAAGGGGCAGAGGAGCTTTTTAATTTCGCGCTTGAGCTTGACCCAAATTTTAAACCGGCACAGCAAAATATCGAGTTTATCGTCGAGACACGCAGAACAGAGCTGGAATCGTTGAAATACTGGATAAAGGTCTTGAATATTGACCTTGAGAAGGCAAAGCCAAAAGGATACGTTATCGGCGAGGCGGTCGAGGATTAGAAAAAGAGGCGATACCCGCTTTGGTAAATAGGCGGGGCGTGGCTCAGTTTGGCTAGAGCGCTTGCTTTGGGAGCAAGAGGTCGTAGGTTCAAGTCCTACCGCCCCGATTTGCTATAGTTTTTCTTGAGGCAAATCGTCCTGCGAATGCGCAAAAATTTTCAAAGAAAATTTTTGCAGCGTTTATGAAGCAGGACGACTGCGAGTATGAAGTAAAATTAGGGCGCCTGCCCTTGCAGCAAAACACTTCGCAGATTTCTTCGAAATCTGCTCGTAGCTGCAAGGACACGGCGCGAGAAGGAAAATTGAGCGCCTGTAGCTCACTTGGATAGAGCATCTGCCTTCTAAGCAGAATGTAGCAGGTCCGATTCCTGCCAGGCGCACAAAAAAATATGAAGACCTGGAAAAAGATAGCCATAGTAATCGCCATCCTATTGATGGTAACTTTTGTCGCCTCCTACGTATTTCTTTCCTTCCGTGGGCGCGACATCGTTGTCCAGAAACTCACTGAGTTTACCCACAGAAAAGTCACCATTGGCGGGTTTCATGTCAGGCCGATTCTGAGCATGGAATTAAAGAATCTGGAAATTGAAGGCTTGGCAAAGGCAGAGAGCGTATCCATTTCACCCAGCATACCTTATCTAATCTTCGGCAATATAGCTTTGAATGGCATAAAAATCATAAAGCCTGAGATCAATGTCGAGCGCAATCCCCGTAAGCCAGAGGATATAATCGCATCCCAGTTAAATCAGCCTCAAGGTACGCCGCCGACAATAGACTCTTCCGAAAAGGCTCCTCAAACCAGCGCCACGCCCCAGAAAAAACAGCCCCTTTATGTAATATGCAAGAATTTAGTGATTCGTGACGGTAAGGTTAATTTTACTGATCACACGGTCGGCAATGACGGTATCAAAATAATCATTAAGGATATTAATTTCCGGTTGTCCAATTTTTATACCTTTCCCCATTCCGGAGTCACCAGCTTTGATCTAAAGGGGAGAATTCCCTGGCTAAAGGACCACGAGGAAGGAAAGATTTCCTTGGAAGGATGGCTTAATTTCTTTAAAAAGGATATTCAGGCGGCATTGAAGATCGAGGATATCGACGGAGTTTATCTGCGCCCGTATTACGCGGCCTGGGTCAACTTAGAAAAGGCGCGCATCGAAAAAGCCAATCTTAATTTCTCAAGCGACATACGCGGCCTGAATAATAATATTACCGCGGAATGTCATTTGGAATTGACCGATATAGTGCGTACGCCGCTTGAGGCAGGAGCCGGGGAAGAGAAAGCTGCAAAGATAACCGATAAGACTTTAGAGTTCTTCCGGACGCTTGATAAAGGCAAGATCGTCCTCAATTTTAATATCCGGACCAAGCTGGACAGGCCGGAATTCGGTTTTGATAACATTAAGTCTGCGTTTGAGACTAAAGTCAGCGGCGCGTACGCTGGCAGGGCTAAGGTGCAGGATATGCTCGCTTTGCCGGGGAAACTTCTTGACGGCGCGCTAAAGAACGCGAGGGATTTATTAGATGCGGTTTTGGACGGGGCAGCTGCCGTCGGAAACAAGATAAAAATGTCAGTTAACGCGGCAATGGGCAAAAAATAAAAAGGGAGGACAAAATGTTTTGTTCAAGGTGCGGACAGAGTATTCCTGATCAATCAAAATTTTGTTCAGCCTGCGGCGCGCAATCAGGCCCTCAAGACAAGCAAGGGGCATCTTGTTGTTATGCAAAGAAAGCGTTTCTTAAGCTGGTTATAGGCGTCGCGTTGGCCGCCGTCATTATTGCTGTGGCTGCCGGATTCTTCAAGAAATCAGCGGTTGCGCCTGCGGCATCAGCGGGAGCTTCAGCCCAGGCCACTCAACCTAAGAATTTAACGCCAAAGATCATCCTTCTTATCTCGGAGCAAAATATTGAGGGGCCGCAACGCTGCTGGTGGGCAAGCGAGATTGACTTATCTACTACGGAAGGAGCACTCGCTCAGAGGATAATGCAGGCAGGGTTTGAGGTCCTCGAGCCGTCTCAATTAAGGAAGGTTGTGAACACCAGCCCCGCATTCAGGCTGGTCAGCATTTCCGATAACGATTCTGTGCGCTTAGGGAATTTATCGAGAGCGCAATATGTGGTTTTGGGCAAGGCTATCGCGTCTGCCGGCGGGAATGTCCCGCAGTCAAGCATGCGTTCCTGCTTTGCTAATGTCACCGCAAAGCTCATCCGCGTCAAAGACGGGAAGGTCGTCGCATATCTGGATGCCGCGGGTAATTCCGCGCATATGGATGTGGTCACCGGCGGCCGCGAGGCGCTCTCTAATGCCGGGGATGCAATAGCCGCAAAAATTATTGCTGCCTTAAACAGCGAGGTAGGGAAAAAATGAAAAAAGAAAATATAAAAAAAGGCGTAAAGGTTCCAAAAGGTTTTATTGTGCGCGACCGCCGCAGATTTATCCGCCATCCTTTGTCATTACCGCTTAAATTCAAGGTAATGGGAAAGAACCAGGTAGCTCTGATCAGGGAAAGTAAGACTAGGACCATCAACATAAGCCTCGGGGGGTTGCTTTTTTCTTCCCGCAGTCCGGTTAAAAAAGGCAGCACGATTTCTCTTAAGATGCCTTTTGAGGATAAGATCTTTAATGTTTCGGCAAAGGTGGTCCATTGCAAGAAAAGTTTCGATATCAATCTTTATAATATCGGAGTAAAATTTAACAGGCTTCAGGACGCATTTAAGGTAAAATTAATCGAGCAGCTTTATCTGATCAGCGAATACCGTGACCTGCGCAGTGTCCAGCTAGGCAGGGAGGTCCCCCTTGAAGAAGCGTCCAAGGAATGGATAAAACGATATTCTGAGCGCTTCCGCAGGCTGTATTGGTAACTTTATTTTGCAATGATCCCGGGCACATAAGAAAGCGTTTTCTAAATACCCGCAAATTACCTTGAAAACCCTTTTTTCTTCCTTTATAGTCTATTATGGTCTTGGATAATAAACGAGTCAGAAGGGGATTAAAAACATTAAACTATTGTTAAAAGTAACGTTATTGGTGCTTCTAATATTTCTTCTTTCAGGCGCATTTTCTAAAAGCTCTGCGGAGGAATTTCAGGTATTCTTTGCTTTCCGCAATGTTGATAATACGGATTTCCTGTCTGACCGGCCCAATCTCACAATAGACCTTTCAAGGATATATGATGAAGAGGAGCAGGTTAAAACTTTATCCCGTAGGGTTATTAAGGATGAGTTGGAAGAAAACAACTCTTACGAAACGAGGCATATTGTATTTTCATTGGATTCTATAACTAAAAAAGATGATGCCTGGTATGTCGTGTATAAGTGGGAATATGCAAGCCATCTGATCGATCATCCGCAAAAAAAGCCGGAACGCCTTTTTGTGGAAAAAATAGACTTAAAGAACAGGGTCATTTATCACGAACGCTCTAAAGATAATCAATATACCGGTCCGTGAACATCAGCAAGCAGCAAGATTTAGCGATTCCGTTTTAAGCCATCAATCTTCTCCGAAAATAAATTTCGGAGATTTTTTATGCCTCGCCGATGATTTCTGCCTCTTGAGTATTCTCTCTTGAGTCCCATTATTTACTTGCCTAGCTTATCTTACGAAGATATAATAAATGAATTCATGGTGGCTATAGCTCAATTGGTCAGAGCATTAGACTGTGGCTCTAAAGGTTGCGGGTTCGATCCCCGTTAGCCACCCCAATTCTTTTCCTCTCGGCGAGAGAGGTTTGCAGATCATAGCGTTGATTCTTAAACAGGATCAGCGCTATTTTTATGTCCTAGGGAGTTAAAGACTTGGGGCATTATTTTTCGAGTAGGTGCTGACGGAAATATTATTTGCACCAGCAGTATGTAAAATCTCTCCGAAACATCCTCAACAATCTTCAAAATAGCGTGATTTATCTCTGATTCGGCTATGTTTCCGTAACGGCTATATTTGCTCGATATCGGCAGACTTTTGAACGCAAAAAGTAGCCGTTACGAAAGCTTATCTCTCGTTACGGCTATTGGCTTAGGCTTGTTTATCGGAGGATTTTAGGAGATCGTTCCAGATTTCTTGCTGTTTGGCCCAATCTGTTTCGGAGAGGATGTCGCGGAGCCTGTATTCTGGTATTCGATACAGACATTTGTTTTGAGAGAATAGTATCTCTTCCTGAATCTTAGGAGAGACATTGGTCATGCTCGCGATTTGGCAGAGTCTGGGATGCGCTATACCGACCCATTCCGATATTTGATGCAGGCTGCAATCTTTTTCTTTCATAATATCGGTGATTTGATGAGCGAATATGAGATTCTGTCGGATAAGTGGCTCTTTAGTAACCTCAATATCCTTTTTGTGAGGCGGTATATGTTTTAGTTCTTCGAGCTTTAGACTGAATTTGCAGCTTTTATCGGTATAAAGAATGATTTCAATAAGCCCTTCGTGGGCGTCATAGCTTATCTGCTTTACGACCGACTTAAGTAGCTTAATTTGATCTTGAAGCGTAAGGCGGCCGGTACAAAAATTATACACGTTTTTTAAATGGTAAGATAATGGATCATCTCTAAGGCAGTAAGCTTATTTTTTTGCCGTAGATTTACTTTACAGGTTTAGGATGGTCGTAAAAGCTTAAGTTTCTTTACTAGCAAGACAGACCCTTACCTTTAATATTCCCATCTTTAGCTTATATGTGCTTGTTTTTATCCTCGGTAATAATGCCTGATTATTCCTCCTAGTTTCGATCGACATTTAACTTCCCCAGTATTTTCTTTGTTTAATTCGGTTTCTTCAAGCGGCATGTTATTTATAGCTGAATGAGGTCTATCCTCATTATAATGTTTTACATATTCACTTATAAGATATCTCAGGTGTCGTTCACCGAAGACAATAAAATGATTCAGACACTCGCGTTTAATCGTACCTACCCAGCTTTCAGCATAGGAATTCATGTTGGGTGACATGAAAGGAGTTTTCTGTACACTAAACCCGAAATTTTTAAACAGTTCATCGAATTCTCTAGAGAATTTCTTATCCCTATCACGGATTAATAGACTTTTATTGTTTTTACCACTGCCAAGAAAAGGGAGGACGTTTTTAGACTGTTTATTTACCCATTCTTGGTTAGGGAATTGGGTGGCTCCGGCAACATAGACCTTACGTGTCCTTATATTTATAAAGAAGAGTATGAAAAACATTCTTGGCCCTAGCGCCGTAAGCACTTGTTTGGTGAAGAAGTCACACGCCCATAGGGTCTGGAAATGTCTTTTAATAAAATTGCCCCATGAATCTTGTGACCTTTGAGGCGCAGGATCAATATCATTTGCTTTTAAGATATTCTTTACGTTAGTTTTTGACAAACGATGAATTCCTACTTTATTCAACTCGCCCAAGATCCGTACATATCCCCAGGTGTTTTCTTTAGCCAGCCTTACTACTAATTTACGTATCTCTTCTAAGGTTTTAGGTCTGCCGCGCCTTTTTATTCTTTCCGGGTCTTTATTACGTTTATAGCCCCTAGCCCAAAGCAGGAAGGTTTCATATTTTACAACGGTAATTATATTCCTTAAATCCTTTCCAAGAAGAACGCCGAATTTTACAAGCTTTCTTCTTTCAATAGGTGTTGGCCGTATGCTTCTGCCAACACGCTTACGCAATATTTCATTTTCAACCTTTAGGTATTCGATTTGATGACTTAAGTTCTCTTGTGTCATTCTGCCTAGTAAAGACAATAGTTCGCTGAATACATTCTTTTGAGTGAATTCCCAGTATCTCGACATATTAATTACTCCTTGATTAAGGGCGTACGTCGCCTAATATATACATCCATAAGAGACATTATTATATATCCGGTGGAAAGGATATTTAAAGATATGTGGAATACTTATAGGCCTATTATTCAAAGGTATCCAAGAATTTCTTTATTCGAAGAAAGGCGTCTAATTCAAAAGGCTCAAAAAGGCTCAAAGAAAAGTAAAGATGAGCTTGTTCTTCGCCATATAAGTTTTTTAATCTTTAGAATCCACAAGGTGGCATTCCCAGAGCTTATTCAGCGCTTTGGAGAAGATTTACTTGAAGAAGCTATTTTAATAGTTTATAATAAAACCGAAAGTTACGATCTCAATTATTGCGATAAGCAGGGCAATCCGCATCCAGTAAAATTTATCTCCTATATCTGGAAACGTATCGATGGATTTATAATTGATTATTTGAGAAAAGAAATGAAATTGCGCGCTTTGTACAAAGATGTAATGGATCTAACTCAAGTAGAAGGGAATTAAAAATACTTGACAATACAAGTTATATCTTGTATACTTTTAATGGAAGATATATAGAATATGTTAGAAAATATTTATTATTTCCTTGAT
>Ga0315291_10013016_pt1 | contig 10100 bp, 8 predicted proteins | sample YL17G12_20_MG_FD_203070 | JGI IMG/M metagenome (GOLD analysis project Ga0315291, IMG submission 203070) | Sediment microbial communities from Yellowstone Lake, YNP, Wyoming, USA - YL17G12_20 | ecosystem: Environmental > Aquatic > Freshwater > Lake > Sediment | place: USA: Wyoming | collected...
CCAATCTCCTCCGTAATCGGGCCAGGAATGGATTCAGCCGCTTTCAGTGCCTCAGCCATGGTCCCTGCGGGATATCCATTTGCCGCATATTCCGGGAAGGCGATCAGCTTCACCGGGAAGGCGTAGCTGAACTGCGTATAAGCCCATTCAAAATGCTGTTTCATCCTCTTAAGGTTTCTCTTGGTTGCCTCTTTCGAAATCTCTTGTTCTTGGTTGCAATACTGAATCCCTACAGCAGCATACCTTTCAATTAATTCTCCCATTGTCGTTCCTCCTTGAAATTAAATCTGGCGAAAAGATTTAATAGAAATAAACATGTTTTGAAACAAATGCCTCTTATCCGACTTCCTCCTACAATCCTCCCACACGACTTTAATCTATCACCTCCTCTCGTATATTAATCCATTTAGTTGTTGGGAAAGAGCTTTTCATTTCTTCCCCCCTGACCACTGTCATTCATTTGCTTTTTTCAATAATTGTCCCGGTCTTACCGCCTAAAGCATCCACTGCCTTGTCAAGGGAAGTGATAATCGCCTTCTTCCCCCCTTTTTCCAAAAACCGTATACAAGCTTCGACCTTCGGCCCCATGCTTCCAGCCAAGAAGTGTCCCTCCGCGGCATACTTTTTTGCTTCTTCGATGGTTATTCTCCCGAGCGGTTTTTCATTCTCCTTGCTAAAGTTGATTTTAGCGTGTTCCACGTCGGTTAGGATCATAAAGGTGTCTGCGCCAATTGCCTCGGCCATGACAGCGCCTGCTCGATCCTTATCGATAACGGCTTCCAACCCCTTATAATCCCCGTTTTTTTCTTGCATTACCGGAATGCCACCTCCGCCCGACGCGATCACCACGATTTTTTGTCCCAGCATCTTATTTAGGACTCTCCCCTCCGCATTGGCCATGGGGTGTGGTGAGGGAACGGTACGGCGCCAGATTTTATCCCCACTCGGTTTGACCTTCTTCACAATATAATCTGGGTGTTTGGCTTTCAATTCCTTGGCCTCTTCCTCTGTAAAGAAGTTTCCTACAGGTTTAGAGGCTGCATCTCCAAAAAATTCAGGATCCTTTGGGTCAACGACAACCTGGTTTACCACTGCTACGACATCTCGGTCGATTCCTTCTTCTTTAAAATATTTCTGCAGGCTATTTTGCAGCATGTACCCGATTTGGCCCTGGGTCATCGCCCCCACAATATCCATCGTCTGAGGAGCAACCTTGGTCTTCCCCATTTCCTGCTGCACCAAAAGGTTGCCGGACTGAGGCCCGTTCCCGTGGGTGATGGCTAACCAGTCTCCTTCCTTAAACCGACTGACGATATGAGCAATCTGTTTCGCCGTAATCTCGCAGTTTCTAAATTGTTCCTCCGGTGTCCCTTCCTCATGAGCTTGTTTAATTGCATTCCCTCCTAAAGCAATAACCAATTTCATCTGTTTTCTCCTCCTATCGATTTATGTTCGATACTCTGCTATTTCAACGGCTTCAGCAATTCGATAAGTATCCCTTTTTCCACATGCATCCTGTTTTCCGCCTGTGCATAAATAACACTTTGGGGACCGCTTATTACTTCATCGGTTATTTCATTTCCCCTGTAAGCTGGCAAGCAATGCATTACAATTGCTTTTGGTGCATGCTTTAAGAGCTCTACATTCACCTGGTAAGGTAAAAAGATCTTCCTGATATCTTCTGCGGCTGCCTTTTCTTCCGGTCTATCGAAGGCAATCCAGGTGTCGGTGTACACCGCATCGGCATCTTTGATGGCCTTAATCGGATCATGCTCAATGGTTAATTTTGATCCGCTTTTCTTTGCGCGAGCTACTGCTTCTGCCCAATACTTTTCCAGTGGCAACCCAAAGTCCAGTTTTTGGAGGAGAGCATGTTTCGAATAGTCAGGACATGCAAGGGTAAAATGTACACCCACCGTCGCACATCCAATGGCCATATCCTGCGCTGTGTTTCCCTTGCCATCTCCCAGATAGGTTAATTTGAGAGCTTTCAGGGGGCCTTTTTTTTCCATGATGGTGTAAAGGTCCGTTAATATCTGAATCGGATGGGCCTCGTCACTCATTCCATTAATCACCGGAACCGTGGAATGTTTCGCAAGCCCATCGATGGTTGTTTGCTTGTATACCCTTGCCATAATGATATCGCACATACTACTGAGAACACTGGCCTGATCCCTCACATCTTCTCCAAATATAATATCCGCCGATTCCTTCGGATAGGCTTTGAGAGTAATCCACTGCCCACCCAACTGGCCCATCCCCGCTTCAAATGATACCCTTGTCCTTAATGAGGGCCTCTCCCATACCGTGGCCATCACCCTGTTGGTTAATAAGGTAGGCCTATAACCATCTTTGAGAAGCCAATCTTTGAGTGTTGTTGTGGTCTTAAAATATTTTTCAATATCTTCCACTGAAACATCTACCATCGAACCAATCATTTTTGCCATATCGAAGCCTCCTTATAACAGTTTTCTCATACCCCCAAAGGTCCTCCAGTGAAAATCTCAATCCCTCCTCTCTTCTTTCTTCCCTGCAGGTTGTGGGAGCGAGTATAGACGCCTATGGATGAACATTCAATTCAGGAAATCTCTTATTTTCTTTCCTCTTTTCCCTAAGCATATTCCCGAAAGGCTTGCGTCTTTCTTATGCGAAAAGGGACGTCTTGTTTTTCGAGTGACCGGAAAATGCCCTTGGCCCTGCCTACCCGGCAGGGCCAAGGGGCATCAGATAAAACGAGACAACCTTTTCCAGAAGTTCCGCCCTGCACCATCACGGTTCAGGGCCCGCCCTGTGGCTGCCTATGGTAGGTTGGGGGGGGCGAGCTTCACTTCAATTTCGCTTTCTTAACGGCATCGATGAAGTGTTTTGAATCAGAAACGTTTCCAAAAACCCCGCCCTGCATCTTGATGGACTTAATCGCCGATTGGTAATTCCCGAAGTCTGTGGCGCCGGTGCAGTCTTTGAGCAGAATGCACCAGTACCCATAATCATTCGATTCTCTCATGATGGTGTGAACGCAGACATCGGTGGTAATCCCGGAAATGATCAGGTGGGTAAGGCCAAGGTTTTTTACGAGCATGTGAAAGGTGCTTGACCCATAGGCGCCCTTTCCGGCCTTATCAACCACATATTCCCCATCGACGGGGTAAACATCCTCATTAAGGTCCCAATTCTTCTCGCCACGAACCAGGAGACGACCCAGACCCCCTTTCGGGATGTCGCCAATCCCAACCCCTTCACCAATAATCTTGCTCCTTAGCACCTTGTTAAAGGGGCAGTCGGACAGATCGGGTTCGTGCCCTTCGCGGGTATGGATCACCTTGATATCGGTCCCCCGGACTGTGTTGAGCACATCCTTGATGGGCTTGAGCGGGGCGGCGGTCAATGAAAGGTCGTAGCCCATGACATCGACGTAGCCCTTCTTGCCACAGAAGTCGATCTGCATATCAATGGAAACAAAAGCGGTCCTTGCCGAGTCCATCTCCACATAGGCGGTGTCTCCAAACCGGGGACAATCTTCCACCTCCACTTTGAAAAGCTTTCCTATGGGCGGACCATAAAGCCAGCTTGGAAATTGAAATGTCTTCGTTTCCTTGAAGTATTCATAGGCATCCTCGACCTTTCTTAACAACTTTTCTCTTGCACCGGCATAAAAAGGTTCATAGATTCTTAGCTTTGACATCTTCATTCCTCCTTAAAAAGGGCTTTTCTGGGCTGAAGAGCCCGGACACGAGGTGAAGAACATTCTTGACCGTGGAGCATTCCTGTTCTTCACCCCGTTAGAACGTCCTGCACTCTTCCTTGCCTTATCGAGATGAGACCAACTCTGCCCCCTTGCCAAAGGCATTCATCAGGATTCCAAAGGCTAAAAATGAAGCAATCATACCGGTAATTTGGTTGGGAAGCCATGGAATCGTTCTTAACGAAACCCAGGCCAAAAGAATGCCGATCACGGTGGAAATTAACGCTATCCAGTTCCAATCAGTCTTCCGATCGCGCGTGTAATCTCCTTTTCTCAACCAATAAAAATCTGCAATTAGAACCCCACCAATGGGTGGCACCAGAGTTCCTATTGCAAGCATAAAGGGAACCACAGTTTTAAGGCCGGCGGTCCCTGCAGCGATTGCACCGATAATGCCGCCGATAATAATCGCGTGCTTCCACTTAACTTTCGGATGGACATTGGTATAGCCCATAACGGCGTTATAGAGGCATGCATCTCCTGATACCCAGTTCATCCAGGTAGCCGCCAAAACCACGGGAATACCATATTGGACGTTGACTAAACCCCACCACGTTTCCAGGTTGGGATAGGCCGCGTAAGCAAGCGCCCCTACGCTCAAAGCGAGACCGTTGCCTACGATGAATGCAAAGATCGTGACCATCGTGGAATCGAATACCTTAGGTTTGGCAAAACGGACAATGTCCCCGGTCATGATAGAGCTGATGATAAAGAAGCTGATCCCGGTCGTGATTCCATAACTGTAATCAGGATTTGCCACTGTAAAGGACCAGGCTTTCCCCCAGTTGGGGATGATGTTGAAGTATAATAAATAGCCAACCATGACGAAGAGCGCAGGGACACCCAAAGCTCTCGCCCACACCATGTATTTGTATTTAATCGCTGTCAGGGCAAAAAGGATTGCGAAAATAAACGAAGCCCAATGTGCATTGACACCCCAGGCCTTCTGCCAAACATCTCCGGTCGCCATAGCTTGATAGGCATACCAACCTGTGACCAGAACAGCCAAGAAGAGCGATGGGATGAGGAAAGCTTTATTTCCCCAAGCCTTTTTGTTTAGCATAGGAAACGAGTACCCGTACTTAGCGGATGCCCAAGCGATCAGGCCTGATTCAATGACCAAGAAGAGACATCCTATGAAAATTCCAAGGACTGCCCATGGCATTCCAACCTTCATTGCAACCTCTGCTCCGACGAAAAAGCTAATGAATTGAGTTGAAAAGCCCAACCAGACCATAGACGGTTTAATCCAGTGCATTCTTGCATCCAAAGGAACAGCTCTGTCTGCATATTCGTCCTTAAGGGGAAATTCTTCGTAACGTTTAACTTCTGCTGCCATGGTATACATCCTCCTTTCCGATGACTTGCTTGTTAACCGAATCGAAAACCTCGATTGAAATTGGAACCCTCCTTCATCCTCTTCCTTAGTTTAAAAAATGTTCTTCCATGTTTATGTTTTGCTCTCCTTTTATCACCTCCTTTTTCAAATTGACTATTTTGCCCTAAAGCGCCGTTTTACCGGGAAGTCCCGCCTTCAGGGCAGGACAATAAGAAATGTAATTACATTATCCGGAAGCCCCGCCCCTGCCTGCGGCAGGCAGGGGCGGGGAGCTTCACTAAAAGACTGCTCAGCCTCAGCAAAGGCTATCAAGTGTATTCTCCCCGGCCCCCTAATGGCTGGTTTAGGGTAGAACCTTACCGGCTGAATGTCTATCAGGAAATTCCTTATTCTTTCTAAAAAATTTTATGATTTTGAGCCGTCCTCTTGATTTCTTTGTTATACCAAGGGGCTAGGAGAGGAACGCTCTCTCATTGGGTGGGAAATTTGGAAGGATTTAGGATAAATCGATAAGTTTATGTCTTATGGCTATCTTGGTGAGATCCGTGACAGTTTGTACCCCGAGCTTCGTCAGGATACTATATTTATGAGATTCCACGGTTTTCGGGCTAATGAACAATTTTTCGGCAATCTGTTTTACCGACTTTCCATCCGCTAGGAGTTTAAAGATCTCATGTTCCCGTAGGCTCAAAACGCCAAGGCCCTTCCTCCCATCTTCCAAGGTCCTGATATGCTCTGACAGGATTCTTGGTGTCGTGGTGCTGAAATAAGATCCGCCCGCCTTCACTGCATCAATGGCCAGCACAAGGTCTGAAAAAGGGTCCTGTTTCAGAACATAACCAGAGATACCTGACTTGAAAAGCTCGATAACAAATTCCTCATTGGAGAACATTGTATAGATAATGATCTTGATGTCAGAAGAAAGCTCTTTGATCCGTTTCGTCGCCTCGATCCCATTTAAATCAGGCATAGAAATGTCCATGATCACAATGTCCGGTCTCATCGCCTCAACCATTTCGATCGCTTGACGGCCATCATAAGCTGAGCCGATCACCTCATATTCCTCGCGTTCACGGAAAGCACTCTTGATTCCTTCAATAACGACGCCATGGTCATCGACGATGAAAATGCTCGTCTTGGGCATCAAAGGCTCCTGTAGCACTGGTCGTTTAACTCTCGGAATTGGTCTTCAAACTGGTAATTCGACGAGAATGTGAGTCCCGGCACCAATTCGTGAGTCGATGGTTAACTCTCCGCCAAGTTGGACAATCCTTTCCCTCATGATGTGGAGACCGAGAGGTCCTTGATCGGAGGTGATATGCGCCTTCTCCTCCATCTCAAAACCAATTCCATCGTCTTCAACACCAAATAAGATGACGTGATCCCTTTTAATGAGGTTAATGAACACCTGCTTGGCGCGGGAGTGCTTGATAATATTCGATAAAGCTTCCTGAGCGATGCGGTAGATCGCCAGTTCTTTGTCCATATCGAATCGTTCCTGGATATCTTTAGTAAAGAAATGAATCTCTAAACCCGCAAGGGAATTGATATTATTAATGAGAGCTCGGAGAGAGGGGATGAGACCAAGATTTTTTATGATCTCTGGCATCAGACCGTGAGCGATCTTCCTTAGATCGGTGATGGCATATTCCGTTTTCTTGTATGCAGATCTTATCCTGTATTGCAATTCTGGTTTCGAAAGTTTAAGTTCGGATGAAATCATCTCCAAATCCATTTTCATGGTCGTTAGGAGTTGACCGATGTGATCATGAAGTTCCATGGCAACCTCATGACGATCTCTTTCTAATAAGTCGATCAGCCTCTTGGACAGAAATTTCCGATGCTTTTGTTCCCTGTTCAGTATCTCATTGAGGGCCTTCAACTCCTGCTCGGCAGCCTTACGGGCCGTGATATCCCGTATGATGACCAAATTTGATAGGTTACCCTGGTATGTAATCCCTATTCCCCTGGCCTCGACATCTACGATTTTTCCATCGAATCCAATAATTCGGTACTCTCTCAAGGGGGTGGGTATGTTTTCTTCCTCAATTTGTCTGATTCGCGCCTGCACAAATTCTCGATCCTCCGGATATATTAAATCCAATATAGGCTTGCCAATGAGCTCTTCTTTATCGGTTGCACCGAAAAGGTTTACACCGGCAACATTTAGGTAAACCACCTTCATTTTCGTATGAACGACGATGGCATCAGGAGAGAGTTCAACAAGTTGACGGGATCTTTCTTCGCTTTCTCGCAAAGCTTTATCTTCTGATTTACCTGCAAGATTATAGGTAAGAATGGCGATCCTTTTTCTTTGACCATTCTGTTTGGAAAGTGAAGTGATCGTATGGGTTAGGGTGGGCCATTCTTCTTCTACGAAATGGACATCTCGGCCTGTACGAATGACCTCCTCCACTTTGTCTCTCATCCTTACGGCAGTCTGACTTGGAAAATGATCATAGAGGCATGAGCCCACGAATGCAACTTGGCTTTCCGAGATCATGGTTTCATTGGCTTCCTCAATGATTCCAGACGTATTGATCACCAGGCATCTGATTGGGAGAGAGTAGAAAAAATCCTGATATCCGGAGTCTTCTTTTTCCAATATTTGCTGGGAGGCTACAAACCCCTTGTTCGCCAGGACTAAGTTCTTTATAGAAATTTGAAGCTCTGCCAGTTTGGGTTGAAGTTGGTCGAGTACCTCTGGATTCATTATTTGCAAGCCCGAAGCTCCTTCTTGGGTGCAAAGTTTAATTTTGTGGACCAAGTCTTCCAATTCGTTGAGCAGGCCAGAAAAATGGATGTTGTCCATTATCGGTGTGAACCTTTCATGGTCCTCTACGGATCAACCTGTTGAGAGAATGGGACCGTTATCTCTTAAGATTCGTCCTCCCTTCCCTAACTGTTCAGTGCGTTTTTGATCTTCATCTTATCGATCTCATTGAGACGGTTTCCGGTCGCAATTTTTGCCCAAGTGGTGAAGTTGTAAAACCGCAACGCGTTTGCCGCCTCTCTTACTTCTAGGTACATATCAAAGCTTCCTGCAGGCATGAAAAAATCTTCCACATTATCCGACCCCAGTCTGATCGGAATATCGGCAAGTAAAAGTTCCAGGACCCTCGTGATACTGTTGTGCATCGGTACCATGATGTCTCTATATTGCTTATTGGAAAGAGTCGCGCTTGGACAGACGATGACACCCATATTGGTCTCTTTGAGCCCCTCCAGAATCCGCTGGAATCTCTCTTCGCTGTATGAGGCAATGGAGAGGGCATGAACCGCCCACACCGTCGGCTGCCTCTTCGCGGGATGTCCCCTTGCGTCTGGTCGCAACCAACGAACTGCTTCAATCAGCGTCTCGGTACCGTTTTCATCCGGACGGTTCGTCTGATCCACATGCATGTGAATTTCTTTGCCATCCAGTTTATTTCCAAGTTCTATGACACGCTTGAAGTGATCCTTAAGACCGATGTGACTGGCACGCATATCTCGTTCGGGGAGGGTTCCGATGAAATCCGCCATCCTTGCTCCCTCTTCGAAGACCTCCCAGCGTCGCTTCTCTGAATCGATAAATCCGAAAATGGGATACGCGCCCACACGAAAATCTAACCTTCCCTTGAATTGTTCCTTCAAATCGAGAGCAACCTCGAGTGCCTTCAAACCGATAAGATCCGCTGTCGTGTCAATGAAACTGTCAAGTCTACTCGTACCGTACTCGATGGCAGTTTCCAGGGCTCGGCCCATGCGCTCTTCAAGAGACTTATTCGTATAGGCGAGCCCCTCATGAAGCGCACCGGTCGTGTGCTGCTTTGCCTCAAGGGGATAGGTTGCAATCTCCCAGGGGTCCATATCCGCATGCTCTACATACTTCGATTCCATGACAAAAGCCCGATCGATATGCGCATGGGCATTGAACCACCCCCCCAGGCTTTTAACAGTTTTCTTTAATTCGCTCTCAAAACCCATGGCACGCCCTCCCTTTAAGTGTCATTGAATGTTGGAAACGATGTTTAGCCAAGTTGTTGAATGAGAGTAGGTGTTGAATTCTCTATGGATGAATAAAAATTTGCTTATCTCCGTCATTCTTGAAACAACAGCGTTTACACACTCGAACGTGTGAAAGAAAAGACGCTTCCGCCTGGAAGCCCTCCAAGAAGGGTGGTTAAAGGAACCGGATGGATTTAAGTCTGTCTCCCTCCCATCGGAAACGGCCTTCTCCTCTAACTCTTTTGGGACCTTTGAGAAGAGGTAAATCACCTGATGGATTTCATGATCATCCATTAACGCATCATAAACTCGGGCGATGCGATGTTTTCGGAGGCAATCATCATTCCCCTCCTCGAACCCAACATAATGCCGGTATCCAAAACTCTCAAAGATGTCATGGAAGACATTGGCACCGGTGGAAACGATCACATCGATCAATTTCATGTCGATCATATCCCGGATCACTTTACGCATCCCGCCCGGAATCATCGCTCCAGATAACCCCATGAAGATCACACAGGTGGGATCACTGAGCATCTCCCGGTAAACTTCAAAGCATTTATAGACATTCCAGCTCTGAAAGGAGGTATGTTGAAAGGCCTGAACCAAACCGAAAAGGCTCTGGGTTTCCTTGAGATTTAAATGTTGAAGGGGCTGTCGGAGGAATTTTGACTTACCTTTTTGGATCATTTACTAAACAACTCTTGCTTGAAACGTGTCTTCCACAATAGTTCTTCCTCATGGATTGGAATTTCATCAATGCTTCCCGAGAGATCTTTTCCTTAATTTACTGCATCAGCTTAATTATCCATAAATCACGAAGTAATATAGTATATAATAAAAAAAAGTCAAGAGAAATCTGTTGATCCGGATCATTTTCTATTTGACATTTGAGTTCTCGCAATATATATATCGCAGGAAGTAATATTGAAGCAGAAGGAGATCATAAGAAATATGACCAAATTATTACCCAAACGAATGTTTTTCAGCAAGGGAGTGGGATATCATCGTAAGAGACTCCAGAGTTTTGAA
>Ga0315291_10013018_pt1 | contig 10099 bp, 5 predicted proteins | sample YL17G12_20_MG_FD_203070 | JGI IMG/M metagenome (GOLD analysis project Ga0315291, IMG submission 203070) | Sediment microbial communities from Yellowstone Lake, YNP, Wyoming, USA - YL17G12_20 | ecosystem: Environmental > Aquatic > Freshwater > Lake > Sediment | place: USA: Wyoming | collected...
TCGTAGCGCCCAAGCTCGAGGAGAATGTTCGCGTACTGGAATTTGTTCATGTCCGTGAGCTTGTCCGCGCTCGCCTTGAGCACCTCGAGGTTCCGCTCGAGCTCGTAGTAGTTGAGCCAGCCGAGCATGGCGACGGCGGTGTAATTCGCGGTGTCCTTGATCTGCGCGTTGTACGCGTTGTAGGCGTTCACGAAATTCTCGGGAGTCTGATCCTTCGAGTAGATCTGGAAGGGGCTCTCCTTTTTCTCCTGCGCCGCGGCGAGCGCGGGCACCGTGAGAGAGAAAACGAGTGCGAGAACGAGCAGCTTCTTCAAGGGGCTCTCCTTTCGTCGAGTGAATCCCGGGGTCTGTCAATTGTCATTTACAATCCTGACACCTGCGCGTATGGCGCACAAACTATGGCTGAAATCTAATATTATATTGTATGCGGCGCAACGCGAATCGGCTGCCTGTTCGGCCGCCTATAGAATATGCCAACTCTTTAGACAGTCTACGATTACATGCAAGTAGAGGAGAAGCGCCAGGACGGCCCCCAGGAAAATAACGGACAGAAGCCCGCTCGCGAGAGTAAGTTGCCGCGCGGTATCGTCGGCGGCGTCCGCCCCACGCCGCGAAAACAAGATCACCGTCGTCCACACCGATCCCGTCACCCCGTCGAGCAGCCCCGCGAGCAGGAGCACGAGGGCGGCGACGGGCGCCTTCGCCCCGTACGCGACGATGAGCGCCAGCCCGCACACGGTGAGCGCGGTGCCCGAGCCGAGCAGGATCACGGGAATCAGCGCCATTCGACTTTTCATCTACGTCTTTTGCTCCTTCTTCTTCGCCGCCGGGAAAAGGATGTTGTTGAGAATGAGCCGGTATCCCGGCGAGTTCGGATAGAGTCCGAGATCGGTCGGCGGGTCGCCCACCAGATGCTGATAATCCTCCGGGTCGTGCCCTCCGAGAAACGTGAACGTCCCCATCCCGAAGTTCCCGTGAATATACCGCGCTTCGTCGCCGTTCTTCACTTCGCCGAGAATGAGCACCTTCTTCTTGATCACGCCCTTCTTGAACGACGTCGTCTGTCCCATGAACCCCTTGATGACCGACACGTGGTCCTGGACGAGCATCGTCGGCACGGGATCGTATTTCGCGGAAAATTCGAACAGCGTGAAATAGTCACGCGTCTCGCCGCGCGCCGCGGCCGTCCCCGTCATGTCGATGTCGGAGAACTCGTACACGAGCGGGTCCATGACGAGCTTGAAGTTCTCGAAGGCGAGCGATTTCCCGAAATCGAGGAGGTTCTGGCAATTGGGTGTCGTGCCGTCGTGATCGTACTCGCGCGGCACGACGTCGATCCCCTCGGCCGCGAGCGCGATGTCGAACGAGTCGGTCGCCGAGCACATGGCGAAGAGGAAGCCTCCCGCGCGCACGAACTCCCTGATCGCGCGCGCGACCGCCTTCTTCTCCTCCGAAACCTTCTTGAAACCGAGCGCCGCCGCGATCTTCTCGTTGAGGATCTGCTCCCTGATGTACCAATCGGCCGTCCTGAAGCCGGCGTAGAACTTCCCGTACTGCCCGGTGAAGTCCTCGTGATGAAGGTGGAGCCAATCATACTTCTCGAGCTCTCCGGCGAGCACTTCCTGGTCGTACACGATCGTGTAGGGGATGCCCGCGTAGTTGAGCGCGAGCATCACGGCGTCGTCCCATGGCTGCTTGTTCGGCGGGGCGTAGATCGCGATCGCCGGCGCCTTCTCGAGAAGCACGACGTCGGCGTTCGAGTCGTTGATTTCCTGGAGAATGGATGCCACGCGAGCCCCGTCGACGACCTCGAGGCGCACGCCCCGCGCCTGCGCCTCCATCGAGAAACCGCTCTTCTCGGGAATGAGGAACGATCCTCCGCGATAGTTGAGGAGCCACTTCACGTTTTCGCCCTTCGCGAGGACATGATAGGCGAGGCCGTACGCCTTGAGATGATTCGTCTGCGAGAGATCCATCGGGACGAGAAAATCGGCGCGCGCGCCGGCCGGCATGAATGCGGCGCCCAGGGCGGCCGCGACGAACGCGCTGACACAGTACGTGGCGCACCGGCGTGTATTCACTTCGAGCCTTTCTTCGGCGCCTCCGCGCCCGCCAATTTTCCGAGTGCGATATAGCGCTCCCGGACGCGTTCCATGAACGGATACTCGGGATAGCGTTCCATAAGCAGCCCGTATTGCGCGAGCGCCCCCGCGGGGTCTTGCCGCTCGGACAGAGCGGCGTTTCGTTCGAGCGCCCGGGGAGCCAGGTCGTCGAGCGGCCAACTCTCGGCGAGCCGCGTGAAATCAGCCCGCGCGGCATCGGGCTTGGCGGAGGCCTCTTCGATCCCGGCCTTCATGAATATCGCCCGCGGCGCGAGGCTCGATTGCGGAAATCGTTCTTCGAGCGCCGCGAGGCTGTCGATCGCCGCGGTGTACTCGCCGCGCGACTCCGCGAGCGCGGCCGCGCGGTAGAGCGCGAGCGCACCGGGGGCGCCGTCCCGCATCGCTCCCTTCACCTCCATCGCGAGCTCGAGGGCGTCGTTGGCCCATGCGCTCGACGGATGCTTCTCGGCAAGATCCGAGAGCACGCCCACCGATTCCTCGTATCTGCCTGCAAGGAACGCGAGCCGCCCGAGGCCGTAGCGGCCGAGGAACGCGACGGTTGTATCCCCGCCGGCGGAGAGACGCTTGAGACCGGAGGCGGCCTCGTTCCAGTCCCCCGACGCGAGGAGAATGCGCATGCGAAGCTCCGCGGTTTCCACCGCCCGGCCGTCGTCCCGCCGGGCAACGCTCGAAAGCGCTTCGAGGGCCTCCGCACCCCTGTGCAGATCCTCGAACAGCACACGCGCCTTGAACATCGCGGCCCTATCGAAATACGGCGCGCCGAGACCGCCGCGCTTCACGCCGTCGGCGAGCCTGAGGGCCTCCTCGAGCAGTTTTTCGCGCGCCGGACCGGCGTTCCTCGCCGCTTCCCGTTTGCCCGAGGCCATCATGAGCATGACGCCGGGCGCGAGGACCGACCCGCCGAACCGCTCGAGAAACATCTGCATCAGATCGTTATTGAGCGCCGCGAACCCAGGGTCCTCCTGCGCGTCGTGCATTCGCTCCACGTATACGAGGAGCGCATAGATCTGGTCTTCGCGCAGGGCCGGCTCACCCTTTCCGAAGAGATGCCTCCTCGCGTCATTGTAGCTCCCTTCATCGACGAGGAAGACCGTCTTGAGCATCCGGAAGGCGCCGCTCCTGTCGTTCCCCGCCGCAACCATCGAGTCGACGATGGCGACAAGGCGATCCTTCCTTTTTGATTCCTTGAAAATCTCCGAAACGCCCCGGAGCTCTCCCTCCAAGGCACCCTGCCTTCGCCCCACGAGAAGAAGCGCGTCCCTGAACGCGTCTTCATCCCGTCCGATGACCCGTTCGAGGCGGATCATCTCGCGCATATAGTACTCCGCATTTTCCTTGAAGCTCGCCCCCGCGCGAAGTGTCGCAATCGCCTCTTCGTAGAGCCCCGCCTCCTGCTCCATCTTCGCGACGACGCCGTGCATCGAGCCGAGTTTCGTATCTTTCTCCAGGAGTCGCCTCCAGGTCAAAACGGCCTTTTCCTTCTGCCCCAGCTCGATGTACGCCCGGGCGAGGTCTTGCAGGTACGGGGTATATCCGGGGTCCTCTTCGAGGCACCGCTCGAGGAGCGCCGCCGCGTCCTCCGCGCGGGCGGCCTTGATGTAGCAGCCGGCGAGCATCTCGTTCGCGACGGCGATCCGGGGGCTTTGCGTCGTGAGCCGCTCGAGAATCGGGATCGCCTCCTCGCAGCGCCCCTGGTTGATAAAATAATTCGCACGGTCGATCATGCCGGCCGCGATGGCGCTGGGACGCTGCTCCGTGCCCGGAACCGGAGGGTCCGGCCGCCTCGCTCGGCCCTTCTGCGGGGGCGCGGTCTGGCATAACGCCGGCGCGGCGGCACACACGAGAGTCGCAAGGCATACCGCCGCCACGATGCTCCGCCGCGCGCGCTTCACTTCGTCTCCCTCGCCTTCTCCGAGAGCGCCCGGAAGTACTCCCGGATGAGCTCCTCGTACTCCGCGGGGCCCTTCTCCTGCATCCCCCGGCGGATCATCCTGAGGAGGACCTCCCTGTCGTCGATCTCCTCCCGCCATGTGTCGGGAGCGAGCGCCTTCACGTCTCCGGCGGTTGTGCTCGCGCGTTCCTTCTTATAGTCGCGCTCGCGCATCGAGCGCTGTGAATCGAGCATTCTCGTGACGATCTGCTGCTGGCGGTCGATGAGCTCGCGATCGAGCTTCCCCTCGTCGAGGTCCCGCGCGGCCTCTTCCATCTTCCCCGCGAGATCGTCGAGCTTTCCCATGAGCTCGTGCGTGCCCCGGCTCTCTTCGGCGATCTGCTTCATGAGCTCCCCCATCTTCCGCTGCTCCGCGGCGAGGCGCGCCATACTCGCGCGCTCCTCGATCGACCACGATCCCGACCGTCCGCGCTCGAGGAGACGCTGGAGTTCCTGCCGAAGCGAAAGCTGCTGCTGAAGAAGCTGCCGCATCCGCTCCCGGCCGCTTCCGCCCGAGCCCCCCGAGGACACACTCGTCCGGAGGAGCTCGATCGCGGCGAGGTTCATCGCGCGGTACGAGCGTGCCGACGCCTCCGCGGCCTCGAGCATCCGCTCCTCCTCGATCGTGCCGAGGGCGGTCTCGATCTCCTTCTGCGCGAGGCCGAGATTCAGGAAGATTTTCGGCGAAAGGGACATCGTCTTGCGCGCGGCTTTGTAGAGATTCTGCGAGATCTTCCGCAGGGCCGTCTTCACGACGAGCTCGCTCTCGATGAGCTCCCCCGCGCTCGGTCGGCCGCCGCGCGCATGGAGATCCGCTATGATGCTCTCCTGGAGCTTCGACGTCTCGACGAGCTCCCGCGTCGAACGAGAGAGCATCGCGGCGATCTCTTGATCCATCGAAAGCCCCATGGACATCCTGCAATTCGAAAGCGACGTGAAGAGGTTCAGCATGCCGTCGATCGCATCCTGCTGCGTTCCTTTGGCGCTCTCGCGGTCCCCCTCGGAGAGCTGATCCGCCGCCTCTTTCATCTCCTCGCTCGTCTTCGAAGCCTCTATCTCGGCGAGCATCGAATCGAGCTCGGCCGCGAGCACACTGTCGCTTTCTTCCTTCGCGAACTCCCCGAATGCCTTCTCGTATTCCTTTGCCTCCTCGCCGAGCTCCTCCTGTTTTTTCGAGAGCTCCTCCCGCCTCTTCGAGAATTCCTCTGTTTCGCCGCGCGCGGTCGAATCGCGGAGCCCCGTCTGCTCCTTGAGCATGTCGTCCATGCGGCGCACGAGCTCGTCCATCTTCTCTTCCTTGATGACCTGCTTGAGGAGCTCGATCGTGCGGTCCATGCTCTCCACGAGCTTCTCCGCGTCGAGCTCGACCGCGTTCATCGCGGCGGTGAGCTCGCGGTCGGGAACCTCGCCCATGAGCTTTTGAAGCTTTTCGATCGCCGCGCGGAGGTCTTCGCTCTCGATCTGCCTGAGGAGATTCCGTATCTCCTCGACCTTCTCTCCGACCTCCTGCGAGGCGGCGCGATTCTTCTCGATCGTCTCGAGGCTCTTGTCGATCTGCCCCGTGATCTCCCGCATCTTCTCCCGGAGCTCGCGCTGTTTCTCGAGGATCTCCCCGCTCTCGCGGCGGCGGCTCCAGTCGAGGTTTCCCTCCGCCTTGATCTCGTCGGAGAGCTTCTTCAGGCGCTCGCGGATCTCGCGCCCCTTGTCGAGAACGTCCTCGAGATCTCCGCGCCGCTGCGATTCTTCCTCATGTATACGCGCGTAGATCTCGGAGACCGACGGGACGTGCAGGCGCCGCGTTGCGGTGCGCGCCGTTCCGGGACCGGTCGCCGTATTGTTGTCCGTGATTTCGAGGTAGTAGAGGATCTTGTCTCCCGGAAACACGTTCGCCCCTTCGAGGGACCACGCGAAGCGCCCCTCGACCTCGGTGCGCGGCCCGCCGGCGGGAAGTGCGACGGGCACCGATGTGAAACGCTCGTCCTTCCCGTCGCGCATGAAAAAGAGCCGCAGGCGCGAGATGCCGTAATCGTCCGAGCCCCGATACGCGAGATCGGCAATGAGCGTGCCGGGGAGCTGCGCCCCGTCCTCGGGCGCGAGAAGCTCGATCGCCGGCGGCCGGTCCTCGAGCGCCGCGACCGGATACTTCACCGCATGGTCGTTCGCGAAGCCCAGGGAGTCGACCGCCTCGACGAAGAAGGTGTCGTTTGCATTGACCGTGAAGGCCGCGCTGAAGCCCCCCGCGGTGACCGCCAGCGGCACCGCGGCGCCGCCCGTAAAGCGAAGCCGCCCGTTGCGCACCGGCTTGCTCGTCCGCCCCTCGAGCTCGACTCGAGTGCCGGAGAGCGCGACGACCTTCCCGGTGAGCGGCTCCAGCGTATCGCTCCGCGCGAGCGTGTAGCGCGGGTACTTCAAGACGGCGGTCATGTCGTTGATCACGAGCCGGTGGATCACCGTCACCCGATGGTCCGGAGTCCGCATGCCCCCCGCGGCGAACGAATACGAGAAATCCTCCCGTACGTCGCCGAACACATGACGGTAGACGGAGATATCCATCCGTTCCCCGGCGAGCGCCGCGCCCCGCACGCCGATACGGTTCCAGACGCCCGGTATCGTGCTCACGAGAAGCACGGCGTCGCCGCGCATCGAGCCGAAGTTCATCGCCTCGACCGTCACGCTCTCCCCCGGCAGGACGCGCCGGTCCCCCGAGATCACGATGAGGTTGTACCGGTACGGGGAACGAAACGATCTCGCGGGATCCGCCAGCGAGGCGACGATCGCGCCGGGGTCCCCCTTGAGAAACGCGATCTGCAGCGCGACGATAACGCCGAGAGCCAAGCCCGCGGCGGTCCACGCCGGCCTTCCCGCCGCGGAGAACAGCTCGCGGGCGTCGAGCCCCTTGAGCCGTTCCTTCGCGCGGCTCACCGTCGCGGCGAGGAGAAACGGCGAATAGGACTTCAACCGCTCCGTCCCCTTCGAGAACTCGAGCGCCGCGGCCATGAGATTTCCGCCGCCGAGATGCCGGTCGATTTCGCCGGCGAGCCAACGGTCCCCCCGCACCGGCACGAATTGCCGCACGACGGCGGCGCCCGCCGCGGCCACAACGCCGCCCCAGAACACAATGAACGAAAAGAGCGGGAAAAACCGCCAGCCGCGAAGAGCTCCGCCCGTCGCGAGCAGGATCGCGAAAGCGCCGAGCGCCGCGCACAGAAGAATCGCGCCCGCTCCGCGCGCGGACGCGCGGCGCCCCGCGGCGACGCGCCGGGAAAGCTCGCCGCGGAACTCGTCGTTCGGCGCGGCGCCGCCGCGAGCGGAAATGTATCGCTCAAAGGCTCCCACGAATGCTCCTCGGCGCCCGCGCGCGGGCGCGCCTATTCCCTCGTCAGGGCGTAGTAGAAAATGTTGACGCCCATCCGTATCGCCTGCTCCCGTTTCCCGGCAGCGTCGTTGTGCACGTCGGCGTCCTCGAGGCCGTCGCCGACGTCGCTCTCGTACGTGTAGAAGATCATGAGCCGCTCGCCGTCCATGACGCCCCAGCCCTGCGGCGGCCTTCCGTCGTGCTCGTGGATCTTCGGCGGCCCCTCGAGGGTGTAGAAACTTCGATAGATCCCGTGCTCGAGCGGGATGAGCACGAGCTCCCGCTCGGGAAAGAGCTCCTTCACCATGCTCCTGAAGGACGCATCCATCCCGTAGCAGTCATCCGCCCAGAGGAATCCCCCCGCCACAAGATGCGCGCGGAGCTTTTCGATCTCGTCGCGCGTGAGCTTGATAGTGCCGTGCCCGGTCATGTAGAGAAACGGGTGCGCGAAGAGGCCCGGATCCCCGAGTTCGATCACGATCTCGCTGTTGGCGGCCGGGATCCCCGTGCGCTTCTCGAATTCGCGCTGGAGATTCGGAAGCGCCGACGGATCGCCGTACCAGTCGCCGCCGCCCCCGTACTTCACGCGGGCGACGTGCGCGCGCGAGAGGTCGATGAGCTTCTCGCGCTCGTGCTCGGCCGGATCGACGCCCTTGTATCCGCCGGGCGGCATCACGTCCTGCGCCCGGAGCCCGGTCGCGAGCGCCATCGAAGCGGCGGCGATCGCGAGGGCGGCGCAGACGCCGGCCGCGCGGGACATTTGAAGCGCCTTCATCATTTCTCCGCACGGGGAAGCACGACGGTCGCCTCGACCCCATGCGTCCCCTCCCTGTTCCTGAGCAGGATATCCCCATCCATCGCGCGGGCGAGGCCCTGGCAAATCGCGAGCCCGAGCCCGATGCCGTTCGTCTTCGTCGAGAAGTACGGCTCGAAGAGCCGCGCCTGGTCCTCGCTCGAGAGCCCCTTCCCCGAATCGATGACGCTGATCCGCGCCACGTCCCCATCGCGGCGGCGTGCGACCATTATCTCGCCGCCGTCCGGCATCGCCTCGATGGCGTTCTCCAGGAGGTTCACGAGAATCTTCCGCAGCGCCTCCCGATCGGCGCGCACCGTGAGCTCGTCCTCGCCGGACAGACGCATACGGACCCGCTCCGATCCCCGGTAATACGATACAACCTCGCCGAGAAACCCGTCGAGCGGGACCGGTTCGGGATTGAGGCGCATCGCCTTGCCGAAGCTCGAAAACTCCGTCGCGATGCGCCGCAGGATCTCCGTCTGCTGGATGACGGTCTCGACGCCGCTCTTGAATATTCTCCCGAACTCCTCGTTCCCCGATTCGTACGCCTTCTTCATGAGCTGGGCGGAGAGCTTGATCGGCGTGAGCGGGTTTTTGACCTCGTGCGCGATCTGCCGCGCCATCTCGACCCACGCGGCGAGCTTCTTCGTACGGATGAGCTCGGTGAGATCGTCGAAGACGACGACCGTTCCGAGACGCTCCCCTCCCTCGACGAGGCCCGCGACGACCGCCTTCACCGTACGCGCCGTTTCGCCGGAAAAGAGCGTGAGCTCGACCTCGCGCACCTCTTCGCCCGCCGCCGAGAAGAGCTCGCCGAGTGGCGCGAGCCCGGCGCCAAACACCTCGTTCGCCTCCTTCCCGACGACCTCCCCCCCCGAAACGCCGAGTATGCGCTCCCCCGATGGATTGAGCGTGATGACTTTTCCGTCGCGGTCCGTCGCCATCACGCCAGTCGCGATATTATCGAGAACCGCGGCGAGGTACCTCTGGCGCTCGAGGAGATCGCGCCGCGCCTCGCGCAGCGCCGCCGTCATCGCGTTGAACGACGCGACGAGCTCGCCGATCTCGTCGGGCGCCTCCGCCTCGAGCTTGAACTCGAGATCCCCCTCTATGATCTTGCGCGTGCCCCCCTGGAGCGCCGCAATCGGATTGAAGATCTTGCCCGCGAGGAACACGCCGAGCGTTACGGTCGTGGCGAAGAGAAGCGCGAGCAGCCCGAGAATGAGCGCGGAGGTCTTCCGCATCTCTTCCTGCATGAGGATAGGCTGGTAAAGCATGGGAACCGAGAGCACGGCGCTCTCCGCGCCGCCGAGAGCGCCGAGCGGCGCGCTCGCGACGTAGTACGAGAAATCGCCGAGCGTCTCCCTGAGCACGGCGGCCCGGCTCTCCTCGAGGGCGATGTCGACGAATACGGACGGCGCGCACACGGGATCGAGAACCCCTCCCACGAAAAGATCGCGCTCGCTCGATGCCCGTATGAGCCCTGCGTAGTAAATATTGATGTCCGCACCGAGGGCGGCCGCGACGCTTTTGACGAAGTCGTCATCGAGCGAGCGCCGGTAATAGAGGTAGCCGCCTCGATCCCCGTGCGAAATGATCGGCACGACGACGACGCCGTAGAGAACCGGCTCCTCGTACGACACGGTGACCCGGTCGATGTTGGCGCCCACGAGAAGGTCGCCGAGCTCCCCTTTCGCGAGCCCGGCGGCCGCGCTGCCGTAGAGCACATCGCCGTCGGAGCCGATGAGCGTGAAGCGGCGCTTGTCGACTCCAGCGTCCATCGGGATCTCGCGCTTCCCCTCGCTCGCGAGGAGCTCGCCGATATACTGTCCGCTCGCAAGCGAGGCGGCCTCGGTCCGAATCGAGTGATCGATGAGGGAAGCCGCGGCCTGAGC
>Ga0315291_10013020_pt1 | contig 10099 bp, 8 predicted proteins | sample YL17G12_20_MG_FD_203070 | JGI IMG/M metagenome (GOLD analysis project Ga0315291, IMG submission 203070) | Sediment microbial communities from Yellowstone Lake, YNP, Wyoming, USA - YL17G12_20 | ecosystem: Environmental > Aquatic > Freshwater > Lake > Sediment | place: USA: Wyoming | collected...
TGACCAGGTCCAATGTGGCCTTCCTGTTCTCCCGGCTCTCTAGCGCGGTCAGGTCAAGAACAGAAGCCTCCTTCCTCTGGGAGCAGATGGCGCTGTGGGGGGTTTCAACGAAGCTCTTTACATCGTCGGAGAGCCAGTGGTAGCGCCGGGCGAAAGCCTCGTTCATCCCCTGCTGCACCACTGCCCACTCCCCTTTTTCGGAGAAGAAGAAGGCATGGTGGTAGAGCTGGTAGCCGTCCTGAACCAGGGCGTTGTCCACCTTGGCGGCCATCTTGCTGGCCCGGACCAGCTGGTCCACCTTTCGGGGAGAAAGGGAGAAGGCTTCGCCCAGCCTCTGGATATCCTGGGGGGCCTTGGCCGAGGTCTTGCCCTTCCCCCCGGCAACCGCTATCCCATGCCGGTCCAGGGAGAGGGCCATCTTCAGGGCGCCTGTGGTAACCGTCGTCGTCCCCGAGGAGTGCCAGTCGAATCCCAGGACGCAGGCCAAGGCCTGGAACCAGTAGGGATCGGCGATCCTGCGCAGTAACTCTTCCTGCCCGTGCTCGCAGACCAGCGCTTCGGCTATCTCTCCTGCTAGAAGGCGCATGCGCCGAAAGAGCCATGCCGGGGCAGATCCAGAATGAAGCGGCAGATTTGCTGATCCAGTTCTCATGCAGGGATAGTCTTTTCTCTTGCTCCTTAAATTCCTAATAACTTATGGGAAGGCCTGGAATAGATCTGTCGTCGGAGCTCTCAGCGCTCACAGACATAGATCTCCGCGCTTTATCTGTAGCAAGGGACGAAGAGGACACATTTCTTTCAGTTTATCTGCCTGCTGGCAAAGGAGCTGCACAAATGCTTGGCCCGCGGCAGAGAGCCATCCAGAAGGCACTGCCCCGGGACCTCGCCAAATCCTTTGATAGAACCTGGGCCATGATCGAGCCGGCCCTTGCAGCCGATCCTGTGAAGGGCGAGCGAGGGAGGGTGGTCTTTGCCTCTGAGCCTCAAGACTTCTTTTCTGCCTTCCGACTTCCCATCGAGCTGCAGATGCTAGTGGTGCTCGACAGATCCGCATTCCTGCTGCCTCTGGCAAGGCTGAAAGAGGAGTACGAGGACTACATTCTTCTGCACTTAGACTCAAAGGAGGCTAGGATCTTTCTGATCAGATCGGACCTCCTGGAAGAGAGGGAGAGGGCGCACATCGACCTCATGAACAAGCATAAGAAGGGCGGCTGGAGCCAGATGCGCTTTTCCCGCCTCCGCAAAGGGGCCATCCACTCCTTCTTATCTCAAGTCATCGAGGATCTATTGCACCAGGATCTCATCTCTGCCCGCGGCCTGGTGCTGGCCGGGCCGGGAGAGGCCAAGCAGCAGCTCCTGGAGATGCTGCCTGCATCCCTCAAGGGCATAGTGCTCGGTATCCTGGATGTGCCCATGGATGCTCCGCCAAAAGAGATGATAAAACGAGGAGATGAGCAGGCCAGAGAGGAGGAGATGAGCAGGTCAAAGCTGCTCGCAGATAGGCTTAGGGAGGCAGCGCTGAAGGGAAGGCCGGCGGCCTTCGGCCCCTCGGACGTCAGCAAGGCGCTCCAGGAAGGAAGAGTCGACTACCTTCTGATCTCCGGCGGCTTCAGCCTGCCGGGGATGATATGCAAGAGCTGCCACCATCCCTATTCAGATGGCAAGACCTGTCCAGCCTGCGGAGGTGAGCTGGCTGCTCTGCGGCTGGAGGAGCTCTACATGCTCGCAAACAGGACCGGCGCAGAGGTGGCCATAGTGGAAGATGACGAATTTCTGGATAAAATTGGATACGTAGGGGCGATTCTGAGATACTAGCGATATGGAGAGATCTCCGATGCGGAGAGATTTTCGATGCCCTTTCCGGGATGGATCGTGAACCTCTAATCAGTTTGGCTCGGCTCTCCTCTCCCGGGTCTGGCCGTCCTCGGTGCTTCTACTAGTTTCTTACAACTATGCTTCTTTTTGTGTCGCCCCGGTGCCTCTAGCTCCCGCTCAAAGCCGCGGGCGGCAACCCTCCAGCGGCCGCGGGGAACACTACGCGACGAAAGGGTTGATAGATCGATTTGCTCTTCACTCCCGGTTAAAAAAATTATTTTTCCTCTCGACCCCAAAGACCTCTGGTTATGCTGGCGTCCCATGAGTATGGAAAATTAGAGAAAAAACCAAGAGGAGCACCTATGAATAAGAGGGGGGATTCGCCTCCCCCTCCCGGGCGAACTTCGCCGCCCTTAGCCTCTTCTCCTCAATATCATCCACGAGGCGGCCAGCAAGGCCATGCAGGCCAGAATGCCCTGGAATCCGGGAGCAGGAGCGGGCGCCTTTTCCTCTGCAGGAGTGGCGTTGATTGGGATGGGCTTGGCCAGAGGCACGAATCCCTTCTCCTCTGCCACCTTCTGTCCCTCCGGGCCCATGACGAAGGCAATGAAGACATTTGCTCCGGCTTTGGGCTCTCTGAAGGTGTAGAAGTACAGCTTGCGGCTGAGCTCGTAGGAGCCGTTTCTTACGTTCTGCAGGCTGGGCATTACGCCATCTAAGGCCAGAGCCTGGATATTTCCGCCTTTAGCATAGCTGAATCCCAGATAGCCGATGGCCTTGTCGCTTCCCGCCAGCGCGGTCTTGACCTCTGCGCTCCCCAAGGCTACAGTATCAACGCCGGGCGTTTCTGCCACTCTATCGCCCATTATGACCTCATTGAAGGTGTCCCTGGTTCCGGATCCCTGCTCCCTGGACAGCACATAGATCTCCTCATCCAGGCCTCCCAGGTCCTTCCAGTTATTGACCTCCCCGGCGTAGATCCGGCGGAGCTGATCCTTGGATAGGCCGGCAATTCCGGCTTGGTAGATGGACTTGCTCACGGCCACAACGATCCCATCGTAGCCTATCAGATGCTCCTGAAATCCGTCTCCATTCTTCTTGCTCTCGTCAGGGGTCAGCTCTCGGGAGGCCATGGCGATATCAAACCTCCCTTCGGCGAGGCCGGTGATGCCCGCTCCGGTCCCCCCTCCCGTGACCGACACCAGATAGTCCTTTTGCTCGAGGTTGAAGGCCTCAGCGGCTGCCTCGCCCAGGGGCAGAACTGTCGTTGATCCGGCCACTGTCACCTTCTCCACAGCGGCCGACGCGGCCATCAATGCCAGAGAGATGGCAATAAAAATCATGATCAATTTCCTTCTTATGGTCTCACCAGGAGGATAGAAGGGCCCCAGGCGTTATAAGACTATTTGGGCAGACGGCATCGGCATTACTCGTTTTAGCTCTGGGAGCCAATGGTTTGCACGCCTACATGTGCCGAGCCTTGCGTCTGCTCTTCGGGGCAGTCTCATGAAAAGGCCTCCTGGATGGTCTTGTCGGCCGTCGAATTGCTTCTCAGGTCTGATCCGAATGCCGCTTAGCTATTCAAGAACCAGGATCCAGATTCGTCGTTTCCCTGATTGCGATCGACATCTTTTGAGGCTCAAATCATGGTGAAGGCTATTTCCTCCATTTCAGCAGTCCCGACAGCCATCGTGATAGGCTCCAGGGCAGGCTGTTCTGCATCCTTCGTTTTATCTCCTTTGGGCTACTTTTCTTGCTCCTCAAGGATCCTCCTTTGGCAGTTCGCCAGTTGCAGAATCTTCGAATTCCCTTAGGGGTAACCTCGGTTATGTACTTTGCAGTCTATTGTTGCCCTCTCCTCGCCGTCTCTCGTAATTATCTTGTGCATATTTTCATGTGCTGCTCGGATTGCATTGGATTTTGCTGCCAACGCTGCCGGATAAAATTAGATCAGGAGGCAATATGAGAAATTCCAAAAGATCTCCAGAAGTACTGCCAAAACAAGAAAAGGAAAGAAGAATAGATGCTGACCGAACCCCTCAATTATTTTGGGGTCCTTGCAGCCACATGTTGGCCCAGTAGTACCAGCTATCCTCTCCGTGAGGGCCGTATTGAATGCTGTTCATCTTTTGAATTGCTTTGTATGCATCTGCCAGCTCCAATGCAGCTTGAGGATCTTTATAAGCATAGGGATTGTCCATTGCGCCATAGGCATTTGCCATCTGCAGTGCAGACCCCTTCTGGGATCCGTTCAGCCACATGCTGGTCCAGTAATACCAGCTATCTCCGCTGTGAGGTCCGTAGTAAATGCTGTTCAACTTTTGAATTGCTTTATATGCATTTGCCATCTCCAGTGCAGCTTGAGGATCTTTGAAGGCATAGGGATTCTGAAGTGCTTGGTATAAATCTGCCTCGCCCGATGCCGCTTGAGGGTCCTCATTCAGCTTCTGAATCGCATTCAATAGATCCGCGCGCTCCTGCGCAGTCTGAGGGGGATTTGTAGAGTAAGGGCTATAATAACCATGCTCTGCTGCCCCTAAGCCAGCGGTGAGGACGACCGCAAGACAAAGCCCCGCGCACAATAATCCTGATATCTCTTTGGCCGTCATTTTCCATCATCTCTTATCCATTCTCTCCAGCTCTTTGGGATTTGCATCATTCTTACCACTCTACAGCTGTAATTACGCCCTCCGGAGATATATGAAGGCTAACATCATATGAGGTCTCTGCAAGCCTCATATAGAGGTTCCAATTGCCTATTTTCTAACTGAGCAGACGGGTTGCCCCCTACTCCGGCCGGCAAATATTTTCGCCTCAGTCCATGAGAAAAAGAGCCTGCGAGCTTTCTCTCCTTTGATAGACGCCTAGACTTTCTCTAGAGGGCATCCTTTCTCAAAATATGCCCCCCCCCCTTCGCAGTCTCCATGAAGGCCTCCGGATCATTCTCCAATATTTGGCTTCCTAGGATAATTCGAATTGATAGGGCACTTGAAAGGCCGGTCGTGAATAAGTTACGGGTTGGTATTTGGATCTATTGCAGAAATCAGGATCATTAGATACTTATTTTCAAGGATAGCACTTGGTGGGGCACGTTCATGGAATCACTCTCCGTAAACGAGTTCAAAAAACTCCAACCACTTATTTGTTCACTACCGAAAGGCCTTTTCCGGAGCGAATGGCGGAATCATTAATTTTTTTTCTTTGCTCTAGGGCGCGCAAATTTTAAACATCATCAGGGTGAGTTATGGCCGGCAAAATCATGAAAAGCTCCCCTATCTGGCCCTTCCTGGTCCTGGTTATGCTGCTGGGCACAGCCCAGGGCCAGGAGATCACGGACCTCTATTCCAGCATTGAGTCCTGCGATGTCGCCGTCAATGGAGATGCTGCAGGCTGCACCCTGCTTCTTGAGCTAGCATCAGCCGGAAAGGGGCTCCAGTCCCAAACCCTGGAGCTGGACGGGCCCGGTGCCTGGATAGCGCAGTGGACGCCTTTCCCCTCACAGGAGGCTCCTTATGATCTCTGTGCCAGCCTCGTCAAAGATGGAGCTCTGGTCTCCAGGAGGTGCTACAGCTTCCTCTATGGCGGAGAGACCCCCATAAGGTTCGACGTGCGCGACTTCTATGCCGACTCCAAGGGGATGCATCTCTCCATCCTGGCCGACGACCCCACCATGGTAGACGTCTACTACATGCTCATCTCCGGGAACAAGGCCGTTTATGTCTCTAAGGACCGGGCGGTGCCGGTGGCCGGAGGGCTGGCCGCTCCCTTGCAGGTGAACCATGCCTGGCCGCTGGTCCTGGAGAACGGCAAAGCGTACAGCGGCCGGGTTAGGATTGTGGAGCTGAACCACGGCCAGACCAGGGCCTTCATGAACGCCTTCATCGCGAAGGACGACGCCTCCATCACCGAGACCTATGAGGATGAAACTGGCGCCAGTGCTACAATTCTCGGCAACTCCCGGGTCCCCTTCCAGGGCAGCTTGAAGTTCCTTCTCTCCCAGAATGGCACAGTTCTGGCCTCTATAGAGACGAAGACCCCTGTTCTGCTCACAGGAGACGACGAGACGGTTGAGATATCATGGAACGAGACTCTGGACCCGGGGCTGTATCATCTTTCCATCCTGCTCCTGGGCAAGGAGGGGGAATGCAAAGACCTGGAGGAGAGCATAATCGAGGCCAAGCCACTTCCCAAGGCGGCCAACGCCTCTTCAAAGGAGCAGAAAAGATCGCCCGGAGCTGGGGCCGCGGGCATTGCCAGCCTCGTCCTGGCCTCTCTCCTGAAAAGGAGGAAGGCCCAAAGTTGATATTCCTATTCTATCAATTACTGGAAGGAGGGATCAAAATGAGGAAGGTTCTGATCTTAGGAATTCTCGTGGCGCTGAGCATAGCATCCGCGCCAATAGTCTTCTCTCAGGGCAACCCGGAAGCGGCAACCGGTGGAAATGCCCTGGGGCTGAGCAAGGTCTCTAAGCCAGTTTACGACATGGACTTATATGGCGACAAGCCGGTGAACAGCCTGGACATGTACGGTGATAAGCCGGTGTACAGCATGGACAGATATGGCGACAAGCCAGTGTACAGCCTGGGGATGAGAACCGCGGCCAAGCCGGTCTACGATACCAGCTCTTTATCCGGCGAGAATCTCGCCTTCGATGTCAGTCAGCGGCGGGGAACGCCAGCCAGCTTCAACTACACCATGGGCCAGGCCAAGCCATTATACAACGTGAGTGACTACTATAGGTTCAGGCCCATTTACGATATCTCCAGCTACTTCCGGGCTAAGCCTCTTTACAATATCGGCGCCTATTCCAGCATGAAAGGCTAAGAAGCCATTCCGGAAATGCTGGAGTGGCCTTCAGAGATATTTTTTTATTTTGCTGTAAAGAGCTGCTTTGGGATAGGCACCTACCAGCTTATCTATCAGCTGGCCGTTCTTGAAGACCAGCAGAGTGGGTATGGCAGTTATCCTGTATTTGTTGGAGGTGGACATATTCTGGTCCACGTTCAGCTTGCCGAATACTGCCTTCCCGCTCAGCTCTCTGGCGAACTCTTCCAGCACCGGAGCGATCGTTCGGCAAGGGCCGCACCACTCTGCCCAGCAGTCCACAATCAGGAGGGGGTACTGGCCCGCGGCTGACTCTATGGTCTCATCCGTGAGGACAACCGGCTTATTTGGAAGGATCACCTCAGGTTTGGTGGGCTTATTCATCTCGCTTTTCATCTTTTCCAGCTTCCTCTTCCGCAGTTCATCCAGCTCGTCCATGATCAAACCTCCAGGCTTTCTTTGGCCTTGATAATAAGGGATTTGAAGTGCCCCAGATCCACTGGCATCACTTCATAAGGCAAATTTGTGAAGTCGAAGAACTGCAGCAGCTCTTCCTGGCGATCGCATGCGTCTTGCAGTGTATCCATGTATACCACGCCCCGAAAAGAGCCCATCTGCAGCCTGGCCTCCACCTGTCCCCATGCGAGGCGCGAGAAGATCTCCCGCCAGCAATCCAGCCAGCCGGGTGAGAGATAGAAGTAGAGTCCCTGTCCGGCCTTCTCCTCCATGCCCTTGCGGGTGATAAAAGCATCCACGCAGCTCTGGCAGTCCAGAAGCGCGGCCTTGTAGGGCGCTAGTATGTCGCCTATCCGGGGATGACACTGACCGTATGCTACTATTATCCCATCGCAGTCCTGGCAGATCTCGAGCTCTCGAAGCAAGGCCTCTTTGAGCTCATCGAAATCTACGTGCAGACCAGCGCCCAGGTAGTGCTCGCGAAAGGGGAATCCCAGCTCCCCCCTGATGGCTTCAATCTCTCTCTCAAAGACGCCACAGGCGATGATGGCATACATAGGGTCAAGGATTCTGGCCTTCCGGCTTTATATCTGTGCCGGGCGCGGGGGCTCGAGAGAATTTCAGAGGAAGGCCAGCCTTGTACCCCGTCCCGTCTCCAGGGCCTTCCTGTAGACTACAGATCCAGCGGCCACGTCCTGAATTCCCAGGCCTGTGGAGTCGAAGATGGTTATCTCCTCCTGGCTGGTCCTTCCCGGGGCCTTTCTGAGCATTACCTCCCCCAGCTGGGCGTGGATGTCCTCTGAAGTCATAATCCCTTCAGAGATGGGGACGTTCACCTCCCCGGAATGCAGGGCCTGGGAGAGGTCGTCCACCACCACCTTGGCCTTGCGAGTTAAGGAGGACGCAAGCTCCTGCTTGCCGGGGGCATCGGCGCCAATGGCATTGATATGGATGCCGGGCCTCGCCCAGGACTCTTTGATCAGGGGGGAGCGCGACGGAGTGGTGGTGACCAGGATGTCGCAGCTGCAGGCCTCCTGGGGGTTGGTTGTCAAGTTATATTCGCAGTCCAGGAAGGGCCTGGCATATCTTTCCAGGGCCTGGCAACGCTCGAGAGTTCGGTCGCAGACTATGACTCTCTTAATGGAGAACAGCCTGCTGATCCCCAATAGCTGCGTCCTGGCCTGCGCGCCCGCTCCCACCATGCCCACTACGCTGGACTCGGACCGGGCCAGAGCCCTGGCAGCAATGGCTCCTGCTGCCCCAGTCCTCATATTAGTAAGGAAAGTTCCGCCCATGACGGCCAGAGGTGCCCCAGTCTCCGGAGAGTTCAGAACGACCAGAGCCATGACGGTAGGCAAGCCTCGGGCAGAGTTCTTATTGTGGAAGTTGACTATCTTCACCCCTGCAGCATCGAGGCCCTCCAGGTAGGCGGGCATGGACCTGAGGTCGCCCTCGTATTTGGAGAAGAAGAGGTAGGACTTGGGCGGCATCTGCGTCTTTCCCATGCCATGCTCCACAAAGGCGCTCTCCACCGCCTTGATGGCCTCGTCCATGGTCAGAAGGGATCTGACCTCTTCTTCGCCGAGCCACAGGAAATCCATCCAAGCACCTGGTCTTTCAAAGGATATGAGGGGAGAAATAGCCTTTGGGCGGAAGAATTGCCGGAATGATTTCAAGAGTTTCCTCGCGAAGCGGCAGCGTTGTATCAGAAAGCCCGTCTGGCCAGCCTAGAGGGATATGAGAAATATGCCGGAGGAGCAAGATCCCAAGGCGGAGGGCTACTGCCAAAGGAACATTGATCTTGCCCTTTCTCGAAATCTCGATCTCACAATGGAAAAGGCTAACCGCTTAACTTTCTTATTGATTGCAGCATGCTCCTCTTCGACGTGGCCGTGGTAGGTGCCGGGCCGGCGGGCTGCATGGCCGCCAAGTATGCTGCCAAGGCCGGCGCCAGCGTCGTCCTATTTGAGGAGCACAGCTGCATAGGCTGGCCAGTGGCCTGTGCAGGGCTACTCGGCATAAGAGCCCTTCAGGAGGCAGAGCTGCCTTCTGGCAGACATATCTTGCAGGATTTCAAGGGCGCCTCGGTCTTCTCTCCCGGAGGGCGCAGAATGGACTTCAAGGCCTCCTCCAGCAAGGCCTGGGCGGTGGACAGGAGGCTCTTCGACAGGGCTCTGGCCTTAGAAGCCCTAAAACAGGGAGCGGAGCTGAACCTTGGCTCCTCTGTCAGGAGGATGAGACGAGCAGGGCAGATCTGCGAACTCGGGCTGGCAGACGGCGGAAAGATCCGCTGCAAGGTGGTCATTTCAGCGGAAGGCGTCAGGGCCAGGCTGGCTCGCCTGGCGGGCATCGCCCCTCCCCAGAAGATCCTCTCCGGGGCGCAGGTGGAGGCAGTCTTCCAGGTGGAGGATCAGGAGTTGGTAGAGGTCCATCTGGGCGCATCTCCCGGTTTCTTCGCCTGGATAGTTCCTTTAGAGAAAGACCAGGCCAGGATCGGCTTATGCTCTGAGGAGAATGCCTGCCACTACCTCAGAGCTTTCTTGCGTAGAAAGGGGATTAGAGAGAAGCTGCAGGGCTCCTCGGCCGCTCTCGTGGCAGGAGGACTGCCTCTGGGCCCTCCACGGCGCACAGTCTCCCATGGACTGATAGCAGTGGGAGACTCCGCAGGCCAGGTCAAGCCCACCTCGGGAGGCGGGATCTACCCCGGGCTGGTCTGCGCCAAGATTGCGGGAGGGGTGGCCGCAGCTGCTGCCCTGGAAGGAGATTGCTCTTCTCAAAGGCTCTCAGATTATGACCGGCAGTGGCGGGCGGCTCTGGGCAGGGAGCTCACTCTAGGGATGAGAGTCTACAAGCTTATCCACATGGCCAGGGCCGAGCAGCTGGACGAGCTGGTGAGCCTCCTGGCCAGGAAGAAAAGCCTAAGAAGGGCAATAGAAGAGCATGGCGACATCGACCGGCCCTCCCTTCTCCTGGAAAAGATAATGCCTCACCTCGGCCTGGACGG
>Ga0315291_10013021_pt1 | contig 10099 bp, 10 predicted proteins | sample YL17G12_20_MG_FD_203070 | JGI IMG/M metagenome (GOLD analysis project Ga0315291, IMG submission 203070) | Sediment microbial communities from Yellowstone Lake, YNP, Wyoming, USA - YL17G12_20 | ecosystem: Environmental > Aquatic > Freshwater > Lake > Sediment | place: USA: Wyoming | collected...
CGGGCTCTTGGGCAGCTGAATCCAGCGCTGCACCCACCAGTAGGCCAGATACGTAGCGGCGACGGTTGCGAAAGTCATCACAGCCAGAGTCCATATCACCCATTTCGTCTCGATGTTGAAGACGAACCCGAATATTGTGGCGAGCGTGTTCGGGACCAAGACCGCTGTGCCTATGATGGTCAACCAGGTTATGGTCAGAGCCATCCTGTTGTTGAGTATCTGGAGCTGGTTGTTGTAGAGGGCTTGGAGCACCTCAAGCCCCGAAGCCAGAACTTCTGACATGTGTTCGCTCAGCGATATCTGCCTGTTCAGATCCTCGACTAGCAGGCCAATCTGGGCAAGGGTCTTCGGGTTGTCCGAGACGAGCTCTGCCTCCCCGTACCTCAAGGAATGGAGAACGTCGAGCGTGCGCCAAAGGGTATTGAGGTAAGTGATGAGCGTGTGCTTCAAGTCGTATATCTTCCGGCCTATCTCGAGCCTCTCCGTTTTCGGATTGAGGAGCATCTCGCTCATCGAGTCCGCCTGCTCTTCGATTTCCCTCAAGTGCTCGAAGTTGTAGGAGTTGTTCTCATCCAGGATTCGTCCAAGCATCAAGGTGAGCTTGTCTGGCTGCGGCATGGTCACTGGCAACTTTCTCATGTAAGAGTCGGCGTATCTTGAGAAGAGAACCAACCGTTGGACTTCGCAGCTGTGGATTGTCACAATCAAATCCTTTCTCACGAGAATCAGCAGAGGATAGATCTTCAAGTCCAGTGCGGCAATCCTCACGACGGGCACCATGATTGCCATCTCGGTCTCCCGATCTTCGAATGCTGCGTAATAGCCTTTCAAGACTGCAGGCACGATCGACGCGCTGAAACCCAACCTTGTTGCGATGTCAGAGCCATCCTTTTCGACATCGTCCACCATGACGTTGATCCAGGCCAGAGTCGAGCCCTGCAAGGTCGATATGAACTCCGACACCGCGTTGCCAAGCACCCTGACGGGCTTTCCCGTGGCTGGAAGCGACACGCAGACCGCCCTCGGCCCCGCAGGCTTGGGTTTGTCTGCTGGGATGGCGCACGCCAAGTCGACCTCCTTTGAAGACGATTCCTTCGGGTCCTTTGCGGCCAGCTTTCTCTCGGTACCTTTCAACAAGACGCCCCCCGAGGTCCCCCGACCACGGTTGCCTCCCCCGTATCTCCAAGGGGACTTGAATATTTCTGCTTTGGCAGAGCGATTCAGCACCCCATTCAAACCTGTGCATCCTTTTAATATTCACCTGTCCATTTGGACGCTGAACCAGATGAGAGTACTGCTGATTCACGCTGACAGATTCGAGTACGAGGTCAAGGAACCTACGAAGATGGCTGAAGAGCTACCGAAGGGTTATTCAAAGAAGCACTCTTTCAAGGAGCCGCTCGTGGTGTTTTCCACCATTGAATCGTCTGACGAAGACATCGAGACCATCGCCGAGGTCGCATCGGCCGATCTTGCCGATGTGTTTCAGAGGGTGAAGGCGGAGAGGCTCGTTCTATACCCTTACGCGCACCTGAGCCCGAACCTCGCATCTCCAAAGCTCGCAGTGGACGTCCTGAAGGCCGTCGAGTCGGCCATCGCCAAGAAGGGCATAGAAGTCCACAGGTCGCCTTTCGGCTGGTACAAGGCGTTCGACATCAGCTGCAAAGGGCATCCTCTGTCCGAGCTGTCCAGGGAATTCCGCGCTGAGAAGAAGGTCACGAGAGAAGATGTCGTCGAGAAGATCCGGAAGACCTACTACATTCTCACCCCTGAAGGTGAAGAGCACTCCATCGACATGGAGAAGGTGGACTCGGCCAAGATACTTGACAAGTACCCTTCCCTCAAGAAGTTCATCATATCCGAGGAAGTGGGCAGGACCAAGGGGGAGGAGCCACCTTCTATCAAGGCGATGCAGAGACTGGAGCTCGTGGACTACGAGGAAGCGAGCGACCGCGGCCATTTCAGGATGTTCCCCAAAGGCCATCTCGTGTTCACCCTGCTCGAGAAATGGGCGGAGCAGATAGCGACCGACAAGATCGGCGCCATCCAGATCGACACCCCAATCATGTACGATTGGTCCCTTCCAGACATCAGAAGCCAGGGCATGTCGTTCCACGAGAGGCACTATACACTCAAGACCGAGGAGAATAGGGAGTTCGTGCTCAGGTTCGCAGGCGACTTCGGGCTTTTCAGGATGATGAAAGGGGCCACGTTGAGCTACAGGAACCTCCCGCTCAGGATTTATGAGTTCTCGAAGAGCTTTAGACTTGAGCAGCGCGGAGAGCTCACGGGGCTCAAGAGGCTGCGAGCGTTCCACATGCCAGATGTGCACTGCTTCACGAGGGACATTGACGAAGGCTGGAAGGAGTACATGCTGCTCTACAAGAACTACTCCGACCTGGCCGACGCGACGGGCGTGGAGTATGCCGTCGCTTTCAGGATCGTTGACGAGTTCTACAAGAAGTACAAGAAACACCTGGTCGAGCTGCTGAAGTACTCGAAGAAGCCTGCGCTCATCGAGGTCCTCTCCGAGATGAAGCACTACTGGGCCGTCAAGCACGAGTTCCAGGGAGTGGATTCCGTCGGAGGAGCCGTCCAGCTAAGCACGGTCCAGCTTGATATCGAGGACGCGGAGAGATACGGAATCGTGTATACGGACGCTGACGGCAAGAAGAAGGGCTGCATCATATGCCACTCATCGATAGGCTCGATCGAGAGATGGATGTACGTGCTGCTCGAGGAAGCGCTGAAGCATGAGAAGCCGTACCTCCCATTCTGGCTCTCACCGACCCAGATCAGGCTCATACCCGTGGTGGATGAGTTTCTCCCTGACTGCGAGAAGCTCGCGGCTCATCTGGATGCTCGTGTCGACATCGACGACATGGACGACAAGGTGGGCAAGAAGATCAGGAACGCTGAGATGGAATGGATCAACATGATCATCGTCATCGGCGAGAAGGAGAGATCTTCTGGGAACTATCCCGTGAGGTTGCGCTCGGGTGAGCAGAAGAGCATGACCATCGAGCAGCTCAAGGCGGAGATCGAAAAACTGTCAAAGGGATATCCCAAGGCGAGGCTGCCCCTGCAGACGCTCATCTCGAAGAGGGCCGTCTTCAGAGGATAGCGAACATCACCTGTTGTCCTCATCGCCCCATATGAACTTGTGCAATTGCGGAAGCACTCGAACGTCCAGGCCTTCCTTCAATACCTTCTCCGCCAACACTTTCAGGGCCTTTCCGCCGACCGGCGTGAGGATGACTTCGCACTTCGGAGAGTACTTCCCGATCACTTCTTTCGCGTATTCGTAGTCCTTGTCATCAGAGATGATGAACTTCAGCTGATCTGTCGGCCCAAGGACCTCCAGGTTCTCGAAGAGCATCTTCTCGGACTCGCCCGACGATGGGCACTTGATGTCCATGCTGATCGTGAGGTTCTCCACGCACGGCAACTCGTCCAACGGCATCGCGCCGTTGGTCTCGAGCACCAGGTGATAGCCTTCGTCGAGCAGCATTTGGATGAGCTTCGGAGCGTCCTTCTGAGCCATGGGCTCGCCGCCGGTGAGGCAAACATGCCTGCACCTGAGCTGCTTGACCTTCTTCAGGATCGCCTCAAGCGTCATCTGCTCACCCTTGTCGAACGCCTGTGGGGTGTCGCAGTAGGTACATCTGAGCGGACACCCAGATGTGCGAATGAAAGTGGTGGGAGCGCCTATGGTCAGGCCTTCCCCCTGGAGTGACTTGAATATCGAGTATATCTTCATCTGATCACCTCATACTCGAGCGGGTCTTTGAAACCTGCCTCCGCGAATCCTCTGAGTCTAAGCTGGCACGAGTCGCACTTCCCACACGCTCTCCTTCCGCCCTTGTAGCAGCTCCAGGTCAGCTCCACAGGAACCTTCAACCGGAAAGCTTCGCGAACGATTTGTGCTTTGGACAGATCGATCAAAGGCGTCTCGATGCGGATTCCCTTTCCCGTTTTCCCGGCCTTGGTGCCCACATCGACAACCTTCTGGAATGCCGCGATGAACTCAGGCGTACAGTCGGGATACCCGCTGAAATCGATAGCGTTCACCGCTATGAACACTCTCTCGGCGCCTCGGCTCTCGGCGACCGAAGACGCGATGCTCAGGAAGACGATGTTTCTGGCAGGTACGTACGTGCTCGGAATCCCCGATGCCATCTCATCCTCTGATCTGCCCTCAGGGATCGCAACGGACTTTTGAGTGAGAGAGCTCTGAAGAAGCTTCCCCAGGTCCAGAGGGATGACCACGTGCTCCTTGACCTTGAAATGCTTCGCGATCTTCTTCGCGCTGTCCAGCTCGCGCTTGTGCTTCTGCCCATAATCGAATGTGAGCGCGATGATCTCGTGTCCTTTCTCCTTTGCTATCGCGAGCGCGGTCGCCGAATCCAGACCGCCGGAGAGGAGCACGATAGCCTCTGACATTTCAAAACACCTAGGTCAGAGGTCCTTTCCATCCCAGGCGCCCTGACCTCTTCCTTCGTCGACGCCTACCTCGATATGCTTCACGTTCTTCGGAAACTTGACCTTGTCCAGAACCCTCTGCAGGACGAAGGTCGCAAGCGTCTCCGCAGATGCGACATCAATGTCGAGCAGAATGCAATCGGACTTCGGGAAGACGAACTCCTTGTCGCCGACCTTGTACTTGACAATCTCCTTGTTAACTGCCACTCCTGGATCCCTGTTGGGAATGAGGACTCTGTGATCGAGCTCGGACGCAATACCCCGCAGAAATTCCTTCACGCTTATGAAATCCAATATGACGCCATCAGGGCCCAGGTCGCCCTCGATGCTCATGTTGACCGCGTAGTCGTGCCCATGCAGCCTTCCGCACTTCCGGTGCATGGGAATGACATGGGTCGCGGAGAATGTTATCTTCGAGCTCCAGCCGTTTATCTCCAGCCTCATCGACAAAGGGATAGTCTCGAGGGCATTATAATAGTTTCAGGAACGCTTCTGTAGGCCAGCCTTGACGGAAACCAGCCCCGCGGCCAGGAGAATCGAATCGGTGAAATCCGTCTTGGCCCGGGAAGTATCGACGAACACCTTCTTCATGTTCACGACAGGCGCACCGAACGCCTTTCCACCGCCGACGAAGTGCATCGCCCTGAATATCAGGTTCCCGGAGACGCCGTCAGGAGCGACCACGAGATCCGCCTTCGAGACGGCCTCCTCCAAGAGTATCCCGCGGTGTTCCGCCTTCATGCCGTCCTTCCTGAGCCTCTGCACGAGCTTCTCCCCCTCCTCCAGGCTCGCCTCGATCTCTCGGCCTCTGCCTTTGTCCTCGAGCCTGCCCTTTGAGAGAACGGCCACTTCCAGCCTCCAGCCGGCTGCTGAGAAGTACGACAGCGACGATAGCACGAGCTTGAGCCTGGACTCCAAGGTCGTCCCTTCGTCTATGCCCACGGGTGTGAGCAGGAACTGCTTGCCCCTAGAATCCTCAAGGATGGCGGTCCTCATGATCTCCTTCAGCTCGAATTCCCGCTTCAGTTCCCCGAGAACCTTCGCGGAACTCATCGTGCCTCTGACGGCAGCATCTATCGTTCCGTTCTTCAGAGCGAGGATCAAGAACCGAGGGTCGTCATAGGTATCGATCCTGAGCTCAGAATGTTGCTCCGCCAGTTGCCTCTTCGCGCTGTCCACGAGACCCTTGGGCAGACCGACCCCGATACGGGCCGAGCTCCTGCGCCCAATCTCCAGGATCCGCGGGACATCGATCACCAAGGCACCTTCAGAGCTCGTCCTCGGTCATCTGATCGAAGGCGAAGTTCTCCCATTTCCTCACGCCAAGCAGGATCTCCAGTTCCTGCGGGGTGAGCAGGGGCTTGTCGTACATCGCCACATCGTCAATAGCGATCCTCGGACACGCCGTGGAGACGTAGGCATCGAACCCGAGCGACCTGAGCTTCTCAGGGTCGAACTTGTCCATTAGTATGAGCGCAGCATCCTTCTTCTTCCACCGGAGCAGCTTCCTGAGCTCCTTTGCCCGCCTCAGCCTCCTCTGTCCCACCTTCTCACCGACTATGATCCCGAAAACCCGAGCCTTCTCCGCGCGCTCGATCACCGCATGCCTCTGCCTGAGTATCTTGTCCTTGATCTGGTCTATCTCCCTGGGCTCCTCCAGGTTGGGGTCCAGCACGACGACCTTCTTCCCGGTCGCGAGATGAACTCCGACGGCATGGAACGCGCCGCTGCCAATCAGAAGGAAGCTGTTAACATCCTTCAAGATCGAGGTGGCGGTGGTATAGTTGCAGCCGAGGACTTCACCAACATGGGATATCCTGCTGTCTCCTTCACCCACCTTCGTCTTGATGCCCATGCTCTCAAGGCCTTCAAGGACCTCATCAAGCTCAGTGAGATGCTGCGAAGTCGCGAGCACTCCGACAGGTTCCTGGAGCATCCCGACCGATTTCTTGAGCTGGTCCGCGAGTGGGACCTTCGACCTCGCCGGCACGAATATTATGGGCCGGGGCAGCTTCAGTGAGGGAATGGGTGAATGACCGATGTTGACGATAGCATCGACCATCTCGAATAGGGAGCTCGGGACATCGCATGCTCCGAAGCACGGTTCCGCGACGACCAGCACCTCCGCTCCAGACTTATTCTCGATATCCTCGGCGAACTGATACGAGCGCTTCTTCAGGCCCTCGGGAACCTGGAGAGCCACGATCCTGGCCTTGAGGCGCTTGATCTCTGAGATCGCGCTTGTGAGATCCACGTCGTACATCACGGGACTACCAACCATCAGCCCGAGTCAATGCCATTCAGAGACACGTGGCCCGGTGACAAGGGGAACACAGGGAGATGCTAAAAACATTTCCTGGATTTTGCCAGGCATCCGCCTCAGGCCGCGCTCGGGGCGCCCTTCTCGACAGAGATGTAGCAAGGCGACGGGAGCTTGATGGCCGCGCGCTTCAGCGCTAGCTTCGCGGTCGCAAAGTGCGACTGAGTCGTCTCCAGGGTTATGATCTCCTGGTCTGCCATGACACGCGCAGCGGTTCCGATCGGCTTTCCGAACGCGTGCCTCATCCCGTCGGAGATACGGTCTGCGCCCGCGCCTGTTGCAATCTTGTTCTCCCTCAGGACGTTGTGCGGGAAGACGTGGATCTTGAGGTAGTATCCAGTAGGGCCGATATTCTTTGCCAAGAACCTGTTGGCGGAGATACGCGCTGCCTCGAGCGCGATGTGCCTTATCTGGCACTGCTCGACGACATGGAGCGTCATTCGCACTGCGTAGTCTCCCTTCTTGCCATGCGCGAACTGGGTGATTCTCGAGGTAGGCACGCCGCCCATGTACTCCCTGCGGGCGTAGGCCTGTCCTTTGATCTCCCTGTACATGCTTCCGGGCTTTCTGGACATCAGACCACCAGGTGCGATTTTTCTCTTAGGTTTGCGGAGATAATGGTCGTCATATTTAAACCTCACTGAGCACAGCAAGGGCTTCGTCCGAGCTGCTGGACAGGCCCACCAAGCATTATCTACGCTCCGGGCAATTACACGCCGAAATGAGCCGGAGATACGTCGGCAAGAAAGATGCGAAGGACATCGCCAAGGAGCGCATCGACAGGCTGTTCGAGCTGGCCGAGAAGGAAGCGTTCGCGGGCAACATGAGTAGGTCCAAGCGATACGTTTCGCTCGCGCTCCGAATGGGAGAAAGGCACAAGGTCCGGGCATCGCACAAGCGCACATACTGCGGGAGCTGCCTTTCGTTCTTCGTTCCGCCCAGGAATGTGAGAGTGCGGACAGGGCGTGGGAGAGTGTCGATGACTTGTCTGGAATGCGGGAGCGTCACGAGATACCCGCTCAAGATATCGAAGGGTGGTTGAGCGACATGGACAAGAAGCGGATCATCGAGTTGAGAGGGAAGGCCCAGCTGCTGAAGCCCACCGTATATGTCGGCAAAGAGGGAATCACTCAATCCGTAGTCTTCGAACTGACCAAGCAGCTGAAGAAGAGCAAACTCGTCAAGGTCAAGCTGCTTGCGTCCGTCGAGAATGACAAGGAAGAAGCGGCCGAACAGCTCGTCAGGGATTCAGCGTCTACTTTGATAGAGATCAGGGGAAGGACTGTAGTGCTGGCCAAGGAGTGACTGCCAGGCGTCCATCTGGTCATTGTTTAAATATCGATTAATTGATTGACAGCGAAGCAGGATGTGGGTCTAGTGCTCGATGCCAAGTTCATCCGGGACAACGAGGAGGTCGTACGCAAAGCGCTCGTCAACAGGAACTACGACCTCTCGGTGCTCGAGAAGTTCTTGGAGCTCGACAAGAGATGGAGAGCGCTCATGGAAGAGGGGAACGCGCTCCGGAAGAAGAGGAACGAGGTTTCCGAACAGGTCCCGAAGCTGCCCAAGGAACAGAAACAAGCGAAGATCAGCGAGATGAAGGGCATAGCTGACAGGATCAAGTTCATCGAAGCCGAGGTCAAGAAGATCGAAGGCAATCGGGATGAACTGCTTCTCAACATACCCAATGTGCCAGATCCGAGCGTCCCGGTCGGGGAATTGGACAAAGGGGACCAGTTCATACGTGAGTGGGGGCAGAGGCGCAAGTTCGACTTCAAACCGCTGACGCACTGGGAGATAGGCGAGAGGCTCGACATACTCGATTTCGACAGAGGAGCCAAGATCGCGGGGACGGGATTCTACGTCCTCAAGGGGGACGGCGCGAGGCTCGAGAGAGCGCTCATCAACTACATGCTGGACCTTCACATGGACCAGGGGTACAAGGAGATCTTCCCGCCGGCGGTCATTAACAGGAAGGCGTGTGTCGGCACAGGACAGCTTCCAAAGATGCACGAAGATATGTACTGGATCGAGCGAGACGACTTGTACCTCAACCCGACCGCGGAGGTCCCTGTCACGAACCTCTTCGCGGACGAGATACTCACGAATAAGCAGCTACCGATCTATCTCACCGCATATCTGCCGTCCTTCAGACGTGAGGCGGGAAAGCACATCGAGACGAAAGGCATCGCAAGAGTTCACCAGTTCAACAAGGTGGAGCTCGTGAAGTTCGTCCTTCCGGAGACGTCCCAGCAGGAGCTCGAGAAGCTCACGACGGACGCAGAGGCCGTGGTCCAGGGTCTGAAACTGCCTTACAGGATCAGGCTGCTGTGCACGGGCAGCGTGGGATTCCATTCATCAAAAACGTACGACATTGAGGCATACGCGCCAGGCATGGACCAATGGCTCGAAGTCTCCTCATGTAGCGACTTCAAGGATTTCCAGGCCCGCAGGGCGATGATCAAGTTCAGGAGGGAGCCGCACCTCAAGAGCGAGTTCGTCCACACTCTAAATGGTTCCGGGATAGCCTTGCCGAGGACGATGGTCTCCGTCCTGGAGAACTACCAGAACAAGGACGGCACCGTCACGGTCCCCGAGGTTCTCAGGACCTACATGAAAGGCACTCAGGTCATTGGCTGAGCCCCTGAACGGACGCGAATCTTCTCACATCTGAGAATCAGCGATGATTGCCGGCTCGGACGCTATATAACCCCGCCACGTTGCTTTCTTCAGTTGCGAGACCGGTCTCAATGGAGAAGAACAAGGAGTTTGCGGTTCTGGTGGGCAGAGCGTTCCTCCGCGAGATCGAGGCTGGGAACAAGGAGTCGGCGGTGGCTTTCGGCCGTGCGTTCCTGCTATCGCTGGGCCTAAAGGGGCCGGAGCAATCCGAGAAGACACCATACGCGAACGGTCGGCTGCACGAGGAGCACTGGGCGACCGTCCAAAACTAATCCTGATGGATCCTTATTTGTCGACCTGAAGAATATCATGTCCGCCACGTTTCAGTATCGATTTCAGCAGCGTTGGCGCGAAGAGAGCCGTTGCCAGTCCCATGAACACGACCGCCGAGTATACGTCCTGGCCGATTATCGGGGGGTCCGTGGATACTCCTATGAATGCGATGACAAGGGCGATCTCCAGCCTGGGCATCATACCGACTCCCACGGCGAGGGAGTCCATCTTGTTCATCCCCGTCAATCGCGCGGGCAGGCCACACCCGATTATCTTGGTCGCGACGGCGACCAGGGTGAGTACGGAGGCGAACAGGAAGACGTCCCACCCATTTGGCAGGTCCCA
>Ga0315291_10013022_pt1 | contig 10098 bp, 7 predicted proteins | sample YL17G12_20_MG_FD_203070 | JGI IMG/M metagenome (GOLD analysis project Ga0315291, IMG submission 203070) | Sediment microbial communities from Yellowstone Lake, YNP, Wyoming, USA - YL17G12_20 | ecosystem: Environmental > Aquatic > Freshwater > Lake > Sediment | place: USA: Wyoming | collected...
TGCAGGTGATCGCGGGGCTCGGTGTCAATCAGGCTAACGTCTACCTCGTGAACCAGGGGGTTCGCGTCCGCAGCCTCGTTGTGGATTCCCTCTACCTGTGCTTCATGATCGGGGCGGCGCTGCTGCTCGTGATGACGATCTTCCGCGACGCCCTGTTGGACAGCGTGCTGGACGGGGTGCCCACCGCCGCCTTCATCGTCGTCGTTGCGCTGATGCCGTTCAGCCTGATGGACCTGTTCTTCAACGGCGTTATCCAGGGGCTGCGCCTGTTCCGCATCTTCAACACGAGGAGGATCCTCGTGTCGTGCCTCATGCTGGGTCTGGTGGCGTTGCTCGTCGTCGTGCTGGACCTTGGGCTCGCGGGCGCGGTCGTCGCGCTGGCCGTCACGATGGTGGTCACCGGTCTGTGGTTCCTCGCCATCGTGGTGCGCATCGACGGGCTTCAGCCGGGCGCCGATTGGACCCTCGTCGGACGCATGGTCAGGTACGGATCCAAGTCGTATCTCGCCAACTTGGAGGGATTCCTCACCTACCGTCTCGCCCTCTATCTGGTAGCTTTCCTGATGGACTCGGAGGCCGTTGCCTACTACGCTGTCGCGACGTCGCTTGTGGAGATGGTCTGGTTCATCCCCGACTCGGTCGGGACCGTGCTGTTCCCCCGCCTCTCGGCGTTGCGCGACGACGCCGAGACTCATCGCGTGACCGCCGGAGTGTGCCGCCAGACTCTTTTGCTCACGGTGGCGGCGGCGCTGGCCGTCGCGGCGCTCGGGCGCCTCGCCATCGTCGTGCTTTTCGGGGAAAGGTACCTGCCGTCGCTCACGCCGTTGCTCATCCTGCTCCCCGGAGTGACGGCGATCTCCGTGTACAAGGTGCTCTGGCGCAACTTCTCGGGGCGCGACCGCCAGCAGGTGACGGTCGTCGCTGCCGGCGTGGCGCTGGCGCTGAACGCCGGCCTGAGCTTCGCTCTCATCCCGCGGTTGGGCCTGGCCGGCGCCGCGCTGAGCTCCTCGCTGTCGTACTTTGGCGGGACTGCGGTGCTGCTCCTCGTCTTCCTGCGTGAGAGCCAGGTGGGCTGGCGGGCGACGCTTGTGCCGACACGCGCCGATCTGGCGGGCCAGCTCGCCTGGCTCCTCCGGCGAGGGAGCGGCCGCCGACCGCAGGGGGGGGACGGGCCCCCGTGACCGGCCTGACGCACACGGTCCGTCGCGCCGCAGGACGGGGCGAGCGCTGGTGGTGGCTTCTGGTCGTCGCGATCGCCGCTGCCATGGTCCTGGCCCTCGCCTGGTGGCCTTTCTATGGCCTGGTGGCGGCGCTGGCGCTGTGTCTGGGCACGGTCCTGACCTTCGCCTGGCGGCAGGCGGTGATCGCGCTTCTCCTGACCGTACCGCTCGAGGCCTACTTCATCCCGGCGGGCGGTCTTCGCCTCAAGCTCTACCAGCTCATCGCGCTGGCGATCGTGCCTGGTTTCGTCATCGCCGTCTCGTTGGGTCAGGCGCGGTTCTCGATCCCGCTCCTGCCGCCGCTGCTCATGCTGCTCGGCTTCTCCGGGCTCTCGATCGTCTACTCGATCGCCCCGGACGAGACGCTGCGCGTGGTCTTTCTCCAGACCATGCTCCTCGTCGTCTTCTGCGTCGTCAGCGTAGGTCTTCAAGACGGCGAGCACTACGAGCGCGCCATCCTCGCGCTCGTCGTGGTGGGCGCTGTCGTCGCCCTGTTCGGCATCTACCAGCTGTTCGCGTGGCGCATCGGGCTGCCGACCGGGATCTCGCAGACCGTCGGCGAAGGGCGGCCGTGGAAGTACTTGACCAGGTACGGCCGCCCGTCCGGGACGTTCTTCGAGCCGGACTGGTACGGTGCCTACATGATGCTGATGCTGCTGCAGGCCCTGCCCTTCTCGGTGGGCGGGCCGCCACGCTGGCGCCGCGCAGCCACGCTCGCCGCGGTCGCGCTCGCGCTGGGTCTTCTCGTCTCGGGCACGCGCGCCGCCTGGCTCGGCTTCGCCGTCGGCGTCGTGTCGCTCTTCCTCTTTCGCAGCACGGCGCGGCTGCGCGTCCTCAAGATGATCGCCCTCGCCGCCGTGCTCATCGCGGCGCTTCTCGCCGTCCTCGCGCTTACCTACGCGCCCTACTTCGCGATGATCGTGGAGCGAGGGGTCGGCATGTTCAGCACCCAGTCGCACGGCGTCGAGGGTCGCCTCAACACGCTCGAGGTCGTGACCGACCAGATCGCTCGCCACCCGTACTTCGGCTCCGGGACGGGGGTGCTCGACCATCTCGTCCAAGGCTGGGGCAAGGCGATGGCCGGTCGCCTCGGGCCCAACGTCTTCCTGACCACGTGGATGGAGATCGGCATCGTCGGCGGCGTCCTCCTGCTCTGGCTGTTCGTCGCTCTCTTCGTCCACGTGGGACGGGCAGCCCTGGAGGCGACGCGCTGGGCGTATCTTGCCCAGGGCTCGTTCGCCGCGGCGCTCGGCCTTCTCGTCCAGTCGCAGTTCAACAACTCGTTCCTTCTCGGTTTCTTCTGGATGCAGCTCGCCCTCTGTTCGGCGGCGATCGGGCTTGTGCGCCGGGAGACGTCGGATGCGCCGGACCGGCGGGCGGAAGGCGCGGCGACGCCCGACCTGCCGCCGGCTGCGACCGCGGTGCCATCCGCCGCCCCTCGGCAAGGGCGTCGCCAGTGAAGGTCCTCTACGTTCACTCGTCGGCCGACCTCTACGGCTCTGACCGCTCGCTGCTGCGGCTCGTGGACGGTCTGCGCGCCGAGGTCGAGGCGACGGTCTTGGTCCCCTGTGATGGACCGCTCGTGGCCGAGCTCGAGGCACGCGGCGGGAAGGTCGTGGTCGGGCCGCTCACCGTCCTGCGTCGCGGTGTCCGCCCCGCACAGCTCGCGGTCGACGCGGCGCGCTCGCTCTCGTTCGTGCGGGGTCTCGTGCGCGAGGTCGGTCCGGCGCTGGTGCACAGCAACACGCTGGCGGTCGTTGACGGTGCTGTCGCGGCGAGGCTCTCCGGGATCCCGCACGTCTACCACGCACGGGAGTTCGTGGTCACGCCGCGGGGCTTTCGCCCGCTGATGGCCGGGGTCGCCCTGGTCTCGTCCTCGTCGGTCATCGCCAATTCGCAGGCCGTCGCGGCGTGGTTCGCCGGCGACAACGCGGCGCTGCGTCGTCGGACGACGGTGGTCCACAACGGGCGCGACTACGGGCAGCATCCGCCGCGGGAGCAGGGGATGGCCACGGTGGCGCACCCCGCGACCTTCGTCGTGCTCGCTCGTCTGAACGCGTGGAAGGGGCAGGATCTGGCGATCGACGCCGTCGCGGCGCTGCCGCTCGCCGTTCGCCGCCGGCTGCGCCTGGTACTCGCCGGCGAAGCCTTCCCGGGCAACGAGCGGATCGTCGAGGCGCTGAGGCGACGCGCCCGCGAGGCGGGCGTCGCCGAGCGCGTGGACTTCGCCGGCTACGTGGAGAGCGAGACGGCCCTCGCCTCCGCCGACGTCGTCCTTGTGCCGTCGACGACGCCCGAACCCTTCGGGAACGCCCTCCTCGAGGCGATGGACGTGGGACTCCCGATAATCGCTACGGCGCACGGTGGGCCGCTGGACGTCGTCGTCGACGGCACGACCGGCATACTCGTCCCGCCGGCGCCGAAGCCGCTGGCGGCGGCGATCGCGCGTCTGGTGGACGACCCTGACCTGCGGGCCAGGCTGGGGGAGGCAGGGTACCGGCGGGCGCGGGCACGCTTCACGCAGGAGCGGACGTTGCAGGGCGTCCTCGCCGTTTATCGCCGCATCACGCCGGGAGGCGGATCCTGAGGCCGGGACTTCCCGCTCACCTGCAGGCTCATGGTCACGCCGCGAACCGCCGATAGACATCGTGCGGAACGCTCGGCTTGCGGGACTTGAGAGGGGCAGCATGAAGATCGCACTCATCGGCACACGCGGGATCCCCGCGCGCTACGGTGGCTTCGAGACCGCCGTCGAGCACCTGGCCGAGCTGTTCTCAGCGCGCGGCCACCAAGTGCTCGTCTACTGCCGCGCTCGCGAGGTCTCCGAGGTGGTGCCGACCTTCAAGGGCGCCCGCCTGATCTACCCCCCCAGTCCGAAGAACAAGTACCTGGACACCATCGCCCACACCTTCTTGGGCTCCGTTCACCTGGCTGTGGCGGAGCGTCCGGATGTCGCCGTCTACTTCATCGCCGGCAACAGCCCGCTGCTGACGATCCCACGCCTGGCGCGCGTCCCGGCGCTGATCAACGTGGACGGTCTGGACTGGAAGCGCGACAAGTGGCCTGCGTGGGCCAAGTCCTACATCCGTCTGTCCGAGTGGGTGGCGCCGCGTCTCGCCACGGTGGTGACGGACGCACGCGACGTCCAGGTCTACTACCGCGAGACCTACGGACGCGAGACGGTCTACATCCCCTACGGGGCGTCCCCGCCGGAGGCGACGGGGACCGCGACACTGGAGCGTTTCGGCCTGGTACCCGGCCGGTACATCCTCTACGTCGGTCGCCTGGTACCTGAGAACCGCGTCCACCTGCTCACCGCGGCGTACCGACGACTGCGCACCGAGCTCCCCCTTGTGGTCGTCGGTGGCGCCAGCTACGAGGACGAGTACGTAGCGCGGCTCCGGTCCGAAGCCGACGAGCGCACGGTCTTCACCGGCTACGTCTTCGGCGACGGTTACGACGAGCTGCGCACGCACGCCTACGCGATGGTCGTGCCTCACGCCGCGGGCGGCACGCATCCGGTGCTGGTGGAAGCCCTCGCGGCCGGTCAGTGCGTGATCGCCAATGACAACCTCCAGAATCGCGAGGTCGTGGGTGCGGCCGGACTGTTCTTCGACGACAGCGTGGGCGACGCCGACCTGGCCGATCGGCTGCAGACCGTGGCCGACGACGAGTCCCTGGCCGCGCAGCTGCGCCAGAGGGCGCGGGAGCGCGCCTCCATCTACTCGTGGGATCGCGTCGCCGAAGCCTACGAGAGCGTCATGACCGCGGTGCTCTCCGGACGCCCCTTCGACGGCATCGCCTTCGACGGGCGCACGGCGAGCGTCCCCGTCGCGGTCGATCGCCGCGGCGCGTAGGCGACACCGCCCCCCATTCCCCTTTTCGACACCCGAGCGCGACGAGGGCCGGCCGGCACTTCCGTCCCGGCCGGCCCTCGTCGCGCGCTCTTGTCACACGCCGCGCCCGCTCAGTGGCTGATCGCGATGGTCATCGAGTCGGTCCAGCTCGTGCCCGCCGCGATCGGCTGGAAGCGGTTCGTCCCGCCGTCGGACGAGAACCACGACCCCCAACGCAGCTGGTGTCCGTACGCCGCGGTCCTGTAGTTCGAGAACTCACCCGTGATCTGCCGGATGGCGTTCGACCCGACGACGGGCTGCCAGGTCCTGTATCCGAGACGGAAGAGGCCGGTGCTGTCGTACCCGCCGGCACCCGGGTTCATGGCGACGGTCACGACCGCGCCCGAGGGGGCGCCGTCGAAGCGGTACATCTGCACGTGGTAGGTACCGTAGTCGTCGTCGTCCTCGGTCGCGAGGATCTCGTCGTAGATCCAATGGTTCCCCGGATTGGCGACACCGTCCGAGCCTGGGCCGGCGCAGGTCGCCGGGCCCCAGTGATGCGTGTACCAGCCGAGTCTCGTCCAACCGTAGTCGCGGCTGAAGGCGAAGTTGTAGTTCGGGTCGTTCACCGCCGTGGACGCCAGCCAGCGCCACTTGCAGTCGAGTCGGATGGTCCCGTTCGCCGCCGCCGTCCATTTCTTCACGAGTCGGTACTGCGGCACGCCGTCCCCGTCGCGTACCTCGTACGTGAAGCTCACGACCAGCGAGCCGTTCGCGAGCTGCTCGACCGACTTGGCCAGCAGCTTCCCCTTCGTGCCGACCTCGGTGATCGCCTTGGACGAATACCGGATGTATGCCTTGGTCGAACCCAGACCGCCGATCCCCGCCCTGGACGGGCTCGAGCCCCCAGTCCCGTAGTCGTAGAGCTGCGCCAGGTTGGACTGCGCCGCAGGATCGGTGGTCTTGTCGAAGAGACCGTAGATGCTGCCACCGCTGCGGTTGTTGTACTCGGTCGTCAGCGGTCTGTAGCCCCAGATGACTTTGAGGAGGGCGCTCTCGGCGACGATCTTGCCCGTGGTCGGGTCGTCCTTCACGTTGTACACGCTCGTGGTCGGGCTCGTGACCAGCGGTGGGCTGACGATCTTGGCGGCGGCCGCTGCGGTCCACACGGCCGAGGCCAGGAGCGACGCGACGAGGAGGGGAACGACACGGCGTGACAGGGGGCTCATGATTCACCTCACGGTCCTGCACCGGCGCAGGGATCAGGGGCTAGCCGACGGGTCTGTTATCGGTCGTGGGGAGCGGCGCATTAGACAAATGTCCTATGCCTCCGTTGCCCGTCCAGGCGACGTGGAACGGCGACACGCGCAGAGGAAACGGCCGGAGCCGAGAGGGCTGCGGCTGCCCGTCGGCCCCTCAGGCCTCGTAGTAGCCGGTGTACCGGTACTCGTGCTGCTTCTGGCGCGGTACCCCGGCGACGACGAGCCCCAGGGCGCGGGCGGGCGAACGCTCGAGGAAGGTCTCGACCTCGGCCAGCATCTGCCGAGTCGTCTCCTCGAGGCGAACGACCACGAGGACGCCGTCGACCTTGCCCGCGAGGGCGCCGGCGTCGCCGACGGCAAGCACCGGAGGCGCGTCGACGAGCACGTAGTCCGACGTCTTGCCGAGCTCCGCGAGGATGTCCGAGAACTGAGCCGAGGTCACGATGTCACCCGGGTTGGGGGGCAGCGGACCGGACGTGAGAAGTCGCAAGCTCACAACGCCCGCCAGATCGGCTCTCGGCGACCCGGCGGCGCGGCCGGGGGGGGTCCTCACGACGGTCGTCGTACCCTCGTGGAACGTCAGCGTCTTGACCGCGTCCGCGAGCTTCGCCGAGCCGGCCACGACTGAGGCGAGCCCGACGACGTTGGGCGTCTGGAAGTACGTGTGCAGCGAAGGCCGCCGCAGATCCCCTTCGACGATGGTCACGCGGTGCCCTGACCGGACGAGCACGACGGCCAGGTTGCCGATGGTCGTCGACTTGCCCTGGCCCGGCAGGGGGCTCGTCACCAGGATCGTCTTGAGATCGTGGTTGAAGTTCAGGAAGTCGAGGCTCGTGCGCAACCGGCGATACGACTCGGCATAGGGGCTGCGAGGCTCCTCGAGGACGATCAGACGACCGGACTTACGGTACTCCTTGGGAAGCGCGTCGATCGTGCAGACGATCGGCAGTGTCGAGAGCTGCTCGAGCTCCTCGACGGTGTGGATATTGACGTCGAGCATCTCCCGGAGGAAGGCAAGGCCGACGCCGAGGATCAACGCGGCGCCGAGCGCGACAGCGGCGTTGCGGAGCGGTCGGGGGCTGGCCGGCTCGGACGGTACCCCTGCCGCCTCCCCGATCTGGACGCCGCCGTTCGTCAGCGTCTTGAGGACCTCGAGCTCGCTGCGCCGGTTGACGAGCTCCTGGTAGGCGAAGGTGTCCTGCTGCGTGCGCTCGATCTCGCGCTGAGTGATCTCGAGAGCCGCGTCGAGCGACTCCTGCTGGGTCTCGCGTCGCCAGTCGACGAACTCGGTGGCGAACGCGGTGGCGATGTCGGCCGTCTCCTTGGCCGAGGGTCGGCGCGCGGTGACCTCGATCACGTTGGCGTTGAGGTCGGGATCGGCGCGCGCCGAGTCGAGCAACTCCTCGACCGACAGGTCGCTCGCCAGTGTCCCCTTCACGCGCCGGGCGATCTCGGGCGTGACGACGAACGTCGCCAAGGTCGCGACCTGGCGATCGTCGGGCGCCTTGTCGCCGATGTTCTGTCCGGCGATGGCGTTGAGCGTGGCGGACTGCGTCTCGACGATGATGCGCGCCGTGCTCTCGTATTCGTTCGCCTGCTGCATGGAGACGACGAAGACGAGGGCGGTGACGATGGTGGCGAACAGGATGATGAACAGCTTGCGGCGCCAGATCACCTGCAGCGCGCGCCGCAGGTCCATCGTCGATCGTCGATCTTCGCTCACCGTCGTCGTCCTCGGTCTCGGTTCCTTTGACAAGCCCCTGGATTATACGGCTCGTGGCCCGGTGCCGCTCGCGCTCAGCTCCCGTTCATGCAGTGTCGCCGTCGGCTCGGCCGATGCCGTGCGGTCGGTCGCCGCCCGACGGCCCTCAGCGAGTGTATCGACCCGGCCGACCGTCTGCCTGAGCGGCGCCCTGCGCCGCCGCCGCGACGAGCCGCCACACCGTGAGGCAGAACAGGGCGAGCAGCAGCAGATTCCGGGCTGCGACGAGGCCGAGCACTGGCGGCTGCAGGTCGACGAGGTCCCAGTAGAGGGCGGGGAACTCGGCCTGGGTCAGTGCCAGGACGACCGCCCCCAACGCCCCGATCAGAGGTTCCCGCACGGCGACGACGGCGAGGACCGGCAGGATCCAGATGAAGTACTGCGGCGAGAGGACCTTGCCGAACGTCATCAGGGCGAGAAGCAGCGCGAGGACGGCGAGCGGGAGCTGCTCGGGCGCCGCGCGCAGCTGCGCGCGGCGCCCGAGCAGCACGACGTACACGATCACCAGCGCGCCGAACGTGAGCACTCCCGAAAGGTCGGCGGCGATGTCGGCGCCGGCGGCGATCAGCTGATGCGACCCGTGGCTGTGGCCGACCCGCACCCAGTCGGCGCCGAGCGCCTGGCCGAGGAGCATCGGCGTGCCGAGCACGCTCTCGATCTGCAGCGGGCGTTCGATGTGGTACTGGAACACGTACCAGATGCCGCGCGGCGCGATGAAGAGGTAGGGCATGAAGCCGGCAAGGGCGGCGCCGGAGAAGCCGACGACGGGCCAGACCCAGCGGCGGGGGTTCCCCGCGAGGAGCAGCACGAGCGGGAGCAGCGCCACCGGGGTGATCTTGAGGGCGAAACCGAGTCCGAGCGTGATCGCGGCCGCGGCGTACCAGCCGCGCACCAGGCAGAGCAGGAACGCGGCGACACCAAGAAAGGCGATGGCCACGTCGTAGCGGTTGACGATGATCGCCCCGGTGAGCGCGACCCCGAGGGCGTAGAGCGAGCCGGCGACGTAGGCGCGGCGCCCGCGCGGCCAGAGGAAGCAGGCGGTGAGCGCGACGAGCGCGCCGGCGAGCAGCGTGACGGCGCCCATCTCGATGCTGAAGCGCCGCATGAACTCCTCCAGCGTCAGCCCGGCTCCGGGGAGGCGGAAGAGCGGCAGCGCGAGGGGCGGGTACTCGACGTCGAAGTCCAGGTAGGGGGTGAGCCCCTTGGCGATCTGGTCGGCATATGCCTGGTAGACGGGGATGTCGGAGATGTCGTGGAGGCCGTACCACAGGTTGGGCAGGACGATGACGAGCACGAGGAGCACGAGCCCGAGGGTCGTGAGCACGACGAGGGTGGGCCGAACCGGACGCATCTCGGCGCCCGCGGCGGGTGTCGGCACGCCCGTCACGCCTTGCGGAAGCTCCACAGCTTGTTGAAGACGAAGTTCACCGGCATCACGCAGGCGATGGCGATGAGCTGGCTGACGTTGCCGCGCAGGTCCCACACGGTGTGCGCCACGGTGAAGATGCCGAGGTTGACGGCGTACGCGGCCAGGCTGACGACGAGGAACTTGGGGAACTCGCTCGCCACGCGCCCCGTCGAGCGGAACGTCCAGCGCCGGTTGAGGTAGTAGTTGCTCACGACCGAGACGACGAAGCCCAGCCCGTTGGCCACGTAGCTCGCCTTGAGGCCCATGTGGCCGGTCACGAGCTGCCACGTCAGCAGGGTCGCGTTGAACACGAGAAGGTTGACGACCACCCCGCTGCCGCCCACCACCGCGAACTTCGTGAACTGCCGGGCGTTGCGCTCGACACGCTCGCGATCGAGAGGCCGCGTGCTCACGACGTCGTCCCGCCGCCGGTCGACACGTTCCGCCGGGCGTCGCCGCCGGCCGTCGCCTCCGTGCGGACCTCGCCCAGCGCGGCGAGCGCGGCGGCGAAGTCGAGCGGCCGCCACGCGAGACCGTCCCGGGCGCACAGCTCGGCCAGGTGGCCGCGCGCGAAGACGAGGTCGGCCTCGCGCGCGGGGCAGAGGTCGCT
>Ga0315291_10013026_pt1 | contig 10094 bp, 11 predicted proteins | sample YL17G12_20_MG_FD_203070 | JGI IMG/M metagenome (GOLD analysis project Ga0315291, IMG submission 203070) | Sediment microbial communities from Yellowstone Lake, YNP, Wyoming, USA - YL17G12_20 | ecosystem: Environmental > Aquatic > Freshwater > Lake > Sediment | place: USA: Wyoming | collected...
CTTCCCCTGAGGTTCTGAGTATCAGATCCGGATCAGGTAATCCGTTTGTGTACAGATGCGAGGAGACAGTTGGTTCTTTTATGTCCTCTATTTTTAGGTTGCCTTTTTTGACTTCATTTGCTATATTTTGTATCGCACGTATTATTTCTTCTCGGCCACCATATGCAAGTGCTATATTGAGAGAGTAGTTGTCATAATCTTTTGTTTTATTCATGATGTATTTGGCAGATTCCTTTATCTCCTTTGGGAGGGAATCCAGGTGCCCGAGTACCCTTACTTTCACTTTGTTTTTGTGTATGCGGGAGTCTTTTGCAGCCTTGTCCAATTCTTCTTTGCATAGATTCATGAGCGTTTCTACTTCCTCGTTGCTTCTTTCAAAGTTTTCTGTGGAGAAAGCATAAAGTGTTAGATTTTTTATTCCGAGTTCAAAACACCATTCCAGTACTTCCCTTATTTTATCCCTTCCAAAAAGATGGCCTGCGCTAGGCGTTAGACCTAAATCAGTTGCAAAACGTCGGTTTCCATCCATTATTATTGCAACGTGTTGTGGCCGAGGATACTTCTTTACTTCATCACATAGTTTGTAGTCTCGAAACTCGTTCACCTTTTTCGAGATATGGCTGTAGAAATCGGAACTGTATACCATTGCAGCTAGTTTTCTTGCAACACTACTGCGTATTGCATATTCTTCAAACTCATTGAGTTTTTTTCCTGCAAGTACTTTTAATGGTGATTTTTTAGTAGCTATGTGCCTCGCCCCATTTTTGCCATTATATGTTTTTTATGCTTTATATATGTTAAGATTCGTAATTTTTATTGTTTTAAACCCGATAGATATCCTTTTATAACAAAAAGATATTGCACCTTTTCACGATTTAAAGGTGATAACCTGGGAAACATAAGACAAACGTTCATAAAAAATATTGCAATTCAACTTATAAAAGCGTATCCGGAGCAATTTGTTGCCAATGATTTTCAGCACAATAAAGAAAAGGTTGCTGAATTATGTGATGTTAGCACTAAATTGATGAGAAATCGTATAGCTGGATACGTAACTAGATGCCTCTCATCCCAGAAGAAGAGAAAAGCATCTTAACCCATTTTTAGGTAACAACCCAATATTTATTTTAGGAGAGGCAAATTTCTGTATGGGTGAATCCATAGAAAAAATAGACAGAGCTCTGTTTGATCTGCGCAATGGTAAATTCATTTTAGTTTACGATAACGAGAGCCGAGAAGGAGAAACGGACATAGTTATCGCTTCAGAGTTCGCCGCTCCCGAATCAATAAGAGCTATGAGAAGGGACGGAGGTGGACTTATTTTCCTTATGATCCCTAACGAGATTGCAAATAAACTAAAACTTCCTTTTCTGGCAGATTTGTTCTCAGATATAGGTGCTAGATATCCTGTTTTAAAAGAACTAATACCAAATGATATTCCGTACGATACGAAATCTTCATTTTCATTGTATATTAATCACAGAAATACCTTCACAGGCATAACAGACATCGACCGGAGTTTAACGATGAGGAAGTTTGCTGAACTTACAAAAAAAATAGATAGAATTGATGATGGACTTGCAACCAAAATGTTTGGAAAAGAGTTTAGATCCCCCGGCCATATTCCTATATGCATAGCTGCAAAGAACCTTTTATCAGAAAGAGCGGGACACACAGAGTTGATCATTTCTCTTTTGAAAATGGGTGGTCTTACACCTGTTGGAAGCGGCTGTGAGATGATGGGTGATGACGGTAAGGCCTTGTCTAAAGGCAAGGCCAAACAATACGCAAATGACAATGGACTAGTTTTTTTAGAAGGAAAAGATATAGTGAGGGCGTGGAAACAATGGTTAAAGTAATGGCAACCGGAACATTTGATCTGTTACATATGGGACACATATACTATTTGAAAGAAGCAAAGAAACTAGGAGATAAACTAGTTGTAGTAGTAGCACGAGATTCCACTGTAAGAAAGCTGAAACATGAACCTATAACGCCCGAGGAAATGAGACTTGATATCATCAAAGAGTTGAAGATTGTAGATGAGGCCACATTAGGTCATGAAGACGACATGTATGCGACAGTTAAAGAGATTAAACCAGACATAATCGCACTTGGATATGATCAGGTTCATGATGAGAAAAAAATTGAACAAGAATTGAAAAAGAGAAAACTAGTAGCAAGAGTAGTCAGATTGCCCAAATATAGTGATATAGAAGATCTGGATGGTACACGTAGAATTATCGGCAAGATTATATCTGCCTATGAATTTCAAAAGATTATGGAGGAGATCGAAAGAAAATGAAAAAGATAGGTATTGCCGACACAACATTTGCAAGATATGATATGGCAAAGGCGGCTATTGATGAGTTGAAATCTAATGACACAGGTTTCCAGATAATAAGACACACAGTACCTGGAATAAAGGATCTGCCCGTTGCTTGTAAAAAATTGTTTGAAGAGCAAGAGTGCGACATTGTTATAGCACTAGGTATGCCAGGACCAAAACCAATAGACAAGCAATGCGCCCATGAAGCAACCATGGGACTTATACAGACGCAGCTGATGTGCAACAAACACATCCTGGAAGTCTTTGTTCATGAGGATGAAACGGAAGGCGAGAAAGAACTTGGCTGGCTTGCGGATAGACGCGCAAGGGAGCATGCATTAAATGCTTTAGATTTATTGTTTGATCCTGAGAATCTTACAAAAAACGCAGGCAGGGGTCTGCGAGAAGGATTTGAAGATGCAGGACCATTAAAAAGTTAAGGGAGGCGAAAGAATGGAAAAAGAAGGAAAAGTTAGATTGGGTGCTGTTGTTTCTGAGTTCAACTACGAAATAACAATGATGATGCTTGAACAAGCGAAAGAACACGCGCAGTTTCTTGGAGCAGAGATAACCCAGATTGTCAAAGTACCCGGCGTATTTGATATGGGTCTACCCATAAAGATGATGCTCAAAAGAAAGGACATCGATGGCGTTGTGGCCCTTGGAGCAGTAATTGAAGGGGAAACAGAGCACGACGACATAGTAATACAACACGCGGCAAGAAAGATAGCAGATCTGTCGATAGAGTACGATAAACCTGTTGGCCTTGGTATTACTGGTCCGGGTATGTCAAGACTACAAGCCCAAGATCGAATCGATCGGGCAAAAACCGCAGTAGAAGCTGTAGTAAAACTACATAGAAGATTAAATCTTTAAAAAAATGGTTTTACTACTTCTTTATTTTTTTATCTTTATCCAGCATTTTAAAAACAGATGGTAAGTGAATATTATAGGATCCATCTTTCTGTATGATGATTGGTTCTTCTTCAAGTAGGCCTTTAAGATTGATATTGTATCTTCCAGGCTGTTCTACATCTATTGTCCCTGGACTGTCTGATTCTTCAGATTCTAATTTTTCTAAAATCTCTTTACGTTTGTCATCTGTTGCAGCATCTGCTTCTTTTTTATTGATGGTTGTCTTTTCTTTTTCGGATAGACGATGGTCAATTGCTTTGCGAATATCCTTTGGTTTTATGGTTACCCATTTTTCGGATTTACTTACAATTTTCCCGTTTTCCTCTTCAAGTACTTCTATTATTGTAGAGTTTAAGTCTTTAACTACTTCGCTGGCTATGATATTTCTTTCTTCTTCATTTAATGGTTTTTTGGTGAAAAAAAATCTGTTTCCTCCACAATCTGAGCAGCCTTTCAAAAGCTGAGTAGAGCCTTCCTCAAATATTTGCCCGCATTTAAGACACTGATGAGGCATTATTTTGCTCCTTTACCTGCTATTATCATGGTTTGAATTATGTGATTATCTTTACTTATTGTTTTTAACAAATCAGCAGGACCGATTACGGTCATGCGAGGTTTTTTCATAACGCCTAAAATTTTCTGAATAAACGAGGGTTTGTCTTCTCCATATCCGTTCATCTCGATACCGATAAAGGTGTCCTGTTCGATTTCTTTCATGGTCTGTTCTATCAGTGTCGCCTGTTCTATTGAAGTAAGGCCCTGTTCCAATACCAGTATTTTTCCATTTCGAACCTCGTCAAGTATGAATCTTAGCCTTTCCGGAGATGAAAGCTGTTCTAGTTTTTGACGGGATACAAGGTTAACTGCGATTCCGCCGTCTCTTTTAATCATTTGAGCTACCTCCTTTTTTTCCTTCTTTTACTGAAATGAGTTACCATTGTACTGTACAAGTTTTCTGCATTATAACCGGTTAGTGCACTGATTGGTACAACAGGATGTTGCGGAAACGCGGATTTAAGCGTAGCTGGGCTTGCGTCCTCTGCATCTATCTTGTTTGCAGCTATTAAAACAGGCAGATTGCGTGCCTCAAGGTTTCCAAGAATGGTTACATTTACCTGTGTGAATGGATCCTGCGTTGCATCCATCACAAGAACGACGCCATCAATATCTTCAAGCCATCTTATGGACTCTATAACGCCCTCGGTGGCCTCTTTTGCCCTTTGCCTTGCTTCGTCCTTGCTCAAACCAAAGGTGTTCATGAATTCCTTATAATCAACTTTAGTAGCTATACCGGGAGTATCGACAATATCCATCATCAGGGAAGAGTGTCCATTTTCTACTTTCACATTTCTTTTCCATTTGGCTCGTCGTGTTTCATGAGGTATCTCTGAAACGCTTCCCATTATGTCCCCAGTCCAATCACGAAGAATTCGATTTGCTAGTGTGGTTTTTCCAACATTTGGTGGACCGTAAATACCTATCTTTGCATGTTTTTTACCAAAAATCCTCTGAATAATAGATGCAAAACTGCCTTTGCCAAACAATCCCATCCCTTTCTTCCCTCCTAGCAACTAGGTTAATTATTTAAGAATAGTATATCCCATGTAGTTTATTAGTTTAATGGTAACATTTTAACATTCGGTAAATTAATGACAATTTGCGAATTATAAAATAAAAAATAAATCTAAATTCAATAAATTAAATGGCAATCCTTAAATAGCAACTAATTCATTCTTATCACTTGAATTTATTTAATTTGGGAGGCATAATAATTATGGTAAGAGAGGACATAAAAAGTGGAGAAACCGAACATATAAGTTCCATTAAAGAAAGATTACGTCATGTAGCAGATGAGATTGATACCATTAAAGATTCGTTTTCCAGAAACACACAAGACTTGGCAAGAATCCAAAGTATGCTTGACATAGGAAATCTGGAAGAAATCAGTGGTGTAATCGAAAATTTTGAAAGTCGTATTTCAGAGACGGAGCGCAAGAGAGAAGAAGCAGTTGAAGGAGCGAGAAGATACAGCGAAGAACTTGAAAAAGAAAAAGAACGACTTATCAAGCTATGGGACGCCTATAAGAACCAAGAAGAAGAGCTTTCAAACACCGAAAAGAGAATCGCCGAGTTTGAAAATAAAGTAAGAGAAACTGAGGCTTCGAAAAGAGAGTTAGAAAGTGACCTCACAGCTCGGATAAACACACTTAATGTAAAATTAGAGGAAAACGAGAACAAAGCAAGAAAGTTTGACGAGTACAAAAACAAATGTGAAGAATTCGACAGCTTACGTGATCAACTGGAAAGCGAGGTTCATGGTTTGAAAAATGAGCTAGATGTTAAAGACCTGACGATAAACTCCATGCAGAAACAAGTTGATGAATTGGAAGGATGCAAAGAATACGCAGAATACAAAGACAAGTTTGATGATTTATCTGTACAGTATGAGAAAGAAAAAGAGAGACTTACAAAGTTATATCACCTTTACGAAGAGACCGAAGCTGAGTGCAAAAACCTAAAGGAAGAAGTTAAGAACTGGGAGAACTGGTTTGACTCCAATAGAGAAATATTTGATCGCCTGTTTTCAATGAGTCCACCTGGCGCTGCAAAGGAAATATCTACATCTGTTCCTCCAATGGCAGATGAAATGCCGGAGACAAAAACAAAAAGGAAACTAAGATTCAGAAGGTAAATCTCTTTTTTAATTTATATTTTTCTTTATTATTGATTTTGTATCTTAGTTTCTTGTATAGATTGCGGTTTAGTGACTATTTCTCAAAGTGGCATTTTTACAAGAAACATTTAAATATTCGTATATTGAAAGTATAACTATAGTTGAGTGTGAAGAAATATGAAGAAAATAATTGCAATAGGGATAGTGGGTTTGATGTTAATTTCAGTCTTTGGAATGTGTTTAACTGTAAATGCTGCTTCTGAAGAAAAAGAAGAATCCACATCTTCAATATATAAAACAGATGATCCTTCTTTATCCGACATTGATTGGTGGACTTCATTTCGCCATGACTCATCGCTTTCTGGTTTCACAACATCAGATGCACCAGATACAAACAACCTAAAATTGAGCAAAAGGTATATTCCAAATGGTTTTACATGTGTTAAAAACTTTGAACCATATATATATGATAATAAAGCCTATATCTATCAAGATAGTGTGAAGATTGATCCTCCCAATATTGAAGAAAATAGGGGTTTTTACTGCCTAGACACCACTGATGGAAGCACAATTTGGAGTAAACCAGGTCTTCATGTATCTGGTATAGCTGTTACTAACGACCGAGTTTATTTAACTACTATTAACATTCTGAATCAAGCTGAAATGAAATGTTTTGATTTTAAGACGGGAACTGAAAAATGGTCTTACTCATGGCCCGCCTCATTTACAAGTGCCTCACTTTGCCCCGTATATTATGAAGGAAAGTTTTACTTAACCTGGGTAGATTTCAATTTAATGCCACTAAGTGTAACAGTTTATGTTTACTGTATAAAAGACGACGGCAATGATGCTACAATGGTATGGAACGAAAAACTAGTTACTTATTCTGGTCAAGGAGAATATATAATACCATTGGCACCTGCTGTTGCCAATGGTAAAGTGTACGTTGATACAATGAACAAAGTTTTTTGCTTCAATGCTGACAACGGTAACCTACTATGGGGGAAAGACAGATCGAGATATTCGAATTGTATTCTTGTTACTGATGGTGATAGGGTTTATTTCGATGAGTTTTATTTTGATGGGCAAGTTAGTAAAGGGTATGTTACATGTTTAAATGCGTTAAATGGAGATGAGATATGGAGTAAAGAACTAATGCCAAGCTTGGACGGTTTCAGTATGTACCCTGGTGTTGCCAATGGTAAAGTGTACGTTGGAGTTAAAACAAGTTTTGGTAACTATGTTTTCTGTCTAGATAGAAACAACGGAAACCAGTTATGGAGTAAGTATCTTTTTCATGTGACTAATATGGGTGTTCTCTCTTTTCCAGTTGTAGCTGACAATAAAGTTTACATAGCGGGTGGTAAATCCGATCCTAATGATCCCACCGATAATTGGGGAGCAGTTTATTGTCTAGACGCTACTAGTGGTGCTGATCAATGGAATAGTACGTTAGATGGTCCAGCATATTTGTTGTCTATCGCGAATGGGGCTCTCTATATACCATCTATGAGCGGCACATTGTACAAGTTTGAGGATAAAAATCAGAACAATCCTCCATATAGACCTAGCATCACTGGTCAAAAAAGTGGAAAGTCAGGAGTAGAATACACCTATACTGCCAGTACAACTGATCTCGATGGCGACCAAATCTACTATCAGTTTGACTGGGGCGATGGAACAATCACTGACTGGAAAGGACCATTTGCTTCTGGAACAGGAGCAACTGAATCACATACCTGGTCCACAAAGGGAACCTATACGGTTAAAGCCAAAGCAAAAGATATCCATGGTGCTGAGAGCGACTGGACAACGCTAACAGTCACTATGCCAACAAGTTACTCTTATCCAGATGGACAAAACAGTCAAAGTCAACAGCAAAGCGCCTCACAAAGTAACCCCTCATACTTACCAAGTCAACCAATTAGTACTCAGCAATCCGCAACTTCTATTACTACAACTACCTCAAGTTCAGCAAGCAGCCAAGCAGCATCTTCTAGCTCTGCAGACGTATCAGCAAAGCTCCATTAGTTCTGGTTTATCAATCAGTTCCAGCGGCATTAGCGTCAGCAGATCAAACCTAATCGATTAGATAATTACAACAAATGGTTGCATACGTGTATAGAAACATTTATAAACATATAAATATACTATACTTTATAAAAATATGAAAATGGTGATAAAAAATGAATAGAAAAAATCTATTAGCTATTTTGATGGCAGGAACGATGCTGGTGACAATTGCTGGAGCATTATCTGTGAATGCAGCTTATGTTGGTAGCTCCAGCGGTAGTAAAACAACTAGCCTTGGATTTAATATTGGTATTGAGTCAGTAACGTATACACCCAACCCACCTAAAAAGAATCAAGACATAACTTTTTCTGTTAAACTGTTCGCTGAAAATTGGGATCGTGGTGTACTAGTTTATTACAGTCTTGATGGTGCAGAGTATCCAATTCCGTACCCTTCTAAACCTTCAACTAACCCTGATGGTTCTCCTAATTTTGCAATTCAGTATTGTACGATATCCTTTAAATGGCCAGACGATACAAATTCACATACAGTTAGAATCAGAATTGACTGCGGAATACCTGGTGGAGACAGTAATCCTGCTGATGATGTATGGTCAATGTCGATAAAAGCCAAGACAAGCATGATATCTTCGGTTTCATCTAGCTCACAACTGTTTCTCAACCAAGTTCTCCATTAACTATAAACTAGCAGCAATCGGTAATAGTAAAAACCAAAACAGGTGTTAGAACACAAATAAAATCTTTCTTTTTTTCTTTTATTCTATTTTTACTATACTAGTTCCATCTTCATTTTCACTTACATTTATCACATTTTCAACATAGTTTTTCACATCATCAATATGAGTAATGAGAAAGATCTGTCTGAATTTTGATGACAAACCATTCAATGCCTTCATGATATTCTGTCTTCTAATCATATCCTGCGATCCAAATATCTCATCTAGTATTATGAAATTGAATATGCCGCCTGCACGTTCTGTTATAACCTCTGAAATAGCCAGTCGCAGACATAGATTGGCTAGATCTTCTTCCCCTCCTGAAAAACGTTGTATGCTGTAGGAGTTGCCGTCGTCATAAATCATTATATTGTAGTCCTCATCCAATTCCATCTGTTGGTATTTCCCATCTGTGAGGCGTTCAAAATAATCGGATGCGTATGACGACAACGTGGGTTGTATTCTAGATATCAAATGCGTTCTAAAAGATGACATAACGTCGCTAAGCATTCCAAGTTGCTGCGCATCCTTCTTTTCTTCTTTGATCCTTTTTTTGAACTCTTCCATTTCTGCTATTTTGTCTTGCATGTTTTTTATTCTTTGGGCAACAAGATTTTTTTCTCCGTCTTTTTTTTCTAGTTCCAACTTTGAATCTCCGAGTGCTTCCTTTTTATCGGTTAGCAAATCCAACGAAGACTGATATTTTTTATAAAACTCGTTAACCCGATTTTTAACAGATTCATATTCTGCGTAAGCAAAATCTATTGTTCCCATATTCTTCAATTGTTTCTCTTTGTTTTCTAACTCTGTTTTTTCTCTTTTTATCTCCGCCAAAATGTTATCAATAGTAGCATCTGCTCTTTCTTTTTCTCTCAATTGATTTTGCAGGTAATTTCTTTTCTTTTCAAAGGCCTGCTTCTCACGAGAAAACTTATCTTTTCCTTCCGAAGCGGTCTTAATATTTTTTAAACTGGATTCTACCTTGCTGACTTTTTCTTGTTTTTCTTTGTCAAAATTTTTCAAAAGTTTATTGTGTTGTTCACCCAAAAGTCTGTCACAAGTCGGGCATTTTGCATCAGGTCCCAATTTCAAAATATTTTTTTTCTTGTCTTCTATATCAGATATATTTTCTTTAATGTTTTCCGCAAGTGTTTTTTCCTGCTCGATTTTTTTAACTAATTTTTCTATTTCTTCATCTGTAAATCTAAGTTTTTTTTCAACTTCTTTTACATCTGCATCCAGTTTTTCAAAACCTTTTGTCTTTTTACGTTGTATTTCTATGATTTTTTGTCTTTCTGTTATTTTAGATTGTAAATTTTTAATTTCCATATCTAGCTTTTTTTTGTTTTCGAAAAGGGTTTTTTTCTCAGCTAATTTTTCTTTTAAAAGTTTTATTTTTTCTTAATCTTTTTTATTTGATGCACAA
>Ga0315291_10013027_pt1 | contig 10093 bp, 13 predicted proteins | sample YL17G12_20_MG_FD_203070 | JGI IMG/M metagenome (GOLD analysis project Ga0315291, IMG submission 203070) | Sediment microbial communities from Yellowstone Lake, YNP, Wyoming, USA - YL17G12_20 | ecosystem: Environmental > Aquatic > Freshwater > Lake > Sediment | place: USA: Wyoming | collected...
GGAAAGGCATCACATTTCAGAGTGCCCAAGAAAACAGCCTCAAGCGAAGAGTTTTAGCTGCCTCTGACTTCAAAGCTTTCAAACTCGCCAATGTAGTCTTGCAGGTCGACGCCTATTCCAGCGATTTTGGCATATGGCGGCCCTTTCCTACAGAATTCAATAGTGTTTTTCACGTCTGATTCCTCTCCTTCAAAAACAGCTTCAACTCTTCCGTCAGACAAGTTGCGAACCCAACCTGTGACGCCGTGCCTTATTGCTTCACGTCTTACTTCTGACCTGAAGAACACGCCTTGAACTCTCCCTCTTATGAACACGTGTGCCCTGACCTTCACGACCTGCGCCTCAATCACTGATGATCTCTAAAGAAAACAGTTGGAAATGTTCACTTTAACTTATCTCTCTCCACTGCGCAGATTTGCCGTTTCAGCGCTGGTCTTAAAAGCATTTTTCTATCCGGTGATATTTGTGGGTTGCAATGTTTGATATTCAATCAGGAAAATTGCTGGTTTATGCATCGAGGTTTTCATCGCGCAAAAGCCGATTGAAACCGGTGAGTTTGGCAGCTGAAAAGATGGCTAAGCTGGTGAATGCAGGCTTTGAAGTCAAAAGATTCGGAAAGAGATTCACGCCAATCTATGTTTACTACAAGAATGGCGACGAAGAGCCTATTCCGATCTACTGCAACAACGGTGAAGAATCAGACATGCAAGAGATCTACATGGCCTTGAAAAACATGATGTTCGTTTTGTCTTTTCACCCGAAGCACGCAGCTTTGAGGCAGGTTAGAAGAGAGATCATCCGGTTCTCATGAGTTTCTTGACCATACAATCACAGGGCCCTAAGCTTCCCTGAAATCATCATGTAACAACGCTTAATGACAGCTACACGCTCATACACATGATTCTGGTCACCATGTCCAATATTGGGGATATTTAAGCAAGGCTCAACATTCGGTCAAAGGTGAAATGGCGGTGAAAGAATGCTTGTCAAGATGGCTATTCTAGGATTATTCTTGGTCTTGGCAAGCCCATATGTTGCCGCTGCCTTTGGCTGGAGTAACGGTGGATGGAGCACTGACCCGGCAACCCCCAAGTACAGCACCCACGATTGGATCGCGCAACACGCGCTGGACTGGCTGCCAATCGACGAGAAGCAAACGATCATCAATAATCTGGCAGTTTATCTGTATGGCACTGAACTGCCCGACAATGCACATGCTCCAGATGGAGCTGGCATTGGAGACACGAGTAAGCATCACGTGTATTATTATGCAAACGGTTCCTTGCAGGATGACTCGGCAGCAGTGAGAGCTCAGCAGGAATACGACAGTGCCCTCAGCTATGCGAGAGCTGGCGACTGGGTTAACGCGTCGAAAAGGCTTGGCGTAATGACTCACTATGTTTGTGACGTAGGAGTGTTCGGCCACGTCATGGGTTCAGGCACGGCTTGGGGTAATGAAGTGCATCATAGCGACTTTGAGGATTACGTACTTTCGAGGACAGACACATACATCGCAGAGTTCAACGCATACCTCGCTTTCGACGGAGCACTGGACAACGGCTCAGCTTACGACGCTACTTTGACGCTGGCCTTCAACACGACCTTCGGCGACAACGGCAGCTATGATTGTACATGGATGGACCAGAGCTACGGCTGGAGTAATCCCGCCTTCAAGAATCGCTGCGGAGAATCGCTTAACCTTGCAACGAACTTGGTCGCAGATGTCCTGCACTCATTTTATCAAAATGTGGTAGTTCCAGAGATTCCGGTGAACGTGATTCTGTCGTTACTAGTGATAGCAGCGCTTCTCGTGGCCGTAGCATCCAGATGGAAAAAGTAGCCAGATCATGAAATTGATAACTGCGCTTACTCGGTTTTCCTGAATCTTATTGCCTGGTTTTCGAGCCCGATCTCATAGGACTGGTTCACGTCGAACGCTATGCCTAGGCTTTCGTATTCTTGTTCTGTCAGGAACAGGATGATTTTTGGTATTGCGAATTGTGTATGGGGCACGAACATGGGTGCTTGCTGTTGAAGAGCTTGTAGAACGTCCTGAACGACTTGTCCCTCTTCTGATTTTGGCCTGACTGCAAAACGTGGGACTTCTCGTTCTTCAAGAAGCTCAATGCGTTTGCCAAGGTTGCCGTCTAAGTCTCGGATTGACTCTATCTTGTTTACTCGAACTCGGAACATGCCTGATCAACAATGCTAGAGATTCAACGCTCTTATACCTTTCCCATCAAAAAGACAGTGAAATTTCACAGTAACTCACTTCAGGTAGCATTCACGACAAATCGAACTACGTTCAGAAACTGTACACAGCATCACCTCATAGTACTATAGACAGGCATTCAGGCGGTTAAGCACATTTTATTCGCTGAAATTTCAGCCAATAGCACCTACCCCTTTCCCCTCGGTATCGAAAAATGCGGACTCTTAATCTCGGTTTTTGCAGTTTACAATGTATTCATGTTGCCAACAAAAACGCGAACGTGGACACGATGGATTTCAATCATCTTCTAAAAAGAGGATAGTCTTTGACTGGAAAGAAGCTTTTTGTGGATGGGTTGATCTCATTAAAGACTTTTCTGGTTTAGCTCCATTATATAATCAAGAGTCGAGCCCCTCAAATGAAGACCGACGAAACCAAGACAGCAACCACTTCGATCAAGGAACTGAGCACATGCTATACTGATTTAACGCGGGTTTTGAAAGAAACAACAGACTGTGCAAGAACAACGAAGCAGCTTTGGCGTAACAAGAACAAGCCAACACTGGTAAAGATCGGTTTGGCGTTGATAGCTTTTCCCGATCCGACAATAAGCGACATTATCGGAGCTGCTTTGGTCGTTGCCGGAACTGTTCAGGCAGGAATCCGTCGACAGACACTGTATGTCGATGACATTTCCAAGACTTTCCAGAGCACTCTCAGGGACATCCAAGACCTGAAACACCGTGTTTGATTAGTCTGCTGTCACGTCAAATTTTATATTTGCAGCATGTTATATGCTTAATATGTTTGGGGGAAGAGTAACGTGAAGCTTGTTACTGTACTGTTACCGGAGGCTTATCTGGAAGGCTTAGACGAGCTTGTGAGAGCAAACATGTATCCAAGCCGAAGTTCAGCGATCAGATCTTCGGTTAGAGACTTGTTGAAGAAAGAGCTTTGGGAAAGACGGGGAAGATGAAGTCTTGCAGGGCTGGGAAACTTGAGTACAGTGTTCCTTTGCCCGTGAGGCTTGTCAGCTTTCTCAAAGGCAGTCTAGCTAGAGATGTCTTGGATGTCGGTTGCGGCTACGGGAGAGCATGCTTCTTCTTGGGTGAGAATGGCTTCAGAGTCGTCGGAGTCGACGTAGACAAGGCTCAGATAGAGTCTGCTGTCGAAGACGCTGGAGCCCGTGAAGAAATGGATTTCCTGATCAACGATGCACGTAGGTTGTGCTTTCCAGAGTCTTCTTTTGACGCTGCCACGATGCTGGGTCTTCTTACCCTTGTCAGCAAACCTGACAGGTCGAGAATAATCGGCGAAGTCTACAGGGTTCTCAGGCCTTCGGGAATCGTTTTCGTTGAGGAGTTCGGGCGAACATGGACAAACTCAGTGTACGCCAAAAGATACAGACATGATTCTAAAGTAACAGGTGAACAATGCACTTTCCTTGTTAAGGATGAGGGCGGCAATCTTCTACGTTTTGCCCATCACTTTGGCCGCCAAGAATTGTACGGTCTTTTTCGGAGATTTCAGATAGTTGCTTTTGAAAAGGACACTTTCACAAGCTACTTACACAGAAATTGGGTCAAAGGATACACAATCATAGCGCGGAAAGAGGCGGAATAGTCTTTTGTGCAGTAGGAGGTACCTCACCCCGGCCACTTTTCGCCGACCTCGTAGCCTTTTTCTCCATCACTCGCGCTTCCTGAAGAGAGCTTATACCATCTTCCATTCGGCACAAAAGACGCCTACGTCAAAGAGATAATGACAGCGGACTTGGACAAGCTTGCGAACCTCATAAGGATCCGCGGGTTCCTGATGCAGACAAAAGCCTACTTGTATTGAAAAAGCGGAGGGAGTTAAGAGGGCTTTTTTGGGCTTCTTCGAGACTTTCTCCTCATCAGAACCACTGCCAACAAGATGACGACGACAATGATGGCGACAACCAGAGCTATGAGAATTAAGTCTGGCGACCAATCCTGAACCGTGCCGTCTGTTTCTGTTTTAACCAGCCAAAAATCAGCTTCTCCAGCGCCAGAAGACCGTGTGCTACCTGCTAATGCGTATTCTCCGTCAACCGTCTGCACCAAAGCCCGAACCTCTTCATCGCTTGTTCCTCCGTAGGTTTTGGTCCAGCCTCCTGTGGAAGGTTCAGCCTTGACCGTTTGACTGTTTAGCGGCGCAACTAGAATAACAGAAAGAAGCAATGCCAAAAAGATTACACATGTTCTTTTCATAACCATCCCGCCATCAGCAATTGGCTTTCCATTTACTGAAAGGACACTTATATGATTATTCCGAAAACTTTGATGCTCTTCCGCTGCAAACAAAGAGAAAAGAGGGTTTGCGGGAGAACTGCGAAATACAATTGCGTAAATCTCGACTCGAAATCTGGATTCTGACTTCAGATAGCGTCAGTTTTTTCACTGAGTGGTTTTCCTGTAATAGGTAAAAGCTAAGAATGCGGTGATTACAACGGTGACCGTCGTTAGAGCGATCTGCCAGTCGACTGTTTCTAACAGTTTCGAATCCTCTATGTACCCGCCGACTGTGGTATCTGGCTGTTGATCGCCAGTAATCGTTAGCGCAATGCTTACGTTCCGAGTGATAGCGCCGAAATCTGCATAAACAGTTAGGTTGTACGTTCCTGGGACTGCGGAGATGCCTGCATTTATCGTTAGGATCGATTGGTTGCTGTTCCATTCGCCTTCGCTCGGTGGAAGTATCACTTGTTGAGGGTTGAAGTTCGTGGAGACTCCGTTGATGGAAGATGCCGAGAGATCAACGGGCCAAGGTGCTGGATTCCCTTTGCCGCTTACATTTATCGTTGATTGTCCTGTTCCTCCCACGGGGACGGTAACTGAAAGAGGGCTAGCTGAAAGCCCTGTCCCAATAGCCACTGGTGCATAACATAGACGTGCCATGTAGCCACAAGACAGCAAACAGATCGAAAGAATGCAGCAAAATAGGCAAGTACGTCTAGCTCCTTTCATGTTCTAATACCTTCAAAGATAGGCGATTCTAAAAACCTCTCTCGTTCTTTCTTGCTTAAGAGCTTTTTGATCTGCATTGAGAACCGGGGTAGCGTGTATGCTTGTCCCTTCACCTGAAGTGGAGGGTGAGAACTAGTGATTGTTGCAGCAAACGTGCCCGAGCCTGCAGAAACCAGCAAAATGGAAGTCTTGTTCTCAAGGCGAGTTGATAGTTGAAAGAGCCAAACTCTATAGTCTAAACCTGAGCAAAATCACAGAAAACGCCATTTTCAGCATAATAGACTTCCTAGACACTCAACGAAGCAAATCACGTCTAAAGGCAATTCTAACGTTTCCACTTTCGCTCTCCATGCTTTTCACTCACGGCGGAGCATGGGGAATAACTATTGGAATACTCGTCGTGTACCTACTTCTAACAATCCTGAAACGACAAGCCAGAACCAATTCGTTCGAGATCAGACTCTTAATCGCCATCATTTCCATAAACATTGTGGCAGGAATACTGAGAAACTACGCTCTAGGCTGGTCTGCCGGTGGATTTGAGACCCTAAGACAAGCACAAGTTGCTCTTAAACCAACTTCGTTAGCATCCTTCCGGGACGATACGCTTTTCACGTTTCTCCACACCATGTACGGATTCTTCATCAACCCCTTGGCAATATTGCTAGTGTTCATAGGAGCGCTAATCATCGTTCACGACGATAGCCCTCTAAACCGCTATCTAACTTCTTGGCTCATATCTTCCAGCATATTCTTTGTTCTCACGCCAAGCTGGGAAATAAAAAGCCGCATCCTATTCAACATCCCGCTGCCAATTTTCGAAGCAATAGGCCTGATAGGCTTAACCAGCCTAATCCAAAAACACCTCAAATCCGATAAAACACCATTAATCAACCGTCTAACAGCCTCACTAGTACTGCTCATAACCTTGAACTACGCCTTCAGATGCGCTTTCGCAATGTCACAAGTCATATACGACCTGTTCCCCAAACAGCTCACCATCCTAAGAACGATAGCATTCCAATCTTGCACCCCAAGTCGGATCAGCCCCCACAACACGATTAGTGTCCTCTACAGCCTGCTCAAAAGACATGCCTCGCTCATACAAACACCTAACAAAATGCAAAACCGCCTTGTCTGAATGAGACAGAGAAACCGGACCAGTCCAACCAACGTACCCAACAGCCCCCTGATTCTTAAACTCCCTAATGACACCCTCATCCAAGGTTCCATCACAACCCATCGCAACAACCAGAGTCCCATTCAACTCCTTCTCCATAAACACTCTAACAAAAGCCCAATTCACAGCAAAAACTGACTGCGAATCCTCTCTCGCATAAGCCTCCTTAACCAACCGCGACTGCTGCTCCTGAGTATGCGCTCCCACCGAATACGGCTCCGCCGTAAAAAAACACAAATCGCCACTCTTTGAAAGTGCGCTGTGTAACCGCAGAACAATCAGTTTATACCCAGTTGGCAATTTCTTCAAGAAATTCACGGTCACATTTGTTCCCTGAAAAACGTCAACCGAGTATCCCGCCGCCTGCAAAGTATGATTAAGCTCACTCGTAAAATAATCATTCGGAAAGTCACTGTACAACGCATCAACCAAAGCCGCCTTCAACAAAGTGTTATTCGATGTCCCATTGTCGTCATCTTTCGATGAGCTGAAGATGCCAAAGTAAGCCAACAAATAATAAGAAAACAAAACAATCAAAGAAGCAAGAATGACAAGAGTAACAACCAATGAAACTATCCTCATCTTTCTCTTGTACGCATAGATTTCGCTTTTGAGCCTCTTAGGCTTCTTTTCCGCTTTGGCAAGCCTCGACAATCGAGACATAACAATCACAATGCTGATTTACCGCAACAAATCCTATGGCAACGCTTTGCTTAAAACGTTAGTGGAACCCTTCTTCCTGCAGATCATAACCACCAAGAAAGTAACCGCAACCAGCACAGGCACAAAGCTTTGTCTGCTCGATTTCGTTTGGCCTCAGCTGCAGTCTTCTCGTGACCAACGACCTAAACGTCTGAAATGACAGGCTGCTTACAATCGCCACAGAAATCAATGTATTAATCATGGCTACCAACCAGAAATAAGTACCAAAATGAAGAATTGCATATGACAGTACTGCCTCCAACCAGCCAGAGATAAACAAACCAACCACACTAAACAGGAAGAGAGAAGCATAGTCTTGGGCAACTTTCTTCCAATTGACATATTGAGGGGTCAGCTTGAAGAAGCCCCATATGGCTTCTCCTATCTTCGTCAAGATAAGGAGACCTCCAATCATAGCCAAGAAAACAGAATATATCTCCAGAATTCCATGAGAAAAGGAGACAACGTAAACTGCGTTCTGAGAAATCATCCAAAAAGCGACTCCCAAGCTGCTGCCTATGCCGAAACCACTGAAGAACGCGAGTATCATGCCTAACAAGGAAAAAAGCGCATTTCGCATGTTGTATGCGAAATAGGTCAAGGCGCTAGCAGGTATGTTTTCCCAAGGAATATTCGGCGCGTTCTTCCTGTAATCTTCATATGCAGAACGGTTAGCACCAGCGAATATACCGATGAATATGACTACAAACGCAATAAAAACAATGAATTTGTGTTCTGAAAGAATTTCTCCTGGAAATCTCATGGCTACATATCATGCCAACAGTGGATTTAACAATTCCCGCATGCATCAAAACTTGCAACGTGTGCCATTCGATAGCGAGAGACAAATAAAGGGGGGATTGCGCGGGAGACATCTCCAGTGACTTTCAAAATACGTGGTCAATACGCCTATTTGGGTGGTGTTGCGAGGTCTCTGATCTCTTTTGCTGTGGCTTTCGGGTTGTCAGCCTGTGTTATCGATCGTCCCACGATAAGATAGCGCGCTCCGCTTCTAGTTGCAGCAGATATTTCGCCGCCTTGAGCACCTATACCAGGTGAGTAAATCGGAACTTTCTCTCTCAGCATTGAGTAGACTTCTTTTATCTTTTCGGGGTATGTTGCGCCTACGACGACGCCGTCAGCTTCTAGTCGAAGAGCCTTTTTGGCGAAGGCTACATACTGAGGTACTTGTTTGCCTGTCTCAGTCTCGATTATTGTTTGTCCGTATCCTTCGTATGCGGCTTTGTGGCTCATGTACACAAGAAGGAGTACTCCTCTCTGCATTTTGCGTGCGACGTCAAAGATTGGTTTCAAGCCCTCTTCCCACCCGATGAAGGGGTTGGCGATTAGGGCGTCGAAGCCTGCGGCGTAGTAGTATTCGGCTATCGCTTGATTTGTTGAGCCTATGTCATTTGCTTTGCAGTCCATTATCGCCATCAATCCTTGTCCATGGGTTTCCTTGACGAGTTTTTGGACACCGTCGAACGTGCCTAATGGAAGAACAAGATGGTGGTTAAACTTCACCGCGCATAGATAAGGGGAAGCTGCTTCCAAGACGTGTTCAGCCTTGGCAAAAAGGCGCCCTCGGTTTTCTGGTTTCTCAAAAGGAAAGTCAAGAGCCAGCACAATGTTTGAGGCTTGCTTTTTCGCGGTTTGTTCCATCTTGACTCGGAAAACCATTTTCAAACGCCACTCTCTACTGTGCTGAAGCGCTAAAAACCTTTGTCGTCCCGGTTTTTCCTTGCGAAACCAGTCTAATGTAGTCAAGAGTTGTTTCTGCAGCTTCTTTCAGTACCTGTTCGTCTATTCCTGGAACTCCGTACACGATTATCATTGCGTTTCGGGTTTGCATAGTAATCTTCGTGAGGTCTGTGTCTCGATAGGGATAGATGCATAGAACCTGTTTTTGATCTGCCAAGACGAGCGTCTGTTCCGTCAAGGTAATGGGTTTGTCCATGCCTATTCCAGTGAAGGTTTCTCCATTCTTCGCGAATCTGACGTGAAAAGGCTGGTTCAAGAGGTCTACGTCGAATCCGCTGATAGGTAGAATCGTTTTTGTTGAAGCCAAGTTGTAGGCGTCCACCACAGCAGAGATCTGTGGGAGTTCGTCTCCATGCAGCACTCTTCTAAGCAGTGCTTCGCCTGAAGGTCTTGTTTTCGTGGGGTCTATGCCGAGTTTCCAGTAAAAGTCTCGGAAGGCTCTCACAGTCGGATTGTCCTTCAGTGTTTCGATGTTGTGTTTGGTCTTGACTTCCTGATAGACGGCTTCTCTGAGTTGCTCGATGCGTTCATTCTCTTTCTCGTTGTGAATGTCAGTGATTGTGCCGATGCAAACGGCCAGTTCCGGAAACCTGTAAGATACTTCTTGACTCCAGTTCACATGAATTTGCATGCGGTTCACACGTTGTTCAGTCTCTATTTTGGAGTTAGGTATTTAACCGCTTCAAACTGAATCTCTTGACAGTGACCGTGTGAAACAATGATTGGAGAGCTTGCGGCCTTAGGCGCTGCTTTGAGCTGGACAGTTTCAGCTATGTTATATAGGAAGGCCTTGCAGCAGACGACGCCTGTTGCAGCGAACATATTGAGGCTTTCTTGCACAAGCGTGGTTCTGGTTTTGTTTCTGGTCGGCATCGGCAAGTTTCAAGTCTTGACTACTTTGCCCGTGAGCATTTTGGTTCTTGCAGGCGTCAGCGGAGTTGTAGGCCTTGGGTTAGGAGACACGTTGTACATGGTCAGTTTGAAGCACATCGGTGTTGCTCGAGCCGTTCCGTTAACGTGCACGTATCCTCTATTCAGTCTTGCGTGGACTGCGTCTCTTCTAGGCGCACCGATCACGTTGCCCGTGGTTCTTGCAACAATCATCATAGTGTTGGGGATATGGCTTGTGACCTATGAGAAGCAAACGGGCGATGCTGGAATCGGGAGAAGCGTTTTGATTGCGGGGATCGCGGCGGCCTTGGCTACGGCTGTGCTGTGGTCAGTGAGTATTACGATGATGAACGCAGC
>Ga0315291_10013029_pt1 | contig 10092 bp, 7 predicted proteins | sample YL17G12_20_MG_FD_203070 | JGI IMG/M metagenome (GOLD analysis project Ga0315291, IMG submission 203070) | Sediment microbial communities from Yellowstone Lake, YNP, Wyoming, USA - YL17G12_20 | ecosystem: Environmental > Aquatic > Freshwater > Lake > Sediment | place: USA: Wyoming | collected...
AAGTTATTACCTATCGGGAATTAGAACCCAAGGACCGGTTCATGCTTTTGATGGACCAGGCTTTCTGGTGGCCCCTCTCCCCTGCTCAATTAGAGAGATTGATCAATCTGGATATCAGGCTAAAAAATAGTCCAGTGGGATTCTGTGCCGTAGAAAATGGAACACTTGCTGGTTATGTTGGAGTTATGGACATTCCCACAAAGACAGTTTCTGGAAATGTAGAGACCGTCGGCGGGATCTGGTGCGTTGCAACCAATCCCCGTTTTGCCAAAAGAGGGATATGCAAAACCTTAATGGATAAAGCTCACCAGTACTTCCAGCAAAAAAAATATCCTTTCTCATTTCTGTGCACCAGCCGGACCATAATCGCCTATGCCATTTATGTGAGAATGGGATACATTGAGGTCGAGAAGGTGAATAGCTACCCGGAGTCATATAAGGTTCTGAATGAAGTCAAGCCTGAAAAGAAATCTGAAACGGGGTTAGATCAGGGTAAAATCTTTAACCTCTATCAGGAATTTGTAAAAGATAAGACTGGATTTGCAGTCAGGCAGAAGAATTTTCTTGAAGTTTTGTCTGAGCGAAAGAAATTCGACGATAAAAGGTCAGTTTTGATGCAAAAGGGATATGCCCTGGTCTCAGGACCAACGGAGGTTTCCAGGATAATGGAGCTGGTAAGCTCGGATGAGCAAACCTATCACGAGCTACTTGACCAGGTTGAATCTTTCTCCCCCAACGGCGTAATCGACCGGATGATCACAGATGAGAAACTCCATCAGGTATATAAAGACAGAGGATACTGTATCGAAGAAGCAGACCACGGGGTGGTCATGGTCAAAAAATTAGCCCGGTCTGAATTTGAAGAGAAATACGGGAGTGCCTTTCAGATGGGAATGATGGATATGTTTTAAAAAGTTTTTGTGCTTCTGGCAAATTTAATTATCTACAAAGCAGAAGTTGGCCAGGATAATGAAATACTCGTCATGCAAGATTGAGTTTACATAGGAAGAGCAAAGTATGTCGAATAATGCAGCTATAGAGGTGGCTCTTTCAGAACTAATGAGCAATTTAATAGTAGAAGGAACAAAAACTACGGTTATAGTCGGAGCAGGAGCATCTGCACCAGTTGCAAAACCCACCAAAGCGCTAGGGTGGGAGTAGGAGGGGGTGTTATTTGACAAATAAATAAGGCAAAAAATAACCTAAAACTATTGAAAAGAGGCAAATTTGAAAGGGGGTTTCACGTCAGTTAATTTCAGGAGTTAGACAAACCTATAAAGGAGGTTAAAATGAATTACAGAGTTGTTTTACTAATGTTTTTGATGATATTTAGTGGTTGTAAAAAAACCATTACTGCGCCAGAAAATCCGGCACCTCCATTTACTTACAAGCTGACCGATTACTACGCCGCCTGCGAGGGAAATAAAATAATGTATTTGCACGCCCGTGACACGGCTGGCATCTACCAAATTGATCTGGCCGGAGAAAACAAAAGACTGATCTTGCCCAGTCCAGTGGAAGTGACTTTTGATTGGTCTTCAAATCTTTTAGTTTTTTCCGACGGCACTGTCTATAAAATGAATATGGATAATCAGACTGTGGCAGCTTTGACAGACTCTAATACCACTTTTTATTTTCCGGTTATTGGCCCAAAGGATCAAAAGATTTTGGTTGTTCAACCTTTTCAGCCTGATGCGGGCATCTGGCAAATGGATTTAGACGGCCAGGACTTGCATAAAATGATCCCTGATGCCAAATTTCCTGATTACACGGTAGACGGCCAAAAAATTGTCTACCTGAAGTTTCCCAAAAAAATAATTGTGGCAGATTCCAGCGGACAACAGTTTAAAGAAATTGATGGACCGGGCATGGAAATTCGCGCAGTCAAAATTTCGGCTGATGGCGCAAAAATTATTTTTTCATCGCAAGCCGAAGGAGAAACGCCACAAATATGGACTGTGAACGCTGACGGTAGTAATATGCGTCAGCTGACCAAGTCAGGCGGCGACTTCCCGGCGTGGACAGGCGACGGAAGGATAGTTTTCACCAACACTGCCACTGGTTATCTCAATATGATGGATGCCGATGGCAATGGTATAACAGTAATCACCAAATAGGAGGACAAATGAAAACGAAGATTTGTTTGTTATTGGTTTCTGCCCTGGTATTTTTCTGGCTCAGTTCATCATGGGCAGAGGAAATTCTGATTTTTACTTCTCCCGGTGTAATAAATATACCGGAAGGGAAGGTGTTATGTAAGCCGACGGAAATAGTGGCCTCGCCGGAGATACAAGGCGTGCTAATGGAGTATGGCACTTTGGGCATTAAGCAAGCTTTTGCTGAGGACACAGTGGAATTTCTTGCTGATAAGGAGCACATTTATCTGGCTACTCTGCCTGAAGGAATAAGCGCTAAAGCCATGGTAGCGGAACTTAATGCTTTGGTTGATTTTAGCTTAGACAGCCTACTGAAAAATGCCACAGCTCAAGATAGCCTCAAGCCATGGCTGCATGCCACCACTAATCCGAAAGATGTTGAAAGAGGACTGCCCAACGATACGCTTTTACCCTACCAGTGGGGTTTGAACAATTTCCCAAAAGGTATTAAGGCATATAATGCCTGGGATATCACCCGTGGAGATCCAAATGTATGGGTTGGAATTGTCGACCACGGCGCGGACACGGGACACCCTGATTTATATCCTAGGGTAAAAGGTGATATGCCTCTTTATACTTCACATGGGACAATGGTAGCTGGTGTGATCGGACCGGTGACCAATAATAATCGCGGCGTGGCAGGTGTGGACTGGTACAGCCAAATTAAGTCCTTTAGCGATGAACCCGGTGGCGAAGAAAACTTTAGTTCGACGCTCATGAGAGCAAAAAATGCCGGGATGAAAATTGTTAATGTTAGTATAAGCACTGGTAATGTCACTGAAGAAGATTTGTGGCTGATGCATTCAGCCGTGGCAAAGCTTTATAATGCCGATGTTTTTATTGCGGCTGCCATGGGCAATGACGGAGTCCAGGAAACTGGCGCGCCAGCGGCTCTTTGGCCTTGGGCAGTATGTGCTGTGGGCGGGAGCAATTATAATGGCAGTAGAATCGCTTGGTCAAATATTGGCTGGCCTCTTGATTTAATGGCGCCAGGTGGCACGTCAACAGGCGGCGGACCTTATGATATTATAACAACCGCCATTGTCTTTCCTTCTGACACTATTCCCGGGAATGATACTTTGCCACCCAAGATTGTTGTGCCTCAGGGTAACTGGACGCAAACCTATAAATACGTCAGCGGGTGTTCGTTTGCCGCGCCTTACGTGGCTGGTTCTGCTAGCCTGCTCAAAGCGAAAAATCCAGCGCTGAACAATGATGACCTGCATAATATTCTAACTATGTCAGCGCGGGATATGGATAGAACTGGACGTGATGATTTAACTGGATATGGGCTGGTGAACATTGATAGTGCGCTGAAGCTCATCAGTCCTCCCCATGCTTTTGTCCAGGGAGTGACCACTTCAGCGCCCTATGTGGTTTCTACCTCTGATTGGGGAAGGTCATTTTTGTATGACGTTGATGGTTTGCCACCAGGAGTTTACTTTATGAGAGTGCGTGAGGTCAGACAAGTGGTCTATTTTCCCCATCCATTCTTAAGCACACCACATGTTTGGATTAGAGGGTCAAAAACTGACGGCTATTTACCTGATGCCGTGACATATGGCATCAAATGCGGTTGGCCCTCACAGGTGACCAAGGAGTATGTGGAGCTGGCTACTTACAATCTGGAAGTAACTACTTTGTCTGGTGACTACACTTACTTTCTGCCAAAGGCTGTCTCGGATGTCAGGCTAGCCTGCTCTGCTTTAGGAGAAATGGCTTTGTATGCTCCTGTTAATCCAGCTACTGAAGTGATTCGGCAGCCCCAGCAGAATAAAATTAATGTAGCTTGGGTTGATGAAAACTATGGCGAGCAAGGCTATGATGTACAGAAGCAGGATTCAGTGGGCAATTGGCACAATGTCGCGGCCACTGGCGAAAACAGCCAAAACATAGCCGATTCTACAGTGGCTGGCAGTGAGAGAACTGCTTATCGCGTCAAGGCTTGGAATCAAGAAAGAGAGTCGCCTTATAGTTCTGCTGTTGAGGTGCGGAACGCACCTAATGCACCTTCAGAGGTGCAAGTCAGTGTGACCCAGAGACCGCGGGTTTGGGATATGACAGGTGAACCGGACGCCGGCGGAAATGGCGGCACGGCTAGCACTACTGGACAAACCATTTTTATTGGTCTGGGCAAAAAAACTCCAACTCCAGATCCACCATCTGACCTCGTGGCTACCAATGAAGTTAAGGTGGTTTGGGAGCAGCCCAAAAATCAGAAAGCGCTAGTCACTAATTATCAGGCTTGCGCTAAGTATTATATGTACTCTGGCATACCAGGCTTTGGCGGCTGGGTGTACAAAGATAGTCCGTTGCTACCGCCTGACTCCTTCTCTTATACCTTCTATCCGTTGCCATTTGGCAATGATCGTCTATTAAGGGGACAGGTAGAAATAACAGTTTACAGTATAGTGAGCAACGGAGCATCGGCGGATACCTCTTTCAAAAATGTGTACTACATCACCCCCGGCAATTATGACGCTCATCCAAAGATGCAAGACATGGCGGAAAAGTTGTCAGTGATACCTAAGGTATTTGCTCTGTTCCAGAACTACCCCAATCCATTTAATGCCACTACTATAATCAGCTATGCTTTGCCAACAGGCGCTGAGGTGAAACTGGATATTTATAATGTTCTCGGCCAAAAGGTGAGGACGTTAGTCAACGAATATCAGGAAGCTGGGATTAAAAAAGTTGAGTGGGACGGCAAAAATGAAGATGGCCAGCGGGTCGCTTCCGGGGTATATCTGTATAATATCCGGGCGGGCAGTTTCCACCAGACGAGGAAGATGGGTCTTCTAAAATAGGAGGATGCATGAAAAAAGTTATATTGCTGGGTTTATTTGTTGTTTTACTATGTTTTAATCTGACCCAGGCCAAGCCATGCGACAAGAGATTCAGTTTGAGCGCCAGTTTCTTGCAAACTGTACCGACAAAGGAGAGTTTGAGAGCGGCCACTGGTGGCGGAAAAACAGGCTATGACGTCAGATTTGATATTTGTCTAAAAAAGGGAAATCTCAGACCATCACTTGGCCTGGCCGTATCCGCATCGCCATTAGAAGGCAGAAAGCTTATTTTCGACCGCGAATACAGTAGCGGAACCCAAGATACGTACCACACCAGCAACTGGAAAATCTGGACAGTAGGGGCTTACACGAGACTTCTTCTGGAAAATGATCTTTTTTCTCCTTTTTTAGAGGTTGGCGTCGGACTATACCATCTGAACCTCGATTATTCCGTTCCTTGGGAAACAAAAAGTATCTCCAGCAACTCCTTTGGCTATAATGTGGGGTTTGGTTTGGCAGTCAGCACTGGACAGTTTCCGATATCTCTCTTTGGGAAAATCAATTATCACCAAATTCTCATCAAGACGCCCATTAATCTCCTCCCGAAAGTCAGTTCAATAGGATACGTCAGTTATGGCGCTGGTCTGAAAGTCACATTTTAGTAGTTTTTAGGCAAGGGTGGCGAGCCACTGCTTATTACTGTTGTCATTCTGGGCCCGCAGGGCGAGGAATCCCTACAGATTCTTCGGTCGTCTAGCCTAAGGTGGACTCCCCTCAGGACGACACGGGGAAATAGAACCTGCGATTACGTCGGTAATGAATAATAATTCAAAGGAGGTTTTTGTGGTAACTCTCAAAAATTTTAAACCGGTAATCCTATTTTTCCTCCTTATCTTTTTACCTCTCCCCTGTTTTGCCCTACCCGGCTCACCAGCAAGGGTTCATTTCTTGGATAACGGGATGCAGGTAATCACCAAGGAGGAGAAATGAAAAAGATAGTTTTACTGCTCGCCTGTCTAATGCTTTTGTTTTCTCAGGCTGAGGCGAAAAAAGGGATCAACCTCTCGCTTGGCCTGGGACACACATGGGCTATTGGAGAGATGGATAAAGCTACTCGTGGCAAAAACAATTTTAATCTGAGTGGTGATTACGAATTCGCTTCAGCGGGTGCTAATCAATATTTTGCCTTTTTGGTCGGATTAAAATTTAGCTTGCCACGTTTTGATGGCGAAAGAATTTCTTACGCCATTGACCCCGGCGGCCTGAAGACAATCACCAGCGATTGGCGTTGGGTCGCACTGACTCCATACGTCAAAATATTGATTGACAAAAATGATAAGCCGTTAGTTCCGTATTTCAAACTCGGGGCCGGGCTATATCATCTGTCGATCAAGTATGACCCAACTACATACATTGGGGATATTTCCAAGAATTATCTTGGTTATGTAGTAGGTTTTGGCGTGGAATACAATATCGGTCGCCTGGCTTTTACCGGCGAGCTTGAAGGAAATTTCGTGCCGCATACTAATCTTGAGTTGTTAACTCATAAGGTGCGGAATTGCGATTTCATCAACCCCATGGCTGGAATGACTTTCAGGTTTTAAGTAATTTTTAGGCAAAGGTGGCGAGTCGCAGCTTGTTACTGTTGTCATTCTGGGCACGCAGGGCGAAGAATCCCTACAGATTCTTCGGTCGTCTCGCCTCCGGCGGACTCCCTCAGAATGACTCGAGGAAATAGAACCTGCTGATAACGTCGGTAATGAATAAAGATTCCAAAGGAGGTTTTCGTGCCAACTCTCAAAAATTATAAACCGCTAATCCTGTTTCTCCTCCTCCTCTTTTTGCCTCTCCCCTGTTTTGCCCTACCCGGCTCACCCATACGGGTTCACTTTTTAGACAATGGGATGCAGGTAATTACCAAGGAGGAGCATTCCAAGAATTTGATTGCTCTTAATATCTATGTAAAAGGGGGAAGCAGAACTGAAACGCCGGAATTGAGCGGGTTGAGCCATTATTATGAGCATCTCATTTTCAGAGGAGGGACTGATAAGCAGAAGGAGCTGGAGACCAGGAAGGTTTTCCAGAGCCTGGGACAGTTTTTCGGATTCACCAGTGAGGATGTGACCTGTTATTATATGGTCGCCCCAAAGGAGAATCTAGACGAGGCTTTATGGAGATATGCAGATGCAGTGATGAACCTTAAAGTGACCCAGGAAAAAATCGCGGCTGAAAGACAGGTGGTCCTGGAGGAGTTTAATATGGATGAGGACCAGCCGGATTATTCTGCCTGGCTCCTGCTGGAGAAAAACGCTTTCAAGGTTCATCCATATGGACAAACGGTCTTGGGCTTGAGGGAAGTTATAAAAAATGCCGATTTAGACCGGTTCAAAACCTTTTATCAGGAAAGGTATGTGCCCAACCAGATGGCGATGGCGATAGTGGGAGATTTCAATGCGGATGAGATGATGACAAAAATCAACTCCCTTTTTGGAAAATATCCCGGAGGAAAAGAATCGTTCGAATTAGGAAGACCTGAACCAGAGCAAACCAAGTTCTGGCAGGCTTTTAAAAGGATGAAATCCAGCTCCAGCTATCTTAACATAGGTTTCCACATCCCGGAGGCATCCCATCCGGATATCCCGGTTTTGGACGTGCTGAATGTGATCCTGGGTCAAGGCGAAAGCTCCAGGCTTTACCAGGCATTGAAAAAGGAAGATAATCTGGTCTATTACGTAGGTTCATCCGTGGATCAGAGAAGAGATCCAGGTCTTTTTGAAATCTACACTCAGTTAGACCCGAAAAACGAAACAAAGGTTGTGAATATTGTCTTTAAGGAGTTGAGCAAATTGTGGCAGAAAGAGGTTTTGCCGGAGGAAATAGATAAAGCTAAGTCCAAGATCGAGAATTCATATTATTTCGATAACCAGACCTATATAAGCCAGGCACAGCGTTTATCTTATTATGCTGCCAACAGCGATCTGCTGCTGGAGTCTTCATATTTAGACCGGATCCGAAGCACCACACCTTCTGATATAAAAAGGGTAGCTTTGAAGTATCTGAAACCATCGAATGCAACTTTAGCTGTAGTCGAACCAGAAGATGCTCCAGAAAACTCTTTTATTGACATAGCGGAAAAATATGACTCTCTTTTACCTTCACTGGCGAAAGAGGAAACAAAAGCCAAACCTGAGAAAATTATTCTGCCCAACGGCTTGACCCTGCTTCTAAAAGAAGATCATTCCTCAAAGACTATTGCCCTGGAAGGATACATCAAAGGCGGGTTATGGTCAGAAGAGGAGCAAAATGCCGGCATCTGCAATTTCGTGACCGAGATGCTCCTGAAAGGAACAAAACAATATTCCTTGGACGGGATCGGCCTGAAGACCGATAGCCTTGAGAAAGGATACTCTTCGGATCAGATCGCCCGGAAGATTGATAGCCTGGGGATTGAGCTTTATGCTCAGAGCACCCCGGATTATACCCGGGTTTCCCTCTTGACCATGCCCGAGACTTTCAAGCCGGGACTTGACCTTTTTTCTCAAGTCCTTTTGTATCCTTCTTTTCCGGAAAAGGAAATGGAGGACACCAGAACCGACATCATCGCTCAGATCCAGAAAGTCAAAGATTCAAGCTATGATCTGACCAATCAGGAGTTTGCCAGGGACATCTACAGCAAGTCGCCTTATAAAAGGCCGGTATTGGGATACGAGGAAACCGTAGGTAAGCTGTCCTCAGAAGATCTAAGAAGGTTTCATCAACAAGTTTTTGTCCCGTCGAACATCATCTTATCATTAGTGGGGGATTTCAATTCTGAAGAAATGAAAAACTTTCTTGAATCTGAATTTGAAAGAATCCGCACCAGAAAGACCCTAAAGCTGGTCCTGATAGATGAGCCCCTTCAAAAAAAAGAAAAGTCCCGGATAATTCCCCAGGAAAAGCTTCAGACCACTTTCAACCTGGGAAGAATGGGGGTTAAAATAACCAGCCCTGACTATTTATCTTTGAAATTAGTGGAAAGAATTTTAAGCTCCCGGCTGTTTTTCAAATACGTTTATGAGGAGGGCATGGCTTACCGGATGTGGACTTATATGCAGCCCCGCCTGGGCTCAGCCCCTTTCACTTTTGAGATGGGTGTATCCACGGAGAATTTCACCAAAGCCAGAACCGGAATTTTGAGCGAAGTCCAGACCTTGCTGAAGTCTCCATTGTCTGAAAGTGAGGTGCAAACTGCAAAAGCCAACCTGATCTCAGGATTCTATCTTTCCCAGCAGACCAATACTGACCAGGCAAGAACTATGGCTTTCTACGAGATGGCAGGTTTAGGTTATCTTTACGGTGATACCTACCCGGATCTGGTCAAAAAGGTGAAAACTTCAGAGATAGCCAATGCCGCGAAAAAATACTTGGAACCAGATAAATTCACTCTGGTGGCAGTTGGTAAAACCGAAGAGAAAAAATAAACTCTTAAATCAAGGAGGAGCAGATGAAAACCAATGAAAGCGGTGCTGACCGGCTGATCCGCATAATAGTCGGCATCCTTCTTTTCATATTAGGCTGGCTGGTCTTAAAAAACCGCGTTCTGGGGATAATCTTTGATATCCTCGGTATAATCCTTTTCATCACTGGCATAACGGGCTTTTGCGGGTTGTATAAGCTCTTCGGCATCAATACCAAAAAGGAGGAGACGCCGCAAAAACCTGCTTGAGATTTTCTATGCTCTTGGCGGATGTTATCATCCACCAAAGGGTCAGAGAGGATGATAGCATTTTCGCCGATTGAACAGACAAATGTCATTCTGAGCCCGCAGGGCGAAGAATCTACAGATTCTTCGGTCGTCCATTTGGACTTCCTCAGAATGACAACAGTCGGGTGGCACCCTCAAACGAGTTTGAGGGTGATGCAGAAGTTCAAACTGACTTCAGTCAGGTTTCTTTCTCCCTCTCCTTTTAGGAAAGGGCCGGGGTGAGGTCAGACGATTTTGGAGCTTCTTGACATTTGAGCTTTTGAACACTTGAGCCTTTAAGCCATCGAGGGTTTGACCGAGATACCTTTCAAATAGACAAAATCTGATGAATTCTTCTTCTGCCAGAAGCAGTAATTTTCTCCCCTCTTTTTTGTTTGCTGTTTTATGCCTGATCTGGGGCTCAACC
>Ga0315291_10013030_pt1 | contig 10092 bp, 7 predicted proteins | sample YL17G12_20_MG_FD_203070 | JGI IMG/M metagenome (GOLD analysis project Ga0315291, IMG submission 203070) | Sediment microbial communities from Yellowstone Lake, YNP, Wyoming, USA - YL17G12_20 | ecosystem: Environmental > Aquatic > Freshwater > Lake > Sediment | place: USA: Wyoming | collected...
CGCTGCGGATCGTCAGCCGCCGCGGCCGCAACTCGGCCGCCAACTCCAGGCCCAGGATCACCGCCTGGTACTCCGCCTCGTTGTTGGTGCCCGGGCCGAACGCGCGGGCCTTCTCCAGCAGGGTCGTTCCGTCGTCGGCCTTCAGGATGGCCGCCGACCCGCACGGCCCGGGGTTGCCCGAGCAGGCGCCGTCGACGTAAAGAATGAGGTGGGCGGCAACGGGGCCGGCGGCGGGATCGGGAGGCGGCGAACCGCTCGAGTTTGCGCCGGACGAGTCGGGGCTGGTCATGTCTTCTTCAGGTACAGGATGCGGGTGCAGTTGGGACAGGTGCAGAGGTTCTCGCTGTGGCCGGCCAGCAGGACATAGGTGTTCTGCGTGACGCCCATGTGGCATCCGCCGCAGACGTACCCGCTGTCGTCCTCGTCCTCCTCGTCCTGGACGACCGCGGCAAGGGCCTCGCCGTCCAGGCGGTCGGCGATGCGGGTGAAGAGGTCCACGACCTTGCTGGGGAGCGTCTGGGCGAGCGCGTCGCGGCGGCGGCGGCACTCCTGAATCTCACGTTCCAGGCCGTCCTTGCGGTCCTGGATCTCCTTGCGGGCGTTGGCGAGTTCCTCTTCCTGGCGTTTCAGGTCGTCCTGGGCCTGGCGGGTCTCGGTCTCGGCGGCCTCGGAGTCGGCCAGGTCGGCGAGGATCTCGTCCTCGTACTTGGAGATGGCCAGTTCGGCGAACTTGATTTCGTTCTGGAGCGCGGCAAACTGGCGGTTGTCGCGGATCTGGGTCTGCTGCTGGCGGAGTTTCTCGATCTCGGCCCGCTTCTGGCGGACCTCCAATTCCTTCCGGTCGGCCGCCATCCGGATCTGCCGATGCTTGGCCCGGAGGCCCTCAATGTGCTCTTTCTGTTTCGCTATCTGTTCGCCGCGAATCCTGGCCGCGCGGTCCTGGACCGACTGGCTGTCTTCCAGGCGCCGCAACTGTAACTCTGCTTCCTGAAGTTCGCACAACTTACCAAGGACCGCATCAGCCACTTTGGAAGTACCTCCGCATCTAGCCGAACGGGAGTCTTATATCCCATCGGGTCCGCGCAATCAAGGGGAAATGGCCGCAGGCGTTCGGCCGCGGCTGGGGGCGGGCCTGCCGCCCGGCGCGCCGGCGGCGCCATTTCCTGCTGGCCGGCCGCGCCGATTGCCGAATTCTCATGGCGGCGGGGCGTCTCTTGACCCTGTCCCGCCCGCCGGGATATAGTCGGTGGCCGTACCGGACGCCTGGCCGCGCGCCTGTAGCTCAACTGGAGAGAGCAACGGCCTTCTAATTCTTTTCCACCATTGAGCGCAAGTCGTTGTGGCTGCTGTAATTACGTTTGCTGCAAGGACTTATCGTCACCCGGCGAATACCGCCTGAACCGCTAGAACCGCTGGAAACCGCCCCTCCGGTTGTCGCGACAACCGCTACTTGAGCGAGATAACGGTCTGCAAAACCGGCGCTCCGTTCGGTTTACGATTTGCCGCCACACGTTGAACAGTAACTTCCTCTGGTGAACACGGGTGGCGAGTTGAGCCTGGCGCGAGATATGTGGGACGGGAGAGACCCCACTGGAGTGCCAGCCACAAAGTGACCTCGCAGCTCAGTCTGAGGGCACTCCTTGAGGGCACTCCTGGCTGCGGCTGTTAACCGGTTGGTTGCAGATTCGAGTCCTATCCGGGGAGCCAAACAATTCGCCGCGGAAAACGCGGTCCAAGTGGTTAACGCAAAACCCCGCGCCGAGAGACGGCGGGGTTTCGGTGTTTTCGGCCAATAATCACGGCCTTTCTCGCGTTTTTTGCCTTCCACCCCGCGCTCTCTGTTCCGAAACGGTAGGTCTGGTCACCACAGCCAACCCCTATGGTTGTCAAAGGGCGCCCACAGAAACGGAGGAGAACTCTCGGACTCTCTGGTTAACAGGGGCCAAGCGGTTAACAACTTTGAACTCTCTGGGCGCCCATTCCGACACTTCGGAATCCCGTCGCGTGCAATCGGTCAGTGACCATCAACTGGGAGAGCGGGCCTACAATAGAAACGCTCGGTGTTGGGATCACCTATTGCTTCGGTGCTGCGATGGAGCCGGCAGTTGGCGCGCGATAGTACTTGACGAGTCGGTGTTTGTGCGTTAGGCTTGTGTTAGGATTGCTGAACCCCGTGAAAGCGGCCGTGCATGAGTACGGAAAAGGTTCTGGGCCCGGCATCTGTCCTTCGGCAGGCGGTCAACCGGTCGCGGATGCTTGAGGCCGCGCGATCGAAGGATATCCTTGTTGAAGTGATCGCGGACCGCGATGGCTACCTGGATACGCAGAGCGTCGACTGGGAAACCTACTGGCGTCCGCATGCTGTGGGGCTCTCGACGGCTGGATCGCAGCAACTTGATGAATTGCAGCACGCTCGCGAGGCGTATCTCGCATCGGCATTTGACGTGTCCAAGGCAAGTGTGTACTGTTATCGGTACTTCAGACTGCTTCGATCCGCCTTGCGCGGCACCATCGGACAGCCGGGTCCGCTATTTCTGCGGGCGCTGAGTGGCCTTGAGGTCTTTGGGGTGCGGGGGTTCTGGGCCGAAGGGCCCTTGGCGGCGGGAGCGATCAATGTGCGCCAGGCGGGATGGCTGCTTGGCAGACTCAAATGGCCGCGTGCCCAGGCCGACCCGAAGTTCTTGCCGCTCGCATGTCTACCCCCAAGTATAGCTGGCAAGGATTGGCCGGCGCGGCTTTTCTACCATTACCGGCAGATCTCCCTGGAAGCAGACGCAGGCATCTCGCTCCTTGTATGTCCGGCCGTTTCGCTAAGCGAGCGGCCAGTCTCCTTCGAGCCCATTGAGTGGCTAACAGCCGCACTGCGGGCGAAGCCAGATCCCTGGAGTCGACGCAGGGCCAAGCAGATTGCCGATGGAGCCATCGGTCCGTTCCTTGCATCATGCGTAACGAGGCTGGGCGGCCCTCCTGCTGGTGAGATTGCCTTCGCCGATGTCGGCGGCGGATCAGGCGTTCTTGTCAGCCACCTTTGCCAGCACCTGCTGCAAGACTGGACAGACGCTGTGGCGGGACGCCCGTTCGCATGGACGTTCGTCGACCTAAACGTGCGGGACCCAGCACGCCACACAAGAAGTCGCCGACTGCGAGGCGCGATGTCGTTTGCCGAGTACGTACAGTCTGACTATCGCTCGTGGGCTTTGCGGGAGGCGCGTGAACCAGCCACGCCCAAGTGGCATGTCGCTCTCATCTGCCGGTTGCTGAACAACCTGAGCACGTTCTCCGTCGAGTGGACCACAGATGGCAGTGAGAAGCGCATGCTGGCGGGAGCACGGACGTGCTTGCCAGACGCACCTAACGCGGCGTGGCACCCTGTGGATTGTCTGTATCCGGGCGCCACGCAATCTTCGCGGTAGGTTGTCTCCACCGGGCAGGTGGCTCTCCGTGGCGGACGCAGCATGCGGCAACTATCGTTGACCGACTACTTCGAGGCACTTCACCGCCTGACGCGCGACAAGGGCCAGACGATTGACGGCGATTCCGCGGTGTTCTTTCCGGTACGGCGCTTCAACCCGGAGGCATTGGTGCTGGTGGATGGATCAAGCCTGTTCGAGCGTCTCTGCACCATAGCAGATCTGGTTGTGGTTGAAGACGTGGACCTTGCGCCGTCACTGCTTGTACGGCATCTTGAGCACCATCATCTTGACGGCCTTGCCGCTTCGGACGTGACCGACGCCCGGCATATGCATTCGGCACACTTGCTTTGCGTCGGCCGGCGCGAGTTGGCGCCGTGTTTGCCGGGGAGGCGGATATGGTGACTGTCCGGTTCACCGAGCGCCGGGGAGCCGTGCTGACGCCGTCGGGCCTCGCGTGCCTGGCGGGCGTGCCGACGGTCAACGTCTCATCAGGCTGCGCGCACCGGTGCGTTTACTGTTATGGACGGGGTTACTCGCAGTATCCGGGCGAGCGCACGGTCCTCGTGTATCGGGACACCGCGGCGCGGGTCGAGAAGGAACTGGCGCGCAAGCGCCGCCGGCCTGCGGCAGTATACTTCTGCCCATCCTGCGACGCCTTCCAGCCGGTCGATGCCGTGCTGGAGGAATCCTATCGAACGATGCGTGTCCTCCTCGAATCCGGCGTTGGCGTGGAGTTCGTCACCAAGGGTGCTATCCCTGACCGCTTCCTCGACCTCTTTCGCCGGCACCGCGGCTGCGTTTCCGGCCAAATCGGTCTGACGTCGTTGGACGAATCGCTCCGCGCGGCACTTGAGCCCGGCGCGGCGCCGGTCGGCGAACGGCTCCTGAACGTCTCGCGCCTTGAGGAGGCCGGCGTTCGTGTGTCGGTTCGGGCCGACCCCCTCATCCACGGCGTGACAGACGGCGACAGGGATATCGCGGCCCTCATGGCCGCATGCCGCCAGTGCGGCGTTACGGTCATGGCTGTCAGTTACCTTTTCCTGCGGCCGGCCATCGCGGCCAGCCTGAAACGCCACATCGCGGATCGCGCACTCGTGGAGCGGATTCTGGCCCCATACGCACAAGGGTGCCGCTTTGCCCTGCGCGGCGGCGCGGGTGGCGGCCTGGCCTTGCCCGAAGCGATCCGCCACGCCGCCTACGAGCGCCTGGCTCGCCTGGGGGAAGAACACGGGCTTCAGGTCCACGTGTGCGGCTGCAAGAATCCCGGCGTGGCAAGCGGCAGGTGCCATCTGGTTCGGGCGGTTGAAGGATATATCTCGGAACACCGATCTCAGGAAGCCACTCGGCTGCTTTGGGAATTGCCTCCATCTTCGTAGCGATCCTCTCGTTAAGCCGGACGCGGTCTGTGCCGATAGTATGCTATGACTCTTGGGGTCCGCCCCCCATCATGCGCGAAATTGCGTTCGCCGTTCGTTAGGCTGTGCGAAAGGGTGAGAAGCCGATTTTCCGTCGGATTTGTTGTTTACGCGACGTGGTACGGCGCATCTAGAAGGCGACTCAAGGTTCTTTGTCATCAAGTTTTCGGCATGAGCGCGTACGGCGACCGCAGCCTTCGCAAACTGGGCTGACAGACAGTTGTCAGGCCACGCGCCGTAGCGTGACGACGGGCAGGTGCCTGCGTCCCGCCTCGAACGTGATGGCGAGTTTGATCCGCGCGCCGGGCTGGCCCATGATGAGCGTCTGCGGCTTGGCGCAGGGCGACCCACGTGGCCAGTGTGGTCGCGGCTCGAATCGCGGCGCTCGGTTGGCAGGCCGAAGCCCGAAGTACCTTTCATTCGGCGTGGCGCCGCGGAGGGCCGTGTGAGGGCGATGCTCGTTGTACCAGGCGGCATAGAACGAGAACTCTTGCAGGAACGTTCTTTGACGCAGTGGGATCAATAGCCTTCTTATGCCTTCCTTCTTGTACAAGGGATTAGGGCCAATGCATAGAGCATTACAGTGGGACACGTTACAGTGGGACCCCTTGACTGGAATCGCACATTCCTTTACAACAGGTGTGCGCCAGAGGAATAGTCGTCGCGGTTGTCGTGCCAGAAAATGGGCTTGTGGCCCAAGAACCGTAAGTGCTTTTTGCAACATAACTTGCGCCTGTAGCTCAACTGGAGAGAGCAACGGCCTTCTAAGCCGTAGGTTCCAGGTTCGAGTCCTGGCAGGCGCGCCATTGTCAGGTACGGGCAAGTCCTGGCAAGTAGCGACAATTGCGACGGTTTCCGCGAGTTCCCGCCGGTTACGCGCGGCTGGGCCGGACGAACCTCGCGGTCTCGCGCATCGTGCACGGGAGCCTTCAAACCAACAGGGACCGCATCCCGGTCCTGGCCAGACTGTACGGTGCCGGGGCCGGATGCGAAGGGCCAGCCATGAGGGCATCGGAGTCACGTCGTAACAAGGAACAAGGTCTTGTCACGCGGGTGAGGGCGTAACCATGTTAACGATTCAGATGTTGAAGAGGTGGTCGCTGATAGTGCTGGGCGTGGTCGTGGCGATGGCGGGTTCATGGAAGCCTGGAGACGTGCGGGGGGCGCCTGCCGCTGCCGAGAAACCGGTCGTGATCAAGTCGGCAAACGATCCGACCAAGCCGGTGCCCGGCGGCGTCCGGTGGTTCGGGCGCAAGCATGCGAGTTACGTCGAACAGACCAAGAACAAGAAGTTCGATCTTTGTTTCCTGGGCGATTCCATCACGGATGGGTGGCCGGGAGATATGTTCGGTAAGTATTTTGGCAAGTACAATGCCGTGAACTTCGGGATTGGCGGAGACAGGACGGAGAATGTGCTGTGGCGGCTGCAAAACGGTGAGTTGACGGGGACATCCCCCAGGGTGATCGTGCTGTTGATCGGAACGAACAACGCGGGCATGAACACGGCCGAGGAAATGGCCGTGGGGATTACGGCCGTCGTGAAGGCTCTCAGGACGGGTTGCCCTCGAAGCAGGATTCTGCTGTTGGGGGTGTTCCCAAAGAGGGACATGACGCTGGAGAAGACGAAAGCCGTCAATGCCATCGTGGCCAAACTGGATGATAAGAGGATGATCCGCTATCTCGACGTCGGCGCCAGGCTTCTTGACAAGGACGGCAACATCCAGGAAGGCGTGCTGAGCGACGTTGTGCATCTGACCCGGAAAGGGTACGAGATCTGGGCCGAGGCCATGAACCCGTTACTTGCCGAGATGATGAAGAAATAGGGGGAGCCTGGAAAACGCCGGGGAGCGCTGCCCAACGAAGGCGGCAAGATGAAGAAGATCATTCTCCTGCTGACGACCCTATGGCTGGCGAGTCACGCGGTCGCCGCGGACTGGAAGCCGGTGCCCGGCCCATTTCCGATGACGCGCTGGGCCAAGGATGTCTCGCCGGACCAATCGCTTCCGCAGTACCCGCGGCCGCAGATGGTCCGCAAGGATTGGCTGAATCTCAACGGCCTCTGGAACTACAGCGTCGTCGCCAGGGATGACAAGCAACCGGCGTCGTTCCAGGGCGACCTCCTGGTGCCTTTTCCGATCGAAGCGCCGCTCTCCGGCGTGGGCAGGATGATCAACGCCTTCCCCGGCCGGACCTACGTCAACAGCCGGCTGTGGTATCGCCGCCAATTCGAGATTCCGGCGCAGTGGAAGGGCCGACGCACGCTTCTGCACTTCGGCGCCGTGGACTGGGAGGCAACGGTCTATCTGAACGGCAAGGAACTGGGCGTCCACCGGGGCGGCTATGACGGCTTCTCGTTTGACGTAACCGCCGCGCTGGGCAAAGAGGGTCCCAACGAACTGGTGGTCGCCGTCTGGGACCCGACCTTTGAGGGCGGCTATCCCCGGGGCAAGCAGATCGACAAGCCCGGCGGCATCTGGTACACGCCGTGTTCGGGCATCTGGCAGACGGTCTGGCTGGAACCGGTTGCGGAGAACCACATTGAATCGCTTCGCATTACTGCGGACCTGGACGCCTCGACCGTAAGTGTGACGTGTCGCGCGTCGGCCAACGCCCAACGCCCGGCAGAGAACGTCGAAGTCCGGGTTCTCGATGGCGGGAAACCGGTTGCCGCCGCAATGGGCAAGGCCGGGGAAGTCATTCAGATCAAGATCAAGGATGCGAAGTGGTGGTCGCCCGACACTCCGCATCTTTACGACCTGACCCTCAAGATGGGCGCCGACGAAGTACACACCTACTTCGGCATGCGCAAGGTGTCGGTTGGCCCGGACAAGGATGGCATTACCCGCATCCTGTTGAACAATAAGTTCGTCCTGCACAACGGCGTGCTGGACCAGGGATACTGGCCGGACGGCATCTACACCGCGCCGACGGACGCCGCCCTGCGCTTTGACATCGAAACCATCAAGCAACTCGGCTTCAACATGAGCCGCAAGCACGTGAAGGTCGAACCGCAGCGCTGGTACTACTGGGCGGACAAACTCGGCCTGCTGGTCTGGCAGGACATGCCCTGCAGCGGGGACGGCATCCATGCCAAGCCGCCCCCCTACGCCGCATCCAATGCCCAGCGCCAGGATCAGTTCGGCGCCGAACTGCGGGCGATGATCGCCGGCCGCTTCAACCATCCCTCGATCGTCTCGTGGATCGTGTTCAACGAGGGGATGGGCCTGCAAAATCCCGGAGGTTACAAACTGGACGACGAGATCCGCGCGTTCATGCGCCGGATGGCCGACATCGCCGGCCAGGACAAGACGCGCGCGATCAATGCCGAGAGCGGCGCGCCGATGGGCCAGTACCAGGGATGGAATGTGCTCGACATCGGCCTCGGTCAGGTCATGGATGCCCATTGCTACGGCACCACGAAATGCCTGGCGCCTACGAGGCAGCGAGCCAGCGTCATCGGCGAGTACGGCTACGCAAAATACCTGGATTCGATTGCCAAATACAGGCCGCTCGTCAAGAATCCCGGCGTCAGCGGGCTGGCATGGACGCAGATCACCGATGTGGAGAATGAGCGAAATGGCCTGATGACCTATGACCGCGGCAAGTTCAGCGAAGACCCGAAACAGGTGGCTGCTCAGAACGCCGCTTACGATGGGAAGGAAACCAAACCGGAGGTGCCCTGATGATGGAAAGACGTCAGTTCCTCCGCTGCGCCGTCGCCGGGGTCGGCGCCGCCATGGTCGGGGGCGGCTTGTCCCGTGCGCTGGCCGGCGAGCCCAAACTCGAGAGGCGCAACGAGCGTCCCGGCATGGCGTACGCGCGGCTGGGCCGGACGAACCTCGCGGTCTCGCGCATCGTGCACGGGAGCCTCCAAACCAACAGGGACCGCATCCCGGTCCTGGCCAAACTGTACGATGCCGGGGTCAATTTCTACGACACGTCCCACGTGTACGGCGACGGCCGGAGCGAAGAGGCCTTGGGCGAGTTCTTCGCCGACAACGGCCGGCGCAAGAACGTCTTCATCTGCACCAAGATGGACCTGCGGGCACAGTTGAAGGAAGGCAAGGGCGTCTACGAGAAGGCCATGACGCTGGCCGAGGGGTCGCTCCGCCGCCTGCGCACGGACCATGTGGACATCATGATGCTGCACGGGTGCACCACGCTCGTCGACTGGGTAAATAACGCCGAGTGGCTGCGGGCGGCCGAGGACCTGAAGAAGCAGGGCAAGATCCGGTTCGTCGGCATCAGCGAACATGCCAGGCCGGCCGAGGTCCTCAAACTTGCCGCCGCCGGCGGCCGCTATGATGTGGCCATGGTCGCGTTCTCCCTCGTCAAGGGCGAGTGGGGCAGCCTGGGACGCTCCGACACCCGGACGATGGACCCCGCCCTGAAGGCGGCCCAGGAAAAGGGCCTGGGCGTCGTGGCGATCAAGGCGGCCCTGCGCGCCGAGGAGATCGTCGCCAAGGTGTCGGACCCGAACCTCCAGAAGAAGGGCTACTCCGCCTATCAACTCTGCTACCGGTACGTCCTCAGCGTGCCGGGCGTCCACGCGGTGACCTGCGGGATGACCACCCTGGCCCACGTGGCCGAGAATGTGGCGGTCCCCTCCGTCGAGTTGGCGGCGCGCGACGTGGAACACCTGCGGCAGGTTGCGGCGGCCTCGGGCGTGTGCGGCTTCTGCGGTACGTGCCTGGATGCCTGCCCCGGTGGCGTCGCCATACAGGATATCCTGCGGTTCCACGGCTACTGGACGCACGGCCACCAGGCCGCGGCCCGCGCCGAGTATGCCGCGCTCTCGCCGCAGCAGCAGGTTGCCGCCTGCCGCGACTGCGGCCGGTGCGAAGCGGCCTGCCCGGGCCGCGTCCGGATTCGCTTGCGCCTGCGCGAGGCGCACGCGGCGCTGGCCTAGCGCGGCCGGTGCCGCAGCGCGTTTCTCCTTTTGGCCACGCCGTGAGGAGCCAGGTATGGGTGTGCACGTTTTTCTTGCGCGGGTGGCATGCCCAGGCCGTCTCTTGCCTGGGCATGCTCCCGGAGTCGCCGTGCGCATGCCCATGCCAGGAGGGGCCCACCCAGGCGGGCAGGCTGTGGGCATGCCACCCGGCCAGAGGAAATATCCCCCGCAACGGACGCCGTACTGGTTTCTTGAAACTTTTTGGCCATGAGTGCGTTTATACTTAACGGTGTGAGTATGCGCTGTCCCTGCCGTTCCGCAGGGGAAGGGGCATGAAGTTGGCGAGAATCGCAGCCGTTGTGGCCGCTGTTGC
>Ga0315291_10013031_pt1 | contig 10092 bp, 8 predicted proteins | sample YL17G12_20_MG_FD_203070 | JGI IMG/M metagenome (GOLD analysis project Ga0315291, IMG submission 203070) | Sediment microbial communities from Yellowstone Lake, YNP, Wyoming, USA - YL17G12_20 | ecosystem: Environmental > Aquatic > Freshwater > Lake > Sediment | place: USA: Wyoming | collected...
CGAGCTTCGCCGGGAAGGCCGTATCCATTCGGTGGGGCATACGAAAGCTGGAAGGTGGTATCCAGGACCTGGGGCGGGTGAGCTACGGGAGACAAAGAATTGATGCAAAAACGCAATATATTGCGCCATTGCCAAAGTTGTAAATCCTGTATTTGCAATATGTTGCGCGATTTGATTACTTCCAGATTGCGTTTTCAGGTGTTTTGGGGAAGTAATCCCGCAGGGTGTGCAAACGTGTATCATTGGAGTGCAAGGACTTGACCACGAAGCGCACGAAGGCCACGAAACAGGAGGACGCACAGGGGTATGGTGCTCGATGACAAGTTCGCAAGGACCGTGCGTTTGCCCGTCAAGTATGTCAAAGGGCAGTGGCAAATGTATGATGGCGCCGGTTGGCCCGAAATGAGAGATGGCGCATTCGCCGAACTGGTTCTGGACGCGTTCAGTATCGATGATGACGCCGTTCGTGCAATGCTTTGCGAGGAGCGAGAAGTCCTGTTCTTGCCCAAGGACTCCTGCTTGTGGGCCAAGGTGGATGGACGGCAAGTGCCCTCTGATCTGAAGAACGCCGCAGTGGAAAAACCCTGTTGGCCGCCCCAATACCTCGTGAACTTTGTCCAGATTGTACTGGAGGAGGATTTGTGTCTCGTTTTCCGAAAGAACAAGCACGCAAAGCTGCGGCACTGCAAGTGCAAGGTCCCGGGCCTCAAGGCAGAGGGGGACAGCGTGAATCACGCGTACGCCCTGGTCTCGACCCGCTTTGAACCTTCTCGGCGCTCGCACACGGGTAATGTGTTCCTTTGTGTCTACTATGAGGACGGGGAGGACTTGAAGCCCCTGGACGAGTTGCGGCTCAAGACCCTGGACAAGGTGGAAGCAACCGATAGCGTACGGGAAGCGGGAACAGGGCATGATGAATGAATGGAATGCCTATATGGAGTACGGCGGCTACGATGCCGCGTCGGGTAGATGCTTGCCAGAAAGGGTGCCCGCATGGTATCCTACTCAGTAGGAGAGTCGAGTCTCCTATTCGTCGAGACGGAGGCGTTTACGGAGCGTGTCCGGGAATTGCTGGATGAAGAGACGTATCGGGCGTTCCAGAATGAGTTGGTCAGAAACCCTGAGAAGGGTGCTGTGATGCCGGCCTGTGGCGGTTTGCGCAAGGTTCGCGTCGAGGAACCCCGGCGCGGCAAGGGTAAGCGTGGTGGCTGCCGGGTCATCTACCTGCACATTCCCGAAGTGGAACGAATCGATTTGCTGGCCATTTACAGCAAAGACAAACAGGACGACCTGACTGCCAAACAACGGAAGGCAATGAAGGCGGTGGCCGAGCGTGCGCGTCGAGAGACGTTGGCGCGAAGGCCGGCCCGAAAGGATACGTGACATGAAAAAGAAGGCGTCCGAAATGGGCATGTTTGAAATGGTGATGGCGGGCTTGAAGGACAGCATTGCCTATTCCAAGGGCGAGAAGATGTCCCTGGTGACCACGCGAGTCCCTGCGCCGCCTCCCCCGATGGACGCCCAAAAGGTAATCCAAGTGCGCAAGCGGCTGAACATGTCGCAGGGCTTGTTCGCGGCGGCGTTGAACGTCTCGACGAAAACCGTGCAAGGTTGGGAGCAGGGACTGCGCACGCCGAGCAATGCCAGTCTGCGCTTGCTGCAAATCGCGCAACGGCAGCCCCAGGCGGTTTGGGCCGTAGTCGGCGGAGAACCGGCCGCTGCGTCCGCAGGCAGGGACGCCAAGGGACGACGTTCCAACAAGCAGAACAGAGCCGTCTAGTCCGCAGGCGGACTTCAGGACGTTTGGACCGCGGTGGCGCTGAGACCGCTTTGGATGAGCGAATCGAGGGGCTGGATGAACACGACAAGCCAAAGAGTCATCACGGGCGGCGCACTCCGAAGTGTGGGAATCCGTCGGCAATTGGTTGACGCTCTCAGGCTGGACCTTATTGGCCCGGACAAGGGCAGTCCTTTGGAGAACGAGGTACTTCCGCAGGCGCCGTCGCGGTGGTATCTGACGGGATTCCTTGTGCCGCTGGAGGCGGATGAGGCGCAACGCTCGGACGAGACGGCCACGGAGGGTGTTGACGAGCTCAATGACAGCGTGGGCACGGATGACGCGCAGACGCCTGAATCGACGGCGGCCAAGCGCGCCTTCTTTCCGTCATCACTGGGACTGAGCCTGCTCATTGACAAGAACACCGAAAGCGCCGATGTCACTGTCCGCTGGGGCGATTACCTGCCGGAGGCTGAAGCGAAAAAGAAAGAAGCCAAGCCATCCGGCGCTGACGGCGAACCCGTTGCGGAAGGCGACAAGAAGAAGCCGGTTCCGTTGTGGCGGCGGGAACCGCGCGAGGGAACAGTGCGAGTGGCGCTCCCTGCCGCAACTCAGCGTCCGCAGGAGTTTGACGTGCCCGACGGCGGCGGTCTGAAGCTGGTCGTTGCAGTCCGCCCCGTCAGCGCAATGGCATCGGGGGCGTCGATGTTGCCAAGCGGGACCCGCTCGGTCTCCATCTTCCTTGTGAACCGGCGCAAGCCCGCGCCGGACGAGTTGCGGGATACGGCGTTCGCCTTCCAGGCGGAGGTTCATGTGCACGTCGAGACGCCGCTCGTGGCCCGTCCGAATCCGCGGGGACTGGAAACCGAAGATTGGGATGAACGCGTGGCGGACCTGCAATACTGCGACGCGTTCGAATACGCCGTGGGGCACGGTGTGGCGACGGAGGCCGCGGTGCAGCCCGACGGGCAATGCTTCGGGGTGCGCACCTGCTGGATTCCGTCGGCGCAGGTGGAGCGCGTGGCTCCTGCGGAACTGGACGGCATCGAGTTTTCTATGGAGGCGCTGGCGCAGTTGCAGGACGGCGCCGACGCAAAGGACAAGCTCGGCCAGTTGCCCGCGAAGTACCGCGCATGGATTGACGCTCAGCGCGCCGCCCTTCCCAAGACCCCCAAGAAGCGCCTTGAGACGGCCGAGGAGCTACTGAACCGCGCGAGCATCGCTGCGGGGCGCATCGAGGCGGGCGTTGGCCTTCTCGATGACCCGGTCGTGCTGGAAGCGTTTCGCATGGCAAACCGCGTGATGGCGGTTGCGGCGCGCCGGCGTTTCGGCGTGATACAGGGTATTGCTGCGGCTGCCGTGGCCACGCCGCGCTGGCGTCCGTTCCAGTTGGCCTTCGTGTTGATGAATCTTGAGGGCATCGTGGACCCGAAGCATTCGGACCGGGAGATCGTAGACCTGCTGTTCTTTCCGACCGGCGGCGGCAAGACCGAAGCCTATCTGGGCTTGGCCGCATTCACGCTGGTGTTGCGGCGCCTGCGGAATCCGGGAGTAGGTTCGGCGGGGCTCAGCGTGCTCATGCGTTACACGTTGCGGCTGCTGACGCTGGATCAGTTGGGCCGTGCGGCGACGCTGATATGCGCGTTGGAACTTGAACGCCGGAATGATCCACAGAAGCTCGGCGAATGGCCCTTCGAGATCGGGCTGTGGGTGGGCAAGGCGGCTACACCGAACCGCATGGGCAACAAGAATGACGGCGATTCGGAATCGGCCCGCGCCAAGACCATCGCGTTCAAGAACGACGATCGGAAGCCGTCACCGATCCCGCTGGAAGAATGTCCGTGGTGCGGCACGAAGTTCACGCGGAACTCGTTCCAGCTTGTGCCGAATCCCGATATGCCGACGGACTTGCGCGTAGTCTGCGTGAATCGTAACTGCGACTTCACCCGCGACCGGGCGCTGCCGATCTTGGCCGTGGACGAGCCCATTTATCGGCGGTTGCCGTGCTTCATGATCGCCACTGTGGACAAGTTCGCCGCCATGCCGTGGACGGGCGAGGTTGGCGCGTTCTTCGGGCGAGTCGAGCGATATGACAAGAACGGGTTCTACGGGCCGTGTGACCCAGGCAGGGGCATGCGGCTGGAGAAGCCGCTACCCCCGCCGGACCTCGTGATCCAGGACGAGTTGCACCTCATCTCCGGGCCGCTGGGCACGATGGTGGGGCTGTACGAGACCGCGCTCGACGCGCTGTGCGGATACGACGTGGACGGCAAGCGCATCCGCCCGAAAGTCGTGGCCTCGACGGCGACCGTGCGGCGCGCGGAAAAGCAGATCCAGGCGCTGTTCAACCGGCGCATCGTGGAGGTCTTCCCTCCGCCCGGCCCTGACCGGCGGAATTCCTTCTTTGCCGTGACGCACAGCCCCGAGGAAAGCAACGCCCGGCTGTACACTGGTGTTGCGGCGCAGGGCCGAAGCCTGAAGGTAGTCCTGTTGCGGACCTATCTGGCGCTACTCGGCGCGGCGCAGAAGGCATACAACGCCGCCGGCGGCAACCGGAACAAGGGCAACCCCGCCGACCCGTACATGACCCTGGTCGGGTACTTCAACAGCCTGCGTGAACTGGGCGGCAGCCGCCGGATCATTGAAGATGAAGTCAGCACGCGGGTAACGGGATACGCCAAGCGCAAACGCGTGGGGGAGGTGGACGGCCTGTTCGACAACCGCAAGATCGCATACGAAGTGGTCGAGTTGACCTCGCGCGTCAGCACGGACCAGGTAGCGGAGGCTAAGCGGCAACTGACGCTTCCATTCTTTGAGGCGGAACACGTGGATGTCGCCATCGCAACGAACATGATCTCCGTGGGCTTGGATATCACGCGACTGGGGCTCATGGTGGTCCTCGGCCAGCCCAAGACCAGTGCGGAGTACATCCAGGCGACGAGCCGCGTGGGCCGCGATCCGGAGCGGCCGGGCCTCGTTGTCACGCTGCTCAACATCCACCGTCCGCGGGATCGTTCCCACTACGAGCGGTTTTGCGCGTATCACGAGTCGTTCTACCGGAGCGTCGAGGCCACGAGTGTGACGCCATTCTCGCCGCGGGCGCTGGACCGCGGCTTGGCGGGTACCGCCGTGGCGCTCGCGCGGCTCGGGCATGCGCCGATGACGCCGCCCAAGGGGGCCGGGGGCATCCAAGCCGAGCGCGGGCGGCTGGACTTCGTCATCGAGGCGCTGTCGGAACGCGCCGGCGAGAGCGACAGAGACATGAAGGCGGCTGAGAGAGATGCCGTCCGCCAGCGCGTGAAGAACCGGGTCAACGACCTGCTGGATACATGGAGCCAGATCGCCTATGACTACGGCAAGGACGGCGTCCAACTTCAGTATCAGCAGCACGAGGTGGGCGCGGCGAAGTGGCTATTGCGCGAGTATCTCAACCCGGAACTGAAGCTGCTTCCGCCGCGATTCAACAAGTTCCGAGCGAATCGGTCCATGCGCGATGTCGAGCCGAATGTGAACCTGTGGCTTAAGACCCTTGACGACGTGGATGTCGAGGAGGACGATGCATGAATCGACGACGGAGTTTGCGCCCGTACGGGCAGATTCGCCAGAGCCAGGTAGTGACTACGTTCGGCCCCGGCGCGCTGCTGGATCTGCCCAATCACAGCGTCATCGTTGGGGGCCTGGATTACTGGTCGCCGGGCGGCGAGGAGATCAGTGAGCCGCGCCTTGTCGCGAAGCTTCAGGCCCTGCTTCAGGCTCCTGCGCTCAAGTTGTATGCGCCGCCGCCGGACAATCAAGACCCCGTGACCCCACCGACGGGTATCCGCGCTTGGCAATTCCCCGAGTGGTTCATCACGCAGGACGTGGAGGACACTGGTGCGTCAGGGGCCATCAGGTCGCGTCTCTTGGTGCCGCGCAAGGCGCTGACCAGGGGCAAGTTCATCGACCTCGAGAAGCGTAAGCGCTCGGTCGTACCCATCCGTTTCGTGCGCGCGTGCCGTCGCGGGCACATCGGCGACATTGACTGGTATACCTTCGTGCACGCGGGAGGTACGCAGTGCCGGAGGCAGCTTTGGATCGACGAGCGGGGCACGACAGGCGACATCTCCGAGATTTGGGTGCGCTGCGAGTGCGGCGTGGAACGATCCGTCGGCGACGCTGCGATGCTGGAAAACAAGGCGTTGGGTAACTGCGACGGCTTCCGTCCGTGGCTCGGGCCTTATTCGAGGGAAAAATGCGGCGAGTCCAACCGGCTACTGGTGCGATCGGCCAGCAACGCCTACTTCCCCCAAGTAATGACGGTGATCTCGCTGCCGGATCGGTTCGAGCCGCTGTCACAGGCCGTCACGCAGATGTGGGAGCTTTACCTCCAGTATGTGGACACGCCCGACTACCTGAAGGACCAGATCAACCGCATCCCGCCACTCAAAGCGGCGTTAGCGGAGTTCTCACCCGAGGATGTGTTCGGAGAGATTCAGGCGCGCCGCGGGGTGGGCAGCAGCGCCGCGGGCAAGTCCGTGAAGCAGGCTGAAATCGAGGTGCTCATCTCCAGCCAAGAGGAGATAGGCAACGACGTGCCCGATGGCGACTTCTATGCGCGCGCCCTGCCGCAGGATCAGTGGGATTCCCCTCTATTGCAGGCGGTGGAACGCGTGGTGTTGGCGCACCGACTGAGGGAGGTGGTCGTGCAACTCGGGTTCACGCGATTCGAATCAACCGCGCCGGATATCGAGGGCGAACTGGACGTTGGGGTCACGCGCGCGCCTCTGGCGAGGGAATTGACGTGGCTGCCCGCCGTCGAGAACAAGGGCGAGGGCATCTTCCTCATGTTCAACTCGGACGCCATTGCGAAGTGGCAAGAGCGCGAGGCCGTGAAAAAGCGGGGCAGGCAATTGCTCGAAGGCTTCAAATGCTGGCTGGATGACCACAAGGGCAGCAAGCGCGAGTTCTCCGGGCTGCCCTACGTCATGCTGCATTCCTTGTCGCACCTGCTCATCACCGCGGTGTCGCTTGAGTGCGGCTATCCCGCCAGTTCCATCCGTGAACGCATCTACGGTGGCGCGACTGGCTACGGCATTTTGCTTTACACGGGATCGGCCGACGCGGAGGGCACGCTGGGTGGGCTGGTCGAGGTGGGCCGCCGCATCAGCCGACATTTCAAGACTGCGCTCGAACTGGGGAGGCTCTGCTCCAACGATCCCGTTTGCGCACAGCATACACCCGCGAATACGCACGAGCGGCGGTTCCTGCACGGTGCGGCCTGCCACGGCTGTCTGCTGATTGCCGAGACCTCGTGCGAGCAGCACAATGATTTCCTGGACCGGGCGCTCGTCGTGCCTACCGTTGAAAACCTCGGGGCCGAATTCTTCGGGATGAACCAGACATGATGAGCCCATTACAGGAGCTGTCCACGGCCGATTTGCGCGTCCTGGCGGATGCACTGAGTGCTGGGCGTCTTTGCGTGCCGTTCTCGACGATTGCGGTCCAGCGGTATTGCGCCAGCGCGGATGCCACCGCTGTGGTCGCCGGGTTACAAGGAATGGCCGCGCACGGTGCGACGCCGCAGGCCATTGCGTTCACGCTGGAAATGCTCGCCGATGAGCGCGCGTCTGTCAAGGGCATGGATGAGACGGTCGATCTTGTGTGGACCGGCCCGGAGGCCCCAGAGGTCCCCAGCCGCGACACGGCGGTTGTGGTGCGCGAGCTGTTCATGAATGCTCAGCGATCCGTTCTGGTGGCAGGATACGCCATCTACCAGGGCAAGGAGGTGTTCCGTGCGCTGGCCGACCGTATGGATGAATGCTCGGAACTGAAAGTGGAAATGTTCCTGGACATTCAGCGCGGCCAAGGCGACACTACCATTTCCGAGGACCTCGTTCGACGGTTTGCACAGAGGTTTCGTACCAAGGAATGGCCCGGACAGCGCCTGCCCGACATCTATTACGACCCACGCGCGCTGGAAATGGACCGGGCAAAGAAGGCCGCTCTCCATGCCAAATGCGTCGTCGTGGACCGATCCGTAGCCTTCGTGTCCTCCGCCAATTTCACCGAAGCCGCACAGAACCGCAACATTGAAGTTGGCGCACTGATTAGGTCGCCCTCTTTTGCCGCGCGGCTGGCCCATCATTTCCAAGCTCTAGCAGCAGCAAGCGTCCTTCACCGGATCCCCTCCCTCAACCCTGAAATTCACGGCAAGGAAACCCACGGATGAAAGTGGCGTTCCTATGCGGCGCTGGAATCTCCATCCCGGCTGGAATGCCTACGACTCGGGAAGTTACCGAGCAAGTCCTCAGCGGAGCCGGTGTAGCACGGCACACAAGTATGACCTACTACTTCGGGCAGCCAATGTACGCTCACATGGGTTGGGATGATGAATACGTTCCCAAGGTGTGCGGCTTTCTCGCCATCCTGAAGGCCGAATGCGACCGATTCTTCAATGTGAACGGGAGCGATGAGGAGAAGCGTTCATGGTGGGAGCATTTCGGAAAACACGAAACGAACTATGAGGACCTCTACTACCTGGCGGCCCAAGTCCATGACTCCGAAGTGGGCGAACACGAGAACCCGGCAATTCAACCACTTATCAAGAAGATTCTCGCATCCGAAGAATTAGGAAAGGTATTGGACATGCGCCTGCGCGGTCCAAACCGTAAACTGGACTTCTCGGACCTCCACCTGGAGGCCTGTAACTACATCGAGTGTGTTGTTTGGAGCATGCTGAGTCGTACACCGAACGACTTGGAGTCGCTACGCCTCTTTGCGGAACTATGGGCCGATGACTCTGTTGAGAAGATAGATGTCTACACCCTGAATCACGACACGGTGCTTGAACAGTTTTGTGCTGCTCGTGGAATTGCCTTGACTCATGGCTTCGGCGCGCCGGTAAACCTGGTCAAGTACTGGACCCCGGCTTTGCTCAATGACGACGAACAACGGATGAGGCTTCTCAAATTGCACGGTTCGGTGAACTGGTTTCAGTTCCCTTCACACGGCGAGGACTGGAGCAGCCGATATGTCGGAATCCCCCTGGACCATGACCTCTGGCATACGAAGGACAGGAAGGTTGACCGCCAGTGGCCAAGCACTGGTCGCCCAAAGATGCTCATCGGCACGTCCAATAAACTCATGTCCTATACAACCGGGATATTCGCCGACCTTCATTTCAGGTTCTACCGAAATATGGCGGAAGCGGACGCACTCGTCGTATGCGGTTACGGCTTCGGCGACAAGGGTATCAACACCCGCCTTCTCGAATGGGTATCCTCCTCGCCAGAACGAAGGGCCGTAGTTATCGACCCCGGTTTAGAAGAACTCCAATGGACTGCCCGTGGCGCGGTTCGCCGCAGTTGGAAAGAAGTGAAGGAATCGGGAAAGCTCGTCTTGATGGACATGGGAATCGAGGAAGCCCATTGGGCGGAAGTGCGGCGTGCGCTCCGCCTTTCGGCGTGATCCTCATGACCTCGGCTATGGGCCCAAAGCGTTCAGGGAGATGGCACCAGTATGAACGAACAGACAAGACCTTACGTCTGGCAGATGATTCGCGGAGCCGTAGAAGCCCTCGGTGGTGATACGACAAATGTGGCTGTGCGGGATTGGATTGAGCAGCACTATGCAGGCACCAACCGGAATACCATCGGCTGCCAGACTATCGTATGTACGGTAAATCATGATTCGCGCGTCCACTACCCTGAGAATCAGAGACCTCGTCTGGCCACGACGAAGTACGATTTCCTTTACCGGCCAGAACGCGGCAGGCTCGTCTGTTATGACCCGGCAGTCCACGGCCAATGGGAAATCGCTGAGACAGACGAAGGCAAATTGGTTGTCCGCAGAGCGGGAGAGCAAGAGGCTCCGGAAGAAGACGCCGCAGGCGAGGCATTTGCGGCAGAGGCACATCTGAGGGATTTCTTGGTCGAGCACCTCGAAATAATCGAACCTGGTTTGCAGCTTTACACGGACGACGACGGAAGGGATGGTGTTGAGTACCAAACGGATGAGGGGAATGTGGACATCCTTGCCGTGGACACGCAAGGCACACTGGTGGCTGTGGAACTCAAGGTAAGCAGAGGTCCCGATTCCGTGGTGGGTCAGTTGCTGCGCTACAGGGGGTGGTTGAAACGGCATCGTGCTGCTGGCGGCCGGGTGAGAGGCATCATTATCGCCCGCCATGTTTCCGACCGCATTCGCTATGCGGTTGCGGACTTGCCCGACGTTTCCCTCAGGGAATACGACCTGAAGGTTGAGTTGCGCGACGTACCATCCCTGGACGAGACAATGAAGAAGGGATAGCGCCGGTCAGTCTCTGCTCCTGAGGTACT
>Ga0315291_10013032_pt1 | contig 10091 bp, 24 predicted proteins | sample YL17G12_20_MG_FD_203070 | JGI IMG/M metagenome (GOLD analysis project Ga0315291, IMG submission 203070) | Sediment microbial communities from Yellowstone Lake, YNP, Wyoming, USA - YL17G12_20 | ecosystem: Environmental > Aquatic > Freshwater > Lake > Sediment | place: USA: Wyoming | collected...
ATGGAACTAAGTATGACTTAGAAGAATTCAAACAGTTGGTTGTAGACAATCCAGAGTTTTATGATGAACTAAGAGAAAAGATTATAGCTAAGATTAATGAAGCTGATCTTCCTGTTGAAGAAGTAGAAGTGGAAGAAGATGAAGAATTAGTTGCTCCAGAACCAATTGACTTATCTGATTTGTAATGGAAGATAAAATAGTTGAAGCAGTAAGAGCTGATCTATTGCAGAGATCTCAAGTGGGTATTAAGAAATATAATACTACACTTGAGAGAACTGATTTAGATCTTAAAGATTGGTTACAGCATTCATACGAAGAATGTTTAGATATGTGTAATTACTTAAAGAGAAGTATAATAGAACTAGAAAACAATGAGACAGTATAAAAATAGATATGGTGATGTATTCACCTTTATAGAAGATGATAACCATGATGTATTATGGGAAGGTAACTTTGAATTCTGTAGAATAGGTATGCCTAATGATTACACTAGGGCCTATGAAGCATATTTAAAAGATAATGAGGGTAAGCAATCGCTTATGACATTAAATCAATTTAAAAGTGCTGTACATACTTATGATGATGAAACTCTTGCTTATGACTATCCTGAATACATTATGATGGTTGATTGCTTAAGAGATGAAATAGATATGGTTGATCCTAGTGGTGGGCCATATATTACTAGAGGTATGTCTTTAGGTAGCTTTGGGTTTAAAGACTCTATGGTAGAAGACTTTGAAAAGATTGATACTGGTTATAAAATAATAACTAAGAAAGATGGAACCGATACACAAATTTAATAATGGTAGAGGAGCAATGCTTTGCAATGGTTGTAGAACAATAATATCTACAGGCCCAAAGACTGAAGAATTGTTTTGTACTGCATGTAAAGAAAAATATAAAATTATGAAACATTACGGTGAATTAGAAGCCCTTGTTATAGCATGGGCAACCCAGAAGGGTATTATAGAGAATGGTACAGCAATAGCTCAAGCTAGTAAAACAATTGAGGAAGTGAATGAACTTGTTCAGGCTATCACTGTTGATGATAGAGAAGAGATAATTGATGCTCTGGGTGATATACTTGTTACAATCATTATACAAGCAGAGATGCAAGGATTGAAGCTTACAGATTGTTTAGAAAGTGCATACAATGTAATCTCTAAGCGTACAGGTAAGATGGTTAATGGTCAATTTGTGAAAGATGCAAAGTAATCTAACACTAAATGATATATGTAAGAAATGTGGGGGGTACAAGTTTGCTCCCTACAATTCTAATCTATCAGCTACAGTGAGACTGTGTCATTGTACAGAGATTAAAAAAGAACCATTGCTGTTTCCTAAAGCAATATTACCAGATCCAAAGGTAACTAAACTTAATACAGAGGATGATGAAATGTAAAACCTGTGGAAAGAACTCTGATAGCGATTATTGCTTTCAGCATAAACCCAGAAAAGCATTACAACAATGTGGGATAAAACCATCATTAACTGCCAAAAAGGTGGTTAGTGATGGATATATCCAACAAAGAGAGTTGTTTCTTGATATATGGAAGAAAAGAAGGCACCATTCAGAAGTGAGTGGTGATTATTTAGGTAAAGAGCCAATGAGTACATATTTTCATCACATATTAGCTAAAGAAAAATATCCTGAAGCTTGTTTAGATGAAAATAATATTATACTTTTGACACTTGAAGAACATTCTAACGTAGAAAATGATATGTATAGATATGAAGAAATCAATAATAGGAGAATATCTCTTAAAGAAAAATACAATATATTATAATGGCTTATTCAAAACATTGAATAATTTATTAGATGTATTGGCCAAAACAAAAAAAAGTAACAAAGGATTTTAAACAAACAATATATTATGAAACTAGAAGTGTTGAAATTTAGTGCCTCATGGTGTGGCCCTTGTAGAGTGTTATCTAATACATTAAAAGATGTAGAAGGTATAACACAGGTTGATATAGATAAGGATATGGAAACTGCCAGGAAGTATGGAATTAGAAGTGTACCAACACTTGTATTCTTAAAAGATGACAAAGAGGTACATAGACAATCTGGAGCTATATCATTAGATAAGTACAACCAAATCCTAGATGAGATAAAATTCTCTAAAGAACTTGAATAATTAAAACAACAAATATGAAAAACCAATTTTTTTACACAGCCATAATTGGCGATAAGGAGTATATAGCTTCCTTAAATGTTAACAAGGTGATTAGAACCTTAGAGAATGATGAAGCAGGTCTTATCATCATCCTAGATGATTTCAATGAGAGAGTTACAGAACAACCAGATATCGATCTTAAGACTAACAAGTTCAAAGGAATGAAGAAAGTTCGTGAGACTGTACAATCAGACATCACTATCAACAAAGAAGACGCAGCAAGATTTATTAACCTATTTGAAATAAAATAATCATGGAAAAAGGATTTACAAAGTTATTAGGAACAAGAGTGTATATTAAAGTTCCTAAAAAAATTGAAGGAAAAGTAATTGTAGATGAAAATACTAGAGAAGCTATGGAAAAAGCATTAATTCAAAAAATGCCTAAGTTAGAAGTATTTGCTGTAGGATCAGGTATTACAGATCCAGATTTAAAAGAAGGATCTTTTGTGTTAGTAGAACCTGGTGCATTAGCTACTGCATCTAGTGTGCCTTTTGAATTTGAAGATTTTGATGTTGCTTTGATTCCTTATTTTAATATAATTCATATCTGGTAATATGGAATATCCTTTCATCAGTTGCAAATGCATTACTTATGGAAGAGTAGATACTCTGGAGGAAGCAATACAAAGCTTCCTCATTCAGGAGTATCCTGGTAAGAAAGAACTTATTATAGTTAATGATTACCCTCTACAGAAGTTAGTGTACGATCATCCAGAGATAAAGATTTATAACATGGATGAAACATTTCCTACTATAGGAGATAAAGAGAACTATGCTATAGAACTATGTTCTGGAGAACTTATTGCTGTATGGGATGATGATGATGTAGCTTTGTCTAATCATCTATCTAACATTGCAAAACACTGGAAAGAAGATACAAACATTATTCATTGGGCTACAGGTGTATATTACAATGAACCTAGTATAACAAAAATAATGGGTATTGGTAATTCAGGTATTGTATATAGCAAGAAGGTTTGGGAACAGATAGGTAAGAGTCCTATTGAGAATGCAGGAGGAGATATGACATTAGTTACTAAGATACATGCTCTAGGAAGAGAATATGTTATTGATGTAACAATGCCTGATTCAGAAGCTTCTTGGTTTTATATGTGGGGTGGTAGAGGATATCATCAATCTGGACAAGGTACAGATGTTGCAGGTAAACCTAACATCATACAGAGACACAGTGATCACATAGAAAGCTTAAGAAGAAGAGGATTAATTCCTACAGGTGATGTTCATTTAAAGCCTCATTGGAATAAAGACTATGCACAAATGCTAAAAGACTTTGTTGGTGAAAGCAATAATAGTAAATAGAAACCTTCTATCTACACTCAAAGAGACAGTAGACTTTCTATCTAAGGAAAGTAGAATAGATGTGATTATATATGATCAACAGTCTACCTATCCACCTCTATTAGAATACTACAAAACTTGTCCTGCAGAGATTGTGTATGCTAAAACAAATGGAGGACCTCATAGTGTTTGGGGAAATGATCTTAAAGAACATCTAAAAGACTATTTCATAATAGCTGATTCAGATTGTTCTTATGAAGGAGTTCCAGATGACTGGTTAGATGTAATGTTAAACATTGCAAAAGACAATGTGAAGGTTGGGTTCTCTTTAGATCTAGATCTACCTGAGACACCTCTTAGACAGAATATAATAGACTGGGAGAGTAAGTTCTGGGTTGATAAGAATGAGCATGGTTGGATTGCTGATGTAGACACTACATTTGCATTATATCCACCTAACTCACCTTTCACCTATAGAGCAATTAGATTAGACAAGCCTTATTGTATTAAGCATATCCCTTGGTACTTGAATGAGATACCAGAAGAATGGAGATACTATCTAGAACATGCTTCAAGTGTATCCTCTTGGGGAAGTAAACTAAAAAAACAATTATAATAAAAAAGCCCCATCAAGGGGCTTTCTTATTTTGATATTCTTTTCTTTTTAAATAAAGGTCTCTTTGTACCTTCACTTCCAGCTTCCTTCATATAATTCCCATTGATTGGGTTAGGAGGAGCTACCTTAGGAGCCATTCTAGGCTTACCACTCTTCTTAGCTTTGCCAGAAGTCATTGATTTACTTGCAGCCATACTTACATTTTGCCATTTTACCACCAGACTTCATAGGGACCATAGAAGCAGCTTTACCACCATATCCACTCATTGCTTTCTTCATCTTAGTTCCAGACTTAGCTGTACCTTTACCTATTGCAACAAAATCAGCTCTTGTTACACCTGAGTTATTATCATAACCAGATTTAACAGATTTCATTCCTAAACCAGATTTAGCTTTCTTCATAGTTCCACCAGATTTTAAACCAGTCAACTCTTTAACTTTTTTCTTTGCAACTCCATATCCACCAAGAGTAGAAAGATTAAGAGCTGTTTCAGCAGAATCTTTAACATCTTTCATTGTTAGTTTACTAAGACCTTTTTTAACTTTACTAATAAAATCTTTAGGTTTTTTAGGTGTAACTTTTACAGCAGTTTTATCTTTCACTTTAGCTCCATTTTGAGCACTTGCTGTTTCAACTTTTTTAGGAATAGCAGGAGGTAAACCCATACCAGGTAAAGCTGTATTAATCCTAGAATTTTTTACAGGAATCTTCTTAACTGATTTACCATTCTGAGCTGATTCAGTTTCTACTTTTAATGGAGGGTTATATTTAAATACTCTTTGCATTCCTTTAGCTTTTGGAGGTGCAGGTTTAGGTTTAACCTTTACATTAATTTTCTTTTCTACTACCTTAACAGGCTTTTTAGGTTGTAACATGATTATATATTTTTAGGGTTTAACAATTCCACTTACGTAGACTTTTATTGATTCTTGAATTAGGGTCTTTTGCTGTCTTAGCACTAGTAAGCTTCTTCTTCATACCAGACATTCTACTGCAGAAAGACTTACGTCTACCAGCAGCTTTACTTCCAGCTTTAAGTTTAGAAGGTTTAGTGGTTACAGCTGTCTTAAGTTTGCTACCAGGGTTAGCAGCTCTATAAGATGCCACACCTTTAGCATTTAGTCCTCCAGAAGGATTTTTTCCTTCTTTCTTTTGCCATGCTGCACTTGCCATTATTTCTTAGCTTTAATTTTACGTTCTTGTTTTAGCATCTCAGCTGTAGGTTTCTTTCCAGATCCTTTATTAGCTCTTATATTATCCCATAATCCACGTTTAGAATATGAACCATCAGCACGCTTAATCATTGCACCACCTTGAGCTTTATTTTTTTTCATAGGAAGATATGGAGATCCTCCTCCTCCATTTGGATTACGAACCCAAGTTTGCACAGGTTTTTTTGCAATGGTATCATTTTTAGATTTTGGTGTTACATCAACAAGATTTAATCCTCCTTGAGCTTTTTTTAACTTACCACCATTCTTTTTATTCATCATTTCTAATGCTCTAGGACTAAGCTTTGCTTTAGGAATAGAATCATTAATCTTACGTGCTTTATCAGAAGCTATTTCCATAGCAAAACTTAAATTAGGAGATTTTCCTTGATAGTATCTAGGACCATTTTTAGTTTTCACCTTCTTAGTAGAAGTGTAATTGTTTCCTTCTTTTGTAACATATTCACCATTTTGGGCTTTTTTAATTCTAGTACCAGCTTTAGCTTTCTTAATTGTAGATCCATTTCTACTACTACTATTTAATCCTGAGCATTTACCTCCTTTACAAGGAGATTTAGGACCATTGCTACCACCAAAGAAACCTCTTTCTTCTTTTGGTTCAGGATTATTACGAGCATTTTTCATTGTTCTTTCTCTTTCAGCACTCATCCAATCATCAAAACTTAACCCTGCTTTTTGAAAACCTTTTTTAGGATCTTTAACATAGTTGTTGTAACTCATTAAAGATACAGCATTAGAACGCTCTTTTTGTGTTTTTGGAACACTTGTTAAACGTGTCATGTCAGAAGATGTAAGTTCACGACCTTTTGGTTTAGTATCAACTGTAGTTCCAGCTGGAGTAAGTGTTGATACAGACTTTACAGGAACTCTTTTACCAGCCTGAGCTTTTTTAATAGCACCACCAGATTTTAATGTGCTTCCTTTAAAGGGCCCTTTCTTTTTAATAAGAGGGCCATTTGGAACAGGAGTTATCTTACCACCTTTACGTAGTACACCAGGGCCTACATATGCTGTAGCTTTCTGAGGATTTAACTTAGACATGATTATTTCTTTTTAGATATTTTACGTAGTGTTTTAGCAAGAGCTTTACGTTTAGGAGTGCAGGTAGCTTTGGTCATTGGAGTGCAATATCCTTTATGTGCAGGATTAATTGCTTTCTGTATCCACTTACCATCTTTAGCTTTAGAGATTTTAACACAGTTGTTCACTGTCTTACTACCTTTCTTCTTTGTACCTTGCTTAGCATAGCCCTTCCAACAACTAATTTTTTTAGCTGTGGCCATGATTTAACAGCTTTTACCTTTAGACATTTTAGCACCAGACTTAGCCATTTTAGTAGCACCAAGTTGTTTGTCTTTAGTAAGCTTAGCTTTCCCCTTAGCACCAGCTAATGTTTTCTCTTGTACCTTTGTGAATGCTCCTTTAGGATCTACAGGACCAACTCTTTTATTTGATGCTTTAAGTCCAGATAGACTTCCACCATTTTTTGCTTTCTTAATTGCCATAGCGTTTAAATGTTATATTAGGTTTAACAATAATATTTTATAGGTGTGTTATTCTTTCTTTTTCCAGAAAGTTTTTCATGTAACTTTTTATATCCTGTATGTTTTATACAATCAGCAATAGACTCATATACAATATTAGTTTCAGTATCTATTACTTTTTTACTTACAGCAGTATGTTTACCAAACCAAGCATTTTTACTTCCTGTAGAAGCTACTCTTAGTTTTTCTTTAGTTTCTTGAGAAGGAAGCTTGCCTTTTTTGATTTCACTCATTTTTTGTAGTGTTTCTTCTGAGTGATTTTTTCCAAACCAATAAGCTTTTCCATCTTTTTGTCTTTCAGACAATTTTAATTTGTATTCTTCTGATCTTTTTATACCAGGAGTACCTTCTCCACCATTAGTCATGTTAACTAAAGTTCCTGTAGATAGATCTTTTCTCCCATACAGTGAAATAAATTCTATTTCTTTCTGACAAGCTTGTTCCCAAGTTAAATTGTCCAATAGAATTTCTACTTCATAAACAGTTTTATTGGTAACATTTTTCCAATAGATACTTCTATTAGATTTTATTTTAGATCTTTTATAATTTTCATCATTACCAATTCCAATATAGAATGGTTCATTTTTGTCAAGCCTTATGTGTCTATAAATGTATGCCATTATTTTTCAATATGTCTTCCAAATGTAATATTTGATTTAACTTTTATATCACGATGACAAAATTGCCACATCTCACCTGTTTTGTTTATTATAATTGTATAGATGGTATCTGTCTCATGACCGTAATCAGTCACAAAAAGAATCACACCATCTCCCTTGGGTGTTGTAACATCTATTCTATTCTTTGGTTCGTATATTCTCATAGAGAAGTGCTTTTGTTCTTAATAAAACACCTGTTTTTCGTCACCCAACAGGTATGTTGATTTAAAGATCGTTTGAAGAAAGCTCTTCTATTGATTCTTCTACCACTTCCTTAATGATATCAGCTTCAACACCAGCTATCATTAATTTTTCAATAACCTCGTTAGCTTTCATCATCAATTGAAAACGTGCTGCTTCTTCTGATGATAGATAAGATCTAACTGTGTTAAGAAATAGACCGAAGTCTTGTCCTGAGATAGTGAATGTGTCTTCAGGAGTCCATGTATACCTTTTTGCAGGATCATACTGTGCCATAATGTAAATTATTTAATTGATTTATGTAACAAATGTATTATAAATTTGTTACAAATCCAAATTTATTTCAAATGTTATTACACTCGTTGTCTTGATTGATTTACTCATATCAAGTTTGATGTGGAATAGATTACAGAACTTAAGTATTTCTTCTATAAGCATATTGTTATATTTAGGAAGACTTGCTGCTATTCTGAATCTATAGCTATCAGCATTTCTTGTAATCTCTAGACTACATAATTCATCAACAGAACTTATTACACCTTCTAAGTGTGCAAGAAAGATTTCATCATTATCTTGCATCACTCTTGGAAAATGTTTTCTGTTTATCTCCATTATGACAATGTTAATCTGTATAATGTTTGAGCTGCTTCTCCACTTAGAGATTGAGCAACATTTTCAATGTCTGGCATGTTGTTAGCCTCAGCATACTCTTCTAAGTCTTTAGCAAAACTAACTAGCTCTTTTACCACTTGATTAGGCATACCAGAAGAATAGTCTTTCAAAGCATCAATCTTGTATGCTCTCACTCTCTTACCTGTATACCCCATAATCTTCTCAATGATTTCATCTTGGAAATCACCCACCTTATCATAGATGGTTCCTAACGCTGAATGTTCAGCAAAGGATGTTGTTTGGAAATGTAGTAAATGAAGCTCTTCATAGAAGTATGAAAGCTTTCCAGCTATAGTCTCTAATGTAAGACTACTTCCTTTACCTTCCATCATTTCTTCTGGAAATAGGGATTTTAGTGCCATGTTATTTAGTTTTTAAATTAGCGAGCTGTAGTAGTGGTAGTAGTTGTATAGTTACAACACTCTTTAGCATCGATTTCTTTATAATTACCCACCTTCGGTTTAAATGCTTGCACAATTAAACTACTTGGTACAATACGTCCTGATCCATCAAAACGTACAAAAGCTTTTAGCTTATTATTGTTGTTACTTCTTGCCATGATTACGCAGGTGTTGTTGTTGTTGTTGTTGTTGTAAGGAAACAGCACTCATATGCTTGTATCTCTTTCCATTTTCCTACTTTTGGCTTATTTTTTCTGAGGATTAAGCTTCCTGCAACTATTCTGCCAGATCCATCGAATCTAACATAAGCCTTTAAAGGTCTTGAATTAATGCTTCCCATTTTTCTTTTTTAATTTATGGTTAATAGTTTAGGTTTAACAAGGGTTATCTAATGTGGGTAGTGGTAGGTTCTATAATAGTAGTTGTAGATGTGGTTGTAGATCCACAGCCTCCACTTCTTATACAGATTAGTTGCTCTAATTGCTTAGATATCTCCCAAAGAAGATTAGTTCTTGTACTTCCACCGATCTGTCTACTTGGTATAGCCATTACTTAATAGTCTAATTTATATTTATCTTTTATCTCTTTTAGCTTAGTAGCATAAAACGATGTGCAATATTTCTTTGAATTCTCATCATTGATGACAAGGTCTAAGTTAGGATCTTTTGTAGGATCAGTTCCCATGTGATACTTTCCTTTGTAAAAAGCTGGGTAACCATTTCCTGTTTCAGAAACTATTCCTGCATTATGAAAGATTGTATGTGTATCAAGTTTTGATATAGGATCTGTAGCCCATGCAAAAGCCATTTCAGGAACCACTCTTGTTTCTTGGTCTCTCAACCAGATGTTCCAAAGAACAGCCCACATATCAGCACACCAGCTTTGGTATCCAGCATTTTCATCTTTAAAGTATTCTCTATTCACTGTTTGTAAATAGCTTCTTATAAGAATGCAATCATTCATCACCTTACTCCAGAAGTCACCATCTAAATTCTTTAATAGATATTGTGCTCCCCCTGAATGATCATTATTAGCTTCACAGATTTCTCTGCTTATTCCTACAACACTTGCAATCTCTGCAAGGATATCTCTAGCTTTATACTCTTCTAGTTTCTCTGGTAACACTTGGTGCACCTTGCTATCAAAATATTTAGCATTGATGTAGCTGTTTGTATCTGATAGATAACTAATGTCATCTTCTAAGAACTGATCAACATTGAAATCCTTCATAAATAATATGTCAGAGTCACAATAGAAGATAGCTTTCTCACTTAGCTCTGGATGTTT
>Ga0315291_10013033_pt1 | contig 10091 bp, 6 predicted proteins | sample YL17G12_20_MG_FD_203070 | JGI IMG/M metagenome (GOLD analysis project Ga0315291, IMG submission 203070) | Sediment microbial communities from Yellowstone Lake, YNP, Wyoming, USA - YL17G12_20 | ecosystem: Environmental > Aquatic > Freshwater > Lake > Sediment | place: USA: Wyoming | collected...
CCAAAGCTGCGATGAAAGAAGCTAAAAACAGAAAAGTCGGACAAATTGACTGTGTTTGCGTATTAATGAAAGGAAGAATCGAATCTAGTTCAATAGTTTTAGAAGAATTGGAAGACGATAAGTGGTCGTTGATTCCTATAATAATCGATACTCTTAAACTAATCATGATTTGTAATGCTACGTTGTTATCCGGCGAGAATAAACTTGCAACTAAATTGGTTGGAAAAAAGGTATTCGGTCCTGTTTCGGTTCTAAAAATTGACGACAAAGATGAACCAACACTTTTAGAACCTTCAGAATTTAAACAATTATTAGACGCTTGCGAGATCTCCTACAAATAATTAGAAAAAGAAAATAGAACTATTTTTTATTTAGTTTCCACCAACTGGAAAAAATGAGCACCCTTTCAGTGATCAAAAGAAACGGCGAGACCCAAAGCGTCAACTTCGAGAAAATTAAGCTTAGAATAAAACGCTTGGTCAAAGAATTCGATCTTAAAAATGTGAACTACGGTTACTTGACTAAGAAAATCATCGAGGGGTTTGCTGACGGTGTTAAAACTTCTAGATTAGACGATTATGCCGCCGAAATCGCCAGTAGTTTAATATTGCAACATCCTGACTACGATCAGCTCGCGGGAGTAATTACTGTTTCGAATCTTCATAAAAATTTAAAGATTCGCGGGAGCTACTTGGAAAGAATTAAATTTCTAGCAAAACAAAATCCTAGAACCACTAATTATTATGAAACGCTTAATAAACATTATGACGAAATCGTTAAGTTTATCGACTATCGAAAAGATTACAGTTTCAATTACGCAGCTCTGAAGATTTTGATAGGTTCAGAATTAATGAAAGTCGGAGACGAAATTTTAGAACTTCCCCAAGAAAGAATGATTCGTAAAGCTTTAAAAATATATCCCGATGACATCGAAATGATTAAAAAGACTTACGAATATCTTTCACTTAAATTATATACTCACGCGACGCCCTTCAATCAAAACTCGCCCTATAACGATGGCAGCTTATCTTCTTGTTTTTTAGGAGGAATAGAATGTTCTTCTCAGGAAGGGATTTTTGATTTTCTCAAGAGAGCTGCGATGATCACAGAAGCTGCCGGAGGATTGGGAGTAAATATCTCTAAATATCCTGCCTTGGGAAGTTTAACGAAATCCGGTGCTACCAGTTCTGGAATTGTTCCGTTAGTTTCAATGCTGAATAATACCAGAATCTTTTCCCAGCAATCCGGGGCAAAAAGAAGAGGGGGATTCGCCGTCTATATCGAACCTTGGCACTTAGAAATAGAAAACTTTTTGCTTTTAAAGAAGAATTCCAGCGAGAAAAAGAAAAGCGGGAAGGATATTTTCTACGGGCTTTGGTTATGTGATTTGTTCATGAAACGAGTTAAAGACGATCAAAATTGGAGTTTGTTTTGTCCGACTATTGCTCCTAAATTAACAGAAACTTACGGAGAAGAGTTCGAAAAACATTACGAAGAATACGAGAAAAGCGCCCTTCCGAGAAAAGTTGTTAAGGCACAAGATATTTGGTTTATGATTCTAGATGCGCACTTTGAGGTAGGAACTCCGTATATGGTACAAAAAGATCGAAGTAATTATTGTTCTAATCATAATCATTTAGGATTGATTCAATGTTCCAATCTTTGTACTGAAATTATCGAATATAGCTCCCCGGAAGAGATCGCAGTTTGTAATCTCGCATCGATCGCAGTATGCAAGTTTCTTAAGCCCGACTCGATCGAAGGAGACGATCCGATCGATCACCAGAAACTATATGAAGTAGTTTATCACGTAGCAGTTTCTTTAGATCGAATTATTGATATTACTAGTTATCCTTGCATAGAAGCCAGAAATTCGAATTTAAAACATCGCCCGATCGGAATAGGTATTCAAGGTCTAGCCGATACATTCTTACAATTAAGAATTCCTTATACTTCCCCGCTAGCCAGAAAAATAAATTTCGAAGTGCACGAAACGATTTGTTATGCAGCAAATTGCGCTTCTTATGATTTGGCTTGTAAATATGGCAGTTACGAATCGTTTGAAGGTTCGCAAATCTCGAAAGGTATTATGCACTATATGCATTTTAATGCACAGCCGTCTGGCAGATGGAACTTCGAAGATCTAAAAGCGAAAGTTTCTGTTCGAAGACGAAATAGTTTGTTAATGGCCAACATGCCAACAGCAACTACCGCCAGTGTTTTAGGTAATACCGAATGCTTCGAACCGATTTCGGAAAATATGTTCACTAGAAAGACGGTTTTCGGAGATACCGTTGAAATTAATAAATTTCTTGTCAAAAGGCTAGAAGAGTTAGATTTATGGAGACCTGATATACAATATAAAATTATCGCCAACAGAGGTTCAGTGCAAAAAATACTGGAAATACCAGAAGTCGATAGGGAGATATTCAAAACCGCATGGGAGATATCTATGAAGGATCGAGTTGATATGGTCGCGGATGCGCAAACTTGGATCGATCAGTCGATTTCTTTTAATTGTTATATGTCAGAACCAAGTAAAGCAAAGTTAACTAGTTTTCTCTTCTATGCTTGGGAGAAAGGATTGAAAACTTTAATGTATTATTTCAAAACTAAATCGACCCTATCTGGTGCTCAAATTACCAGAGATCCGAGTTTGGCTGGCTGTTCGATGACCGGGTCGTGCGGTGCGTAAAAAATATTCATAAATTTTATAGCTCTATAAAATATTCTAAATTCCCTAGAGAATTTTATGAAAACCCTAGCGAGACAGAATTTAAAACATACTGATTTTAAAATTAATTTCAATCTTCCAAAGTCGATAAGTTTGACCAGCGTTAATTATTTAAAGCCCGGAAAGAAATATTTACATATATTCGAAATAGACGGGGTGGAAAATTCGATAATCTTTTTAGATAGTGTACTTTGTGATTATTTAGTCGAATGGGAAGTTTTGAAGGATGATTATCTTAGATTTTATACACTGATCGACGGATGTTTACAATATGCTTCCAATCTTAAAGATCAATACTGTAGATATCGGGGAAATTATGGTTCTTTTAGAACCTCAAGTAAATCTTTAGCAATCGCTTCCGATTTACAGCAACCTATACGAATTAAAATAACTCCAAAATGTAAAAAAAGATTATGCTTCAATAAATACATCGATTTGATCGATTATGAAGGTCATCAAGCTTTAGTCCCGAGAAAGGAATTTGACGAATTGACTGAAAAAATCGTAAATTATAGTCTGAGACATTCTCTACGACAAGAATTACCTTTTTCAAAACAACTCCCCGAGACGATCGATTTCGGCGGTTACTTGAATTATTATTTGAATCTTTCCACTATTATGACTTTGAGCGATAAAGTCGATAAAAAATACAAATTTTCTCCTTACAGTGTAAAATTATTCGGGTTTGGTGGTATCAGATGTAAAGTGTTCTATCAGATAAAAGTTATCGCTGCCGCTGGAGAAGATGCCGACGTTATGGTTACGGCGATTGAAAGCTTATCGGAAGATACATACACCGAATTAAGAGATTTAAATGGAGAAATTCTTAAACGCAATCACCGAGGTAACCTTTTATCGGGCGAATTCGAATTAAAAGAAGGTTGTTCTGATATAGGTTTACACATTTATACACCTTATGGTTATGGTGATGACACAAAAGAAGATAAATATCGAGACTTGGCAATTTTCGAAAAGTTTGAAGTAGTTTATGAAATTACTAAGACATAAATAGTAGTGCAAACTATAAAAATGGCCGAAGCCGATAACGAAATTCTTCTTAGACTTAAGAATAATATCCAAACTATCGAAAAATTACATCGTTTGGCTAATGACGAAGAACTAAGCGATGGAGTTAAAAATGCCATTCGATTACAGATGTATACCGTGGTTTATGATATGACAATGATATGTGTTAATATGAGCGAAGATCAAAGATTCTATCCAACTCCGCCGGCAAAAAATAAAACTCTTCCAGTTCGGGATGATCGTGTCCGAGACGATAGTAGCGAGGAAGAAAATGCTAAATCCAAAAGATCTATAAAACCTAGAGTTACCGGAAGTAAATTAGTTAGTTAATTAGAAAATAAATGAATATTTATTTGAAAAAAAATGGAAAGGGTGGTTAAACTTGTAGTTTTGGTGTTTTTTGTTGTAGTTTTTGGATCAACGCAGCATATACTTTTACCTTTGTTTGCAGGTAATTATCCATCGGTTTTCTTTTTGTTATCGCTCACTTCTTTACTCGGTAGTTTATTATATACAATAATTTTATTCTTCTTCGGGTTTCGCCTACCTGAATTCTGGGAACAGAAATACTTCATTTTAATCGCAATAGTGGATTCCTTCATGTGTTTTTGTTTTATCTATGCTACCGACCCAGAAAAGACACCAGTTTTGTTCCAATCTATTATGTTAGGATTAACTATATTTCCCAATACCTTATTTAGTTACATAATTTTAAGTAAATCGGTCCGTTATGACTATAAATACATCGCAGTTAGTATTTTTTGTTTATTAGTTTCGATTTCCGTTGCTTCGATCGGTTCTTTAGAAAGTATTAGTCAAATGCACATAGGAATACTAGTTTATTTTTTAGGAGTGGTTTTACTTTCTTTAAGCAATGTTTTACAAGAAGCTTATGTAAGAGATAAGCTAAACTCCGACGATGCGGTAGATGACTTTGAACCTGGCGATGTCGAGACTCGAGACCTTATTTTTAGTAATTTGGGGGAGAAGATACAAGATTTAAAAAATAAGGTAGAACTTGCAACTTTCACAACATTATATCAAACATTATCAGTGGTTTTATTATATTCTATTTTGATATTCGCAGGAAAAGGTCAATTAGTCGAATCTTTGGAAGTTTTGAAACAAACCGATCAATATCCGCTGCTTATAGGATTCGTAGTAGCTTGTGCGCTTTGTTTCTTGGCGTCGATTTATCTTAATCAAATATCAAGTAATTATAACGCAATCTTAACTAATCTTACCAATCAGTCGGTTGCGTTATTTTTTGTTATATTTCCCAGTCTTAATGCAGGAACTAAACATAGTCTTATTCCAACGCTTTTTAGTATAGCTTTCAGTGTGGTAAGTGTTATTATTTGGATTTCAAAAGGGGAAATTAATCTACCACCGACAGATAAAAAAAGTCAGACTATATACGGAACGCTGTAATTGTATTCGAACGAATACAAATTTTAATAGTTAAATCCCCTCCTAAAAAATGAAAGTAAGACTCTATCTTAAAAATTCGCTAGAATGCGATACTGAATCAAAAATTAAAGTATCTACTAGCAATTACGAATCAAATTTTGCGGAATTAAAAAGCGGATATTACGAAAAGAGCTTCCCGCTGAAGAAAGTGTACTCGGGCGACGGATTAAGAATTACAATAATTCATCGAGGTTACGCAACGATGTTTAAGTTTTCTTCAATGGAAACTTTAGAAAAAGTAGGAGAACTTTATGAAGATGATTGGGGACATTTAGTGTTGAAGTTTGACGATTTTTTAGCTACTAAAATTCATTCTATGAAAGTGAATGATTATGTCAATAGCTGTCTGCCATTTTTATACACATTTCCCGAAGCTCTAGAAAGAGATGGAAAATGTGTTATAATGTAAATTCAAATAGAATTATTTGAAAACCATACAATTTGGATAGATTTTAGAGTATTTTAGAGAATTCTCCTAGAAACTTTTATTTTTCTATATATTCTTAAGAATATATAGAATATATAGAATTTTGAGTATTTTTAGATGAATTTTTAGGAATATTTTTAGGAGTATTCTGTAAAATATTAAGTAGAATTTTAGAGAATTCTCCTAGAAACTTTTATTTTTCTATATATTCTTAAGAATATATAGAATATATAGAATATATAGAATATATAGAATTTTGAGTATTTTTAGATGAATTTTTAGGAGTATTCTGTAAAATATTAAGTAGAATTTTAGTTAGATTTTCAAATAGAACTATTTGAAATTGGATTTAAGTATTTTTACAGATCCTTGCAAGCTCTGCAGTTAGAATTTTTGCATTTCTTTTCAACTGTTTCGACCTTTTCGATCTTTGAGACGTCTTTTCTTAGAGGATAACGAATTCTTTTGAAAGAATTTCTAGCGACCGATGGAGCCAAATTTCTATAAGTATTAATGTCTACATCCATCGTCGGGTTTTGCAAGAAACATCCATCTGGTGTAATTGAAAGACTTTTAGTTTCGCAATTCATAACTGGAAAATGAGCCGGATCTGCTCGATGACTAAAACTTAAAGTACAATACACCACTAAATCCTTATTTTGAATATTATTAAAGTAGTTTTCACTAGGTACAATACCTAAACTTTTTCCCTGTTCGACCTGATGTCCGCCAGAGAAATATTGATTATCGCGGGTGTCTTGATAAGTGGTAACATAGATTGTAGAGTTCATAAATGGCATCCTTTTAGTAATTCTTGTTGCGTCAGTCGACATATTTTTAACGCTATCAGCAGTGTATAAACTATAAGCAGGTTTAAGTCCGAATTTATTATCTGCTGCTAAATCATTTTTGACCGACCAAACGCGTGAAACTCGCGGATCGCTGTTTCTAGCAGAATCTCCGCTTAATTTTAGTAATGTTTCTTCTTTCTCCCACAAATTACCGCATTCGCATGTACAATCGCTTACTTGTTTATCATCCACTTCGTAGATACTATTTTTAGTTCCGCCGACCATAAAATTTAGGCGATAATTGAAGAAGTGTTGATGATTAGGCGAAACTAAATTATCTTGCACTCTCTGAACGTAAGGTGTATTTTCTACTCCGGCTTCCATTTCTAACATTCCGCTGGCTTTAACGCTGAAATCCATCGCACCGGCCAAATCAAACTTCCAGAAGAAGACGTAATCATAATTACCGATACAATTAGCCTGGGCGATTACTAATTTTCTATTTCTGCGACCTTGCGGACCTATTACATTAAATTCGTTGTGTCTCCAAAGTATATCACCATCTTCTTCGTAAATTGCAATTGCGTCAGGATATTGCACCAACGTACCAGTTTCGTCCACGAAGACTGGGTTATACATTGTAGCATATGGCGGTACATCAACGCCCGGAAGAAGAGACGTAGCAAAAGCTCGCGTAGGATATTCGCCAAAGTCTAAGAAATTAAAAGATTTAGATCCAAAATCCGGTGTTCCGTAAACTGTAATTGCTTCGGCAATGTCAGCTTGGTAAATAATTGACCGAAAATCGTCCGGTTCGCTTTGGTTTTTCTTATAATTGTATTCGATCAAAAAGAGATTAATTCCGGTAATTGGATGAATTAAAATTCTAAATCGCCATCTTTGCCAATTCAACAAACATCCATCTAAAGTCCAAGAAACTCCTTCCGGCATTCCGACTACAATAGGTTTCAAGGTTCCTCGATATCCATTAGCATAAGCGTTAGGCGGATTATTGATGTTGGTTAACCCTTGATTAGTTGGAATAACACTGTTGTCTGTGCCTTTTAAGTTATCAACCTGTAAAACTTCTCCGGTATTGGCATTTACCCAAACCCATACTCCTTGATCGGTCTTTCCCGCCCCGGCTAATGGTTGGACGTACCAATTACCAAGAAGTTGTTCAGTGTCATATCCGCCATCCATTTTCAGAAAGTTCATATAGTAAGATCTTGGACGAGGTTTGCCTTCTAAGTTCGGAAGTCCCTGAGCGCAGGGTTCGTCTAGTCGACCATCGACTAATGTATTTGGCTGGATAGTTCCATCGCCGATTTGTTTATTAGTTACTCCCCGACTTCGAAGAGCAGCTTTTACTTTATTATCTTTTAGAACCACTTCAGAAACCTTGGCGTTTTCTACGTAATTCCACGCAGGTCGAAAGGAAGAAGAAGCATTGAAATGTCCAGGGTTAGTGTTATTGTTTAGATCAATTATATATTCGAAATATTTGTTATTAACTGGACTGTATACTCCAACGTAGGCTTTTCGGATCAAAGGATTTCCGGGACGAAAAGCTAAAACTGATGCTTTGGTCGGTAGAGATAATTCCACTGTATCGATCAAGGCTGAAGGATCGTTCTGATAAAGCGGACTGTTCAAAACTAAATCGACGGCTTGCTGTAATTCTGTCGGTGTGAGCGGGTCTAAAGGAAAAGTTGGCGGATCGTTGATCAAAATTGGTGTAAGAAAATCCGACATCTTTTTTAGAAAGAGAAAAAGAAAAAAAACTTTTTTGGAGAAAAACGTTAAAATTGTTTCATTGATTTGGATGGTCGAGAGAGAAATTGTTATAAGCTACAAAAATGATAAAAAGTAATCTTGTGGGGGGGGTGTCGGATTTGGTTCAACAAAAACTAAGGCTAAAATGATAAAATGACAGTTTAAAATTCATATATCCGTTCGGATATATAGAGAAGTTTATTTATTTAATGTCGACGATATCTGCAATCAGATCTTCGTTTAAAATCGATTCGATTCCATCCGAACCTTTGTGTTTGTTCCACCATCCGATTATGAACTTATTATCAACGCCGACTGCTTCTAATTCAACATAATTCGCCAAAAAGATGCACAAATCTACTACACTAATTTTATTAGGTGCCTGACCCAGTGCTTTGATGAAACTTGTACCTTTGGATACCATTCCAACATTTACGTCAGAATCATGAGGATCTTCCCATTGATCGAACTGAAAGGCCTTTGCGTAAAGAGTTTTCAAATATTCTGTTTTAGTACCCATCATAACGTACACATCAACAGTCTTTCTTTTATTTCCTGGACGAAGAACTCTACCGACTGCTTGAAGGAAAGTATCAGTACTCATAGTACTGGAAGCAAGTTCTGTTTCATCGTCCCCTGCTTCTTCTTCTGCCGCCGCATTCTTCTTAGGTCTTCCGCGTTTTTTAGCTCCGACAGCTTTTTCTCGATAAGTCGTAGGAAAAATAATTACGCTGTCACCTGCATCTATATTCTTTCCGGTGATTTTTCTGGTTGTTAGATGAACTACTGCGTCCTTTGCTTTGGCAAAATTCGCCATTGTACTCTTTGCGGTCGTTGCTTTGAAAGGTTTCTTTTTCCCGAAGGCATCGGCGACGTCGAGAGAATTAAAAACTGCTTCTTCCGAAAATAACACCACGTGGTTGTGTTTTTTTGCAATGTTTTTCACCGCGGTTTCCCATTCTTTTTGGTTATCGTGGTAGGCATTACTTTCCATCATTTCAAAATGCCAGATCGGTTTCGGAACAGGATTAGTAATATTAGAAAGAATTTGATGATCAATAGTGTAACCTTTCTTTCCGAACTTCTTGGCTGCAGCGTCAAATCCAATCTTTCTGGTATCGATATCACTGGCCGACATTAACAATTCTCTTGTCACTTTAAAATCTCCTTTCGCGGATAGAAGCGGCTGAATACTTGCTAAAACTTGAGTCTTCTTCAAATGACCTTCGTCGACAATTACAGTAAACTCATTACCTTTCAAACCGATTTTCTTAAAGATGTTTAGGGCGCTGGTTTTTCCATCCACGCTGGCATCTTTGCAAATAATAATCACTTGATCGTTCTTTCCGAAAGTTTTTTCGGTTGCATCGTCCAAGTATTCTCGGTGAGTTTTGACGGAGGGGTCGTAAATAAAAACTTTAGTTTCTTCGGGTTTTGGATCGTATAAGTTATAACGGCCCTTATCAATTTCTTCCTTCCAGGTAGTTAACGAGGAGCTGCTAACTATAATCAAACATCTTTTTGATTGCATTGCTGCGTGAATTCCTGTAAGAGTTTTACCGAATCCCATTTTAGCTTTGAGCTGCGTAATTCCGGTTGTTTTCATGAAAGTCTCTGCGGCGACATACTGAATCGGATAAATAACAACACTTCCGTATTGCAATTTCTTCGAGGTTTTCCTTTTCAGCACTTTGTACTCTTCATAAGCGTCCTTTGCGATTGTTTTGAGGTCTTTGTCTAGAGTTAAATATTTCAAAGGGTCGGCTTCTGAGAGTTTACTAGCTTCAATTTCTAAATCTTCGTCGCTTTCCTCTTCACTCGCTTCGGTACTTCCGGATTCTGATTCGTCAAAATCATCATTTTCCTC
>Ga0315291_10013035_pt1 | contig 10091 bp, 5 predicted proteins | sample YL17G12_20_MG_FD_203070 | JGI IMG/M metagenome (GOLD analysis project Ga0315291, IMG submission 203070) | Sediment microbial communities from Yellowstone Lake, YNP, Wyoming, USA - YL17G12_20 | ecosystem: Environmental > Aquatic > Freshwater > Lake > Sediment | place: USA: Wyoming | collected...
GCAGCGGGTGGGGGTGAAGGTGCGGTCCTCATCGGCCGTGGCGGCGTCGTCCACCATGGCGGTGCCGTTGGCGACGAGGTCGTCCCAGTGTTTGGAGTTGAAGATGCAGCCGGGGTCGCCGGCGTGCAGCAGGCCGAAGTAGGCGTCGGCCCTGGCCCGGCAGCCGCCGCAGTAATCCCTGAACGCGCAGACCCCGCAGTGGTGCAGCCGGGCCGAGCGGTCGTTGAGGACGTCCCACAAGACGCTGCGGCGAAAGACTTCAACCAGCGGCGCGCGGCGGATGTTGCCCATGACCCGATGCGGCAGGTACACGCAGGGTGTGACGTCGCCGTTCGGCTCGATGCATACGTAGGTCCTGCCCGCACCGCAGCCGCCGAGATACTTGGCCACCACGCGGGCCTTGGCGCCGCTGCCGGAACCGGCGTGGGAGCAGGCGGTCCGACCGTCGGACGCACGCGCCAGGCAGACGCGCCCCAACTGCGGGGCCGTGGAGATCACGCCGATGCCCCCGGCCTGCATCTTCTCATTCAAAACACCCAGCAGTTCCTCGCGCTGCGAGGGGCTGATGTCGCCGTGGACCATCTTCAGGCCGCGGCCCACAGGGATGAAGTTGAAATGGGCGAAGCAGCCGGCGCCGAGGCCCTCGGCGAAGGCGATCATCTCGCGGACCTCGTGTAAGTTGCCCTGGTGGACGCACATGGCGATCCCGAGGCGCAGGCCCGGTGTTTCGGCCACCGCCTTGGCGCCGGCGACGGCTCGGCGCCACATGCCCGCCACCCCGCGGAAGGCGTCGTGCCTGGCCGGGGCGACGGAGTCCAGCGATATCTCTACGTACCTCGCTCCCGCCTCCGCGAGCTTTTGGGCCAGTTGCGGCGTCATCGTCGTGCCATTGGTGGCGATGGTCGTGTGCATCCCGTATCGCTGCGCGCGGCGTAGCACGGGCAGAAGGTCGGGGCTGATGGTCGGCTCCCCGCCCGAAATCGCCAGCATCGGCGTGTTCGCTGCGCCCATCTGGTCCACCAGGTCCAACTTCTCCTCCAGCGTCAGCTCATCGGCCATCGCGGCCTTTCCGCTGTCCTGGTAGCAATGCTTGCAGGCCAGGTTGCAGCGGTTGGTGAGATTCCAGACGGCAAACAGCGGCGCGGCGAACCGCTGCGGGACCGTAGGCCCGAACTCCGCCAGCGAACGCGCCACGATCATCAGGCCGCGGACAGTGGGTCTGTGCTCGGCGATCCGCATGCGGAAGGTCGCCACGTCCGTGCCGCCGCGAAGCCAATCGATCAGCAGATGCAACGGCCAATAGACCAACCGCCACCGTCGAGGAACGGTTGGATTGTGGTAGCTGACGATGATCCGCTCCAGCGGCGTGGCGCCGTCCCGGCCACAGGAAGCGAGCTTGCCCAGCAGCCAGCGCATCGGGCGGAGACCCAGCCACCGCTCGATGGGGTGGCGATAGTCGATCCGCAGCAGCCGCTCCGCGAGGCGATCGGACAAGGCCCGACTGGAACGGGCGTATGTGGTGCTGGAGACTTCCCCGTCGTCGAGACGGTCCAAGCCCTTGTCGGGATTGTCGGGCCCTTCAAAGCGGCGCTCGTACTGCTTGCCAGCGGCGGTCGCAGCGGCCTGCGTGGCGGCAGGGGTGTAGGAACTATCGTCCATCGTGCGATGTTGCCTGTCCCGTGGCGTCATCCGGATGACCGCCTCTTTGCCTCCGCGAGGACTCATCCCCGGCCGAAGCGTTCCGCGGTAGCACTCCTGGCGCGGACAAAGATCGGCACGGCGGGACTGACGTCCCTCCGGCCGTTCAGCTCGAAAGCCAGGCGGAGCGGCTCGGCGACCGGCCAGTCCGGCTCGACCGCCAGACCCAGCACGAAGGTCCGCTGCTGGCCTGGGGCAAGGGTCCAGTTGTTGAGGAACATCACAGCCGCCTGGGGGTATCGCTTGACGGCCTCGGGTCCCCCCCGCGACATATTGCCGCGGGAGGAGCCTTCCCAGCCGCCGCCTGCGTATCGCTGCACGACGGCGTAGACGGGCGCGCTGCTGCGGGCCTGGACTTCAATGGTTCTGTAGCCATCGTTGCGGGCAACGAGGACGGCCTCGAACCGCTCGCCCACCAGAAAACCCGTCCTGGGCAGCCTGACCGTCAGCGACAGCCCGTCGGCCGCCGCAACGCGCGCCTCGCCCGGGGACATCGGCCCCTTTGCGGGCGCGCAGCCGGCGAGGCACACAGCCAACAGGGAAAAGGCCGCTACGACTGACATCATAGGGCCTGCTCCGCCGCCGAGGCAGCCTTGATGCAAAGACTGCCGCCCCCTGCGGCCTGGGAAACATAGGCCCCGCTAAGGGCATACGCCCGCTCGACGAAGGGGCGATACTCCGGGCCACAGTTGTACGTGCAGAACGGGAACATCCCCGCCGGGGTCGAGTACAGGATCACGCAGCGCTGGGCGCGCTGGTAGTCGAAGTTGTAGCGGTCCTGGAAATGCATCCCGGCACAGAGCAAGGTCTTGTAGTTGGCCTTCTCGGCCTCGCCGCGCCCAAGGTTCTTGTCCACCAGCCCCAGCAGCGAGCGGACGAACCGCTTGACCGTCAGGCCCGGAGGCGCGGCGGCGGCATTGAAATGCCGCTTGAACATCCGCGCCACGCGCCACTTGTCCAGCCGGCTCCCCCGCCCGCGGCGACGGATATCGGAGGCAATGCGGTTCATCTCCACGAACATGCCCTCGACGTTAATCACCTGCGAGAAGGGATGGGCAGTGCCCTCCGGTGACACCAGGAAATACGTCCCGAAGGCGCAATCGGGATGACAACTGGGCGATACCTTCGGATTCCCCGTCAGGGCCTGGAGCATCTGCGAAAGCGGCACGACGATGCTCAGCGGAAACATGTCCCGAAGCGCACTTGCCCCGGAGGCTTGGGCGATGTCGTGGGCAAGGTCCCCCAACGTGTAGCGTCGCCCAGCCCGCTCTTCGGCGCTGATGCGCCCCGTAAACGACACCGGCTGGTAGCTGATGCCGCTGACGACGTCGATGTTGGCGACGGCGAAGCGGAAGATCCCGCCTGCCTGGTCGTCATTGACCCCCTTGAGGATCGTCGGCACCAGGCATATCTTCATGCCGGTGGCCCGGCAGTTCTCCACCACGGCCAGCTTGCTTGCCCAGATGCCCGGGTGGTTCCGCGTCGCGCGGTAAGCTTCCTCGCCGACGCCGTCGAACTGGAGGTAAAGCGTATGCAGCCCGGCGGCGGCGCATTGCTCGGCGAACGTCCGATCCGCCATTCGCAGGCCGTTGGTGGCGATCTGGACGTGTGAGAAGCCCATGTCCCGCGCGGCGGAGATGATCCTCAGGAAATCCGGATGGATCGTCGGTTCGCCGCCGGTGAACTGGATGGCCGTGCAGGGAACCGGCCTCAACTCGCGCAGCACGCGGAGTTGGCGGAGGACCTCTTCGTAGTCCGGTTCATACAGGTAGCCGGCGGCGCCGGCGTTGGCGAAGCAGATCGGGCAGCGCAAGTTGCAGCGGTTGGTCAGGTCGATCTGGGCCAGGCACGGGCTGGACAGGTGCTGGTTGCACAGCCCGCAGTCGCTGGGACAATGGCGGCCCTCTTTGACCTGCGGAAACTCCAATCCCGGCAGTTCCTCGTAGGTCCACCATGAGGCCTTGGAATACAGCAGCGCGTCGGAGTTGATGCAATCGCGGAAATACCCGTGGTCGGGGCAGGTCTTTTCCATGAACACCGCGCCATCCTCGACGAACACCCTGCCGAGAACGATCTTGCAGCACTCCGGGCAGAGGCTTCGCGTGACTCTCGGCAGGCGGCGCACCACCGGCCTGACGGGCGAACCGCAGTAGGTCCGCCTGGCGTTAGCGGGATAATCCCCGGCCTGGCAGGTCCAGACAGCGTCGTGATGCACCTGGCGAGCCAGGCCGCAGCGGGCGCAATCGAACGTGGCCACCAACTGTCGCCGCAGAAGCTCGAACGTCGTTGGCATTACCTGGCGGCAGGAGGGGCAAGTCGCCTGGGCGGCAAAAGGCAGGCCCGGGCAAGCCGGATCAGCGCCCCGCAGCGATCGCTTGAATTCCTCCAGTTCCGTCCACGGATCGGACCGCCCCACCGGGTGGGTGTCGCCCCAGAGACCGGGGGAGAGCATCCTAGCTGTCTTGAGGCCGTCAATCACTTGCCCGCAAACTCCAAACTGCCTAAGGCTCACGCATCATCCGCTCGATCAATCCTGGAAATACGCGGGGTAGCGGCGGACCCTCCGCTTGCGCTTCCTGTAGCTTTCTGCCAGCTCCATGAAGATGTCCAGGTCCCGATCCATGTTGGAGCTGCTGGCGTCGAAATAGAAGTTGCGGATGGGGATGTCGTCGTGGTCGCGAGCCAGGGCGTGGTAGACTGCCTCCGACACGATCCCGTTCATGCAGGAAAACGGGCTGATGTCAATGATGCCGTCAACGCCCTTGCCGTGCAGGTAAACGCTCTTGCCGATCGACAGGGCCATCTCGCCCAGCGCCCCGTCGGCGGGCAGGTAGGGCCAGCCCGGCTTGAGCACCTCCTCGTAGACGTCGTGCGGCTCCTCGTAGCCGACGAACTCCTCGGCGAACGGCGCCAGCAGCTTGGCCTCGTAGTGCTTCTGCACGGCGTTCTTGATCAGTGCCGCCAGCATCGCCAGAGAGACGGTCTTTCCGTCGCGCTTCAGGAGAGTCTTCTGCGACCAGTTGGTGTACCAGACCCATTCGGTCACGTCGCTGAGCCAGGCCTCCCCGCCGTGAGATTCAATCTTCCTCACCGCGTCGTAATTGCTGAAGCGGTTCAGCCGGCAGAATATCTCCCCCACCACGCCGATGAGCGGCTTGTCCTTGGCGTATCGCGCGGGGACGGCACGGAAACGGTCCCTCGCCTGGATCAAGGCCTCCACCAGCGCCGCCAGGCGACGGCCAAAGGGCACGTCGGGCTTTTCCATGACATTGGCGCACAGCTCGATGCCCTGCTGGTAAACCTCGTCCGACCTCCCCGGCTGCGTGGGGCCTCCCGCCGCGAGGGATTGCGGCGGCGATCCCGTCTCGTAGGGCCTGGTCTTCAACAGCATCTTCCGCAGGATATCGCCGGCCACCAGGCCGATCCAGAGCCGCCGGATCATGTCCGGGGCGTAATCAGCCAGGCCGTCATAGCTGTTCCTGCTGGTGGGTGAGATGACCGGGACGTCCTGGTGGCCCAACTCCGCCAGCACTCTCTTGAGGTATGGGGCGTACTGGCCGAAGCGGCACGGGCCTTCGGCGACGGGCATGAAAAAGGCCGTCCGCTTGGGATCGAAATCCGAGGAGTTTATGATCCGCAGGAAGTCGCCCACCGTGACTTTTTCGGGGTAGCACTCGTCACCGGAGGTGTAGAGGCCTCCCAGTTCGAGCGTCTGCTCGTCGGATTCCGGCGTGACCTCCGCGTCGATGCCCACCGAGCGGAAGACCGCCGCCATCATCCTGGCCCCCACGTAGGTCATCCGCGGAATCCACAGCTTCCGCCCGCTGAGCCTCGTTGCAGTAGCAGTTGAAACCATGTTTGTTAGCTCACGAAAAGCGGCCTGAGACACCACGCTACATGGACCGAATAGGATACAGCAAGACGACCCGGTTTTGCACGGCTTTCTGGCCGCCATCCCAGCCGCCGTCTATATCATAGAGCCCGCCATACCGTCCATGCCGGCCCATGGAACACCTAAGGACGGCAAAGCAGTTGCTTTGGGCCACAGAACCATGTTTGCTACCCGGGTCAACTCGAACTGCCAGGGACGGGCAGATGCCTGCCTCAGTTCAGCGACCTTGCCGGGAGAAAGTTCCATGGTCATAGGTTACGAGAATCCCACCCCGTCGCACGACCGGTCATGGAAGGACCTCATCGCCATCGCTCTGGACGAGGCCATGACGGCTTTGGAGGAGAGCTTCCACGATCTATCTCATCAGCAGGTCTGGCATCGCCCGCTGCCAGACCGGCACAGCATCGGCACGATGGTGATGCATTGCCTCGCTAACCTGAACGATTACGGCTGCTGGGTCCAGACCAACGAGGGCGTGGAAGAGACCGCTGGGGAACCTTGGTTTGACATGTGGAAAAATGATCCTGGGGTGTTGGACGCCGAGCAGAAAGGCCGGCAACTCCCGGAGCCCGAGCAGATGGTCGCCTGGCTGCACAGGGTCCGCCAGAAGGTAACGGAAGGGCTGGCCACAGCAACGGAAGCGGACCTGCGCGGCCCGCGTGCGGGGGAGGACTGGTGCAGGCAATTCGGCCGGACCACCGGCGACGCCTACGCGCGGATGGTCTTCCACACCATGGCGCACGTGCGGCAGATCTGGTGCCTCCGCGGCGTCATGGGCGCGTACGGCGCCACGAACTGGCCATTTCAGCACTACGCGTAGTCAGGGCCACGGCGGCGTCCCTCACATCCGCGCCTCACCAGCTGTCCTGGTAGACAAACACGTGTCCCACGCTGTAGGCGCCGTCGCCTGAGATCGGGCGAATCGTCAAGCCCTGCACCTTGGGCATGCCCTGGAGGCTAGGGTCCCCGCCGCGGTTTATTGCGGCGGGGAGACCCCTGGAGAGGAGGAGGAAACGCCTCTGCAACCCAACGCCCGGGACCACCGGCAGCTTGAGGGTCTCGCTTCGGCCGTCCAGGTATCTCACCTGCGCCTCGTACTCGTCATTGTAGTCGGCGGATATTTCCAGCACGTCGCCCTCGGCGGGGGGATCAAAGACCACCTCAAGACTCCCCCCCGCGGGAATGGTCGAACAGCCCGGGTAGTCGGTTGGCAGCCCGTCAAACTTGAACTTCTGCAAGTTCGGTGGAGACTTCACCGTGGAGGGCGGTTCCGCATCCGTCTCCGCGATTACGGGCATGTAAAGGAAATTATGAAAGGCCACGTCGCTCTTGCGGTCGTAGACAAGCGCTTGCAAGGCCGGCCCCTCGTATATTGCCGGATCAGGCTTGGTTCGAACGACAGCCTCCCCGTATACCGCCGCGGGGGGCCCGAATCTCGCCACGACCGCCGCCGCCGGGAACTTGCTGTAGGGAACTATGAACTCATACCTGCGAAGCCTTGGCCTGTCCGTCCGGCGCGCCAGATACCATTGCAGGTTGCTGACGTCGGAGAAGATGCCCCATGGAAGCCACACCGCATCAATGTGTACCCCTCTGTCCGACAGGAGACAGGTGGGTTTGGCCAACCAGTAGCTGCCCAGCCCGTTGGTAACTCCCGCCGCCTCGTGAAGTCTGTCAAAGTCCTGGACAAAGCCGGGCACTTCCGCAAACAGACGCTTCGGCAATAGATTCCCCCCTCGCATCACAGCGCCCACGACGCACCCGAGGGAAAGGGTGGTCATCGTGACGGCCCTCATAGCTTTCCCGCCACGGGACGCCAAGACGGACACACACATGGACAGGATGATCAGCGGGAAGACGTACAAGGGCTGGACGTACCTTATTGTGGATGCATTGTTCAGCCGAAACGGGAGATTCAGCAGGGGGAACATCAGGCTCGCAGCACCGGAAACCAGAAAGAAGAGCATGCAGAAAAGCATGGGGAAACGGAAACCTACAGCCGCGTGCGGTTCCTGCTGGGGGGCCGGTCTGTGAATAGCCCGATACTGCCAAGCCGAAAGCACAGCCGCCAACATGAAGCCCGATACCACAAGAACGCAGGTGGCGGGGTTCCCTTTGATCAGCGGCTCAAAGGCCTTGTATGTCTCCCGAAGGAGGGGCGAGACCTTGGTTACCTGGACTACCATGGGGCCTACCGCCTCGCTGCCCAGAGAGAAGATCTCCCTGGTCACGGCCTGTACCGCCTTTGCCACGATCGCCGCGGACACGCCCAGCAGGACGGTCCTGCCCAAAGGAAACCCTTCCGGGTACGTTGCACTGCGGCGCAGAACGAACATGCAGAACAGAATCGGCACAAAGAACTGCACGAGGAAGAAGGGATCGCTGGCTATGCCTCCCCCGGCAATTAAGATCCAAACGATTGTCACAATCTTCGGACAAGGATTGCGGAGCAGCCTCACCGAGCAGGCCAGGAGGAACGTACCCACAACTAGCACGCCGGAGTGAAACGACGGCATCAGCAGGAACAGGAGGAAGAACGTACCATCGCCACCGGCCAGCAGGATCACAGCCCAGAGGAACATGGCGGCAAGCACGATGAACCCGTTCCGCCACCATGAGCTGATCAGTCCCCCGACCAAGTAAACAGTCGCCGCCGCCAGCAGCAGCACCGATGCGACACTGTAAATCACGAAGGAAAGGGGGATATTCTCCCCCGTGAGCCACAGAATGCCGAACATCAGCGGCATCTCGGAGAGGAAGCCCGGTGCCATCGGCAACCGCCAATTCCGCACCGGCGTCCCAGAGGCCAGGTCGTGGTAAAGGGCGGGAAGATACATTACGTCCGCATTGTAGTCGAAGCGGCTAAATGTGGTGACCACGACTGTTGCCAACATCCCCGCGACGACAACCGTTGCCAGGGCGCCCGCGATCAATCCCAGGGGCGCTCCGCCTCGATTATTCGCGGCGGGGACCCCCACCAGTCGTCCGCCTCGGCCCTTAGTAAGTTCAGGCGGACCACGCATCACAGTTCGCAAGTTCTGCTTGTCCGATTCCATCTCTTGAACCCTTCGCCTTCCCCATGGGGCGCCTCGCCGCGGTTATTCGCGGCACGGACCCCAAGAGATCGTACTTTAGTCCGCTGTTTCGCGGATATCAACGCTCTTCCGCAGGACACTCCGACTGTGTTGTTCTGGAACCGTGCTTGTCCTGGAATCTTACCCGCTGCGTTGACCCGTACCGGATACCGGGGTGGCGACCGGACAATCCGCCGGCCCGCCGGGAAGGGCACAGGGGCGCCTCACCAATTGTCTTCGTACACAAATACGTGTCCTACGCTGTAGGCGCCGTCGCCTGCGAGGGGGCGAATCGTCAGGGCCTGCACCTTGGGCAGGCCTTGGGGGCTGGAGAGGCTCAAGAAACGCGCTCGCAACCCGTTCTCCGGCACGAGCGGCAGGTTGAAAGTCTCGCTCCGCCCGTCGGTGTATCGCACCTGCGCCTCGTACTGGTCATTGTTGTCGGCTGAAATTTCCAGCACGTCGCCTTCGCCAGGCGGGTCAAAGACCACATCCAAGCGCCCGCCCCCGGGGATGATCGAGCAGCCCGCGGTGTCGTAAGGCAGCCCCTCGGGCTTGTACTCCCGCAGGTTCGCAGGGGACTTGATCGTCGAGGGAGGCAGCTTTCCCATCTCCTGGAGGATCCTCGTGCGCAGGAAATTCCGAAAGGCCACGTCGCTCTTGCGGTTGTATATCATCGCCATGACAGTACGGCCCTGGTAGACCGCCGCCGGGGGGCCAAACTTTGCGATGACGCGTTCAGGCAACAACGCCGGCAATTCAATCATGTGGGGCACGATGAACTCATACCTGCGGAGCGCATACGCGCCCGCGGGTCCAGGCTGGAGATACCAGTAAAGATTGTTGACGTGATGGCGCGGCTCCCAGGGAACGATCTGGTCCACGTGGACTCCGCAGCGGGACAGTAAGCTCACGGGCTTGGCCATCCGGTAGTTGCCCAGGCCGTTGGCGACTCCCATTCTCCTGTAGAGTTCGTCCAGCTCTTCAACAAAATCCGGTGGATTCGGCACGAGCCTTTCGGGCAGCAATCTCCGGCCATCGACGGCAGCCGAAGCGACCAGGCCGACCAAGACGGCTGCGATCACGCCCGACCTGGCCCTCCCGTTACCGACGCCGGTCAGCAGCGACAGGGACACTGCCAGGATGACGGCCGGCAGCACGTAGATCGGCTCGACGTACCTGCACGTGGCGACGGAAACGAGCAAGCGGGTGAGGATGGGAAACAGCAGGGTTGCACTGCCGGCGACCAGGAAAAACAGCATGCAGAACAACAGCCTTACGCGGCGGTTCCGGGTATCCGATGATGCCTCAACACCGGGCGCCGCGCGCAAGAGCCTGTACTGGAGGACCACCAGCCCGGCGGCCAGAAGGAAGCCCAATATCGAGAGAACGCAGGCGGCTGGGTTCCCCTTTACGATGGGCTGGAA
>Ga0315291_10013036_pt1 | contig 10090 bp, 5 predicted proteins | sample YL17G12_20_MG_FD_203070 | JGI IMG/M metagenome (GOLD analysis project Ga0315291, IMG submission 203070) | Sediment microbial communities from Yellowstone Lake, YNP, Wyoming, USA - YL17G12_20 | ecosystem: Environmental > Aquatic > Freshwater > Lake > Sediment | place: USA: Wyoming | collected...
GACGATGCTGCTGCATCCTGACAGCAACTGGACGGTGGTAACTGTTTGCGGGGCAAAAGACCAGGACAAGGCCTTGAAATTTTCAAAGGCAATGGAAGCCTTCGGCGCAAAAGGCGAAATAGGCCCTATCGAGGAAAGTAACGATATGTCACCTCTGAACGAACGCGAAATTCAGAACACAATAGCCCCCCTGCTGCCGATGGAAAAATTTGACCTTGTCATTACTCACAGCATCTGGGGAGAATACACGCGTAATCTAAGGCATGAAGAAATCGGCAAGGCAGTTCTCACTCTGCGGGACGTCGGTAGATTGTCCGCAATGGAAATCAGGTCATTTGCTTATGAAGACGGCGGGGGAAAATATCCGCCGCGGCATTCAAGAGACGCCGACATACTCACAAACCTGACCGAGGACATCTGGCAGAAAAAGTACGAAATCCTCACCAAAATATACGGCTTTGCCCCTGAAAGTTTTGAGGCCAAAACCGCACCTCGCAAAGAGGCCTTTTGGTCCTTTAGACTTCAGCGGCAGGTTCAAAAAGCCCCTGCTAAAAAAGAAGAGACAAAACTCTTCAAGAGACCCAGCTTGCTGGAAGAAAAGTTACGTGCAGTTGCCCCGCCGGTCAAAAGGCCGACCTTACTGCAGGAAAAGTTAGAGCGGGACAAAAAAAAATCCTGACCAATCCTTTGATTTGCAGGCAGTTATTCAGGTAAAATCGGCTGCAGGGATTTCGCTATCGATTCAAGTTGCGTAATTTCACCAGCGGTAATTTTTTTACAGGTTGGGGCAAGTTCGAGAGCCATTCTAAACAGTTTTTCTTCGCCGGGCGAAACGGCTGCGGTGATACCCTGCGAAAGTGTCCAGCTTAAAGCCAGCCGTGCAAGTTCCGGGTCGTCGATAGGTTCATACCAGCATTTTTGATAGGCCTCGCGCTGCGGGGACTGTTCGTTTTGCCATTTTTGTTTTGCCATTGCCTTAAGAGCGAGGATTCCCATATTTCGCTTTTTGGCTTCAGCGAGAACCTCTTGTTCGAATTTGCTGTGGAAGTGCGTGCAGAAGTTCACCGGATAAAGAATAGTGTCGAAATCGAATTCCCGCATCGCTGTCAATGCCGCCTGCGGCGAATGGGCGGAAAAGCCGATGAAGCGAATGATGCCTGCCTTCCTGGCTTCGAGAAAGGTCTGGATTGCCCCATTTTTGGATAGTGCCGCTTTGACATCCTTCTCAATATCGATTAGTGCGTGCATTTGATAGAGGTCAAAGTGGTCTGTCTGGAGAGTCTTCAGCGAGTTGTCGAGTTCCTCCTTTGCACCGGCCTTGTCGCGCTTGCCCGTCTTGCAGGCAAGGAAAACCCGGTCGCGGTAAGGTTTTAAGGCAGGCCCCAGTTTTATTTCCGCATTGCCGTAACTCGGAGCCACGTCAAAATAGTTGATGCCCTTTTCGAATGCCTCAGCCACTACGGCCTTTGCGTGTTCAGGGGCGGCGTTTTGTACGACGATACCGCCAAAACCGATAATTGAAAGCTCACAGCCGGTTTTGCCAAGCGGGCGTTTTGGAAATGTTTGTTTTATGTCTTTATCTTTCATAGTTTTTCCCAGAGCAAAAGTAATCTTCTCGTAAAGCCGCTGTGCTTCATATTTTTTGCCTTCCAAAGTCAGCCGCTATCAGCAGGATTTTAAATCATAGGCAGAATTTGGTAAAGAAAAAACTACCCGTAAAAGCCGCAGGGGTGCACCTGCCGTTTGTCCGTATTCTGTATTCTCTCCCCAATAATCAATCATCAATAATCCATAATCAATTAAAAGGTCTTCCTTAACGTCAATCATCAATCAAAACGCCCCTCACCATTTTTATTTTCTTCCGTCCTCAGTCATTTATGACCGGCGGTGGTTGTTATCCTAAGATAATTATTTTCTATTGTTAATTCTATCGAACCAACGTGTGATACGACTTGGATCGTCTCGAATTCTATCAATTTCTGTCTTTAGAGAATTTCCTTTATCAATCGCTAACTTATATTTCGCATATTCTTCTGACAAAACTTGAACAGTATCAAACTTTTCCGTATGGAATTCTTTAAGTAATATGCTTTGAATATTTCTTTCTAAATCCAATGTCAACTTATCTATAGCTAATCTCGCATCGCTGAATACTGTGGAATCTAAAGGACTTGTCGAAGATTTTCCGTTAACAAAATCATCTTCATTCTTTTCATAAGTTCTCAGGAAACTATTATGGTAGCGTTGCAGTTCAATCTCATAATCTTCTATTAATCCTTTGATTGCAAGTTTTGGAGGTATCGTTTTGTTGTCTTGGGTATCCAGAGCATTGATAGAGTCTCCCAAAATCTTATCTTTTATTTTATCGAGATTAAGCCAGAGTGTGGTTAAGGCCGTCAAGAACACCACTATACCTACAATAAAAACCCACACTTTTTTATACCACACCTTTTTCTGCTCTGTTTCTGCTGGCTTTTTGGATGCTAATTTCTTTTTTTTAATACTATTCATATTCAAAATGCGTTCGGTCTCTAATTCTACTGATAATTCATCTAAAACATTGCAATACTCTTTTTTTAGTAACTCAAAACCCTTAGATGTAAATATCATTGCCTCTGTTTCGCCCGGCCCAAAAGAACCACCCTCAAAAAATACCTTAGTAGCAGCGTCTTTTATTTTGTCAACATCATGATATAGTTTCACTATAGTAGTCACCGCCTTCTTTGATAATATGTGCGAAAGACTACCAGCCGTTCTTTTTGCAGATTCAATATCACTTAGCAAAATCTTTAGCCGCTTATCCATATATTCAACTGGGTCTGTGGAAAAACCAATTGTACCTTTGCCTCGGTTATTGAAATCAAACAAGACTTCCTGAATTTGACGGCTTATATCACTTAGCTGCTTTGCCAAGGTTTTTTGCTTTATTTCTGTTGGTTTTTTATCTTGTAAATCAAGGGTATTGGTCTTTCCTGTATTTTTTAATCTGCCAACGTCATTATTAGATTCTTCTGAGGTTTTCGGGGCTGCTAATTCAGTTTTTTGTTTGATAATTCTGAACTCGTGGATAAGTCTATCCATAATGCCAATGTCGCACCGGGAACAAAGAGCGCCATAAATTCCATCTTTAGTCCATCGGCCAGAGCCATTTAAGGTGATGTACGACCATAATGGAGCAAAAGTAATGTCAATATCATCTATATGGGGCTGAACAATTTTTTTCCATAATTTTTCTCCTGAGGTATCATCATACCAACGGAAATCACATTCCTTTTCCTTTTTCCCGTAAAATATTTTGGCTTCTTTAAGACCCTCAAGTTTTTTGATAATTCCAGATATATCTTTAAGGCTGGGCTGTAGAAATGCCGTATGTTCTTTTTCTGGCAAATCAGTTCTTTCTTTTTTCCGTGCTTTTACACCATCTATGCCATAAATAACGTCGAACAAGTATTGCCCAACATAAGGTAAATGCTTTATTGTTGCTTTTATAAAATTATTAAAAAAATCTTCATTAAAAAAGCTTGTTGCTGATTGGTTTGTTCCCGGTTCGGCATTCATGCCCACAAAATGTTTGCGCCAATCTCTCAGGCGTCGCCATAAGAATAACGCGATGCCAACAACGATAGTTGCAAGAAGAGTGGCAATGAATCCTTGCACGAATGTTATATCTCTAAAGAAATCTATAATGTTTTGAAGGGACATCTCAATTTTCTCAGTATTTTGCCTTCATTACCCGTGTCGCTATCAATAGTCTGTAATTATATCCTCGTTTAAATCAATAAACAATGTCGATATTTTTGTGGCGAATCCCCCACCACTTTTTCAACAGTGCCTTCGGCGGATTTTCTTTTATTTTTTTCCTGTTGTACAACATGTTCTTTCCCTTGCCCAAAGCGCGTCTTGCTCGGACCGGCGGACGGACGAGAATGGGCACATAAAAAGCTCGTCGCAGTCCTGGCCGCCGTAGACGAGTAGGACACAGCCCAAGACCTACAAACATTACATCTTACCCATTTTAACATGTTTAACACAGGTGAGCTTTTTTTAACGACCGCGTCAAAAAAACATCTTTTTTTGTAAAAAAGTGTAAAAAAGTGCTAAAAAGTGAACGATTTTTGTCAATAAATGCTCAATTCGTGTCAGTTTTTGTCACTTTTTGCAAAACGCTAAAAACGCCCTAACCCCTTTACAGCAAAGGAGTAATCGCAATTTTTCTCAAAATTAACCCCCTATCTTACCCATCCTGCCGAATAAGGACTTACGTAATTCTTCCAACTAAAAACTAAGAACTTAAAACTCAAAACTCTTTGTCGCTGTCTAAAAAATCCACCTACAAACGGCAGGTGCACCCGTTGTCTGTTCAGTACCTCAATTTTTATTTTGTTTTGCTATGGCAGACTCTATAATGAGCAGCAAACAGGGCTCAGCGATTTTGATTTTGAGAGTATGTACGATAAACGGGTAAAAATCTTTGCGGCTATAATGGTTTTTTTTGTGCTGATGGCGCTGGTGCGGCTGGCGTGGATACAGTTGTTGCCGGACTCGAAGCTTCAGGACAGCATTGCCGAATTGCGTCTTGCAAGAGACCTGTCGCAGCAGCTCAAGACCGTCAGGGGCAAAATTTTAGACAGGAAAGGGCGAATACTGGCCGAGGACCAGCTGCAGTTCCAGGTACATATAAATTACAAGCTGTCCTGTTTCCTCGATGAACGTGTTCGGCGTGCAAAATTGCTAAAAGCCGCGGCAAAAAAAGAAAATTCGCAAGCCGCCGTACTCAAAGTGCAAAAAGAGCTGGACGAAAAGTTCGAAGATTTGCAGCAGGTAACCGAAAAGTGCACAAACTTCGGAACCGAACGCCAGGAAATCCTCAACAGAATAAAAAAAATAAACGACGAAATCTGGAATTTGCGGACTTTTATAGCTTGGCGCAGATATGGCATAAGTTCTGCTATACTTGAGAAATATAATAACCGTGTGGAAAAAATCCCGCGTTCGGTGGCAATTGCGGATTTTGAACAGAAATTCCCGAATGAAGAGCAGCGGCTGCTGGATATCGGTAAAGTCGATGGTCTTTTAGAAATGAACCAGAGCTGGCCGCTATTGGAACTTGAGAACGACGACGACATCTTTACGGCGCAGCTCGAATTTCTGGATATCGACGGGATACAAATTCTGCCTGAGGGTCACAGGTTCTATTATTACGGCTCGTCGGCAGCACAGACTATCGGCTGGGTCGGGCCTGCAACGCAGGAGCAGGACAGGGAGATGTTTGAAAGCGACAAGCTGTCCAGTTATCTGTCCGGCGAGGTGTGCGGACGCGAAGACGGTGTGGAATATGTCTGCGAGGCGTTACTTCGGGGCAGGCGGGGTGAGGTCATTTACGACATCGACGGCAAACTATTGAGCAGTACCGAGACGCAGTTTGGAAGAGATGTTCTGCTGACGCTGGATATCGAGCTTCAAAAACGGATAGAAAATCACCTCGCTGACTGCGAACAAAACAAGAACTGCCAAAAACCCACGGCGGCGGTGGTTATGGATGTCGAGTCAGGGGACATCCTTTCGCTTGTGTCGATGCCGAGTTTTGATTTGAACAGTGTGCGGCAGAAATACGCGCAGCTTGCAGGCGACGGCAACAAACCGATGCTGAATCGGGCGATAAATCAAACGTATCCGCCCGGCTCAGCGACAAAACCTTTGATTCTCATTGCGGCAATGGAATCGGGCAAGGTTACGACCGGCGAAATCATCCATTGCCCCGCTGAGCCGGCACCGAAGGGCTGGCCGAACTGTCTGCAGTTCTCACAATTTCACAGTTGTCACGACCAGAAGTGGGACGGCCAGGGCGGCAACAAGGCACGTAATGCAATAAAAGGAAGCTGCAACATATATTTTTCGCATCTGGCAGACAGAATCGACCCCGGTATCCTGCAAAACTGGCTGTTCAATTTCGGATACGGCCATACGGTGCTCTTCCCGCCCGCTGTAATTACAAATGCAGGGCTGAAAAGAAATTTCAGGCAGGCACAGGGGCAGATTTCAAACAAAACGCCTGATACTGCAATTTCAACTTTTGAAGATATTGGCCCCCTTGAGAGCAGGGAGAGAAGATTTTTCGGTATAGGTCAGGGTAACCTGCGAGTTACGCCGCTTCAGGTAGCAAATGCAATGTCGGCAATCGCCCGCGGCGGAAAGTATAAGCCGGCCCGGCTGATTATCGACGACTCAAACGACTCAATATACGACACAAATTCACTTAATATCTCGCCGCAGACCATCGCGACGGTTCTTGACGGGATGAGCGCTGTCGTAAACGAATCGGGCGGAACGGCCTACAATGAATTTTCACGTGCAAATTTCGGCAGCAAAGGTGTAAAGGTTTACGGCAAGACCGGCTCGACGGAAAACCCGGAACATGCCTGGTTTGCCGGTTTTGCACAGGACGGCAACGGACGCAGTATTGCAATATCGGTTATCGTGGAAGGCGGCCAACACGGCTCAAGTGATGCGGCGCCCCTGGCTCGCGACATAATCGCGTTTTGTATTGAGGCAGGATATATCGGAAGGTGAAAACCGACAATTCTGTTTTACTTTGTCATTGCTGGGTGGTTTCTAAGTAGTTAAGGGTCTTTTTGATTATTTTCCCTGCGACAGGCGAAGCAACAGCACCGCCGGTATAGTCGCCGCGTTCCTTGTTGGGCTTGCGGATGGAAACAAGGACCACAACCTTCGGGTCCTCCGCAGGAGCACCGGCTAAAAACGAAGCGATGTAATCGCTTTCGGAGTAACCCTTCTGGTCGCTTTTTGCGATGTTGGCGGTTCCGGTTTTGCCGAAGACCTGCCATTTTTCGAGTTTTGCTCTCCAGCCGGTACCGCCTTTATCCTTTTCGTTGATAACGCCGACCAGCGGGTCGGTTATCATCCAGTTTGCAACTTCCGGCTTAATGACAAAACCGATAGGCGGCGAGGGATGTCTTATCTTTGTGATTTTGCCGTCATTATCGACCATCGCCTGGACAAGATAAGGCCCAACGGAGTGTCCGCCGTTGGAGAGCATGCAAAACGCTCGCATAAGCTGGATGGCGGTAACGGTTATTTCCTGGCCGAATGGTATTCGCGTAACGCTGTAGCCGGTCCATTTGTTCAGAGGCCACAAAAGCCCCTCGACCTCGCCCGGCAAATCGATGCCTGTCTGTCTGCCAAATCCGAACAGCCGCATCCCTTTGTAAAGTTTTTCGCCGCCGAGCTTTTGCCCGATTTTGGCCATACCGATATTGCTGGACTTAATCAGGATTTCACGGACAGGCAGCATACCATAACGGTGATTTCGGTATTCGGTGATTTGCCCGAAACCCTTGCCATGGTAAAAACCGTCCTCACAGTAAATAACCTCATCTTTGCCGACAGCGCCGGCTTCGACGGCAAGTGCGGCGGCAAAAGGTTTCAGGATACTGCCCGGCTCGTACTGGTCGGTAATGGCACGGTTACGCAAATGGTCCGTATCGACGGAATTGAAATTGTTCGGGTCGAAATCAGGCAGTGACACCATCGCCAGAATTGCGCCGGTTTTGGGGTCGGCGACCACGGCAACGGCGGACTCGGCCTGGGAGTATTTGTACTGCTCCATAAGAGCTTCGCGGGCAAACTGCTGGATTGTGGCATCGATTGTGAGAATAACGCCGACACCGTCGTTGAGAACGGATGTCTGTTCCTTGAAGCGAATCGGCCGCCTCGAGGCGTCGGCAAAGAAAATATTCTGACCAGGCGAGCCGGTAAGCTCCTTATTACACTGCAATTCGATACCATCCATCCCGCGATTATCGGCGCTTGTAAAGCCGACAACGTGCGAGACTAAAGAACCCATAGGATAAGTCCGCTCCCAGTCGGACTGAACGCCGACACCGGCTATCTTTGCAACGGCGCGACACTGATTTGCATCGGCGTTAACCTTGAGTTTGACATAGCCGGGATTTTTGCTCTGTTTGATGAGCTCGCAAATTTCCTGCGAGCCCATGCGCAAAATCGGAGCAAGCTGGACTGCGGTTTCCTCAGGGTCTTTTATGACACGGGGCTCGGCGAAAATCGTCTGAACCTTGTTGCTTGCGGCAAGGACACGTCCGCGACAATCGAGAATTACACCCCGCTGCGGCTGCTGGGGGATTAATTTCTCCTGCTGACGGGTGCTGATGGAATTATAATGCTCGTTTCTATAATACTGAATATAGAAGCACCGCCCCGCCAGCGCCAGAAATGCCGTCACCAGCACAAGCATAAAAAATATCAGGATTCTAATGTGTTTCATTGGTTTTCGTCGTTGAGTTTTTTTGTATATTTCTTTATAAACAGTGTTAATCAGTGTTACCTGTCCTGAGTTTATCGAAGGAATCAGTGTCTAATAACTGTCGTTAGTTTTTAATTTTAAGTTTTGGTTTTGAGTTCTTGTCACGCCGAAGCTTTACGCGAAGGCGGATTACACTTTAACTTTTTAGTTTTTATGTTTTGACACAGATTCCTTCGACAAGCTCAGGATGGTGAGCAACGTCGAACCATTCACTGATTCAAAACTGCCCGCCGTGCCACGCATCGTCGCGGCAGGTCTTATTCCATTCAATAATCAATTATCAATAATCATTAATCAATTCTTTGTGTTAATTCGGTGTGAAAGAGCGGCGGGATTTATCAGATTTTCAACCTGAAGCTGTTTGTTGCAAAGCTCCTGTTTCAGCCGATTCTGCTCAGCGGTGATGGTGCAGTACCTGTAGAAGATGCGGTTGTCGGCACTTCGAAGATAGACGGTGAAAATCAGAACCGCTGTACACCATAGAACCACAAAGAAAAAACGAAAAATCATATTACCCTGTTTTTCCCAATTTTTTACCCCCAAGGGGTGCTCTTTTTACCCATTAGGGGTTTTATTCAGCCCGCCGTGCCAACGACGCATCGTCGCGGCAGGTCTTTATTCTCCGTAAGGAGTCCTAAGGACAACAATTTTGAGTTTTCTCGCCGCGATGACGACGTCGCGTCGCAGCGGGTAGTTTTAAGTTTTTAGTTTCTTAAACTGACCATCGGCCAGTTTGAGTAATAATATCAAGCCTATCTTGAAAAATCAAAAAATTTAGTGTCTTTTTCTTAAAAGCACCGCACCGAGGCAGGCCTCGGTGTCCATAAAACACTCTTCAATTCCTTATTAGTTAGCCCCGTCATCGTCGCCTTTGGCGTGTGACGGGGTTATTAAAATCAGTCTTCACTCCGCAATTTTACATTTTGATTTTTAATTTTTGATTTTCTTGCAGTGTTTCCTTCTCAACCTGTGGTGTGCAGAGCCGAACCACATCACCGCACCACCCAGGCGCAGCCGAGTCTAAAGGCTGTTAAGGTGCCGTTTCTTCTCTTAACCCAGATTTCCCCAAAAAATGTACCGAACACCTATAATTCATTCCTTTGCTGTTCTATAATTGGTACGAAATCCAGAACCCGTTTTTGTTTCTTAGTTACTTTCTTCAACTCCGATACCTTTGTCTGGGTACTTGGCTAACAAAGCTTTAATAACTTCGCGAGTTCTGCCGCCCCATTGATTTGTCAATGCGTAAGTCTTTCCACCGGAATGAATCAGTTCATCGTCCTCCAGAAAATATCGGATTGGGTCGAAGTTACCGATGCTTTCTGCTTTTGCACAAAAATCTTTTGAACAAACATTACCATCAACACTTTTCCAAAGGCGGCTATGCCACGGGATTAACTCACGTATTTGCTCCGGGCTTACGCCCGAATCGCAAAGCTGCTTGATAATATATAACATAGCACGACGTTTGGATTGCTTATCAAACATCTTGCCATTGACTTTTACATTATATTTTGTTAAGTCCCTCTCAGTGTTTCTGGAAGTTCTTTCAGCCTGTTCCTTTTCTTTGATTTTGACTGTGTAATCTTCGACTTCCGGCAATGGTATTATTTGTTGCACATCAATAATCAAATTTCCGTTGTGTTGGTGTGGTTTCAATCGCACGCATCTAATATTAATATCTCGCTGAATTAGCCACATCACAGACGTGGTTAACTCCTTGGAAAAATCAGCCGCCACAAGGACGAT
>Ga0315291_10013038_pt1 | contig 10089 bp, 7 predicted proteins | sample YL17G12_20_MG_FD_203070 | JGI IMG/M metagenome (GOLD analysis project Ga0315291, IMG submission 203070) | Sediment microbial communities from Yellowstone Lake, YNP, Wyoming, USA - YL17G12_20 | ecosystem: Environmental > Aquatic > Freshwater > Lake > Sediment | place: USA: Wyoming | collected...
GAAGGGGAACGATGGAATGGCCCACGGACGCGGCCAGACGATAGCCGTCGCCGGTGGAGCCGGTTCCGGGGTACGAGGCTCCGCCGGTCGCCAGAATGACGGCGGGGGCGCGAAACTCGGTCTCGCCTGCCGCCGCGCCTTCTATCCTCCCCTCACGGACGAGCAGGCGATCTACGGCATTCCGATAGCGCACGTGGACACCTGTCTCTTCGCAGTAGCGGCGCAGCGCGTCGGCCACGTCATTAGCCTCGCTAGACTCTGGGAAAACGCGCCCGCCCCGCTCCACGATGGTGGGCACGCCCATGCGGGCGAAGAATTCGCGCAGGTCATCGGTGAAGAAGCGGCTGAAGACACCGTGCAGAAACCGCCCGTTGGGGCCGAAGTGGGCGACAAAATCTTGCAAGCCGGCCTCATTGGTCAGGTTGCAGCGGCCCTTGCCGGTGATGCGAACCTTGTTGCCCAGGCGAGGTGTCTTTTCCAGCAGCAGGATGTCGGCTCCCAGTTCCGCCGCTCTCCCTGCCGCCATCATTCCCGATGCCCCGCCGCCGATGACGATTATTCCAGCATCCACGTTTGCCTCAAACGATTCCACATTTCTGCTTCTCCCCTTCTGCTCAATCTGCTGGCTACCACGTGACAACCCACGTGCAGGGCTGTGTGGCGCGGATCCAGTAGCCTTTGCCGGGGCGCAGGGCACTCAGCGTGTTGGAGAAGGCCGGCGCGCCGGGGGAGTATCGCTTCCACGACGCGGAGGGGTTGGCGTCGTACTCGTATATGGAGGTGTACTTGCCTGCGATGGAAGTCAGCGCGGCCTCAACGTCTCGGTTTGCGCCAGCAGGGAATCCGACCAGATTCCAACCAACGGCGAGAGGGATAGAAGTCTCGTCGGGCTGCGAACCCTCTATTCCGAGCGTTGCGTCCTCGGTCATGAGAATCCAGAACCCCCTGGTAAAATCCAGCGAATCCAGGCTCTGCGGGTCGGGCAAGGAGGGCGAGAACGTCTGCCAGGATTGGGTCGCGCTGTTCCAGGCGTGCGCCAGGCTGTATTTGCCCTCAATCGGCGCGAACAGGGTGCGGGGGTTCGCATCGGTCACGGTCAGCGGGAACGACGCTAGGTTCCAACCCCGACGCAGTTGAAGGTCAAAGTGGGCGCCTGCGGATGGGTCGTAAGTCAGCAAGATTGCACCCTGGCTCGGCCCCAGGACAACGCTGGTGACGGGCGCGTAGTCCACCCGCCAGCTGTTTGTGCTCCCGCTTTCGGGGACGAGACCGCCGCCGACGGGAGTCGCGCGGTAGTAGGTCTGGCCCAGTGTAACGGTATGAGGCTCGGCGTCGGGATTAACCAACGTCAGACCGTTGGAGTAGGCGCGGCGGTATACGCCGGAGGCCGCATCGTAGAGCGCGCTGACGCTGGCAGGGATGCCGCCCTCGTAGGAGCCAATGGGGATTTCGTACTCCGGCCACCACTCCGGGTCCAAGCCGATGTCAAGATTGACATAACTTCGTGTGCCCTTGACCAACAGGTAGTTGCTCAGGAGGAACATACGGTCGGCCACGGACTCATCGGTGTACTGCTGGACGATGATGATTTTGCTCAAGCGGGTCAGGCTCAGAATGCGATCCATCTGGAGTTGCCAGTCGGCCAGGTCAAAGGGGCTGCCCGGCCCCCACTCGGCGAAGGCTTCAATCATCACCCCGTCCGCGCCGGTGTAGTCGGTGGCGTCGCGGGTGGTGACCCATGCGCCCACGTTGGGGACGAGTTTGTACGCGCTGCCGAACTGCCCTTTGACATAAGCGATCCAGTCGCGGATGCGGGCAGACCATGCCGCTTCAAACGCCGCATCGTAGTCGGGCAGGGGCGGGGAGAAAGAACTGCCACCCATGTAGTTGGGAACCGACAGCGAATCGGCGAAGAGGCCGTCATTGTCATTGGCGGCCAACTGGCGGAGGACTTCGCCGATCCACCATGAGCGGTAGCTCGCGTTGTTGAGTTCCATCAGGTACCAGCCCCAGTCGCACATGAAGACTCTGGGCTGGCCCGCCCACGGGAAGAACCACGAGGACTGTACGACGCCCTCGCCCGGCCACTCTTGCACCCACTCGTCGCCCTCCACGATGGCGAGGTACTCGCCGGTGGGCTGACAGTTGCCTGCGGGAGCGCGGTAGCCCAGGCCGGGGCCGAGGCGATAGTGCAGGATGAGGAAGCCCGAATTGATGCTCCGCAGCCGGTCGGCGTCGGGGCGGGTCATTTTCTGGACGCCGATGTAGTGCGTGGCGGCGAAATTCACCTGGGCGTCGCTGATGGCGACCAGCGTGGGGAGTTGGTCATTGAAGATGTGGATGCCGCTGGTCGTATCAGGCCAAGCGCGGGGCGGCGTCGCTGTTGCGGCGGGCGCAGCCCAGGCCAGCGCGGCTACGACCAACGAGAACGTCAGAAGGCGTCTGAGGGCCATCGAGCCTCCTTATGCGGATCCCCCCATAGATTCTGAACCCACGCGAGGATTTTCCCCACCCGCGATGCGCTCCAGCATGTCTATGAGGTGTTCCAATATCATGCCCGACTCCTCGGCCAGGTCGGAGACGGTGTGGAAGCGGGAGATGTAGCAGCCCACACACTGGTATCCTGTCTTGAGCAGAACGACCGCTGTCCTGGGATACAAGGCGGTCAACCGGTCCAATGGCATGTCTGGTGTGATTCTGAGCGGATCGCCCATAGGGCAGACTCCAAGAGCCGTATGACTCAATTGTATACCACATTGCTGTCTGCAATCTATGACGCGCGTCATGATGAATCGGCGGATCAGCAGATCAGACCTATTGTTCCATGATAACGCAGCCGCAAGGGTGCGTCAAGGTCGACGGTCGTGGTGGGCAAGATTTCAAGAGGATTTGACAGTTGCAGGGAGCGCTGTATCATGATTCTGCACGCACACATGGAGGTCAGGGGCTTGACGGCACAGACGCTGTTCCAGGTCGCACTCTCCATTGCGCAAGACCTCATCTCATCCGGCCACCCGCGCCAGGCCCAGGCCGCCGTCCTGGAGCGTCTCCAGGAGGCAGGATTTGGGGCAGCTTACCTGCGCCTGGAAGGCGGCGCTCTTCAATGGGAATACGACCCCGCTTACCTATGCCCGGCAGCCATGAAAACGCTGACGCAATCCCCTCAAGCCGTGCCCGTCCCCCTGATACCGATGCAGTTGAGCACGGCCCCCCTGTTGAAAGGGGTGCTGGACTCGGCCCAGCCGCGTTTCGTGGAAAGCGACGAATGGATACCACCGGACACTCCCCAAGATGTGAGGCGAAGCGCCTTGCAGGTGGCGCATATCCTGGAAATCACCTGCGGCATCCTATCCCCTGTCATCCACGATGGCCGCGCTCTGGGACTGCTGGTCGTCTGGGGCCACGAACTCACCCGTGATGATCTCCCCGCCGCCGAGCAACTAGGTCGCCTCCTGGGCGCGGCGCTCTCCCACCCCGCGTTTCAGGCGGCTGCAGGGCAGGCTGCGACACAGGATAGAGATGCGCTGCTGGCCCTGCAGTCGGTTATCTCCACGCTGTCTATTGACCAGCCCCTGGAGCAATCCCTGCGGGTCGTTCGCGATGCGCTGCCCCGCCTGCTCCCAGAGATGCTCGCGCCGGTTTTTGTGTTGCGCGATTGGGAAAGGAATGAATGGAACTGGCAGCCTCTGATTCCCGATTGGGCCGAGTCCACCGTGCACAAGCACTTGGGCAGGATCGCCGACCGGCTGGTCCCACGTGTGGGTGAATCTGGGTTATGGAAGACTCTCTCCCAGGGCGGGTTGGTCTGCACGACCGACAGCGCAGAACTCCTGGGGCACGCCATGCCACCCCGCATGGCGCGAACGATACAGAAGGTACTGGGGATTCGCTGGTTTACGCTGTTCCCGATTGCAGCTGGGGGGCGCGTATTGGGTCTGATGCTCGCCTGTTCGCGTAACGAGCGCTGGCCGGAAGGTGAAATGGAACTGCTGACCACATACGCGACGCAGGTTGGCCTCGCGCTGCACAATGCATACCTGTATGAGGCCCAAAGGCGGCGCGTGGAACGATTGAGGGCGCTCATGGACGCGGCTGATGGCATATTGCTCCCCCGAAGCCGCTCCCAGTACCACGGGGCCATTGTCTCAACCGCTGTTCGGCTGCTGGACGCCGATGCAGGCGTTCTCTTCAGGGAGGATCCAGAGTCAAACGAACTGCGCGTTCTCGCATCTGAAGCCGTGTCTCATCGCTATCTGAGGGCGGTGCAGGAGAATTACCGTGATATGCCCATTCGGTCGTCGCTGGAGATGGGACTGCCTCTGCGCGTCAGTGACATGCGCGGCGATCCTGTCACCAAGGCCATCCATAGTGCAGTGGCGGAGGAGGGGATCTGCTGCATGTTGGGTTTGCCGCTGCTCGCCCAGGGGAAACTGCGAGGTTTCTTGGTATTATACCGCAAGCGCCCTGTGCCCTTCTCTGAAGAGGCGGCGCTGGTGGGACATGCGTTTGCGCTGCTCGGCACGTTGGAGTTTGAGACGGCGCGCTTGATGGAGGAGTCCGAGAGGCAACTGGCCGAGGTAGAGGCGCTGCGACAGGTGCTGCACGAACTTGCTGTTCAGCGCGACCTCCAGCCGACAGCACGGTTGATCTTGGAGCATGCCCTGCGCCTCACGCAGTCTGATGGTGGCGCGTTGTTCTTGTGGGATCCGGCCAGAGAGGTTCTGGCGCAGCAGATTGGGCTTTACCATGGCGAAGTCAACGCGAGAGAACTCCTCATCAAGCCGAATGAGGGATTTGCGGGCACGGTTTTCGTGAAGGGCGCTTCCATAAGCGTGGAGGACTACTTTTCATCTGGGCAGGCGCGCAAAGAGGCGCTGATGGATCCTGCCAATCGCACCGCTGCGGCAGTTGTCCCGATACGACGGATGGATGAAACCATCGGTGTGCTCGTTGCGGTCCGAGAACATCCCAAGCCGCCCTACACAAGCGAAGACGTGGATCTGCTGGAGGCGCTGGCGGAAGAAAGCGCCGTGGCCATCGCCAATGCGCAACTGGCCCAAGAGCGCGACCGCGAGCGGGAATTCACTCAGCGCGTGCTGGACTCCATCCTCTTCCGTCTTGGTGGTGGCAGACCCGTCAGGGATTATCACCCATGTGAACCAGTACCTGCTCCAGCGCACGGGCTGGACGCGGGAGGAACTCATTGGCTGCCCGTGGGTGGAGACGTGCATCCCGGCTGCCTGGCAAGCGCACGTGCGCGAGATCATCCGGCGGCTGCCAGACCAGATCGGCGGAAGCCGCTTCTCCAACCCTATTCTGACCAAAGATGGGCGCGAACTCTTTGTTGAGTGCGCAATAGCACTGTCTCCGACAAGGATGGGCGCATACTCTATCTTCTGGGAATAGGCTACATCGTGGGAACCGAGGCGGCGATCGTCAATCGGGAAGAGGGAAGCGTCAAAACGTAAGAATCGCTGTGCGAAGGTTAGCAACTGAAATCTGAAGCGTTCCATTAGGGAGGTGCGCTATGTTCGTCTGGCCTGTCGCTCCGTGGGCTTCCATAGCCATCAACGTCCTGCTAGTTCTGTGGGCTGGGCTTCACTTGTTCGGTTTTCTGCTGGGCCGACCCAATGCCGATGGCACTTCGCGGATGTTCCCCCTTGCCAAGATGGCGAGCTCGGCGGCGCTGGTCGTTTGCGCGCTCCTCTTCTGGGTGGGCGGGGCAAGGGGTACGCCGCTGGCGGCCTTTTCCGCCCTGCTCTTCTTCGGAATGTTTTTCGGCTTCCTGGGCGACCTCACTCTGGCAGGATTCCTGCGCCTTCCGCAGGAAGTCGTGTTCGGCATGTTGTGGTTTGGGATCGGTCACGTGTTGTATATCGTGGGCTTCCTAACGCTGGGGCTTTTTGTGTTCGGCCTGCGGCTGGGAGGCGCGCTGCTCGGCGCGGTTGCGGCCTGGATGATTGTGGCGGGGGTCATCTGGCGGGTGCTGGTCGCCTCACCTGAGACGCCGCCCATTCTGAACTACGGCGCGCTGGGATATGGCCTCCTCCTGGGCGCGATGACCGGCGTGGCGACTTCGCTGGCGGTTCAGAATCCCGCGTTCGTGCGCACGGCGGCAGGCGCGGCGCTCTTTCTCCTATCCGACATGATCCTGGGGAACGCGCTGTTCCGCAAGAACAAGACCCGCCTGATCCACGACGTGATCTGGGTCCTCTATATCGTGGGGCAGTTGTTCATCGTATTCACGAACGCGGCGGTGCTGCGGCTCATGGGATAGGATCCCAACACCGAGTAGGGGCGAAGCATTTGCCTGCCCAGACTTCCGAAGTCTCGAAGACTTCGGAAGTCTGGGCAGGCGCGCTGCTACAGGTTCTGGCGGATGGACTCCAGCGTGCGTTTCGCCTCCGGGGCCATTTCAAAGAAGGCGACGAGCCGCGCGCAGCCGTGGTCATCGCAATAGGCGCAGTTGACGACGCCGTGCCCCAGGCCGCACCTGCGAATCTCGCACACATGGCAGTGGTGGAACAGCCGCCCGCTTTGCGAGACGCAGCCATCGCAATTGATGTCCGCCGGCTTGATGTCCGCATGGAACTCTTTGGACCAGGTTTCGGCAGTCTTCGCTCTGGCCGCGTCATCATTATTCTGCGTCGCTTGGTACGCCGGGCATTCGGTGCAGGTCAACCCGCAAACCCCGATCATCTTGTCCATACGCCGCCTCCTCTGTCTCATACGGAATTGTGCTCATAATGGCCTGAAGCATCATACCGCAGCCCCATCTGCCCCACCAGTCGCCTCTTTGCTGCAAAATGACAAACGCGCCTCTCGCGCATATAATACGCCCGCGTCGTCCATTCCGTTCAACGAGCTTGCATTTATGCGAGATTGGAAAATCACTCTGGCCGCCGCATGGGTGGCTCAATTCCTTTGCATCGCGGGTTTCAGCGCATCCATGCCGTTCCTCCCGTTCTACGTCCGCGAACTGGGCATCACTGACCTGCACCAGGTGGAACTCTGGTCGGGCACGCTGGTTTCGGCGGGCGCGGTCGCCATGGCATTGGTCTCGCCTGTTTGGGGCATGCTGGCTGACCGCTACGGGCGCAAACTGATGGTGCGGCGCTCCACGTTTGGCGGGGCTGTCGTTGTCGCGTCGATGGCTCTCGTTGGCAACGTGCAGCAACTGCTGGTTCTGCGCATTCTGCAGGGCACCCTCACGGGAACGGTGGTTGCCTTCATGACTTTGATTGCCGCTCTCGCGCCTCCGCAGCAGATCGGCTTCTCGCTCGGTCTGATGCAAGTGGCCGTGTATATGGGGGCGTCGGTGGGGCCTCTGGTGGGCGGCCTGGTTGCAGACCACCTGGGATACCGCTGGGCCTTCGTGGTGACGGGCGTCCTGCTGTTGCTGGGCGGCATACTGGCTCACGTCTTCATCCAGGAGAAATTCACACGGCCCGCAAGCAAAGATTCCAGCGCCAGCCTGGCCACAACCGCTCGCATTATTATCAGGTCGTTGCCGGTGTTGGGGGCGATCCTGGCCCTGGGCGGCATTTCCCTTGCCAACGCCGTGCCCGGCCCCATCCTGCCACTGTTCGTTGAGACCTTGCAGCACAGTGCGGCCCGCGTGAACACCGCCACCGGCACGGTCTACGGGGCCAGTGCGGTGGCCGGGGCCGTTGCCGCCGCGCTTCTGGGGCGGCTCGGAGACCGCGTGGGCTACAGGCGAATCCTGCTGGCCTGCGGCGTGGGCCTGGCCCTGGCTTATGTGGGACAATCCCTCGCGCCGAACCTGGGCATTCTCATCGCGGCCAGCCTCGGCTCAGGGCTGTGCATCAGCGGCGGCATGGCCGCAGCCAACGCCACCCTTGCCCGTTCCGCGCCGAAGGGGCAGCAGGGGGCCATTTATGGCCTCAGCAATTCGGTGGGTTCTGCTGCGGTAGCCATCGGGCCGATGTTGAGTGTCACTGTGGCAACGGCGCTGGGCCTGCGCGCTTCCTTTGGGATGGCTGCGGCGCTGGCTGTTCTCGTCACCCTCTGCGTGGCTCTCACGATCAAGCCTCAGAAGATTGCGTCCATCGCAGCCGGTGATGGTGAGCCGCCCGGCGCCGGTGCGTGCTAGACCGCATGAGTCCCCGACAGATTTTGCGTTTCACTGCCCCGTGCGTACAATGCGTGAGTTTCCAGACATATCTTGTGTTTTCTTGCGCCCTTACGTTTGATTTAGGAGAGCGTCATGAACTACCGCGTCTACGACCCTGTCCGCGATAAGGCCGCCGTCCACCGCATCTTTCGCGAAGTGGGTTGGCATAGAGAAGGGAAAGAGGAGATGATTGACCTCTTCCTGGAGGCGGGCCGCACCCTGGTTGTAGACATCCACGGCGAGCCAGAGTGTGTGGTTGGGACTTCGCCCGGCGTCATTCGGTATCTGCGCGAAGACCTGCCGCTGTGCGCTGTCACCAGCGTCTGCACCAGCCGAATCGCGCGCAGACAGGGTTTGGGGAAGCGCCTGACCGCTGAGGCGGTCGCCGCATTTGCTCTGGATGGCGCGCTGGTTGCAGCGCTGGGGGTGTTTGACCAGGGATACTACGACCAGATTGGCTTTGGCACGACCAGTTACGAGCACGTCATCGCGTTTGACCCGCAGCACCTGAACGTCCGCGTCCGGCCCCGCGTCCCGCGCCGCCTGACGCTGGACGATTGGGAGGCGATACACGCATCGCGGCTCGTTCGCGTCCGCGGGCATGGCTCCTTGAACATACTGTCGCCCACTTTGACCCGCGCCGAGATGCTGGAAGCACCCAATGGCTTTGGCCTGGGCTACTGCGATGGGCCGGGTGGCGAACTGACCCATAGTATCTGGTTCAGAGCGCCCGACGTCGAGTATGGCCCCTACGAGATAAAATGGCTGGTCTATCAGACCCCATCCCAATTCCTGGAACTGATGGCGCTCATCCAGAACCTGGGCGACCAGGTGCGGCTGGTGACGATGCACGAACCCCAGGGTATCCAGTTGCAGGATTTGCTGGATAGGCCTCTTCGGAGACGGGACATGACGCGAGGCTCCCCATACGAGAATGCTGTGTACGCCTTTGGCGAATTCCAGATGCGCATCTGCGACCTGCCCGGCTGCATGGAGCGCGCGCGGCTGCCCTGGGGCGAGGTGCGGTTCAACCTTAGCCTCACTGACCCGGTGGAGCGGCTGCTGGACGCGAAAGCACCCTGGCGCGGCGTGGCAGGGGAGTACATGGTCACGCTGGGGCCGTCGTCGGGCGCGGAGCGGGGAAGGAATCCTGCGCTCCCCACGCTGACGGCAACCGTCAACGCCTTCACTCGGATGTGGTTGGGGGTGCGTCCAGCGACCGGATTGGCCGTCACTGATGACCTGGCCGGCCCGCCGGAACTTCTGGAACGATTGGACTGGGTCCTGCGGATGCCGGAGCCCAAGCCGGATTTCGAGTTCTAGAACTTCGCCGCCTCGCTCGTACCCACTTTCAATCGTCATTCTGAGCCGAAGGCGCAGAATCTCGGTTCGCGACAACTCCTTGCATCGCGCAGAAGGGAGGTTCCTCGTCGCTCCGCTCATCAGAATGACAGAAAGCGCCAAAGTGGGTAGGAGTTAAATTTGCCGCCCCTTGACCCACCGGCCCGAATGGTGCATAATGTGTGCGGCGGGCATTGCACTCCGCCTGTGATTCTGTACCAGGGAGGTCGCCTATGAATTGGCTCAAGAGGCTAAACAGCAATCCGCTGCCCTGGCTGCTGGAGCCAGATGCGGAGGACCCCGGTCCGCGCCTGTTCGCCCTGCGCGAACTGCTGGACAGGCCAGCGGATGATCCGGAGGTGACCGAAGCGCAGAGGTCAGTGATGGAAACCGGCCCCGTTCCCGCAATCCTGGCCGCGCAGTATCCCGAAGGCTATTGGGTCAAGCCCGGCCCCGGATATTCGCCCAAGTATCGGAGCACAGTCTGGTCGGTCATGTTCCTGGCCCAACTGGGAGCCGACCCAGCCAATCCGCGCGTGCGGGCTGGGTGCGAGTACATTCTGGATCATTCCCGCGCCTCCTACGGCGGCTTCACGGCCAGCGGCAGGCCCGAT
>Ga0315291_10013040_pt1 | contig 10088 bp, 11 predicted proteins | sample YL17G12_20_MG_FD_203070 | JGI IMG/M metagenome (GOLD analysis project Ga0315291, IMG submission 203070) | Sediment microbial communities from Yellowstone Lake, YNP, Wyoming, USA - YL17G12_20 | ecosystem: Environmental > Aquatic > Freshwater > Lake > Sediment | place: USA: Wyoming | collected...
TTCTGCACCAGGCGGGGCATCCAGCCTTCATCATCAGCCGCCGCAAGAAGCCGAATCGGTTCGGTTCTCTGGGCTGAGCGCCTCACCAGAGCCGCGATCTCATCTCTGGCGATATACGCTCCCTGCAACCGCATCACCTGGCCCTTCGCGACTAGAATGAAATCTCCGCGGCCCAGGAGTCTGTCGGCGCCTGTTTGAGAGATGCCGCTCGCCACTTTTGCGTCCTCCGGGCTGGTGACACTCCCCACGAGCCTGACGGGGAAATTGCTCTTGACCAGTGAGCCGATGATGGCGGTGGTTGGCTTCTGCGTGCAGGCCACCACGTGGATTCCCGCGCCACGCCCGCGCTGCACCAGCCGCGTGAGCGCGTGCTCTACTTCTCTGCCGCCCGCGTACACCAGGTCCGCAAGTTCGTCCACGAACACCACAACGCGGGGACGTTCGCATCCTTCGCGGTCGCGGCGTTCCATCTCCGCCACCAGTCTCTTCAGGACCGACACAGCCTCGTCCGCGTCCCGAACCACCGGGCAGAGAAGGTGCGCCAGACCGTCAAAGGGTGCAAACCCCTGGCCCCTCGGGTCAATCAGAACCAGTTGCGCGTCGGACTGGCGGTTGAACAGCGCAAGCGAGGCGATCATGCTTCGAGCCAGTTCGGTCTTGCCGCTGCCTGTCGTGCCCGCGATGAGAACATGAGCCACTTCGGGGCTGGAAAGGCGCAGGAGCAGTGGCGCACCCCGGTCGTCCAGACCAAGAACGGCGGTGTGGAGAGGAACTTCGGGCAGCCGCTTGCACAGGGGCAGAAGGTGGACGACCTGGGCTTGCTGCCTGGGAACCTCCACATTCACGTCGGCACCCTGGCGGAAGACCCTGCACGAACTCACGCCAAGACTCAACGCAATCTCCTCCGCCAGATTCGACACCTGCTTCACCTTCACCCCCATGGGGAGCGCCAGCCGAAAGCGCACGAACCTGGGCGTCACCATCCCGCCGAAGACCCGCGAGGGCAACTTGTGGCTGAACAGGACGTCCTCAATCCTGTCCGCTTGATAGTCCAATACCTGGCGATACACGGACATCGCCATCCTCCTTGGCTGATCCTGGCCTAACTGGCTACGGCGACCGGGCGCGGGAACTGGACGACCTTGCCGGGGTGGGCGATGGGCTGCACCACAGGCTGAACCTCAACGAGAGCGCGGCAGGTCCGCATAGTGCAGGCCAGGCACTGGCTTGGGCTTTGGATGGGCGCAGCCTTCACGGCGCACGCAGCCCGCTGGAAGCGCAGCGCTGGCGGGTCATTGTTCCAAACCTCCACCCGTCCCGTGGCGTAGCGCACGATGATGGGCGCAGGCGCTGTCTTGGCAAGCGTGAAGCGGATGTGCTCGCAGTTGGCCTGCTTGCCCGGACACTCCCGGCACAGATTCGGCGACACTTCGCAATCGCCTTGGCCGATTTTCTGGCAGACGACTCGCCCATCTTTGTCTACTGCTCTGAATTCACACGTTGACATCGCACATCCTCACTTGGTCTGGAATCTATGCCGCTGCTGCCAGTGATCCCCACAACTCGCTCCGAATCACGCCGACAACCTTGCCGTCAATCACAACGTCCTGTTGTGGGAAGTACGTGGAAGAGTAGGCTTTGTTTTCCGGCCTCAGTTCGACCAGGTTTCCACTGCGAAAAAACCGCTTGCAGGTCGTCTCGCCTTCGGGGAAGATGGGGCTGGGAACGCGAACGATAGCCAACTGGCCGTTCTCCACGTGCGGCGTCTTGACCACCAACAACAGGTCGCCGTCGCGGATGAGCGCGTCTATCATGGAGTCTCCGGCCACCTGCACAGCGTAGAGGTCTCCACAAGGCGGAACAAGGTCCGCAGTGATTTCAATGGTGTCGCCGGTGTCGTCGGCGAAATTGATCGGATGCCCGGCGGCCACCTTGCCGCACAAACGGACCGCGAATCGCTCGTTCAGCAGCTCAATTGCTCTGGCTGAGCCCGGCTTGCGGCGCAGGTGGCCCTTTTCTTCCAAGTGCCTGATGAAGTGGTAAACGTGCGCCTTGCTCTTGCAGCCAAAGCCCCTCATGATCTCGTCATAGGTAGGCGAGTAGCCATGCTTGCGCTGGAACCGGATGAGCCAGCGGCGGAAAGCTTCTTGTTGGTCGGTAAGCGGCTCAGGGCACATGAGAACCTCCCTTTCCACAAACAAATAGAACGATTGTTCTATTCCATTATACTAGAACAATCGTTCTATTGTCAAGGGGTTTGGAGGCTCTGCACGAAACTTTAAACTTAGGCGGCGTGCTCCAGTCGCCGGATCACCACAATCACCTTGCCCTGGATTTCCACGTTGGCCGGGTGAACGTAGATCGGCTCCATGGTCGGATTGGCGGGCTGCAAGCGAACGCGATCTTTTTCGCGGTAGAAACGCTTGAGCGTCGTCTCCTTCTCGCTCTTGAGCCAGACGGCCACCAGATCGCCATTGTGGGCTTCTTTCTGGTGTTTCATGACCACGAGGTCGCCGTCGTGAATCAAGGCGTCCACCATGGAGTTCCCGCGCACTTGAAGGGCATAGATGCCTTCCTCGTCCTTTACGATGTCGCGCGTGAGCTCAATGGCTTCCTCTTCGCCCAGCATGGAGAAATCGCCGTCAGGGATGGGCACGGGCGCGCTGGCGACGATGACGCCCAGCACCGGGATCCGCACGAATTCTCGCATAGCTTGGGTCACCCCAGACATCTGGATGCCGCGGGAGATTTCGCGGTTGCGGATGATAAGGCCTTCGCGCTCCAGGATGTTGAGATTGTAGTTGACAACAGACGTTGAAGAGATTCCCGCCGCCTTTCCGATTTCGCGTATGGTAGGCGGATAGCGGTGGTCAGTCGTATACTGCCGGATGAACTCCACCATGCGTTTCTGCCGATCCGAGAGTACCATGTCCTGCCTCCTTACGGTACTGGCTCATTCCTTCTATGCCCATTATACACGAACATGTGTTCTATGTCAAGAGGGATGTCTTTGTTTTTTGCGTTCACGATTCCTGATTGACAGAATCACCCCCACAACGTATAATCCACTCAACGTGGGCGAATAGCTCAGTTGGGATGAGCGCCTCGCTTACACCGAGGAGGTCACAGGTTCGAGCCCTGTTTCGCCCACCTGTGCGCCGAGGCCGCTTGGGCTTACCCCGTCCGGCGGCCTTCGCTTTTGAGTCTTTCACCGCAGAGCACTCGGAGGAAGAAGATACCACGAAGACACAAAGGCACGAAGGGAGAAAACCTGTTTCTTGGTCATAGTTCTTCGTGTCTTCGTGACTTTGTGGTAAATCTCCCCTTCTCCTCTCCGCGTCCTCCGCGGTCTCTGCGGTGAACCAATCGCAGAAACGAGGGTGATGTGTCAGAACAGATCCTTGTAGTAGAGGATGAAGCGAAGATCGCCGACGTGCTCCGGCGCGGGCTGGCCTTTGAGGGCTACGCGGTGGATGTGGCGTCCGACGGAGAGGCTGCCCTTGCTCTCGCCCGCGACCGCGAACCCGATGTCGTGATCCTGGACCTTATGCTCCCCGGCATGAACGGTCTGGAGGTGTGCCGTCGCCTGCGCGCCGGGAGCGACGTCCCCATCCTCATGCTCACCGCAAGGGGCGCGGTCAAGGATCGGGTTGTTGGCCTCGACAGCGGCGCGGATGACTACCTGGTCAAGCCCTTCGCCTTTGAGGAACTGCTGGCGCGGATTCGTGCACTCTTGCGCCGCCGCCAGCCCAGCGAGCAGACCATCCTGCGCTTTGCTGACCTAATCATGAACACCTCCACCCGCAAGGTCACCCGCGGCTCCCGCGAAGTTGACCTCACCGCCAGGGAGTTTGACCTGCTGGGGTTGTTTCTGCTCCACCCCGGCCAAGTGCTGACTCGCGATACCATCTACGACCGCATCTGGGCCTATGATTTCGGCGGCGAATCCAACATCATTGAGGTCTACATCCGCTACCTGCGGGCCAAACTGGAAGCTGGGGGCGAGCCACGCCTTCTTCAGACCGTGCGCGGGGTCGGCTACGCCCTGCGGGAGGAGTGAGGGCATGTCCATCCGCGCCCGTCTGACTCTGTGGTATGTGGGACTTCTAGCGGTGGCGTTGGTTCTCTTTGATCTGGCGGTTTACGCCGTCCTGTCCTACCGCTCCTACGCCGAGGTGGATCGCGCCGTCCAGACCACCGCCGAGCAGATCGTCCTCGCTATCAAGGCCGAAAACGACCCCGTCGCTGTGCTCATCTCCGGTCGGGTGCGGCTGCCGCCGGTGGACGTCTTCTCCTCCACCGGGACCTATTGGCAAGTCATCCGCGCCGATGGCGTCATCGCCAGCCGCTCGGATAACCTGAGCGAACAAAGCCTGCCGCTGGACAGCAATACGCTCCTGCAAACGAGCCTGGGCGAAACGGTGCTGGCGACCGTGCAGACGGAGAACGCGCGCCTGCGGATGTACAGCGCGCCGCTTATCGTCGTCCGCAACATCATCGGCACGGTGCAGGTCGGGGCCTCGCTGCAGGGCGTGGACGCGCTGCTGCGGCGGGTGGCGGGGCTACTCGCGGGCGGGACGCTGCTGGCGGTTCTGATTGCGGCGTTGGTCGGCTACGCGCTGGCGCGGGCCGCGCTCCGCCCTATAGACCAGGTGACCCAGACTGCGCTGAACATCACTCGCGCCGAAGACCTGGGCCGCCGATTGGATGCGACGCCGGTTCACGACGAGGTGGGCCGCCTGTCGGCCACGTTCAACGAGATGCTAGGCCGGCTGGACGAACTTTTCCGCGCTCAACAGCACCTGGTGGCCGACGTATCCCACGAACTGCGAACGCCGCTCACGACCATCCAGGGCAACCTGGACCTCTTGCGCCGGGGCGCGATAGAGGACTCCGACGCACGCCGCGAGGCCATCCGCGCCATTGAGGCCGAGGTTAATGCCATGTCTCGCCTGGTCGCCGACTTGCTCCTGCTGGCCCAGGCCGATGCCGGCGTCAAGCTGGAGTTCAATCCTGTGGAGTTAGACACGCTCCTGTTGGATGTGTACCGCCAGGCGCTGACGCTGTCCAACGGTGTAAAGGTCAAACTGGGCAACGAAGACCAGGCGCTGGTCATGGGCGACGCCGACCGCCTGCGCCAGTTGCTGCTGAACCTGGTGGACAACGCGCTGAAATACACGCCCGCCGGCGGCGAGGTGACGCTGTCGTTGCACCGCGAGCCGGAATGGGTGCGCGTGTCCGTGGCTGATACAGGCATCGGCATCCCGCCGGAGGATACTCCGCACATCTTTGAGCGGTTCTATCGCTCGGACAAGGCGCGTACGCGCGGGCGAGGCGGCACGGGTCTGGGCCTCGCCATCGCGAAATGGATCGCCGAGGCCCATGACGGACGCATCGCGGTGGAAAGCCAGGTGGGCGCAGGGAGCACCTTCACGGTGTGGCTGCCAGTTGATGCCCACCCCTGAGACGTAGAAAGAAACCCCGGAGACGCCAAGTCACGAAGGGGACAAGGCCTATTCCGTTATCCCTTGGTGGCGGCCCGTACTTGGATGTCACGGTATTCCGAAGTGGCCGTGGCCTTTGACACAGCGCGCACCGAGGAGTAGAATGAAAGCAAAGAAAAACCTCGCCGAGCGGTCAGCGGGTCGGCAAGGAGATTGGCATGGAAACAACAATTGCTCAGATGACTAAAGAGGAATTCCGGCAAATGCTGGAAGCGCTTATTGAGGAGAAGATGTTGGAACTGCTCGGCGACCCAGACGAGGGCCTGGAAATCAGGGAGTCCGTGCACGCCAGACTTCTGCGCCAGAAGGAAGCCGTCGCGGCAGGCGAACGAGGCGCGCCGTTTGAGGATGTGGTACGGCGACTCGGTCTGGAGTAGTCCGCATGTACAGTATTCGCATCCTGGACGAGGCCTCTCGTGATCTATCGCGACTGGACAAATCAGTCGGCGTCCGCATTGTGGAACGACTCAGGTGGTTGGCCGAGAACCTGGAGACCGTAAAGCCAGAAGCACTCATAGGTGACTTGGTGGGGTTCTACAAACTTCGTGTGGGCGACTATCGGGTTATTTACGACGTTCTCCGAGACGAGCAGACGATCGTGATTTACTCAGTGGGCCACAGGAGAGACATCTATCACAAGCAGTAGTATTGCCGAGGAAGAAAGCCTGCGCTGAAACAAAAATCCCCGTCGTTGTGGCGGGGATTTGTCTTGCTGGCGCGCCCGGCGGGACTTGAACCCACAGCAGACGGTTTCGTAGACCGGCCCTCTATCCAATTGAGGTACGGGCGCGCGTGGCACCCCAGACAGGACTTGAACCTGTGGCCTCAGCGTCCGCAGCGCTGCGCTCTATCCCCTGAGCTACTGGGGCGCGTGGCGGGGAGGCAGGGATTCGAACCCTGGGTAGAGCTTTTAGGCCCTACAACCGCTTAGCAGGCGGCCCCGATCGACCACTCCGGCACCTCCCCCGGCGTATTCGGTTATCAGGCGGAGGGAGAGGGATTTGAACCCCCGGTGAGGTTGCCCCCACAACGGTTTTCAAGACCGCCGCAATCAACCGCTCTGCCATCCCTCCGCGTGCGGCCCCTTCTTGTTGGACGGGTTGGCAACCCGTCCTACCTAACATCCCACTCTGCGTGGGCTTGTCCCTCCACGCGATTCAAGTATACCCCAGGGAATCAAGCGTGTCAAACTTACCTTTACTTGGACGCACGGAGACCCCGTGATATACTGAAGCGGCGGCCAAGGCTAATGCTCGCGACGCAGTTTGAACGACAGAGGACACAGAGTGGGAGAATCTTCTCGTTTTATCGACGCGCCCGGAACGCTCAATCGTCACGCGGATTTCGCGTCAAGGTTCGTGGAGCCGCGCCATGTGGACGTCTGGCTGCCGCCTGGCTGCGCCGCCGAAGAAGGTCGCCGGTTTCCCGTGATCTACATGCACGACGGACAGAACCTGTTTGACCCGAGGGAGGCTTACACCGGCGTGGATTGGGGGATGGACGAGGCCATAGTCCACCTGGCCGGCGGGGGAAAGATTGCCGAGGTCATTGTGGTCGGCATCTGGAACACGCCCAGGCGCAAGCAGGAGTACATGCCGCAGAAGCCCACTGAGGGGCCGGAGGGGCATCGGGTGAGGGCACAACTTGCGGAGGAGTACGGGGGCGAGCCGCTGTCGGACAGGTATCTGCGGTTCCTCGTGGAAGAGGTCAAACCGTTTGTAGATGCGACATACCGCACGCTGCCCGAGCGGGAGAGCACTTTCATCATGGGCTCCAGCATGGGCGGGCTGATTTCGCTGTATGCGCTGTGCGAGTATCCGGAGGTCTTCGCCGGAGCGGGATGCCTGTCCACGCACTGGCCGGCGGGCGAGGGGATCATGGTTGAGTACCTGCGGCGGGCATTGCCCAGACCGGGAAAGCACCATATCTACTTTGACCACGGCACCGAGACATTGGACGCAACCTACGAGGCCTACCAGCGGTGGGTGGACAAACTGATGAGAGCGGCGGGATACAGGGAGGGCGTGGACTGGATCACGAGAAAATTCCCCGGCGCAGAGCACACGGAAAGAGCGTGGCAGGAGCGCGTCCACATTCCCCTACAGTTTCTGCTGACCCAACAACGGATCCGCGAATGAACGTGAATCCATGCTGATATTCGCGTATAGTCGGTAGGACAGGCGTTCGGAAGGCAGCGATGTTCACCTGGCAGGCCAACACCAACTACTGCAATTTGGCGCTGCCAGGCAGCCGCTGCGCCTGACCATCATTTGACAGGAGCGCGCCACCGACAAGGAGTACAACCAGGTCATCATGCGAGGTGATTGCCGTGAAACTTGGTGAGTCCTGTATCGTTGACACCAATCAAATAGGCTGGGAAGAAGCCAAACAGCCATGGTACTCAAAACCTATCCGCCGCAAGATTCTGCGGCGCGATCCCACCACAGGGGCAATACTGCACGTTCTGGTCAACTATCCTGCGGCGCTTAACGCTCCCGCGCATCAGCACAGCTGCGCCCACACCCTGTTCGTCCTGGAAAACGAGATGATCATCAACGGACGCGCCTATCTGGCTGGGACCTATGCCCATTTCCCTGCAGGAGAATTGATGATCCACACGTCACCTGATGATCGCGACTGCACCTTCTTGCTCTTTTTCGAGGCTCAACCTGACTTTGTGCTGGCCGACGGGAAGACATACGACGTGCGCTGAGGGCCATGCGCATAAGGGCAAACACTTGGCCGCACGCAGGCGTGCGAAGAGTGCCCCATGCCTGGAGTCTGGGCCGCGCCAGCGTAAGACCTGGATCCTCTCATTGTGAAAGGGAAGAACACAACCATGCCAGCCTCAACATCCCAGAAATCGACCCTCCCCCGCGGATATGCAACCGCACTGGCCAGCGCAGCCATCCTGGCAACCACGGCCATCTTTATCCGCTACCTCACACAGACATATCATATACCGGCGCTGGTGCTCGCCTTCTGGCGAGATGGTTTCGCGGCTTTCACATTGCTGGCCGTCCTGGGACTCGTGCGCCCCGCACTCCTCCGGGTCAAGCGACACCACTTGCTCTATCTGACCGTCTACGGCCTCCTGCTCGCGATCGTCAACTCAATGTGGACGCTCTCGGTCTCCTTGAACGGCGCGGCCATCGCCACAGTGCTCGTCTACTGCTCAACAGGGTTCACAGCCTTGCTGGGCTGGTGGCTCCTCAAAGAGCAGTTGGACTGGGCCAAGATTCTGGCGGTTGTCCTCTGCCTGGGCGGGTGCGTCCTGGTCTCAGGAGCGCTAGATACAGCGGCGTGGAGCGCCAACGTGGTGGGCATCATCACCGGCGTGTCCTCCGGCCTGGGCTTTGCGGTCTACACCCTCATGGGCCGCTCGGCTTCGCAGCGCGGCCTGAACCCGTGGACAACGGTGTTCTACACGTTTGGGCTTGCGACGGTCTTCTTGCTGTTCTTCAACCTTCTGCCGGGGGGACTTTTGCCCGGCGCGGCGGCTAGGCCAGCCGAACTCCTCTGGCTGGGGAACGCGCTGGCTGGCTGGGGCATCCTGCTCGCACTGGCTGCGGGGCCGACGCTGGTGGGCTATGGGCTGTACAACGTCAGTCTGAGCCTTCTACCCTCCAGCGTCGTCAATCTAATCGCTACGGTAGAACCGGTCTTTACTGCCGCGATTGCCTACGTCCTGCTGAGCGAGCGATTGAACGGGATACAGTTGGGCGGCAGCCTGATGATTCTGGCCGGTGTCGCGTTCCTACGGATTCACGAGGGCCGGCTGGCGAGGCAAGTCCGGCACAGGCCATGACAACGGTCTATCCGCGAATAACACGAATGGACGCGAATGCTAGGAACAATTCGCGGAGATTCGTGATTCCTTCGCGGCTTTGCCTTTGGGATCGGAGAGATTGGTGCGCCGTTGACGAGGGAGAGATATTCTGCTATGCTTTCAGCGGTGACTTGTGGACGATACGTTAGCGTAAGGAAGCTGATATGACTTCTGCGCAACCTGCCCAGCCCGCGCCGCGCAACCGTGGGGCGCGTATGGCTTTGCGGCCTCGTCGCTGGCAGTCTTCGTCACCAACTGGATAGGCCTTGGCATTCTGAGCGCAGTCCTTGGGCTTCTTGGCCTGGGGCTTCTCATTGTTCTCGTCCAGCCGATTTGGAGGGAGATGGAGTAGCGCTACAGGAGTGAGAGCACAATGACCGAGAAGAGATTCGCGCCGGTGCATCCGGGCGAGATACTGCTGGAAGAGTTCTTGACGCCCATGGGCATCAGCCAGTACCGGCTGGCAAAGGACATCAGCGTGCACCCTCGCCGCATCAACGAGATCGTGCATGGGAATCGGGCGATCACAGCGGACACGGCGCTGAGGTTGTCCCGATACTTTGGCCTGTCGGAGCGTTTCTGGATGAACCTCCAGGCGCGGTATGATCTGGAATCGGAGAAAGACCATCTTGCAGGGCGGTTGGAGCAAGAGGTCAAGGTGCTGGCAGGAGGTCGGGAGGTGTGGGTCCGCACGTGAACTGTGGAAACTACTGTTGGTTTGCTTCGCAAGAGTCGGTCACGTGATGCTGGCCGTC
>Ga0315291_10013041_pt1 | contig 10088 bp, 9 predicted proteins | sample YL17G12_20_MG_FD_203070 | JGI IMG/M metagenome (GOLD analysis project Ga0315291, IMG submission 203070) | Sediment microbial communities from Yellowstone Lake, YNP, Wyoming, USA - YL17G12_20 | ecosystem: Environmental > Aquatic > Freshwater > Lake > Sediment | place: USA: Wyoming | collected...
TTAACCCCCCGGCAGACCAGCCGGACCCCCGTATGTTACAACTACCGCGCTACACTAATTTCAAGCCGCAGGTGTCTCAAACCGGTTGACACGTTCCGGCTTGTCAAGCCCGTTGGGCCAAAGACGCCGCTGAGGCCGTTGTATTGCGGGAAGAGGCAGGAGGGGGCATCCCGTGCGCCTTGCCTGCATGCCGACCCAGGACTCCCTGCATGCCGACGCCGGCTGCGCCGCTGATGGCATGCCACCCTGCCGAGCCGAATCAGAGCGTTGATGTACCCCAACAGCCCGCGAGGGAATCGCCAGAGGCACCGCCGTCCAGGGATTGCCTGCTCACGAATAGAATTCCCACTTCCCCACCGCCTCGAAGGCGTTCTGGATGTGTTCGATCGTGGGGCGCCGCCGCCCCTCAGGCCAGGTGACGGCGACCACGTCGAAGCGGGCCGGGTACTCCAGCAGGCCATGACGCTTCAGGAAGGTCACGGCCAGGCGGGTGAGCCGGCGCTGCTTGGCCGGGTCGACCGCCTCGGACGGGTGCCCCGCCTCATGTGACTGCCGGGTCTTCACCTCCACGAAGACGATCGTGCGGCCGTCCAGGGCCACCAGGTCGAGCTCGCCCGGCCAGAGGCGATCGCTGCGAGCGACGATGCGGCAGCCGTGCCGGCGGAGGTATCGGGCGGCGGCGGCCTCGCCGCGGCGGCCCAGCGGCCTTTGGGAAAACAGCCGGCGAAGCCACGTCGCTACCGTCGAGGATACGCCCATCACCGACCAGCGCTGAAAACCGGCTCAGCCTCAGCCCCCGGCGGAAGCCGGGGGTTGGTCATCCGCAACAATGCCCCGATGCGAAGGTCCGTATGCGAACCCCCGGCTGCCGCCGGGGGCTGCAAGACGTGCCATGGGATCGATGATCGGACTAATCAGCCCTTGTCAGTTCATCAATCATCAATCAGCAATCATCAATACAGCCTCATTCGCCCTGGTCCTTGGCGGCCATTTCCCCACGTTTGCCGCGGTCGATCCGCCGCTCCTTCAGCCGCACCGCCTTACCCACGCGGTCGCGGAGGTAGTAGAGTTTCGCCCGGCGGACCACGCCCGCCCGCTTGACCTTGATGGTGGCGACCCGCGGCGAGTGCAGGGGGAACTTGCGCTCCACGCCCTCGCCCTGCACGATCCGGCGGACGGTGAACATCTCCCTGGTGCCGGAGCCGCTGCGGGCGATCACCACGCCGCTGAACACCTGGATCCGCTCCTTGTCGCCCTCCAGAATGCGGCAGTGGACGTCGACCGTGTCGCCGACCTCGAAGAAGGGCACTTCCTCTTTCATGCCGCCCTTTTCCACCAGGCCCATCAACTCCTGACTCATGGTTTTCCCTTTCCTCGCTGCAATCAGCATTTTTCATTCAGCATTCAGCACTCAGTATTCAGCATTCCCATTACGGCCTCTCCAGCAGATCGGCCCGGCGCTGGCGGGTCCGCTCGGTGCGGTTCTCCTCGCGCCAGCGGGCGATTTCTGGGTGGTTTCCGCTTAGCAGGATTTCCGGGACCTCCAGGCCGCGGTACACGCGCGGCCGCGTGTACTGGGCAAACTCCAACAGCCGCCGCTCTCCCGAAAACGAATCGTCGGCGTTGCTCTCCTCGTCACCCAGCACCCCGGGGACCAGTCGCACGACCGCGTCGATCACGACCATGGCCGCCACTTCACCTCCGCTCAGGACAAAGTCGCCGATCGATATCTCCTCCGGATCGAGGATCACGCGGATCCTCTCGTCAAAACCCTCGTAGCGGCCGCACAACAGCAGGATCCGCCGGTGTTCGGCCAGCCGCTGTACGGCGGGCTGATCGAGCCGCCGCCCTTGCGGCGTGAGCATCACCAAATGGCCGGGGTCCGCCTCCCGCCGGCGAACCGCTTCCACGCAATCTACCACCGGCTCGACCTTCAACACCATCCCGGGACCGCCCCCGAAGGGACGATCGTCGACCGACTTATGTTTGTCACGGGCCCAGTCGCGGATGTCGTGCAATTGCACTTCCACCAGCCCCAGGTCAATCGCTCGCTTCAACAGGCTCTGGTCCAGGTATCCCTGGAAGGTTTCCGGAAACAGGGTCAGCACGTCGAATCGCATAGGTTTTCGCGCGACACGGGCAATGCTCCGCCGTCAACGCCAAAGCCAAACGGCTACACGTCCACGGGTCGCAAGACTCTCTCGGGCCTCGTCCTAAGCCCCAATACCGTTCAACTTAGGGCGAACCTGGCGTCAACACAGTGGCACCGGCGTCTCGCCGGTGTGACCTAAGTGAGCGCGTTGTCATGAGTTGCGTCCCACCGGCGAGACGCCGGTGCCACTCGATCCTCCTGATATTGCGTCTAATTGAACGGCATTGGCGCTAGGCGGATTCGTCCGCCGCCTCCGGCGGCGGCGTCTCGACTGCCGGTTCGGCCGCGGAGTTCTCCACCTCCGCCGGTTCACCCTTCCGTTCCACCTTCAGGGGCTCCGGCCTCCGCCGCCTCTGTGCCAGCCTGTCCAGGGCCACCTGCTGGTGGGCCAGGTGCGTTCCTCGGGCACCGTATTTCTTGATCAACACCTTCACCTTCTCCGACGGCATGGCCCCCACGCCCAACCAGTACTTGATCCGCTCGCCGTTGAGCACGGCCCGCGCATCCACGTCGGGCACCAGGGGATCATAGCTGCCCAGCTCTTCCAGCACACGGCCGTCGCGCGGGCTACGCGCGTCCATGGCACAGATGCGGTAGAACGGGCGATGCCGCCGGCCAAACTTCTTCATCCGAATACGTACTGCCACGCGATACTCCTCGTAAACTGCGATTGACTACTTGTCCTTCAGTCGGGTTTCGCGCCTTCTGCGCCGGGCCTCTCTCTCCCGCAACTTCTTCAGCTTGACCCGCTCCTTGGGGGTCAAGCGTTTGCCGGTCCCCCCTTTCTTCTTCGTCAACCTGGCACCGGGGTTGAGCAGGCCACCCTGGGTAAGCTCCTTCATGGTCCGCAGCCGGTCGCGAATCCCCATGCCGGACATGGCCTTCATGTAGCCGGCAATCCCGTCGAACTGCTTGACCAGCTCGTTGACTTCGTGCGGCTGGACGCCGGCCCCGGCCGCGATCCGCCGCCGCCGGCTCTGATCGACCACTTTGGACGGATGGCGGCGCTCTTCGGGCGTCATCGAGTCGATAATCCCCGCCAGGCGGCACATGTCCTGCTCGGCGTCCAGCTCTCCGAGCATCTCTGTCATCCCGCTCAGCCCGGGGATCATCCCCATCACCTTGTTCAGCGGCCCCAGCTTCTTGGTCTGGCCGAGCAGCTTCTTGAAATCGTCCAGCGTGAACTCGCCCTTGCGGAGCCGGGCCTCCTGCTCGACCATCTCCTTCTGGTCGAACTTCTGCTGCGCCTGCTCGACCAGCGAGAGCACGTCGCCCATGCCCAGGATCCGGCCCGCCATCCGATCCGGATGAAACTCCTCCAAAGCGTCAAGGTGTTCGCCGGTGCCGACGAACTTGATGGGCACCCCGGTGACGGCCTTCACCGACAGCGCCGCCCCGCCCCGGGCGTCGCCGTCGAGCTTGGTCATGATCACGCCGTCCAGCTCCAACGCCTCGTTGAAGGCCTTGGCACTCTGCACGGCGTCCTGGCCCGTCATGGCGTCGACCACCAGGTAGACCTGGTCGGGCTGCAAGCGGCGGTCGATCTGCGAGAGCTGTTCCATCAGCTCCTGGTCGACGTGCAGTCGTCCGGCGGTATCCAGGATCAGCACCTCTGCCCCCGACGCCTTGGCGTCGCTCAGCGCCGCGTGGCAGAGCTTCACCGGGTCCTTGGCCTCGGTATCCGCGTAGACCGGCAGGCCGAGCTGCTCGCCGAGCACTTGCAGTTGCGTGATGGCCGCGGGGCGTTGCAGGTCGGCGGCGACCAACAGCGGCTTGCGGCCCCGCTGGCGGATCAACCGGCCCAGCTTCCCGCAAGTCGTCGTCTTGCCCGAACCCTGCAAGCCGCAGAGCATCAGGACAGTGAGCGGCGGCCGCAGGTGCAGCGAGTGGTCCACCGGACCCATCAGGTGGATCAGCTCCTGGTAGACGATGCCGACCAACATCTGCGACGGGTCCAAGGACTTCAAGACGCGTTCGCCGACGGCCTGTTCGGTCACGCGGGCCATGAACTCCTGGGCCACGGAGAAGCTCACGTCGGCCTCCAGCAGCGCCTGCCGCACCAGCCCCAGGCCGTCGCGCATGTTCGACTCGGTGAGCCTGCCGCGACCGCGGAAGGTCCTCAAGGCCGAACTGATGTTTTCGGTGAGCGATTCGAACATGGCCTCGGTTCTGATACCCCGGCTTCAAGCTGTCGGCCGATACTTCAAGCATGCCCCGTTCGGGCGGTATGGTGAGGAACGTAGCGAACCGGGTCTTTTCCCTGTCCGCGTGGCGGATGGCGCCGCCCAGGTGCGGCCGAAGTGTCCCGGGACCACCCCCCAGGCCCGCGGCCCCGTCGCTACCGGCCACCACTCGCCCGCCCACCCCGCTGGGTACAATCTCGTTATATTACCGGATGCTGGCCCCCCTTGGCAATTGCTCCTCGGCCGGGGCGGTGGTGCAGTTTAGCGGGAAACATGAAAACGTCCATACCGCCCATTCGGGTGGAACGGCATGCCTGCTTGGTGTGTGTGGCCAAGAACTCCCCTTGCAGGACTTCTCCTGATTCATTTATCTGGGGTTCTTGACAGTCAGCGATGCGTCAGTTCACGATGTATGCATGGCCAAGAAGAAAACGACCCGAAAGGGCAAGACTCCTCCACCGAGCTGTAAATCCGGCATAATCATTCCTGTTCCGCCAGGTCCCCCGCTGGAGGAAGAAGGCCATGACTAAAGCACCAAAAACCGACACGCAGACGGTGAAGATATTGCGCAGCGAAGGGCGACTGGGCGTTTCCAGACAAGTGATTACGAGCGCCGACGCGGCAAGAAGCGGATTGCCGTCGAATTGCGTAGTGATTCCAATGCGCGTTCTAAAAGACCCTGAACCGATCAGACGGTCTCGCAAGTAGGTGCCGTGTTTCTTGCGGAGGAGAAACCCGCTTTTGAGGCGGCCGGGGCGCAAAGCCACCTTGGCCTCTCCGACCGCACTGGCCAAGAGTCCCGGGCATGTTGCCGCTGATCTGCCGGCTTGCCCAGCAGTCCATGGTTGGACGAGACAACCGTGGCACCCATCAATCCAGAGGAAACGGACTACCGCTCTCCGCGGGGGCCTCTATGCATGCACCATTTCTCCCGGCGCCGAGTCCTCGATAAACCTCCGCAACGACCGGCGCCGCGGCGGCTCGACCAGTCGGGTCACACGGCTGATCTTTACGGGCGCCAGGATTTCGATGCCCACCACATCGCCGCCCGAGTCGTAGTCGACCAAGAGGACGTCGGGGATCACTTCACGGGTCTTGACGACCTTCTTCGCCGACAGCGTAATGTAGAGGGCCTCCACGGTTCCGTCGTCTCGCCCGCTGACGGAGAGCTCAAACCCGATAATTGGCTTGGAGTTACGCATCACCATTCAGCGCCAATGGGCAGTGATAACCCGCCTGAACTCCTCGGTATCCTCGACCACCACGATCAACCATTTCTTTGCGGAGATTCTTCCCTCCGATCGTTTCGCGCCGGGGCGTCGTGCCGGCCCCACCTTTTGCGGTCAACGCAAGACTTGATTCACCGCCTCTCGGCTTATCCCGCGTTGTTCCATGCGGCGCAGCGCATGGACCTCGTATCGGACGAGCCGAGTTGACCGCTTCATGTTGCCCCCACGCTGCTATTGTACCATGGCAATGTAGACAAAAAGGAGGGGGCGTCAATAGTCAAGAATGGTCACGTCACCGTAGCCCAGCCTTGCCTTCTTCGCTGCCTCCACCACCAAGCGACCCCCCATTAGGCTGGGAGGCGTCGGGGTACCAAGCGGACCCTCCCGACGCTGAAGCGTAACCGGACCCCAACCGAAACCAGCTCAAATTGACACACCCCCTTCTGGAATCTAGAGTTCCCAGGGCGTTGGCCACCATCTCGGGCAGGAAGAGGCGGTGACCGCTGGGTGGTCCCCGCAGACGGGTCTCTGCTCAACCACCACTTCTCCCCTTGACTGCCGCTTGGGTTACAGCGAAAGATTCGTTTGGGAGATGACGGTCATGTGTCGCAAGACTGGCTCAGTTTTCCTGTTAGCTGTTCTGGTCGCGTGGCCCGCTCTCGCAGAGCAGTGGGCCAGCAAGATGTTCGAGCAAACTGAACACGATTTCGGCTACGTCGCCCGCGGCGCCAAGGCCGAGTTCGAATTCGTCCTGTCGAACATCTACCTGGAAGACGTGCATATTGCCGGTGTCACGTCGAGTTGTGGTTGCACCACCCCGCGGATCAAGCAGGAGTGGCTGAAGACCTACGAGAAGGGCGCGATTATTGCCCACTTCAACACGCCGTCGTTCCTGGGGCGCAAGGGCGCCACGCTCACGGTCACCATCGACAAGCCGTTCTACGCGGAAGTCCAGTTGCACGTCACCGGCTACGTCCGCAGCGACGTGGTCCTCAGTCCGGCCAGCGCTGGATTCGGACTCGTGGACCAGGGCACGCCGGCCGACACCAAGATCGCCCTCAACTATGCCGGCCGAAGCGACTGGAGGATTCTGGAAGTAAGAAGCGACAATCCCCACATCTCCGGCACCGTGGTCGAGACCGCTCGCCGTGGCGGGCAGATAGCGTACGAGTTGTCGGTCCATTTGGACCCCGGCGTGCCGGTCGGGTATCTCAACGATCACCTGTTGCTGGTCACCAACGACCGCCAGTCCACGCAGATTCGCGTGCCGGTGGAGGGAAACCTGGCCTCCGCCGTCACGGTCAGCCCTGCTTCGCTGTTCATGGGCACGGTGCAACCGGGCAAGAAGGTGACCAAGCAACTCGTCGTGCGGGGCAGACGACCGTTCCGCGTCCTCTCGATCACTTGCGACGACGGCTCGTTCACGTTTGAGGCGCCGGCCGACGGACTGCCTAAGCCGTTGCACGTGATCCCGGTGACGTTCGTCGCGGGCACCGGTGCGGGCAAGGTGACCAGGATGATCCGCATCGAGACCGACCTGGGGGACGCCGTACCCGAGTTGGCGGCCTACGCGGTCGTGTTGTCGCCCTGAATAGAGTCGTGCCATCCTGGGAGTGGCTCGTTTTAGCCGCAATACCAAGGAGGATCAAGTGGCACCGGCGTCTCGCCGGTGTGACGCAACTCATGGCAACGCGTTCACTTATGTCACACCGGCGAGACGCCGGTGCCACTGTGTTGACGCCAGGTTCGCCCTTAATTGAACGGTCCTGCATTTAGGGCTCGCTCTTCGGCGGATCGATCTGGACCAGGCGGCCTTGCTCGGAAGGCTGCGGGCAATCTGGGCACGCGCCGCAACCGGTGCGCTGCTCTCCCCGCCCAAGACGCCGCAGGCGCCGCACCAGATAGACCGCCGCCGCCGTGACCAGTCCCAGGGTGACTACATCCTGCCAGCCGATGTCCATGATGGATGTCCTTTGCCGCTCTTGCAGCGCCCCCAATAACTATCCTACGAACCGATCCACGTGCCGAATTGGTACGTGATCAAGGCCCCCAGGTAGGCTAGCACCGTCAGGTAGGCGAAGGTAAACGCGGGCCAGCGCCAACTGCCCGTCTCTCGCCGGATCACGGCCAGCGTGGCGGCACATTGGGCGCAGAGTGCGAAGAACACCATGATCGACAACGCCACGGGGAGGTTGAATACCTTCCGCGGCGGGTCGGTGTCGTCCCAGGTGGCCTCGTGCAGCCTCGCCTGGAAGCGGGTAGCGCGATCCGCCGATTGCAGGTCCGGCGCTTCACCTGCGTCGTAGATTACCGACATGGTGGCCACCACAAGCTCGCGGGCCGGCAGCGAGGCGATCACGGCACAGCCGATCCGCCAGTCCCAGCCCAAGGGTTTTACCAGCGGTTCCAGCACGTGCCCCGTGCTGCCCAACAGGCTCTGCCGCTGATAGGCCCCGGCGAGCTGGCGGTCCAGTTGGGCCAGTTGTTCGGCGACTTCGGTCCGCTGAGGCGCGTCGAGACTGAGCTCGGCCAAGCGAGCCTGCAATTGCTGCTGCCTGGCCTGGAAGGGACCTTCGACCAGCTCTGCGTTGTGTGGGTAGTACAAGGCAGCCCAGACCATGATCGAGACGGCCAGGATCAACGTCCCCGCGCAACGGACAAACAGCCAGCCGCGCTGCGCCACGCGATACAACACCGCCCGCGGCGACGGCCACTTGTAGCTGGGCAGCTCCATCAGAAACAGCGGCGCCTCGCCGCGCAGAATGGTCTTCTTCAGCACCAGCGCCGCCACCACCGCCGTGACGATTCCCAGCGCGTAGAGACCGACCATCGTCAGGCCCTGCAGGCCCAGCAGGCCGCCCAGATAGGATCGCGAAGGGACAAATGCGCCGATCAATACGGCGTAGACCGGCAGTCTGGCCGAGCACGTCATCAGCGGGGCAACCAGGATCGTGGTGAGCCGGTCCCGCTCGTTCTCAATCACCCGGGTGCCCATGATCCCGGGAACCGCACAGGCGAAACAGGACAGCATGGGGATGAACGACCTGCCGCTTAAGCCCACGCGAACCATCATCCTGTCCATCAGGTAGGCCGCCCGGGCCATGTAGCCGCAGCCTTCCAGCACCGCGATGAAGAGAAACAGGATCACGATCTGCGGCAGGAACCTCAGCACGCCGCCGATGCCGGCGATCATGCCGTCGACCACCAGGCTCCGCAAGGCTCCCTGGGCCATGCCCGCCTCGACCCGTCCGCCCACTGCACCGGCCGCCGCGGCGATCAGCTCCTCGCCGGCTCGACCCAACAAAAAGACCGACTGGAACACGACCACCATCAGCAGCACGAAGACCAGTGTTCCCCAGAGCCGGTGGGTCAGCACGCGGTCGAGGCGATCGGTAGCCGTGGTCTTGTAGCCGCGGGGCTCGGCCACCACCCCGCACAGCACGCGGCGCGCCCAGGCGTAGCGGGCTGCGGTCTCGACCGCCGGCACCGCACAGTCGGAGGCCGCCAGCCGCCCGCGGGCCGCCCGGAGCTGACTGCCAATCTGATCGCTCCCGTTCCCCAGCAACGCCTTCTCCAGGTATCCGCTGCTGTCGAGCAACAGTCGCCGCAGCAGGCAACGGGGGATTGATGATTGAGGATTGATGATTGATGATTGATGATTGATGAACTGCCGACTGCCCACGGCCCACTGCCCACTGCGCACTGCCGACTGCCGACTGCCCACTTGGTCAGTTCCGGCGCGATTCTGCTTCGCCAGCAGCAATTCCAATTGCGCCACTTCGCGCTCGAACGCCTCGGGAAAGGGGCTTTTTTCCCGGTGCGGCTGACGGTCGACGATTTCCGCCAAGGCGGCCTTGAGTTCCGCAATGCCGATCCGCCGGTTCGCCTGGATGGCTACCAGCGGGACGGGCAACTGCCGCTGCAGGCGATCCAGGTCCAGCACGATGCCGTGCTTCTCCGCCACGTCGAGCATGTTCACCGCCACGATCGTCGGCAGCTCCAACTCCAGCACCTGGCTTGCCAGATACAAGTTCCGCTCGAGGTTGCCGGCGTCGACGATGCAGACGACGGCGTCCACCGCAGGGCAATCCTTGCGGCGTCCCAACAAGACATCGACCGCTACCATCTCGTCGCGCGAGCGGGGAGCAAGGCTGTACAACCCGGGCAGGTCGATCACCTCGAACCGGCGGCCGGCATGGTCCATCCGCCCGGTCTTCTTCTCCACCGTCACGCCGGGGTAGTTTCCCACATGCTGGTGGATGCCGACCAACGCGCTGAACAGGGTCGACTTGCCCGTGTTCGGATTGCCGATCAGGGCAACGGTCAGCGTGGCCTGTTCGCTGGAGGTGGACATGGAACCAGCCGCCTAAATGGAGTTGCGTGATTCGGGGAATATGCCAACGATCAGACCAACGAGTGGCACCGGCGTCTCGCCGGTGTTTCGCGGGGCCTGAGCCTGTCCAGGTTTTCCACCGGCGAGACGCCGGTGCCACTAGCCTCCCGGAATCACGCATGGCCATTTAG
>Ga0315291_10013042_pt1 | contig 10087 bp, 5 predicted proteins | sample YL17G12_20_MG_FD_203070 | JGI IMG/M metagenome (GOLD analysis project Ga0315291, IMG submission 203070) | Sediment microbial communities from Yellowstone Lake, YNP, Wyoming, USA - YL17G12_20 | ecosystem: Environmental > Aquatic > Freshwater > Lake > Sediment | place: USA: Wyoming | collected...
GGTAGAAGCTCAGGTGGCCGCTCGTCTCCCACAGATGCGCCCGCGCGATGTGCGGCGAGAACACGAGCTGATACCCGCGCCTCAGGTGCTCCCTGCGCCAGAATTCCTCGATCAGGTAGCGCATCAGAGCGCCCTTCGGGTGCCACAGCACCAGCCCTCCGCCGAGTTGCTCCGGGATCGAGAACAGGTCGAGCTCCCGCCCCAGCTTCCGGTGATCGCGCCGCGCCGCCTCCTCCCTCATCCGCAGATAGGTGTCAAGCTCTTCCTGGCTCATAAAGGCCGTGCCATAGATGCGCTGCAACATCGGGTTGCGCTCATCGCCCCGCCAGTAGGCGCCCGCCGTGTTGAGCAGCTTGAACGCGCGCACCCTCCCCGTCGAAGGCAGGTGCGGCCCCCGGCACAGGTCGGCGAACCCCTCCTGCGAGTACACGCTGACCTCGCCGTCAGGCATCCCCTCCAGCAGCTCCACCTTGAACTTCTGGCCCTGGCCCTGGAAGAACTCGATCGCCTCCGCCCGCGACATCTCCTGTCGCCTTAAGGGCAGATCGGCCTTCACGATCTCCGCCATCGCTCCCTCGATCCGCTCCAGGTCCTCCGGCCCGAACGTCACCTCGCTGTCGAAGTCATAGTAGAACCCCTCCTCGATCGCCGGCCCGATCGCCAGCCGCGTCCCCGGGTAGAGCCGCTGCACCGCCTGCGCCATCACGTGCGAAGTGGTATGCCGCAGCACCTCCCGGCCGGCCTCGTCCTCGAAAGTGAGAACCTCAATGGTAGGGCTCTCGGGAAGCGGCGCGGTAAGATCGAGCAGCCTCCCCTCCGCCCGCGCGGCCAGCGCCGCCTCCACCATCTCCGGGTGCCTGGCCCGCAGCCATTCCAGAATGCTGCCGGCCTGCCGATCTTCCGCCCCAATGTCCAGGCTCTTCGCCATCATTCCACCTCTCGCATTCGGCCGTTACTCTCGACTCTTCGACTCCTCGACTCTCGCTCACAGACGAAAACGCCCCCCGAGCTGCTGCTTCGGGAGGCGGTTGCTTCCAGACGAGCGCGGGCGCTCCCGGTAAGGGATCACGTAGTGCCCGTAGTCGTCACGCCCGCGGCAATCTTAACCATGCCTGCACCCAGAAACCAAATGGTGGGCGATACTGGACTTGAACCAGTGACCTCTTGCATGTCAAGCAAGCGCTCTAACCAACTGAGCTAACCGCCCACGACCGCGCTATTATACCAACGAAACGACGCGCTGTAAATCACACCCACAGCCGCCGGCCGTTTGGTGGCGCAGAGTTGCTCGCCCTGAGCGAAGCCGAAGGGCAGTCTGCGGCCGTTCGTTGGGCAGGAGCCCTGCCTCCTGCCCCTCTGCTTACGCCCCGCGCGGGACCGCCTAGCCCGCCAGATCAACCCCCTCTGCTCACCTCCTCCTCCGCCTCCCATATCGCCGCCGAGATGTAGGCGTTGTCCCCCTCCGACATAGCCGGATGAATCGGCGGGCAGAAGATGCGCTTTCCCAGCTCGTCGGAGACAGGCAGCTCCTGCCCTTCTGTGTGGCGCTTGATGAACGGCATCGTCTGATGCGCCGGGCGGTTGAACACGCCGCAGCTTACCCCGTACTTGTCGTTGAGCAGGCCGATCAGCCGGTCTCTATTCACCCCGGCCCACTCCTTCGATACGAGGATTGTGTACATGTAGTATGTGTGCATGTATCCCTCGGGTTCGGAGGGAAGCGTGAGCTCTGGGCAGCCCGCGAGCCTCTCGCTCCGCTCCTTAGCCAGCCTCCGCCGGGAGGCTAGCATCCCGGCGAGTCGCCGGAGCTGGATCGGCCCCACCGCAGCCTGGACCTTGGTCATCTTATAGCTCGACCCCCAGTCCTCGCCTTCGCCCCATTGGCGAAGGCCCCTGAGGCGGGCCGCGACTTCGTCATCATCCGTCGTGATCATCCCGCCTTCGCCCAGTGTCGTCATGTTCTTCATCGTATGGAAGCTGAAGATCGTCATCCAACCCTTCTTGCCGATCTTCGTTCCCTTATAGCCGCCGCCGACAGCGCGGGCCGCATCCCCAATCACCTTCAGCCTCCCGTGCTTGGGGTGAGGATGTCGCTGCGCCAGTTCGAGCAGGTCGTCCATCGCGGCGGAGATGCCGTTCATGTGGGTGGCAAGGATGGCCCGGGTGCGAGCGGTGATGCGCTTCTCCACGTCATCCGGGTCCGCACACAACGTCTTGGGGTCCACCTCACAGAGCACCAGCCGGCCGCCCTGGCCCAGGACCGACATCGGCGCGGCCTGGAAGTTGATGCTTGGGCAGATCACCTCGTCGCCGGGTTCGAGGTCCAGGCACCTCATCGCCATGTCGAGCCCGCAGCTTGCCGTGCTCACCGAGATCGCGTGCTTGGTGCCGCAATAGGCTGCGAACTGCCGCTCGAACTCTTCGAACTCCTCCGTGATGAACCCGAACCCGACCGACGGCTCCATCGAAGCGCGGATCGTCTTCACAACCGCTTCGATCTCCTCTTCGCCATAGACGCTGCCCAGCATGGGCTCGGCCTGCCACGGCCCAGACATCCCCGTCCCGAGCGCTCTCCTCCGCTCGGCTTCGGTCATCATGTGGTCCTCCTGCAGGGCGGCGGAGCCACCCCTGGGATCATCCCTCGAACGAAAGCCGCACGTGCTGGGGCGGTGTGTGAAGCACGGCCCGAACCTCGTCGGGGTTGACCGCCCGCGGCTCGATGCCCTGCTTCGCCGCCAGTGCCGCCGCAACACCCGCAGCCTGACCGGCGCTTGCCACGATCGGCTGGACACGGAACGAGCCCTGCGCTCTTTCCTATCGCTTCACGCCATCGCTTCCACTGCCCACGACCCCTCCCGTTCTTCCCCAACCAGGCCGGCCCGCCCTTGTCCGACACCGCCGTCTTCGCATATCCAGCAGCAGGGCGCGTGGAGCTGGGCAGCGAAGCCTTGTCCATTCGAGAGCGAGAAACCGCGATGCAGTTCGGCCACTTCTCACCAGACGGCGCCGAGTACGTTATCACTCACTTCCCAACTCCGCGGCCCTGGGAGAACTACCTCAGCAACCGCGAGTATGGCCTACGCGTTGGCGAAACCGGGGCCGGTTACAGCGTCCTGCCGGTCGCGCCCGGCTGCCGCATCACCTACGCCTCGCCTGGCGAGCCCTTCAGCAAGCTCTTCTATCTGCGCGACCACGACTCCGGCCGCCACTGGAGCCTCACCTGGCAGCCGGTCGGCGCACCCTGCGACAGCTTCCAGTGCCGCCACGGGCTCGACTACACCATCTTCGAGATGGCGAAGGACGGCGTTGAGACAGCCCTCCGCGTGTTCATCCCCCTCCAGGACCCGGTCGAGATCTGGACCGCGACCATCCGCAACACCGGCACAGGACCGCGCCGCCTCACCCTTTTCCCCTATCTCGAATGGCATCTCGCGCCCTACACCAGGCCCTGGGACAACTACCGCAACTACATCGCGGCCCAGTGGTCACCCGAAGAAGGGCTCATCGTTGCTACCCTGAACGATCCGGCCCACCCGGGCCAGGCTTTCGTCGGCTTCGCCGGCGTTGATCCGCCGGCCGCAAGCTTTGACTGCGAGCGCGAGCCGTTCATCGGCTCCGGCTCGCTTTCCTCGCCGGCCGCAGTTGTGGCGGGGAAGTGCAGCAACCGCAACATGCCTGGCGATGGCCGGGCCATCGCCGTCTTCCAGATCGAGTTCGAACTCGGCCCGGGCGACGAGACCGCGGTCACGCTGCTCGCGGGCCTCTCCGCCGATCCCGCTCACAGGCAAGCCCTGCTTGCCAGGTACCTCGGTGCTGACAAATCTCAGGCCGCGTTCGCCCAACTCCGCGCCCACTGGCGCGAGCTTGAGCAGCAGCCCTGTATCAACACGCCCGACCCGCGCCTCGACCGCATGGCCAACCTCTGGCTCAAGGACAACATCAAGCAGCTCGCCTATGTGATCCGGGAAGGCACCCGCGGCTACCGCGACACTCTACAGGACGCCATGGGGATCGTGTCCTTCGACCCTGTCACCGCTCGCCAACGAATCGTGGAGGCCCTCGGGCACCAGTACCCCGACGGCCACGCCCTTCGCCAGTTCACCTACAACGGCGCCCCCCACGATCTCCGTGTCTACAACGACAGCCCTCTGTGGCTGGTCTTGGCGACCGCTCGCTACCTCAAGGAGACAGGCGAGTTCGGCTTGCTCGATGAGAGCGTCCCCTTCTTCGATGGCCCTGAGCAGGCCTGCGTCTTCGACCACCTCACGCGCGCGGTTGACTGGCTCGATCAGCGCCGCGGGCACCACGACCTGATCCGCATAGACCGCGGCGACTGGTGTGATGCTCTCGATGAAGTCGGCCGGGAGGGCAAGGGAGTCAGCATCTGGCTCTCCCAGGCCTTCCATCTCACCTTGCTCGAGCTCGCCGGCATTGCCGCGCTTCGCGGCGACGACGGCCTGGCCGCTCGTTGCCGCCGGCGGGCCGCACAGCTTCGCGACGCGCTCGAGCAGCACGCCTGGGATGGCGATTGGTATATCTGCGCTGTCTCCGACCGCGGCCGCCGTCTCGGCGTCAAAAGCGACCGCGCCATGGAGATCTATCTCAACACGCAATCCTGGGCCGCCATCGGTCAGACCGGAAGCCCCGAGCGCGTCGCCCGCGCCCTCGATTCGGCCGACCGCAAGCTCGACTCGCCCCTCGGCCCCCTCCTTCTCCATCCGCCTTTCTACGAATACGACCCCGACGTGGGAAGGCTCACCGTCCTCCGCCCCGGGTGCGGCGAGAACGGCACCGTCTACGTGCACGCCGCCGTCTTCTACTTCCTTGCGAATCTCATCGCACACCGGCCCGAGCGCGCCCTGGACATCCTGGCCCGCATCGCCCCCATGATGGAGCAGCAGGACCCGCGAGTCACCCTGGCCGCGCCCTATTCCTATGTGAACTCCTACGTGGGCCCCTGCTACCCGGCCCACGCCGGCCGCAGCCTCACTAACTGGTACACCTCCTCCGCCTCCTGGACCCTTGTCGCCATCACTGACTGGCTGCTCGGCGTTCGGCCCACCTACGACGGCCTCCTCATCGCCCCTTGTCTCCCGCGCGACTGGGAGCGCGCCTCCCTCCGCCGCAATTGGCGCGGCGCGACCTATAACATCACCATCACCAAGCCCCGCGGCCTGCCCGGTCGCACCGTCGCCCTGACCGTTGACGGCGAGGAGCTTGGCTCCAACCTGGTCCCTCCCCATGCCGACGGCCGCACCCACTCAGTGACCGTCGCGCTCCAGTCCTAAGCGCGGCCGCAGGATTTCCAGCCTGCCCGCACCTCCGCAAGAGGAAGCCGCCCTCAGATGGTCGTATCTCTTGTATTTCGGCAGCAACCCTGAGACCATAGGGGTAGAACGAAAAGGAGGTCGAGCGACGCATGAACCAACAGGACAAGTCTTGGGCGCCCAAGCACGGTCTGGAACACCATGGTTTTCGCAACATGGGCCGCGTCTACTGGACGCTCAACACCCCGGCCCTTTATGAGCGCATCGTGCGTCGGCGCGAAGGCCTCATCGCTCACCTTGGACCGGTCGTGGTTCGGACAGGTGATCACACCGGCCGCTCGCCCAACGACAAGCTGATCGTCCATGAGCAGTCTTCCGCGGATCATGTTTGGTGGGGCCAGGTCAACCGGCCGTTCGACGAGGATCACTACCGGCGCCTCTACAGCCGGCTGCTCGCCTACATCCAGGGCAAGGACATCTTCGTGCAGGACTGCCACGTCGGCGCGCGGCCCGACTACCGCATCCCCATCCGCATCGTCACCGAGGACGCGTGGCAAAGCCTCTTCGCCCGGAACATGTTCATCCAGATGAGGGACCGGGAGGAGTCGATCGAGCACGTTCCGGAGTTCCGCGTGCTCTGCTTCCCCCGCTTCCACGCCATCCCCGAGATAGATCACACCAACTCCGACACCTTCATCGTCGTCCACTTCGGCGAGAAAACCATCCTTATCGGCGGCACCGCCTACGGCGGCGAGATCAAGAAGTCAATCTTCACCATCCTCAACTACCTGCTGCCCAGAACCGCCGTGCTAAGCATGCACTGCTCGGCCAACGTCGGCTCCAAGGGCGACACCGCGCTCTTCTTTGGGCTTTCCGGCACCGGCAAGACCAGCCTCTCGGCTGACCCCGATCGCGCTCTGATCGGCGACGATGAGCATGGCTGGGGCGACGATGGCGTGTTCAACTTCGAGGGTGGCTGCTACGCCAAGGTCATCCGTCTGTCGCCCGAGGCTGAGCCCTACATCTACGACTGCACCCGGCGGTTCGGCACCGTCCTCGAGAACGTGGCGATGGATGTGGATACTCGCCGTCTCGACCTCGATGACGACTCCCTCACCGAGAACACCCGGGCCTGCTATCCCATCACCCATCTCCCCAACGCCGTCCGCACGGGGATGGGCGACCACCCGGAGAACGTCGTGCTGCTCACCTGCGACGCCTTCGGCATCATGCCTCCCGTCGCCAGGCTCACTCGCGAGCAGGCCATGTATCACTTCCTGTCGGGCTACACCGCGCGCGTCGCTGGCACTGAGCGCGGCATTGACGAACCTCAGGCCGTCTTCAGCTCCTGCTTCGGTGCCCCCTTCATGGCTCTGCCCCCAACCGTCTACGCGGATATGTTCGGCGACCGCATCCGCAAGCACGGCGCCAAGTGCTGGCTCATTAACACCGGCTGGATCGCCGGCCCTTACGGCCTCGGCCACCGCATAGACATTGCCTCCACCCGCGCCATCGTCCAGGCCGCCCTCTCCGGCGCGCTCGACGATGTCCCCGCGGCGCCCGACCCCAACTTCGGCTTCCAGGTGCCAACCACATGCCCGGGCATTGACCCCAAGCTGCTGCACCCGCGCGACGCCTGGAAGAACCCCAAAGACTACGACAAGACAGCCAAGGACCTGGCCGCGCGTTTCGGCAAGAACCTGAAGCAGTTCGAGGGCAACCTCGCAGAAGACATCAAGTCAGGCGGCCCACAGCCAGCCTGACGCCTCCAGCGACGGCCGGCGGCGGGTCTTAACCCTTCCGCCGTCGGCCCTTCACGCTTTTGCCATCCGCCTCCCGTATCATCCTCGCATATACCAGTTACCGGCTCGAGGAGGCGGAGGGTGGTCTGGTTTCGGCGCTCGGTCGTGTGTCTCAGCGCGCTCGCAGGCTGTGGAGGCAATCCAGGAGCCACGCTGCCCTCTCCAACTGCGGCCGGCGCCCCGCCGCGCCCTGCCAGGCAAGTCCGTCTAATCGCCTTCGTCGGCTCGGCCGGCAAGCCCCCGGCGCTCGAGGCCAAGCAGGCCTTCGAGAAAGCTAACCCCGGCCTCGTCATTGACATGACCTTCGGCGGGTCCGGCACTCTCCTCCAGCAAATGTCGCTCGAGCAGACCGGCGACATCTACATGCCCGGTTCCGACGATTACATGGACAAGGCCGAAGCCAGGAAAGCCGTTCTCCCCGAGCCCCGCGGCATCGTTGCCTACCTCGTCCCCTGTATCTGTGTCCGGCAGGGTAACCCCAAAGGCATTCGCTCCCTCGCGGACCTGGCCAGGCCCGGCCTCGTCGTGGGGCTCGCAGAGGCCGGTGCCGTCTGTTTGGGCGACGTTTCGAACGAGATACTCCGTAGCGCGGGGCTCGAGCAGGAAGTCAAGAAGAACGTCATTACCTACGCCAAGAGCTGCGACCAGACCCAGCAGCTCGTCCAACTGGGCGAGGTGGATGCAGTGATCGGCTGGGATGCCTTCGAGAGCTGGGCCCCCGATAAGATAGACACAGTCCCCATAGAATCCAAGCACCTGCGCGTTCGCAGCATCCCGGCCGCCGTCTCCGCCTACTCGAAACAGCGCGAAGCGGCGCGGAAGTTCATAGACTACCTCACCTCGAAAGAGGGAAAGGCGATCTTTGCCAAGCATGGCTACAGCGTCGAACCTCCAACCATCTGATGGCAACGGCCTCCCGGCCCGGTTCCCCCTCACACAAACCGGCGGGCGCCGTACCGCAGGCGTGATTGCCGCTCTCTTAGCTCTCCCGCTCCTGCTCTACCTGCTCGGCCCGGTAGTGGGTCTGATCGCGCGCACGACGCCAACCGTCTGGCGATCCTACGTATGCTGCTGGCAGGCGGCAAGCGCCCTAAAGCTCAGCCTCATCACCGCCACCATCTCCCTCGTGATCTCCATCTTGATTGGCACCCCGGCTGCCTACTGGCTCGCCCATCACAGCTTCCGCGGCAAAGACCTCGTGGACACCATAATAGACCTGCCCCTTGTGTTGCCCCCGGCCGCCGCCGGCTTCGCTTTGCTCTTGCTGTTTGGCCAGCAAGGCATAGGCGCCTGGCTCCAGCATCACGGCCTCAGGATCTCCCTAACACCCCTCGCCGTCGTCATGGCCCAGGTCTTCATCGCTTCGCCCTTCTACGTGAAGCAGGCCCGCGCCGGTTTCGAGGCCGTGCCCGCCGATCTGCGTCACGCCTCCGCCACCCTCGGCGCCGGCCAGATCAGGACATTCCTCAAGATCACCGTTCCCCTCGCCAGCCACTCTCTTCTCGCGGGCGCCGTCATGACCTGGGCGCGGGCGCTGGGCGAGTTCGGCGCCACCCTCGTCTTCGCCGGCGCCTTCCCCGGCCGCACCGAGACCATGCCTATCGCCATCTACACCACCAGCACCACCAACCTTCCCGCCGCCATCGCCCTCGCCGCCACCCTCGTCGTGGTCTCCTTCGCCGTCCTCTTCCTGGCAAAGGCGCTCGTGGGACGCCGCCTGCGCGTCGCTCCAGCTCCCTGGCCGGCCTACAGATCCGGGTAGAATCGAGGCCTTGGAGAGGCCTCGGTCGTGCGGCCCAGGCCTGCCGGAAAAAGAAGTTGCAGCAAGGGTTGACAGACGTGTGCGCTGTGGTATAATGAACTTTGCCCAAAACAGGGGCGACTGTCGGAGGGTCTAAAACGGTCATTGTCAGCTGCCGATACTGAATAGTGTGACGAGTATGGGTAGGAGCCAACCGCAGACGGGGCTCGTCCCCGTCTGCGCTTCTGTCTCCGGCAGATCAGAACCTTGAAAACAGCATAGTCGCGAGAGTCAAGTGACGTCGTCGCGCTCTCTTTTTGCTCCAACCAGATCTGTTGTCTGGAAGGGGTCAAGCTACAAAGGGCACGTGGCGGATGCCTTGGCAGAGACAGCCTACGAAGGACGCGGCCAGCGGCGAAACGCCTCGGGGAGCTGCAAGCAAGCTTTGATCCGGGGGTGTCCGAATCGGGAAACCGGACAGGAGTGATGTCCTGTCATCGCCGGGCCAATCCATAACCCGGCGAGGGGTACCCGGGGAACTGAAACATCTCAGTACCCGGAGGAAGAGAAAGCAACCGCGATTCCCTGAGTAGTGGCGAACGAAAAGGGAACAGCCTAAACCCGCGCCGTGTCAAGGCCCCAGCCGTTGCGGCGCAGGGGTCGTGGGATCAGACTGGGTGGAGCTGGGGCTCCGCCGGGAAGTCAGAAATCGTGCTGTTAGCCGAATTGGCATGGGATGGCCAGCCACAGACGGTAACAGCCCGGTAGGCAAAAACAGCACGACTTCCTGGGTTTGGTTCCCAAGTACCACGGGGCACGAGGAATCCTGTGGGAATCCGGGAGGACCATCTCCTAAGGCTAAATACTGTCTCTGACCGATAGTGAACAAGTACCGTGAGGGAAAGGTGAAAAGCACCCCGTGAGGGGAGTGAAATAGAACCTGAAACCGCGTGCCTACAAACGGTCGGAGCCCGATGTCATGGACTTGTCCATGACCGGGTGACGGCGTGCTTATTGCATAATGAGCCGGGGAGTTGACCTCAGTGGCAAGGTTAAGGGCCTCTGGTCCGAAGCCGTAGGGAAACCGAGTCCGAACAGGGCGCTAAGTCGCTGGGGACAGACCCGAAACCAGGTGATCTACCCATGGCCAGGGTGAAGCGAGGCTAATCCCTCGTGGAGGCCCGAACCAGTGTCGGTTGAAAACGGCTTGGATGAGCTGTGGGTCGGTGTGAAACGCTAATCGGACCTGGAGATAGCTGGTTCTCCCCGAAATAGCT
>Ga0315291_10013045_pt1 | contig 10087 bp, 10 predicted proteins | sample YL17G12_20_MG_FD_203070 | JGI IMG/M metagenome (GOLD analysis project Ga0315291, IMG submission 203070) | Sediment microbial communities from Yellowstone Lake, YNP, Wyoming, USA - YL17G12_20 | ecosystem: Environmental > Aquatic > Freshwater > Lake > Sediment | place: USA: Wyoming | collected...
CATACAAAGGTTTCTGGCCGATGCTCATGCCAAAAAGGCATAAGGCTCTCAATGCGGATCTTACTGAGCTAGAAACAATACGAGCTGAGGCGAAGAAGTCATCAGATTCATATGAAAAAGCAATAAAGGAAGTATTAAACTCTGAAGTCAGTGGTATGATCGACTCCGACGAGAAGTCTATAGTGGCTCTTCTGCTCCCGAAATATAGTTCTTCAATCATCGATTTGGTATATCTGCCAGTTTTTCTTGGTGATGAAAATAAGATGAAGGAACTTGTAAGGTCCGTTCAACAAGATGCACGCGTTGAACAGGAATATCGATCAATTGTGCAATCCTTAACGGAACTGCTCTTCCAGAAGGCTATGACAGAAACGAAAGATTCGAGAGCAAAATACCTCAATATCCGTAAGAAATTCATTGATAAGGCCACTTCCATCCTGTCGAACCTCAAATATGCTCAAGAAACCGAAGGAGAGGCGTATCTTCGAGAGGCGGGCAATAAGGAGGGTTAAAAGGTTAGCAAGGTTAATAAAAAGAGATAAAGGGGTTTGATGCGTTCTCCCGAAAACCCCAGAATGCAAATTAGATTTCAGCCAGCAAAGTCGTTTCGGGTCCGGCTGGGCCCGCCGGGCGACCTAAGCCATCTCAGTTGAGAAAATTGACTCGGAAGCCAGTCATCGTCGCATCTTGCCGAGTGCCTTCGGGTCCTTGTCAGGGGATACGAACTTGAATCTTCCCTTTTCAAATGATAGATAACCAATTTCCTGCAAGAAAGCGATGTCTTCCTCAAGGTCTCCTGCTTTGCGCCTAATACTTGTAATAGACCTCGAAATGCTTGTCACTGGTGTACCGAGATTCTTACCAATCTCATTGACGGTCTTTCCATCCTTTAGTCGTCTCAGTATCTCCTTTTCTCGCTCTGTAAGGTTTCCCATGAACTCCCATGAGGGAGTAAACCAAGATGCCGTGATTAGGGTTATCAACATATAAAACGCAGATAACGCAATTGCGTTACTATTATATCCTTCGAAGATGGTGACTGCTGGAGGATTACCAGGCTTTGGAGGAAACTAAATGCTGAAGGAACAAAGAAACCTGAGTATTGTAATTGCTAGCTTGATTTGCCTGATGATGACTTTGTCCATTGTGCCGGTCGCGAAGGCCGCCACCATGAACGTGACGATGCAGACGCCGACCGTATATGGCGTGCATGCCGATTTCGGATTCATTATGTATTACACGCCATCAGATGTGACAGTAAGCCCTGGCGATAGTGTCATCATCGGATATTCCCCAGGACCGGCTCCGATGTATCTTTACGTCGACGTACTCGGGCTGCTATCGTCAATCGGAATAACCCTGAATTCACCTTTGATTGATGTGACTGGTTGGATTAACAATACTGCTGCATTCCTTGGAATCACAGACGATCCCTGGACACTTCCTTTAAACCTGACGGGAACCCCATTGGGCTCTTACACATTGGAGCAGATTCCTGTTTGGGAAGGCATTCCGATGTACCTCGATATCATGTTGAACGCTCAGCTGAAATGCGATATCACCACTACTGGAGGCTCGCTGAATCATGAACAATATTCTTGGACGAACTGGGGAGGTAAGGAGGTCAATCTGACCACTCCTCAGAATCCTGGCGATATTACAGTTTCAGCCCAATTCTTCTACATCGTTTCGAATTCTTACAACCTCAGGATCGACATTCCCGGAATCTACACTCATTCGTGGCAGATTTTCTCGTTTCCTCTGGGAACAATCGAATTCCAAGATCCGGTGCAGACTCACATCTCTGTCGTGAGCAGTGGCGGTGGATCCGGCAGCAGCAGCGAATCCCTTGGAACTACCGCAATCGGATTATCAATCGGCACTCTTGCGGGCGGTCTGATAATCGGAGTCGTCATCGATAGGTTTGTTCTGCCAAGGTTCGGAAGGAATAAGGGAAAAGAATAGATGAGAAACCTCATTGAGAAGGGAGATGCTCCCCATCTATCTTGAAATCAGAGGAAAAAGTCTAAATTCCATTCCTGCATCAACCTAGTTGAGAGGGGGAGTGGTCCGCCATTTCCTCCAGAAGTTCGAACCACCCACAAGTTTTTCGAAAGGGGCGCGTCTCACCGAATCATAGAATTTGAACTAACACGAAAAAGAACACCGTGATACCGCTAGCCACCATGATCCGCATCGGGATATCCACGAGACTCCAGTATGCAATTATGAATATCGTGATGATCATTACGAAGAATAAAAACGAATCAGAATTCATGTTTATATCGTACGCAGCTCCAAGACCAACCAGACCGAAGAAACTGAATGTTAAGAAATATGCTGTGTTTTCTCCTCCTCTGAACAAATAGATAAATGAAATCACAGCCAGCGTAATCATGACATAGCCGAACATTGCGAGATCGCTGTTCATTTTCTCCAATGAATATTGGCTGAACGGATTATATGGTTATTACCAATACATGCAATCTATCTTTAAGCCGGGTCGAGATTGAAAATCAAGGGTACAATGTATATTTCCTTTCAGTGAGGGATCTATTTTCGAATTGATGGTTAAGTTTACATTCAAGTTATCCACTACGGAGCCATCGGTGGGGATGAATGGCATCGTTTCCCTTTCAGAAAAAGTTACCCCTTAGCAAGCTGAATTTGAATCAAGAGAACCCAAGATTTGATTCTGTTGAAAGCCAGAAAATCGCACTGGCGACAATGATAGAATCAAAAAAGGGAGATGAATTGTGGAATCTTGCAAAAGATATCGTCGAGAACGGGCTTAATCCTAGCGAGATTCCGATTGTCTATCAAAATGATGATGGTGATTATGTCGTGAAGGACGGTAATAGAAGGGTTGCCGCTCTTCTGGCTATTTCAAAACCCAGTTCGATTCCGACCGATGATGAAGGATATATTAACCGGTTTAAGAAACTGAAGACAAAAGCAATTCTTTCTAAAATTCGACAAGTGCCATGTGTTATTTTCAACAATGAACAAGACGCCGATAGATGGGTTCAGCTAAATCACACTGGCAAGAACAAGGGAGTCGGTACTGTAGAATGGGATTCGATAATGAAAGAAAGATTCAGATCCCATATAGACGGACGAACTTCGATGCAATTACAGGCCTTCAATTTTGTAGAGAGACATGCTGATAGCGAATTGAGGGAGAAACTAGCTGACTTCCCGTTGACGAACCTGGAGAGATTGCTTGGTAACCCCGATTTTAGAAGTATCTTGGGTTTTACTCTCGATGATGGGACACTCAAATACGAAATTCCGAAGGACGAGGCACTTCGAAATCTGACAAAGGTCGTTCATGATCTCGCAACCGACGTCAAGGTCGATCAAATCTACTCTAAGTATTTGATGTCGAAATATGCCGATAAATTGAGATCCGAAGGGTATCTCAAATCGGCACCGAAATGCACTCCGACCCCAGTCGAGGAGGCGAGGGAACCACCAGAAAAGATCATTGAAGTCGAGAAGAAAAGTGAGAAGGCGAGGCCTTCGGTCGGTAAGAGGAATCGACTAATTCCAGATGATTGTAATATCGTTATTGATGAACCGAGAGTGAACGCCATTTATGAGGAGTTGAAAAGACTAAACGTTAAGGATTATCCTAACGCCACCTCGGTTTTGTTTAGAGTGTTTTTCGAAATGAGTTTGAACAGGTATATCATCGAGAAGAATGTCGAACGCATAAATGCGGATAGTAAGCTTATTAGCAAGATCCAGAAAGTCCATGAACACTTTGTCAACAATGGAATAATGAAAAAGGAAGAAATGCAACGCTTAATGATGCTTACAAACGCGACTGGGAATCAACCTATCCCAATGACTACTCAATTCAACGGTTATGTTCATAATCCAGACTTTAATCCATTGACTGGGGATTTAAAAGTCCTCTGGGATAACCTACAGCCGTTTATCTTGAAGCTTTGGGAGTAAAGTATCCAGCAGATCTGGCGGTGCTTTCCGATTTGTGAGAATTACCTCGGACGCTGAGTGTGATCCCGTCGCTGTGGCTGCAGAATATATCACCTCGATTGGTTTGTGGGGAAAGCCGTTTGCAGAATACATCTCAATGATTGCATCGGCGTGATCATAACTGATCAGCCAAGGTGTTTTTAACGACCCAACGAACTCGCACATGGCCTTGTGCTGACGATTTGTAAAATAATAATTGTAGAGATGCTTGCCTTTATTGTAAAACGGGGGGTCCAGATAGTAAAATACACTCCCTTTTTTGCCTTTCCGTTTCTTTTCAACTGTATTGATGGTTTGTTTCCAATCCCTCTTCCAGATGAATTCGACATTGTCGGCATATTCACCAGCGGTTTTAATTCGCCTTTTTATTTCTTTTAACCGGAATCGGCAATCGATCTTGTAGTCTGACCTTTGAGCCTGACCTCCAATCGGCCCTGCTCCTGAATGAAGTATCCCGGAGAAGCTTGTACGATTGAGGAATATGCAAGCAATCGCGTAGTCCCTTTGGTTCTTGTGCTTCTTCCGTTTCAATTTGTTCCATGTTTTAAGACTAATATCAATCGAATCGAGTTGCTCGATTAGCCAATCTGTATCATGAAAAACTGTCTTCCAAAAATACGCAATCAATGGGTCTTTCTCCCCCAAACCAATCTTATCGACAAGTCCCATTGACATGAGATACAGTGATACGCTTGCTCCTCCGGCAAACGGTTCAACAAAGAGAGATGGTTTCATCTCATTGAATTTCAGGATCTCAGCGATATACTCACAGAGCCGTCTTTTCGATCCGGGGTATCTCAGGGGAGAGCGCAGAATCTGACGATGTTCCTCCAGGAGCGGATCAGGAATCGCCGATTTGATATTGCTCACGCTCCCTGGATGAAACATACTCTAATTATAATATTCTCATTCGCTGTGCTGTATGATTCTATTCATTTCAGGCTCTTTGCAACTTCCCTGGCCTGAAGATAGAATTCCCGGAGCCATTTCTTCCCCTCGGAGGACTGAGCGATTTTGATGCCTCTTCCATAGAAAGGGTGGTTCTCGTACTTTGACAGCATAGCAATCATGTCATCGACTGGAAGATCGACCGCCGTGCCGAAATGACCTGGGTACTGACGGATGAAGGCGTCCATCTCCCTTTCAGAAAGCTTTCTATTCGTCTCAATCCAATTTGCTAGCATCGGCAAAAGAACGAGGAATCTCTTATCAGAATCCGGTATTTCCTCCACTATTCTCCCACGCCAGAGAATACTTCATGTCAATTAATACTTTTGTGGCTGATTATGCATTTTCGATTAGTTTCAATTAACCTCATGATTCTGGATGAGAAAAAATGAAAGGGTTTGAGGGGAAGACGGGCATCGTTTCGACTGAAGCCAGTCATCGTTAGGCGTTTTTCAGGCTTAGATAAGATTAATTAGCGTGTTGTGTAATCAGCCATTGCCAGAGAGCGGGCGTAGTGTAGCTGGTTATCATTTGAGCTTGCCATCCCGGCCTTCGGGTCGGAGCGATGAGCTCAGAACTCGAGTCCGAATCCCGACGCCCGCACTTCTTCTTCATCCAGTTAGCCAAGAAATTTTCTCAGAAAAACGAATTCTTCGATCTGGCCTTCTAGCCAATACTTGAGACTTATTTGCATGCACTTTTTTGGCCTCAAGTATCGCCATGTCGTTTGGTTTGCGACAGTAGTATTTCTCAGTGGTGTTCGTGCTAGAGTGTCCCATCATCCGAGACACGACACACCAAGGTCAATTGTTATATACATCCTGTAAGCATTAATTCTAGTGATGCAAACAAATAATATCTTCCATGTCAATAAAAGCACACCCACTGGAAAGATATCCGGAGTTTGCTAAGCACCGTGTTGGGCAAAATAAACCGTATTTTATTATTCAAAAACCACAAGGAAGGAGAAAAATATGTCATTAGAACAAGCTAAAGCACTTATTGATAAAATGAAATCCGACGCACTATTCAGAGAGCGTGTCTTGGCGATTGAAGGGGTAGAGCCACGGTTGGAGTTTTTGAAGAAGGAAGGGTTTGATTGTAAATTGGAAGACATTCAGCTTTGTCTTCATAATTTCGTAGATAGTGGGGGGAAGCAAGTGGTATTGCTAACGGAAAAGGGAGGTTGTAACGGGATCTATTATGGGTTTTGTTTCTAATATTGACCGGGTTTAATCCAGGCATACCCATATTTCTGAATTAAATAATGGGATGGCCGTTCTCCTGTTGTTAATCAGATATGTATTGACAGGTAGTTTTTTTATCAAATACCGCACTTATCGAGTCCGTCCAGCGGGGTTGATCGGCGGGTTCGGCTTTCTTCTAGCCATTTTCTCTTAGGTGAGATATCGCGGTAGCCATTGTTAGCTGGAATTTCTCGGATCGAGCTTAGCAATGCAATGCATATTTCTTTGCTCAGGAAGGTGTCAATATACTCCTCTAGATAATTGGTGAGATTCTCCTTGTAGGGTGAGCAGAATTCGCATCCCTCTTCGCCGAACTGTTTAGCCCTCAACCTCATGTTTGCGCATCCGCCGCCACAGATGGGTAAGACAGAGCACGCTAGGCAATCTGGGTCGCAGTATGGATCTATGCCTATAGTATACTGAGCTCGAAGTGCTGAGTTAGTGACCGGTTCGTCCTCGTATATGTTGCCGATAACCATTGCAGGCTTACCCACGTCCGACCAGCATTTGTAGAGCTCTCCTTCCGGACCTATAACAAATTTATTATGCGTTGAGGCTACACAGGAGCTGTCAATATTGCCTGAAGGATAGAAGTTATCAGTCGGAATAAGGCCATACCGCCGGTGCATGTTGAAGGTGAAGTCAGCCCACTCCTGCACTTTAAAACAGCAAGAGTGATCGTATGAGTGTCCAAGGTTGGTTTGAACGCGCGCAGCATAAACGGTGAGTTTCTTCCCCTTATATCGTTCTGTTAGCAATGCGTGCAGTTCCGGAAACACTTCGATGTTGTGTTTATCGATGTCGACTCGAATGTGACAGCTCCCTTCGTATTTTGAGTTCATCAAATAATCCAAATTGGCAAGAATTCGTTGGAATGTTGGTCTGCCTCCTGCAAGGAAGCGGCGCTTGTTGTGTATTTCCTCAGGGCCATCAAGCGTAATCTGGATAGAGTGGATCTTCAGCTCGTTGAGTAAATCACATTTACTCTTGTCAAGCAGGTAACCATTTGTGACTAGGATAGCTCCTTCGAAATCCGGACTCAAGGATTTAATCCTTTCCGTGATGTCACGAATGACGTCAAAAGCTAATAACGGCTCTCCCCCGTACCATGCAAGTGAGAGGTGGCGGATATCCTTGTAACTTTCGATGAAGTTGATTAGTCGTTTTATAGTTTCGTGTGTCATGATTGTTAAGTTCTGCTGATTCTGCTCAAAGCAATATGGGCAGCGGAAGTTGCACTGCAGAGTAGGGCAGATGGTCAGGCCTAAACGGGAGGTGTCAAAGTATTGTGCATAATGTTGGTAATGGCGGGTAAGGAGTAGACGGTTTTCATCCTTATCCGCGATTAGTACCTTATGTTCCTGTAAAAGAGAGAGGAAATCGCTGTTGAAATTTTCCGAACCATTGCCAAAATCCCGAAACATTTTAAGAGCATCATAGTGCGCCTCGTCAATTTCAAACAGGGTATTGGAGAAGGCATTGTAGAGAAAATAACCGAAGCGATCTGAATGAAAGAGAGTATTGTAGCGTGACCAAATCATAAGAAGTGCTCCATTTTTATACATCAAGCTATTCAACTTGTATGAAGATTATTTACCGTTCATCGATATTTTATTGACTCTGGTGAGAAACTCTTCTAATCTGTCATTTCCTTAATCTCTGACCTACTAGCTTTTTATTATCTATGACGGATTAAATGGGTAGCGCCATTCATGTCCCAAGTGGTCAAACGAGGTGACTAGATTTTGATCGATTTCCAATTCTTCCTCCTCATACCTTCATGAACCGAGGGAATGATAAGTCTTTTCGAAGAAATGAAATTAAGAAAAGAGGGAAGGGTTTCCCTCTCAATCCGAACTGATTGATTTTCTTCTTCGGGTTACTGGCAGCGAAAGTACGAGGTCCCATCTGACATCGTACAAGAGGAGGATCGGAAAAAGGCTTAGAATCCACCTCGCAAAGTTATATTATCTCTATTGATGATGCAGTAACGTAAATCCCGGGTGGGAATTCGGGTTTTGCTAATGGAGGAAAATATGATGAATGAAAGTAAAAGAAGATATGCTATCCGAAGAAATCTGACGATCGTGGCGATAATGATCGTCGCATCGTGCATGGTAATACCCGCACTGGGAATGAATGCGTCAGCCATTATTACGGATGATGCATCAGCCATTGCACCAGCCATTATTACGTATGATCATAAATGGGCGGTCATTATTCTGGGGCAAGAGAATAACGGACAGCCGGGTGGAGATCTCACTGTTGGAATGGATAAGACTGCGAACACGGCGTTTATGGCTCTCAAGAACCACGGATACTCCGAGGCTAACATCCTTTATTTGGCTCCGGCCGCTCGTGACCCTGATAATGACGGAGTATCTGAAGTGGACCTTACTTCGACCAGGACGAACATATATTATGCTTTTGATACTTGGTTGCATGGCAATTCAGGCACCTACGATAAATTTTGGGTTTATGTCATAGCTCATGGCGGTGAGGTCAGTGGAGATTCGAGATTCACTAGTTCTGACGGCTTAGTTGTCGCTGAATCTGTCCTAGCACCGAAAATAAACGCATGCCACTGCTATCATAGCATTATCGCCATGGAGCACTGCAACTGCGGTTCATGGGCAAGTAGCCTCAATATAGCCAACCGGATTTTGGTAACGGGTTGCCAAGCTTATCCAGAATTATGTTGGGTTGGAACATCTGGCTGGATAGGAGCATATTTCGGTCAAAAATTCTTTGAGAAATTGAATGACGGCTGGTATGTCGATGGCATTGGCACTGGATACTCGGCATTCACCGAAGGCTATAACTGCGCGCATGGTTTCCATGGAGATCAACATGCGCAGATATATGACCAGATATCGGGATTGAATACCATCTAGGTTTCCGGACTATCTCGGACCAAAACCCTTTCCATCATCATTATTTTTTCTTTTCTTTAAAACACGTATTGGAAGGATGCACAAGAAATCCATAGATACTCTTCTATCACATTCGTCAGAATCATAATGAAAAAAGCCTTGAAAGGAGTTTGCGAGGGGCGCGTAGCATTCGGAAAAAGCCTTATCTCCTGGCGAGGGGATGACTGGTCGAGGAAAATGGTATGATGGGTCTGATAATAATCATATTCTGTCTCATTGGGATACCTCTGTCGATCACGCTTGGTATCAAGTCCCTTCGCGCCATCGACAAACCTGACAGGCAATGATTAGTTCTCGAGCGGCTTCTCCTTCAGGAGGAACTCCACCGCTGGCATCTCGGACATGATCTTTCCGTCGACGATCGTCATCACCCTGTCCGCGATGTGCCCTATCCTCAGGTCGTGCGTGACGATGACTATCGTCTTCCCCTGCTCGTCCCTCAGCTTCTTGAAGAGCTCGAGGATCTGCTGCCCGGTCTTTGTGTCGAGCTCTCCGGTCGGCTCGTCCGCCAGGATTATGGGCGGATCGTTCGCCAGCGCGACCGCGATCCCGATCCTCTGCTGCTCCCCTCCTGACAGCTCGTCGGGCTTGTGCACCGCCCGTGACTCCATGTTGACCAGCTTGAGCAACTCTTCGACCCTTTTCTTGATCTCTCCTGAGTCCTTCTTCGCGAACCGCAGCGGCAGTTCTATGTTCTCCCTCGCGGTCAGCGTCGGTACGAGGTTGAAGAACTGGAAAACGATGCCGACCTTCTCCCTCCTGTGGATGATCAGCTCCGCATCGGTGGCGTCCGAGAGATTCTTCTTACCGATCATGATGGATCCGGCCGTCGGCCTGTCGAGGCCCCCTATCATGTTTATCAGGGTGGTCTTGCCGCAGCCAGAAGGGCCCATTATTGCGAGTATCTCCTTATCCTTGATCGTGCAGCCGAGCTCCCGGAGGGCGATTACCTCGGAT
>Ga0315291_10013046_pt1 | contig 10087 bp, 5 predicted proteins | sample YL17G12_20_MG_FD_203070 | JGI IMG/M metagenome (GOLD analysis project Ga0315291, IMG submission 203070) | Sediment microbial communities from Yellowstone Lake, YNP, Wyoming, USA - YL17G12_20 | ecosystem: Environmental > Aquatic > Freshwater > Lake > Sediment | place: USA: Wyoming | collected...
AGAAGAAGTGGAAAATTCTCATCCGTTCGTGTCTTCGTGACTTTCCTGCCCGCCCCGAGGAACTAAGTTGGCAGGCGGGGTGGCGGCGCCTTCCGACTAGATCTCTAAGGCATGAACATCCCGCGTAATTGCAGGTCTGAAGGATTCTCTCTACTTTAAGGCACCGGCCTCACCGAAACCTCAGCTGTGCCCCGAAGGAGCCTGCGCTGCGTGAACGGTGGGAGTAATGCAACCTCTGTCCGTTCAATGCAGGATCTCATGCGACCTTCACCAGGAAACTGTGCTTATCCACGATGCGCTGTGGCGCACGTTCGTTCGGGTGAATACCGGCGCACTTCGACCGCAATTGCCCGACGGGAACCAGCGTCGTTCTCCCTCCGCGTATTGCCCGGAGTCTTCTGTCTCATCCTGCTGATGATCTCGGCTGCGTACTCCCAGGCAGCTGTCGACCAGGGGAGAGTGCGCGGCACAGTCACCGATTCTTCAAACGGTCAGCCGATCCCCTACGCGAATGTCATCCTCAAAGGCACAACACTCGGTTCCTCCACCAATTCAGCCGGATTCTACCACATCTCCTCCGTCCCCCCGGGTACATACATGCTGATGGTCTCCCAGGTGGGATATCGCACCAAAGAGCTGAGCGTCAGTGTGCGGGAAAACCAGATACTGCAAGTCGACGTCCAGCTTGTCGCGACGATCATTGAAAAAGAGGAAATGCTCGTTGTCGGGGAGAGGCCCGCGCGCCCTAATGAGGCAAATCTCGGTCTCCAGAAAATTTCGACGAAGGAGATTGCAATGGTCCCGCCGGGAGTCGAGTCTGATATCTTCAGGGCGCTGCAGGCAAACCCGGGTGTTTCGACCACGAGCGACGTCAGCGCCCGGTACTACGTGCGCGGTGGTGGAAGTGATCAGAACCTCGTGCTCCTGAATGGGGCGACGGTGTACAGCCCATTTCATACGCTCGGGATTTTCAGTGTGGTAGATCCGGAGATGGTTTCCCTCCTCGAGTTTCACAAGGGGGGTTTTCCCCCATCCTACGGGGGAAGGCTCTCCTCCATTCTGAATGTCGTTACGCGGGATGGCAACCGAAATCGTTTTCAGGAGACCGCCAGTGCTACGCTTCTCGCGGGCAAACTTGCTCTTGAAGGGCCGGTACCGGGAGGTTCCTTCCTCGTAACGGGGAGGAAGAGCTGGTATGCAGCGGTGATGAAGCACTATCTGAAAAACCAGGATTCTCCGTTTGATTTCTATGATCTCTCGTGGAAGCTGAGCTACTCTAATCCCGACATCGACGAGAACAGCCGATTCGCCGTTCACGGGTTTCTGAGCGGCGACCAGGTGATCAATGATGACCCGCGTCTGGCGAACTACCAGATCAGGAACAGAATCGTGGGACTCAACTGGCACAAGATCTGGTCGAGTCCATTGTATTCCGTCGTCTCGATTTCTTACAGCGGGTTTGATGCGCAGCTGAATCCAAACCTGAGCAGCTCCAAGCCGAGAAAGAATACGGTGTCGGATTTCAGCGCGGATTGGGATTTCACTTACGTGTACGACAGCAAAGACGAATTTGTCTTTGGATGGCAGAACAAGATTCTTCATACATCGCTCCAACTCGAGAACCTGTACGGAAACAAGGTCGATTTCGACCAGCACGGTACGGATCTTAGCGCCTATGCAGACTATCGGTTTTATCGGTGGGACAGGATTGGATTCACGATCGGAATTCGGTTCAAATTTGTCGCGGTTTCTGAATACCGTCCGCTGTTGTATGAGCTTCGCGGGAGCGTGACCTATCGGCCCATCCCGATGATTGCAGTCAAAGGTTCGTTCGGGTGGTACTCGCAGGAGATGACAACCCTCTCCGACGAGAACGACCTGATCTCGGTTTTCGAACCCTGGGTCATTACCCCCAGCTACGTGAACTCTGCGCGTGCCGCTCATTTCTCTTTGGGAATAACAGCGGATTGGGCCAATGATCTGAAAACGGACCTTGAAGGCTACTTCAAGCCGATTGCCAATCTTGTGGACATCAACCCGAAGAAGTTTACTTCTGCAGACCGGGATTTTGTGAATGTCGACGGCGAATCGTACGGTATGGAACTTCTCACCGTATACCAGCCGGGGACGATGTTTGCAAAGATAGGGTACGCCCTCAGCTGGGCCTTCAAGATTAAGAATGGCGTTCGGTACCTCCCGCAATATGACATCCGGCATTCAGTAAACCTGTTGCTGGGATACGAACTTGGAAGCGGATGGCAGACGAGCGCGACGTGGTCTCTCCATTCCGGGATGCCGTTCACGCCGATGGCTGGATTCTATGACAGAATCCCCATAGATCCGTGGATTCAGCCCTACGACGCGGCCAAGCCCGAACCGGCCACGCTCTGGGGTGACAGGAACTCTGCGCGTCTCCCTGCTTATCACCGCCTTGATCTGAGCCTGACAAAGCAATTCCGCGTCGAGGACGCATTGATCACGTGCGGCTTCAGCGTGATCAATCTCTACGATCGAAAGAACATCTTCTATTTCAACCGGGATACCGGCGAGGAAGTATACATGCTGCGGATATTCCCGACACTCTCGTTGAGGGTCGAACTATGAGACGGATGATTCGCTTTCTCCTGCTCCCGGCGATTGCGCTTCTCGGACCAGGATGCGACCAATCGTTCAACCCGAAGGAGGAATTCGAGGAACGGTATGTTCTCCAGTGTTTCATCGGGGTGCAGTGGCCGGGAGGGGGCGCCCCGCAGGTGACTGCTGTGCTCGCGAAGACGTACGATGTGAACGGTGTCGATGCTGCCGCCAACACGACCGATCCGGCGATCGCAGGAGCTGAGGTAACGCTGACGGTCAATCAGAACCCTTCCTACCTGCTCGGCGCACAGCGCATCAACCCGGATACAGGCCGCTATCACACCCAGCAGTGGGTCTACACGAAATCGGTCAGTGCTCTCAGGCCCGACGCCGCGGTATCGATCACTGCGAAGCTCCCCAACGGCAAGACACTCACCGCCCACACAACCGTCCCGGGTCAGCGCAATTTCACCAGCAATTATGAGTTTGCTGCCGGCGTAACTTCGCCGGTCAACCTTGAACCGGGGAAGACAAACTGGACCATCAGCTGGGAAAACAATGACGATATCGAAGTGCATCTCTTTGTTTCCCGGCTGACGATTTCGTACACAAAGATGGTGGGAGAAAATGAAATCACCGGATCGGTGGCGGTGCCATCGCGGTATATCTCCTCTCAAGGAGGTACGATACCCTACTATCCGTCTATCTCACCGCAGAAACAATGCGTGATTGAGTTCGCTGCCCTCGATTCAGCCATGGCGCATATCGCTTCCGGGGATCCGGAGAAGATCAAGTTCGGTGTGCACACCGTCAGGTTCGAGGTGATTGAATATGATATGCCCCTTTCGAAGTACTTTGCGAGTATCAACGGGTCGCTGGATCAGTACTCGATCCGGACCGATGAGAGTGTGTACTCGAACGTCAGCGGAGGAATTGGGATCCTTGGATCGTACATAATTCGCTGGGTAGATTACTTCTTTGATGAACGATATGTTCAACGCTTTGGGTATCGCTACCGGTAGTCCCCGCGTTCGAAGACCTGGCCTTTGCGGTGCGGCGCGCGGATACCTGTTCCCGCTGATCGTCTTCTATTGTACTCAAGCGGGAGCCCAGTCGATCTATACGGTGACGGCGCCGCCATCGGACGGCTCGACGTCGGGACTCCGGGTTCCCAACGGGACGGTCGAACATGCGTACCAGCGAACTGTGACGTTTGTCGATCCCCCCAATCTCAGGTTACTCCCCTCGGGCACGTGGATCACACGACTCGGTTTTGTTCTCAGCAAGGGAGCGGGAGTAAAGGTTGAAGGAACGCTGACGTTTTATCTCTCGAACACGCCTTACACAACGAGCGATCAGAACATGCGGTGGTCCGATATCGTCGGAGGGATGACAAGAGTGTATACAGGTCCGTTCACGATTCCCGATACTTCGGGACCGGCGGATGTGACACTGTCCGTTCCATTCCAATACAGCGGCAGAAGTATGTATGTGGCGTACGAATTTCAAAGCCCCGGCCCGTTCACTACGCAGAATGCCGTGTTTGCTTCCAACAGCTCCCGGCCTTCAATGGTGCGGAGCGCGTTTTCGTCGACGGGGCTGCCATCTGTGCTCGATGACAACTCTGATTTCCGCCCTGTGATGAGGTTCGGATTTCCCATCCCGGCGCTTCAATGGCTCAGGATCGCGACCAGCACGCAAGCGGACCTTTACAGCCTTGACGTCGCAGATGACCTCTCGGCCTGGACGTGTTCACCTGCAGGAATTGTTTTTCGTACCATCGACGGGGGTAAGAGCTGGCTTGACGCGGGGAGCGTACCGGATTCGGCGTTCGCGATTCTCGGGCTCACGAGCAATACAGCGGTGACCTTCACAGAAAAAGTGTCAGAGCCCGGCGCGCTCTACACAATGTCCAGCAGTGATAGTACTTGGAAAAGGGTGATTGATCCTGCCCTGAATGTCCGGATTGACGTTGCAGGCAAAACATCGAGCCAGAGTCTCTGGTGCCTTGGCACCGGGGTCGGTGATACGGTTGCACTCCTGACGTCGATTATCGCTGGAAAAAGTTGGACACGCTCGTCGACCGGTATTGTCCTGGATCCAGGCGTTCGCATCTCGAGAGGTTCTGGATTCAGGTTGGGCAACATCGTCTGGTTTGGCACGCGAGGAACCGGCGGTTCTTCAGGCAGGGTCTACCGCTCTTCGGCGGGTCCCGCGGGGCCTTGGCGTTCCTACACGACGGGGAGAGCAGACGTCGCGGCGATAGCATTCGGTTCGGCGACGGGAACAGGCATCGCAGCGCACGCTGGTTGTGTTGACACCGTTCGTCGCAGCACAGATGGAGGAATTACGTGGTTCCCGGTTGCTGTGCCCGGACTGGGAGAAGTAACTTCATTGCAGTATTTTGCAGGAGGGCAGGATGCATGGGCGGCGACGTCGACCGGTGTCTGGCGCACATCGGATGGCGGACTCTCATGGCAGAGGTCGTTCAGCTCTGGAAGCCCTTCGCAAACGATTGTCTCCATCCGCTTCTTTCCCAGTTTCCAAAGCGGAATTGCAGTCGGATCGGGCGGGTTCATTGTCAGGGGCGCTTGGGTGACAAATCCTGTAGTGGATGTGGCAGAATCGTCGGTACGCCCGTCTGACTACCGACTGAGCTTGAACTACCCCAACCCGTTCAATTCAAGCACCTGGATAGAATATTCACTACCATGGCCGTCGAACGTTACCCTGACGATGATCGATGTGTTGGGTCGCGAAGTTGCCACAATTGTCTCCGGCGAGAAGGCTTCCGGGAAATTCAAGGTCCAGTGGAGCGCGGGCCAGAATCCGAGTGGAGTGTATTTTTGCCGCCTCGTCGCACGTCCATTGTCCGGAACGCTGGTGAAAGAGTACATCCAAACACAAAAACTCATTTTCCTGAAATGAACATGCAGAGATGCTGCAAAGTCGTGCGTTCAATCATTCCTTCGATGTTTCGTAGCAGACGGTCAGCAATGCGGCTGTCGTTCTGCCTCGTTGTCGCAGTTCTCCTGTCACCGACGGTCCACGGTCAGGCGAATCACATTGTGATCAGCGAAGTCTACGGCGGGGGAGGGAACAGCGGGTCGACGTGGAAGAATGATTTTGTTGAGCTCTACAACCCGACGAACGCACCGGTGAGTCTTGCTGGATGGTCGGTTCAATACGGCTCAACTGCGAATCCAATGTCGCAAGTGACAATGCTCTCGGGTGTCATCCAGCCCAAGAGTTTCTTCCTCGTTCAAGAGGCACAGGGTACAGGCGGAACGAGAGATCTTCCGACTCCAGACGCGATTGGGATTATTGCGATGGCCCAGAGTAACGGCAAGATCGCTCTGGTAAGCAACGGGACGCTCGTCAGCGGACCTGGCGATGCCGCGGTCGTTGACTTTGTTGGATACGGCACCGCGAATGCATTTGAAGGTTTGGGGGCTGTCCTCGCACTATCGAACACAACCAGTGCCGAACGCAAGGCGTCCGACTTGTCGACAGACGTAACTCTCGGTCCGGGCGGATCGGAAGAAAAAGTTGGGAATGGATGGGACACGAATAACAACTTGAATGATTTTGTCGTCCAGTTAAACATCAATCCTCAAAACAGTGCCAGCCCGAAGGAGCCACCACCGGCGATTCAGGCCGGAATCGGCGTGGCCTACGTGTTGCCGCAAGTAGTGAAAGCAGATACCACTGTCCAGCTAACGATAATCCTTCGTGGTGTTTCCGATGCCGTCATTACAGCGCTCCGGTTTGTCAAGCATCCGCTCTTCGACTGGTCGCACTCATCGATTTCCGTCAGCGCGTCAAACGGTGGACAACCTCTCCTGCAACAGACAAAGGACAGCGTCTGGGTCGGCGGATTTGCGATCTCTACGACAGACAGCATCCAGATTCGAATCTCAGGTCTCACCGCGCCCGACACGACAGTGAAAGTCACTTTCCGTTTCGAGACCGGAGCTGGGAGCGATTCCACCGCGTTAGTGACGCCGCTGCCTTCTTTCGTTCTCTATGGCAATCCGCGGGCAATTGCCGTGGTCAAGGTCAATGACGCGCAGGGAGTTCCCCTCAATTTGCAGAATCCTGTGACCGTTCGGGGAATCGTGACAGTCGCGAAGGAATTCGGGGGGCCGGCGTACATCCAGGACGCGTCGGGAGGTCTGGCGGTGTTTGACCTGCCATTTGAAAACGCGGTGAAGATTGGTGATGAAGTCACAATAACTGGGACAGTCACACAGTTCAACGGTCTGACAGAGCTGGCCGGCGTTACCCTTCATAGGATCCACAGCAGCGGGAATGATCTTGTTCCTCTTGTTGTCACGTGCTCACAGGTCGCACACGATGGACTCGGAGGCAACGAACTGTATGAAGGAATGCTCGTGCAATTGAACGGTGTCAGGGTCCGGGATGCGAATGGAGTGGTATTCTCGACGTGGGCTACTGACCCGTCCGGCACGAACTATTGGATTTATGATACCGACAGCGTTCAGGTTCGTATTGACGGTAGTATTACGAACATACCGGGCACGTCGGCGCCGGCGTCAAACTTCGATCTCGTTGGTATTGTCGGTCAGTTCGTTTCCGCAGCGCCATTCGCCGGGGGGTATCAGATCATGCCCCGTTTCAGCGCTGATATTCTCTCCAAGGGCCCGGTGATTACCGTTTTGCCGCTCGAAATGTCCATCACGCCGACAGCGTTTGATGTGCAATGGGAGACGGCGAGGCCGGGCTCGAATCTTGCCCGTTACGGCCGGACGCGTGCATATGAGCTTGGTGTCGTCGGGAATGCGACTCCGCAAACGGTTCATCGGATAACGTTTTCGGGTTTGTCGCCGGCAACGGCGTATCATGTCCAGGTGTTTTCGGTCAGCGGGACCGACACGAGTTTCGCCGGAGACCGGGTCATTAGCACGGCGTCGCAGGGCTCGACAGGCCAGATCAATGTTTATTTCAATAAGTCGGTCAACACTTCGCTCGCGCGGTGGGATACCGCGAAAGGGAACGCGAACCTCACCGAGCTGTTACTCCGTCGCATCAACGCAGCGCAAAAATCGATTGACTGCGCTGTCTATAGTCTGAGCGGGCAACCGGGGCAGTCAATAGCCGCGGCATTAATCCAGGCGTGGAATCGTGGAGTGAAAGTCAGGTTTATCATTGAGCGTGACAATATGTACGCGGGATCCGGCACCACGGTCAATCTGTACATCGTGCCGGCGGGCATACCGTGGATTATGGACGACTTTGACGCCGTCAACGGCGGCGTCGGATTGCAGCACAACAAGTTCTTTATCATCGATTACCGCGGAGGAAGGTCGGACCAGACGTGGGTGTGGACGGGTTCTTGGAACCCCACGGATCCCGGAACGAACGATGATCTTCAGAACGCGATAGAAATCCAGGATCAGGCGTTGGCGGGTGCCTACACAATCGAGTTCAATGAAATGTGGGGGAGCGATTCAACTGCTGCGAACACGGCGAATTCGAGATTTGGCGCGCGGAAGCTGGACAACACCCCACATATCTTCAATGTCAGCGGTACACCTGTAGAGCTTTATTTCAGTCCCTCCGACAGGACCACGAGCCATATCATCAGCACACTTGCAAAGGCACAGAACTCGATCAACGTGGCGATGCTCACGCTTACCAGATCGGATATCGCCGCGACTATGAAATCGAAAAAGGATGCAGGAGTGAAAGTTCGCGGAGTTCTGGACAACGGGACCGACACGGGCTCTCAATATGGTTACCTTACGTCCAGCGGAGTCGACATTCGACTGAAGGGTAATTCTTCCGGACTATTCCATCACAAGTATGGTATTGTTGATGCCGAGGTGACCACGGCGTCGCAGTATGTCATCACCGGCTCGCATAACTGGACGAGCGCGGCCGAAACCTCCAACAATGAGAACATGCTGATCGTTCAGAGCAACAGGATCGCGAATCAGTATCTTCAGGAATTTGCCGCCCGCTACAAAGAAGCCCATGGTGGAGACAACATCGTCGTGGGAATTGGGAAGCAAGAAGAACTGGTTGCCTCTTCGTTTTCGCTCCTCCAAAACTATCCGAACCCGTTTAATCCGAAAACAGCGATCAGCTATCAGCTACCTGCCCCGAGCGGAGTCGAGGGGTCGGCGGTCAGCGTTGTGACGCTGAAGGTTTTTGACGTTCTTGGCAGGGAAGTCTCAACGCTCGTGAATGACATCCAAAGTGCCGGCACGCACATCGTCCGATGGGATGCGTCCGCATTGCCGAGTGGGGTGTACTTCTATCGTCTCAATGCACATCGAACGGGGATCGATCAAACGGGAGCGTTCATGGAGACGAAGAAGATGATCTTTGCGAAATAAGTGAATATCAAATTGATACACTCTGAGCCGGGTGGGTCCGGCCGAACTGCTTGCGTAGATCACCAGCGAAATCCTATTCTTGCTTTTCGTTTCTTGAATTGCTACTTTTCGCGTTACCATCAAGGGAGACGTCATGAAAAAAATCCTGATCGTTGACGACGAAGACTCGTTTCGGAAGTCGCTGGCAAGTCAGCTCAAGCTTAAGGGTTGGGCCGTTGCCGAAGCCGCCGACGGGTTGGAGGGAGTTGACATGGCTGCGCGTCATAAACCTGATGTCATCCTCAGTGACGTGCAGATGGACAACATGAATGGTTTCATGATGGTCGAGGAGTTGCAGCAATACCCCGCCACTGCATCGATCCCTGTGATCATGATGACGAGTGCCTCAGCAGCAGCCGGGGCGTGGAATTCCGATATTGCGGTAGAGTATCTCGAGAAGCCGTTCACAATCATCAAGTTGTTAGACGTCATCACAAAGGTGATGAAGTAGCCCTGGCGCAGCCCCCCGCACGAGGTACAAGAACCAGACTTCGTTTCGTAGGCTCAACAGGTCTCGGTTCTACTCCGCATTCTGATCCTTCTCGCTCACCATTCCATTTTCCTTCAGTTACCCTCTCTAGGAGTGTTGCTGCAATTTGAACCAGCCGACACGCATCCGCGTGTATCCTTGCCTTTCACGTTGCCGTTTCTTACTTTCATTGGAATTCTTTCCTCCTGGAATCATTCTCGAGCGCATCGGACATCGTTCATGCCGCGCTACACTCTCGAAGAGATTCGCTCAACATTCGCTAACTCCACCGATTTTAACGACATCTTCGACGCGTTTGAAGATGCCATCGCACAGCGCGTTCAGGATGTTGAACTATACCGTCTCCTGTTCTGGAATCATTCGCTCGGTCCCGACGAGCTCTGCCTGTTCGGGGAGAAGCTGGCGAGGGAGTTTTCCGGCATCGCCTACGACATCTACATGTGGCTGGCGAGTGTCTTCGAAGTGACATACTCCTCGTATGACAATTTTGAGCTTGCGATCAAGTACTATCGCAAGGCGGCGGATGCGCGGCCGAGTGCTCCCGATCCGTACCTGGACGCGTGCGACTGCTACGACCCCGATCTCAATATCCCTCCGGTCGATGTGCTCCTTGATTTCC
>Ga0315291_10013050_pt1 | contig 10086 bp, 7 predicted proteins | sample YL17G12_20_MG_FD_203070 | JGI IMG/M metagenome (GOLD analysis project Ga0315291, IMG submission 203070) | Sediment microbial communities from Yellowstone Lake, YNP, Wyoming, USA - YL17G12_20 | ecosystem: Environmental > Aquatic > Freshwater > Lake > Sediment | place: USA: Wyoming | collected...
AGTCACTGCAGATGTTTTCACGCTGGTGCTTGTCAATGAAATCCCTGTATCCGATTACCTTGAGTACTGGGTCCCTTGGCCATGATATCATGAAGTGATTCGTATCTTCTGTGACCAAGATGTGCGCTTTCTTTTCGCCTTCTATTGCACAGTCGACTACAGGCTGGTCCTTCTGCTTTCCAGCCTTCGCAGTGCTTTGGTTGACGGGCTTAGCCCACTCGATTATGCTCTCCTTCCGGAGCGAATCAAGTATATGCTTCACAAGTGAGCCCGATCCAAGACATTCGCGGTCCGCGACTCTCACGTACTCATCCAGCAGAAAATCGCACATTACCATGTAGAACCCGTCGTTTCGAACTATCTCAAACAACGTCCCTGAGAAGCCTGCCTTCTGCATCAAACATGGCACAAACACGCATGTGTCAAAGAGAACCCCCAAGTTTCTACAGGCCAATTGGCACTAACCTCCCTTGGCCTTTTTCTTATCCCGTGCATGTTCAGTTGCCTTGATCTCCTCCTGCATGAAACCCAGATACGTCAATAGGCCTTCGTGAAGAATTCCTTCTTCGTCTATTGTGACTTCTTCGACGACAGTACCCACCGCATCCGAATCGCGTTTGACCCATAGAATAGCGATATCGTCTGCACTCACTTCACCTTCAGCTATTCTCCTCTGGAAACGTCCAATCAGATGCTCGGAATGTGTTGTGATGAAAAGCTGGTGACCCTCCTTCATTGTTTCAATGAGAAAGTCCGCGGCCAATGCTTGCAGCTCTGGATGGAGATGTATTTCGGGTTCCTCAATGAGAATGGGTGCTCCCTTGGAGGAAAATACACACTTCCAAATCACACTCAAGAACTGATTTGCGCCAAAACCGTGTAGTGCTATCGGGAAACTATCTTTGCCCATGGAACGCCCTCTCGCCTGAGTCCTGTTGCGGGGTTGGGTTACCCCCTCGAAGTTCGCAATGCCGAATCTTGAGGCCCAATCTCTGATGTGTTCCAGTGCAGATCGGTCGACATAATCTTCGTAAACGAGTCGGCTCAGAATCTCATCCGTGAAATCCTGACTATCGGACAATCGGGCGACAGGCGTGTCTCTTTGTGAGTAATCTATGGAGAACGACGCTCTAACGACTGGGACGAATTCAGTATTGTCTATGTAACTACTTAATGCAGGCCTGACTAGACGATACTTCCTACTGATGGTCCGTTTATTTTCATCTGTCAAGAACTTGGGCAAGACTCCTTGCCAAGAACCCAAGAAGCGACGGGGCTTCTCGCTGTGCTCTGACTGCCCGCTGCTGTCTTCCATAAAGGACCAAGCAATTTCTGATTGGGTCCCTGTTGAGGATGTCTTTTCATCTGAGAGGTCAACTAGCTCTCCCAATGCCCTCTGCAACTGCACAAACGCCTCTCCGAGATCTTTGGATATTTTCTTCAGGCCCTGCAATCCCTCAAGGGAGTCAACAGACACAACGAATTCTGATCCCTTGGCTTGTATCGACAAATCACAAAGACGCTGTTTCCCATCATAGACACAAAGCTGGGTTGCGTATGACTTTGATGGTGCAAATCCCACATTGAGCCTGAAGACTGTGGAATCTGAAGCAGCTTCTGCAACTCCAGAAACACGAACGAACATTGGTGCGGTACAACCCTTGCGTTGGAGCAAGCGTAAGTCATGGTATGCGGTTGGAGCAAAATCGCGGTCCCATTTCAGATTTCTCAATGCAAGCAATGCGTATAATATCGACGACTTGCCCGAGGCGTTCTTTCCCACGAATATGTTCATGCGCTTGAGAGGGATTCTCACTTCGGCAATCGATCTGATGTTACGAATGACAACCTCAGTCATCCTGACCGGAGCTGTCGACTCTTTGGATGGCGTTTCCAACGGTTCCGTAGGTTGAGTGGTTTCAGTTGTCTTGGTTTCAGACGGTTCTTGTAAGCCTCTTCTTTCGGTGATTCCTTGTGTTAGCGTTACATAGAAGTCTTTGACCTCGATCATCCCGACCGACTTCATCAAATCAGCCAGTGTTCCTGCCCCCATCGATACGTTCCTGTCAGATGGAGAGCGCTGCGAATACATCATTATCCTCTTGACCAAAGTGCCGTAAGTCAAGTCTGTGGATTCGTTGATGAAGTCAAGCAAGGGCTGCAGTTCTTTCCAGCCCAGCATCAGCTGTTGCATGACTTCATTGAATTCGCCAATCTGGGAGTACTGCGCGTATGTTGCTAAGCGCTCCCCTGAGTCTGTGAGTCTATAAGCGCCATCCTCTTCTCGTAGGATGCCCACTTGGGTCAGAAAGGGAAGCTGTCTTTGCATCGTCTGACGATTAACGCCGCTTTTCTTGGCGGCATCCGCTACTGACAAAGCACTCTCATGTGCCTTTGCCCTGAACCAAGCCGATATGACACCGACGAGGCCATCTTGCGAAACCGCAATTGGAATCCCCAGCTTATCCATCCAAAAACACGGCCCCTCCTGATTCGCATGTGCTTGCTACATAACCTTGCCGATTACTAGACTTGGACCAAGCTATTTCCAGTTCGATTGCAGTTTGAATGGTCTATGTCTTCAAGCGCGAACTTCAAATCCTGTTGAAAGAGAGCCGAATCATTTCGCTGCTAACTTGGTTTGAATCCAAGTGCAGTCAGAGTTTCCTCCAACTTGCTTATGACCTCTCTAAGCCGTTCCAGATTCTGATCATCCGAAGGTGCCACAAGAACGGTGACTTGGATTGCAATTCCCCCGCTGCTTAGTTCCTTGTCGTATCTGGAGGTCTGAGCAGGCTGTTCATCAGAGGCGGACTTCTTGGGAAGCGTCAAGGTTTCTCCGACATGACGAATCGCTTTTGCCAAGCTTATAGAGTCCCCCTTTGCTACTAGTATTCCAACCTGCTCGAGAAGTTGCACAAGTGTGTTCCCGCCCATTGCAGCGTTTGTAGTGCCCATCGATTTCTTGGCGTCTTTGACAGCTCGCTCGACTAGTTTCTCTCTTGGCACGTTGCCCTTGTAGCGTGTGAACTCAATCAAAGGCTGTATCTGGGGCCACTTGAGTATCAGTTTCTTCATCAACGAGTTGAATTCGTCAAGGCGCGAAAAATCCACAGCACGGGCAACCTCACGCCCCTCCTGTGTGAGGCGATTCGATTGGCCCTCTCTAGCTAGGATACCAATCTGTATGAGGAAGGTACTCTGGTTGGATACGAGCTTCGCTTTGCTTTCGGTCTTTGCACTGCTTCTAATCCGTTCCGCCACTTCGTCTGCCTTCAGAGGCCGCGCATATCCTTGTGCTCGATTCCATGCACCGATGACATCAAGCAGGCCCTCCAGAGATACGCCGTATGGTATTGCCATGATTTCTGTTTCTGATGCCGCCTTCTTCGCCATGTCCGTGCTCCACCTGACGGATTATGCTTCAAAAGTCAAACAGTTGATTATAAGAGTTTTCAAATCAGTCCGAAATCTCTTAGCTTCTGAAGATACTTCTCCAGCTGCTCGGGACTGACCGTCGAATCAATCTTGAGTTCGATGTTCACTCGTCCACCTGTACGAGATTCCGTCTTTTGCTCGGGGGGCTTAGCTGGAGCCTGAACGCCGCCTTCTGTAGTTCCCTCAGCTTCCCTCTCCTGTGTTTCACTGGAGTCAATCGAGCTGAAGACATAGCCATCATCCTGTTCGTGACAGAGTCCTGCAATCTTCGCGGAATCTATCAGCTTGGTTGCAAAGCCCTCCTTGTTGTCAAAATGGATACCGAGCGTTTCGACAGCATAAGTACCCAGTTGTGCGAGAGTTGCTTTTTTGCCACCGTAAGTTCCAGCGGCCAGAACAAACAAATCAACTTTCTTGAATGCCTCGGCATAGTAAGGAGCCCGTTCTTCTTTCGGTCTGAATCCTACTTGCTTACAAAGCTGCGTTGCTAAGAGTTCGTTTCCCTTTTCTTCGATGAGACCGAACTGCTTCAAGGCCGATATCTTCGTTTTGCAGACAGGATTGTGCTTGATGTCGAATACTCCGGCGCAAAACGATTTATGGTCCAGAGGTTTCGTACTCGCTTTCGATGACACCCGCTCTATGTATTTGTCAAGCTCCTCTAGCGAGTACCGGGGGTAAGTCTTCCCGCCCTTTCTTCCACCTTTGTGCTTTCCCTCTTGTGACAACATAATGCCCCCTAATATGACAACTTTCCATTCACAAGATAGTGATGAGTGCTTCTAATAGAAAGAAGCAACTGCATTGTGCCTACGATGGCAACTTCAGTACTCAGTGACCACCTCATATCAGCATCAGGGTCCATTCCATGTACAGGCATAGATCGATATGCGTTGAGGCCCAGAAAGATACGCGCATCCGTATACACTTCGAGGCCCTCTAGGGCTTTCGTATGATGATTGGCAAGGCACCCCTCACTGCGCAGCTTGTTAATAATCTCACCAATGGTATTGATAGGCGTCCCATTATTCTTCTCGAGGAGCACATTCCTATCTTTAGCCAACAGCTTCAGGTAGTCTTCGAGTGCACGTCCCATAGATTTGACGGCATCCTCTGGTCTACTGACGGCAAGAGTCATCGACTCTGCCAAGTCCTTCTTCACATCCTCTGTCAGGAAGTCATATGCTTGCTGGCCTAAGAAAGTCTGGATGAAGACACGGCTTCCTATCTCCGTATCCATTGCCTGTAAGAAACTCTTGAGATTTGGCACAGCCTTCATGATTGATTTCGATTTGACTGCTGGTGCAATCTGAACGATTTCATCGAACTTGATTAGGGTTCCTGCATAGAGGCCCCACCCAGCGAGAGTATTCTCTTCCCCACTCATCAAGGGCGTTATTTCATAGTATATGCTCACTCTTCTAGCTGCGGAATCAACAGAGTTTCCGATGTCCAGAAAGGAATGGAACTTGACATATGGCTCATACTGCTGGAGGTGTTTGCGGAACAACGCTCTCTTTGTGGGTTCGTCCCAAGGAGTCGAGGGAAGGGGTTCGGTTAGCGAGAGGTCTGCATCGTATATGCTTCCGCTGGACACATTCAGGAATCCCAAGTCCTTAGCAGCCTCAATAGCTAACCCGACGACACCTATGCTTCGCGGGTGTATGTTCTTGTAATCCGTTTCGAGTAAGTAGGCCACCACTTTCTTGGTTGTTGCAAAACCGAGCGAAACCACCTCTACGCATTCCATTATGACATTAGGAGCCGCGCCTGGAATCTTCAAGCCATCCCACCACCGAGGAACCGTATCCCAACCGTATGCTGCATCTTTTGAGGATTACATCTCTAGGCTTTCCTTACATGATGCCGGCTTTTTTAGTCTGACTGATTCCTCCGAAGGACGAGCGGATACTAACGGAATGAGAGAAGAATGTGGTAGCGGGGGGTCGATTTGGACGACCGAAGGAATATGCATCGATGACCGAGATAATAGGCGTGCTCAATCTACACTCACCCACGAGTCCCATCTTATGTTCCACTTTTGAGTCTCTCCTTTGCCGTCACATTCACGGCGCGTGGTCGGTCAGTGTGACTGTCGGCACCATTCTGGAGATTCACAACACGGTTGTTGAGGCTAGGAACTGAGGGTCAAAACTGCTTCTCCAGAGAGTTGGAGATGGTGGGTCAGAGAAGTGCGTCGTCTTCTGTTCGCCTACTCTCCGGGAAAGAGTTTTGTACTATGTCGTTCATTCGCAATCATAGCATCGTCACTCGACTGTTGCACCAGACGGGGAGCCCTTCACATGGCACGACTCACTCTTCAACAGCTAGAACGACATCTGTTTGCGGCGGCTGACATACTGCGCGGGAAGATGGATGCCGCCGAGTTCAAGGAGTACATCTTTGGTATGTTGTTCTTGAAGCGTGCTTACGATGTCTTCGAGGCTAGATACGAGAAGATTATTGAGGAGCAGAAGAAACTAGGTCGCTCTGATGAGGAGGCAAGAAAGCGAGCAGAGAGCCGGGAGTACTACACTGACACATTCTACGTTCCACCAGAGGCACGTTGGCCGAAAATACGTGACGAGGCTCACAATGCCATTGGTGACAAGCTCAATGATGCGCTTCAAGCACTCGAGGAGGCGGACCCTTCGCTTGATGGGGTGTTTCAGCACATTGATTTCAACAAACCAGTGGGCAGAGTAAGGATTCCCGATGTGAGTCTGCGGAAGCTGATTCTGCATTTCAATAAGTACAGACTTAGGGACGAGGATTTCGAGTTTCCTGATCTCCTAGGGGCTGCCTATGAGTACCTGATTGGGCAGTTTGCTGAAAATGCTGGAAAGAAGGGAGGGGAGTTCTACACCCCTCGTGATGTAGTTCGTCTAATGGTTCGACTTGTCAAGCCTCAGCCGGGAATGCGCGTATATGACCCGTGTGTTGGTTCCGGTGGTATGCTGATTCTTTCAAAGGAGTATTTAGAGGAGAGGGGAGGGAATGCGAGGGATTTGGCGCTCTATGGGCAGGATTCCAATGGAGGCGTCTGGGCAATCTGCAAGATGAACCTGCTTCTCCACGGCATCAGAAATGCTGACATCCAGCATGAAGATACTCTGACACACCCCCAGCATCTTGAGGCCAGAGAACTCATGAGGTTTCATAGGGTCATCACCAATCCGCCTTTCTCTCAAGGATATACAACTGAAGGGATGGATTTCAAGGAGAGGTTTTCCTATGGCTTCACTCCGGAGAAGGGAAAGAAGGCTGACCTGATGTTCCTTCAACACATGGTTTCCGTTCTGCGACCAGATGGAATGCTGGCAACTGTGATGCCTCACGGAGTGCTCTTCCGAGGTGGTGAGGAAGGCGAGATACGGCAGGGCATTCTCAAGGATGATTTGATAGATGCAGTCATCGGTCTTCCTCCAAACCTGTTCTATGGTACAAGCATTCCAGCCTGTATTCTCGTTCTGAGAGCCAAGGATGACAAGCCCAAGGAACGAAAGGGGAAGGTCATGTTCATCAATGCAGATGCGGAGTATCACGCAGGGCGGGCACAGAACTACCTACGTCCTGAGCATGTCGAAAAGATAGCATCGACGTTCGATGCGTATCAAGATGTGCCCAACTATGCCAGAGTAGTAGGTATGACCGAGATTCAAGAGAATGGGTACAATCTCAGCATCAGACGGTATGTTGACAACTCGCCGTCTCCAGAGCCTCATGACGTTCGAGCCCATTTGCACGGTGGGGTTCCGAAGGGCGAGGTAGAAGCGAAACGGCATATCTTCAAGGCACAAGGGCTGAATCCTGACGCCGTGTTTGTCCCTCGTGATGATGGCTATTTGGACTTCGAACCGGGACTTAAGGAACGCTCACAACTCAAGGCTGCCGTTGAGAATGATGATGGTGTGAAGAAACAAGAGGGCCGTTTGATGAATGCCCTGAACAAGTGGTGGAATGAGCAGAAGTTAACCCTTGAACAGATTTCAGACAAGAATAACCTGTATGCCGTGCGAAACGGCTTGATTGGGTCCTTTGTTCGGGACATTTCTGCAGTCGGTCTGCTGGATTACTTTGAAACGCTCGGCACTATTGCGACTTGGTGGGCAGAAACCCAGTATGACTTCAAGACGATTGTGGCTCTGGGATTCAAGGGCTTGGTGGAAAGCTGGATAACGAGTATTCATGCTATGCTTGAGGAACCTAAGAAGAAGAACAGTGCTAATACTGGTCTGTTTGAGCACAAACTTGTAAGAAGGCTGCTACCGAGCTATGTATCGAAGATCTCCGAGTTCCAAAGCAGGGCTGAGGAACTTGAGGGAATTGTGAAGCCTCCTGAAGATGAAGAGGCGGACGATGAATCGGAGTTGCAACCATACGAGATTGAAATGGCAAAACATGAGCTCAAAGAGGCGAAGAAGCATCTCAAGGGCCTAAGTAGTGAACTCATGGAGCGGCTCCATCAAGGGCAGAAATCACTCCAAGAGGACGAAGCCAGAAGGCTATTCACGGAAATTGCTTTTGAAGCCCTAAGTGCCCAAGTGCAGCTTCATGTGTCAAGAAGAAGGTTAGGAGTAGTATCCGCCCTCAATGGGTTGTGGGACAAGTACTCCTCATCATTTCAAAGAATTCAGACGGAACGAAGCAAGGTTGAAACAGAGGCGGAGGCACACTTGGAGGAACTCGGTTATGAGAACTAGCTCACAGGTTTCTCATGAAAATCATCAGAGCCTCCCCGATGGCTGGGGTTTTCAGACTATTGAACAGGTGTGCGAACCTCCGCAGTATGGTTACACTCAAAGTGCGACAAATGATCCTATCGGACCTAAGTTCGTCAGAATCACAGATATTGCAGGCGGTTCACTAGATTGGGACAGTGTTCCTTACTGCAGCTGTCCAGACACGGAAGCAGCGAAGTACTTGTTGAGCCCTGGGGACCTTCTCTTTGCAAGGACAGGATCCACCGGATACAGCTACCTAGTGGATGAGTGCCCAAGAGCAGTCTTCGCATCCTATCTCATACGCCTGAAGCCGATGGAATCGGTTTCTCCTAGATTCCTGAAACACTTCTTCACAAGTTCTCAATACTGGCAGCAAGTTGGTCGGCTCATGAGCGGGAGTGTTCAAACGGGTCTTAATGCGACGGCACTGAAGAGCATCAAGCTGCTCCTCCCCTCGCTTCCCGAACAGCACCGTATCGCCCACGTCCTTGACACCATGGACAAGACTATCGCCAGGACCGAACGGATGATTGAGAAGCTCAGGGTCATCAAGAGCGGACTGCTGCAAGACCTGCTGACGAGGGGAATTGGGGAGGATGGAGAGATTAGACAGAAGCCTGCAATCGAGTCCGCAACGGCTGGATGGAAACCGTGCAAACTTGGAGATCTTTTCCGCATAAGACATGGGTATGCATTCAAGGGGGAATACTTCGACACCAATGGCCCATACATAGTGCTCACTCCCGGCAACTTCTATGAAACAGGAGGATTCAGAAGCAAAGGTGATGAGGAGAAGTACTATACAGGGCAATTTCCAAGGGAGTACATACTGGACAAAGATGACTTGATTGTAGCGATGACCGAACAGACGGAGGGCTTGTTGGGAGCTTCAGCAATTGTGCCAGAGAGTGACAAATACCTGCACAATCAGCGTCTAGGGCTCGTTGTTGGTCTTGACGAAGCCCGACTTACGAGAGGATTTCTCTTCACTCTGTTCAACTCGCGTCCTGTCAGATCTCAGATTCAGAAGACTGCTGCAGGTACCAAAGTCAGACATACCTCACCAGATAGAATCTATCAGGTTGAAGTCGTGCTCCCGCCACCTTTGGAGCAGCTGAAGATTGTGAGCGTAATCTCGTCAGTCGAGAGATGCATGGAGTTGGAGGAGTCCCATCGGGAAAAAGCGATGGGCGTCAAGCAGGGGTTGATGGCAGATCTTCTGAGCGGTCGAGTCCGCGTCAATACTAGTTCGCAAGAAGGACCGTTAGTGTGAAGGAAACTGGGCATGGAGGAGTCGATGTGGTCGGTGCTCGACAGGGTGACGAGAATGAACGCGTAGAACAGCCCTTCATCCAGCAGCTGAAACATATGGGCTGGAAACACATGGAAGGTGATACAGAGGTATCCTATCTTACCGAGAACCGAGAGAGCTTCCGACAGGTACTCCTACTGAATCAACTCCAAGACATCATCAAACGGATAAACGTCGACAATAAGGGCAATCAATGGCTTGACGATGCAAGAATCACCAAGGTTGTTTCGGATCTCGACCGACCCGGAACCCGCAAACTCATCGAAGCAAACAAAGAAGTAACTCGGCTGCTCATCAAGGGAACTGAGGTTCAGGGTCCTGATGGCAAGCAAAGGACCATCAGATACATCGACTTCGAGAACCCCGAGAACAATGACTTCCTTGCCGTCAGCCAGTTTCGAGTAGACCCTCCATGGTCCACAGGTGACCACGGGTACATCATCCCTGACATTGTCCTCTTTGTTAATGGCATCCCTCTTGTTGTAATCGAGTGCAAGAGTCCCGACTTGGAGGAGCCTCTAGCTGAGGGTGTGGAGCAGCTCCTACGTTATTCCAATCAACGCGAGTGGGTCGAAGAGCCCGAGGGAGTCGAGCGGCTCTTCCACTACGTGC
>Ga0315291_10013051_pt1 | contig 10084 bp, 7 predicted proteins | sample YL17G12_20_MG_FD_203070 | JGI IMG/M metagenome (GOLD analysis project Ga0315291, IMG submission 203070) | Sediment microbial communities from Yellowstone Lake, YNP, Wyoming, USA - YL17G12_20 | ecosystem: Environmental > Aquatic > Freshwater > Lake > Sediment | place: USA: Wyoming | collected...
TACGGAATTTTAGAGGGGGCGATGGAAACGGAGCATGGTTGAGATAGTGAGGCACTGTCAAGCGAAAGCGACAGAAACGGATAGGCTCGACCTAAACTATTCGCGCCATTGCTCTACTCGACTACCGCTTGCATCTCAAGGACAGCATAACCTTGGGAGAGGGAAGGGGCAATGCTTTCATCGTGTTTCTGAAGAGAGGAAGGAAGGAGATTGCCGTTAAGGCTGGGAACTCCAGAGTAATCCGGGAACCTCGGAGGGAACTATACCAGAAGGCCAAGCAGGAGTAGCGAAAGCCTTTGGAAGAAGATGATCGGAAAGCCGTATTCGGGAAAACCGAACGTACGGTTTGAGGTGGCAGGGAATGGAGAAGTGCTATGGTGAACCTAAACGGGCACGAAACTGGAAACGGTGGATACAGCCAAGGGGATACCTAAGGTAACTCGCCATTCCTTGACCCTACACGACTGTCCTTCTTCTTGCCCGGTTGGGATCAAAAGTATGAGGAGGCCGTTGCCATATCTTGTGGTCGTTTCTTCTTGACAGTATATTCCCTTTTTCGTATATTTGACTCATCCTTAGGGATGCGACCTAAGCGGAACGCTGGCATTAAGATCAACCTGGTCATGAAAAATCAGAAAGGTGATGATTGAGATGAGTAAAAAAATACGATTCATCGTATTTGTAATGTTCCTCATGGTATTACTGGGTACATCTTTAATTTTTGCATTTCATCAGGCTTCTGCTCCTGTGCCTCCCAATATTACAATTGAACTGCCCAATCCCTCTTTGCCGGCTGAAGCTAAACTCCTCACCGGGAAGTGGGCTGGGCAGTGGAAATCAAGATACGGGTGGGATTGCCTACTGTATGTGGAGAAAGTCGACAAAGATTATGCCCAGGTCGTCCATGTCTGGGGAGAGTATAATACTTCAAGAATGAGTTGCCATTGTGAACCGAATTGGGCAAGGGTGCAAAAGTCTAAAGTAATTTATGGTAAAGGAAAGGCAACAATTGAATTTATTACACCCAATCTCCAAAGTCGCAACTTTAAGAAGAAAATGCATACGTTGTCCGGCGAAGATGAAGGATGGGTCAGTAGCAACCCCAAAGGCCACGGACATTACAACTTTTCTTTTACAGTCAAAGAAAACGAACCTGGCCTTATAAAAGGACATTTCATAAGTGGGAAAGGTAGCCGTTTACATATTGAAATGAAAAAGATCGATTGATGGTCAGGAGAATTCGTAAAATATTTAGGGTCGACCCTTGATTTCTTTTCTTTAAGTGGTTGGCGTCTTAATGATCCAAAATGAGTCTTCCCGCCTATTGTTAGACTGGGAAGAGGTAGCAACGCTTCCCTCCTGTTATATTGTTTTTCAATTATTATGCTTAAATTCAACACTTCAAATGAAAATCAATAAATCTTTATCCGTATTTTGACACGATTTGACTCCAGTTGGCAGAGAAAAAGGGGATCTTCACCATCTGAGTTATTTTATTGACAAAATCGCCCCGTTTGATAAGATTGGGCTAAATTATTTAACAAATGAGATTCTCCCGATGAAGCCAAACCCTCCGTGGGAAGGGGGCGGAAAGCGAAGGCAAGGACGTCATGGACATGCTCGATCTCGAACTGGCAACTCGGGTTTTCTTCCTCGGTTCGCCGCCTGATCTTGTAGTTTATGCTCAGTTAGCTTAAAATAATCAAAGTCTCATCAGATGGGGGAGGGATATAATATGAAGATTGTTGTCCTCAACGGCAGTCCCAAGGGAGAGGCAAGCATTACGATACAATATGTGCATTTTATCGCCAAACACTTCCCTCAGCATGAATACAGTTTCATCAATATAGCGAGCGATATAAAACAAATCGAAATAAACGAAGATAAATTCCTTGGCCTTATCGATAAAATTTCCCGTGCCGACTTTATTTTCTGGGCCTTTCCCGTGTATTTCTACTTCGTTAGCGCACAGTACAAAAGATTTATTGAACTCATCTTTGAGAAAAAAGCAACGAGCGCCTTCCGTGATAAATATACAGCGATCATTACAACCTCCATTCATGTCCTCGATCATGCTGCTGTAAATTACATGAATTCCATTTGCGATGATCTCAACATGAAATATACGGGAGCTTATACGGCGTTCATGATGTATGATCTGCTCACCGGCAAAGAGCGTGAAAGGCTGATAAAATTCGCTGACGATGTCTTTACCACTGCTGGTTCTTTGTCTGTGACCAACAGAAAGTTTTCTCCTCTTGTTGGCATCAGCTTCAAATACAAACCGGGGAAGCCGGAAAGCAAAATAACCACGGCAGGAAAGCGCATACTGATAATAACGGACAACGATGACGAACAGACAAATCTCTGGGCAATGACCGCGAGATTTGCCGAGGCATTCGTGGATAATATTGAAGTCGTCAATTTGAGAAATGTCGATATAAAGGGAGGGTGCTTGGGCTGCTTAAATTGCTGTTATGATAACACCTGCGTTTATGAGGGGCGGGATGGCTACATTGAATTCTTTAATACAAAGGTAAAATCGGCTGATATTCTAGTTTTCGCCGGAGCTATAAAGGACAGATATTTATCCTCGTTGATGAAATGTTATTTTGACCGCTCTTTTTTCAACGGACTTATCTCGCCGATCAAAGGCAAACAGTTGGGATTCATCATTTCCGGGCCATTAAGGCAAATCCCTAATCTGCGGCAGGGCCTGGAGGCCCTTATCGAAGTGCAGCAGGCGAATGTTGTGGATATTATTACGGAGGAAGCAGAAGACTCCGATGCAATCGATAAAGGCTTGCAAAGCATGGCGGTTCGTCTGATCCGTTTGGCAAAAGCAGAGTATGTAAGACCCGGGACTTTCTTCCGTCAGGGAGCTCGTAAGATTCTGCGGGACGAAGCCTGGGGTAACCAGCGTTTCATTCACCCGGCTGATCATAGATATTATAAAAAGCATGGTCTTTACGATTTCCCGCAGAAACAGTATAAAACCAGATTTAGAAACCTTGTGATGATGACGCTGATGAAAATTCCAGCATTCCGGAAGGAAGTGTACAAACGCCTAAAGGCAGAAATGATCAAGCCACTAAAAAATGTAGTCCAAACCAAATAGGAGGCCATACAGATTCTTGATGACCGAATGCAAAGCCGATAATATCCTTTTTTTCTCCCTCATGGGGATTGTTCTCATGATATTTACCTATATTGTGAACCCTATTTATTTCCCAATATTCTGGGCAGTGGTATTGGCGAGCATCGCTTCATCCACAAAAAGGCGATGGACCTGACAATCTATTTGGAGAAGACCGTCGTTATGCTCACTTGCAATTCGTAATCTTCAAATCTATTCATATCCTATTTTGGTTGACTTGTAGGTTACAGTTTTAGTAAAGAGCGTGCTTATTGATAGCAGGTTCCGTGCAGGAGTGCCTTCCTCTGCCTCTTTGATCTCTTTTTGAAAATAGGGACCTACGATCAACGGTGCTTGTGCTTAACGCACCCGTGCGAGGTATCTGATGGGCCGACTCTCGCCCAGAAGGATTCCACCATTTTCGGAGGTGTCTCTGTCGATTACGGTCTGAAGTTAATGTCCAGACCCAGATGAAGTTTCTCTATAGAAGGGTAGGCTGGAAGTATTTTCTCGGCAGTTATCGTTTGAACTCTTCGATTCTTGTAATACGGTCAGTGGGTTTTTGGCCCGTCAACCCTCTCTCTGATAGGCATCAGAGGGGTGTTCGCCCGAGGATTGCTTCCTGAAAGAGCAATTTTATATTCCTGTTTCAAGATACCGCATAACAAACGCAAATCTCGACTAGACTCTCCTCCTGGTTTGGATAGATCTTATTTAACGTTAATATACCGCGAGAGTTTATGCCACCTAATTCTTCTCAAGATAGAGCGGGATTTTTCCCCCGAAAATATTTCTTTTTATCTCTTTTCTCCTTTAATTCTAGCAGCCAGCATGATAATGAAGAAATCAAAAAGTATTTCATTTTCTCACCTGTTGTTAGTTTTACATTCAGGTCGACTGTCTGCAACATATCTTCACATGTTTTGACATCTTCATAATTCACCGCTTTTGCTTTTTCAATACATTCGAGCAGTCCCAATTCAATAAACCGTTTGACAGTCGGCTTACCGTCGCTGGTTAGTCCCCTATATTTGAAGTATTCCGGAAGCATGCCAGAATGGTCGCGCACGTTAATGGTTGTCTCTTCAATCAGCCTATCGTCAACGTTCGCCTCCTTTAATCGTTTCGGCCACTGGTAATCATTTAGCTCAAGTCCACAGTTTATATTAAAAGCGTTTTGCATCTGATAGGTGCGCTCACCGGCATAAAACACATCTTCCCCTGTTAGTTCAAGATTATATAAAGTATTCATTATATCCGCAAAATCACGAAACAATCCATTACCTGCGCTTGGAAGCGCGTGCATGGCAAATATACACAATCCAAGAGCATCAATAATATATTTGTAATTTTCGTGCCACCATACGATCCGGCCCTTATTTTCCGGGAGCGCAAACGCTTTTTCCGTCTTCATCTTAAAAATGTGTTTTGAAACAAGCTCCCAAAAAAATCCACCAAAGGATGTAAAAACATAACCCTTTAAATGATCCGGTCCCCGGCTGGAAGTTAAATAACTTAGCGACCATGCCAAATGGGAATTTGCATGAAGTCCTGCTATAGACTTTTTAATGCAAAAAACATATTGCTCAGCGTTCAATTTCTTAGCAGCCCTATATGCTCCTTCTGCTACTAAATCGCCTATACCTTTTCGATTAGCAATTAAATGCATCAGGAATTCAACATCATCAGCATTACCGAACTGAAGTCTTTTCCCATCGGTACCTTCTGTGGTAAGAATACCCCGCTGCTGGCATTCCAAGATGAAACTTATTGCTCCCCCAACTTCAATCACATCCATTCCAAGATCATCCGTAAGCGTTTTTAAATGTAAAATACTTGGCCAGTCAAATACGCCAACACAAGGGCCAAGAGATACTACTGCGGCATAATCAATCCGGTCGACCTTTTCCCCCTTATATTTCCCGTGTGTTATTTCATACTCTCTACAACAAGCTACAGAACAGGAATTGCATGCTTTTCTTTTGGTTTGATATTGATACAATAATTGTTCGGGGTAAATATATTTAACCTTTTCATCATTGTTCGATTGAAAATTCCTGATAGGTATGCGTCTATCTTTTTCATACTTCTTTATTAACAGTAATGTCCCTTCAATACCTCCCAGCCTTGAAATAACGGATGAATGCAAAGTTTTTGCCCATGCACTTTTGATGCCTCTGAGTTTGTCTTCATCATGCACCGGAGGGTTGTATTTTTTACTCTCTATAACGACCGCTTTTAAATGTTTTGAGCCCATGACACAGCCCATTCCCATGCGTCCAGCAACATGACATTTTGACATGATTATACTGGCAAAGCGGACAAGATTCTCTCCCGCAGGTCCAATACAGGCTACTTCGCACTTTCCGGCATGCCGTTCGACTAAAAGTTCTGTCACTTTGCCGGTCGGCGCACCCCACAAATCAGTTGCATCCAGGATCTGGACTCTCCCATCTTCATTGACATATACATACACAGGCTTATCTGCCTTGCCAGTAAAAACAAGATGATCAATTCCAATAGCGCGCATTTTTACGGGGAAATTTCCACCTACACTTGAATCCCCAAAAAAATCAGTTAAAGGGCTTTTAGCAGTTACAGTACAACGGTTGCTAGCTACCAGGCCTGTACCCACTGCAGGACCGACGCCAAAGATCAGTAGGTTTTTTTCCGATAAAGCATCGTGATACATTGCTTCTGAATCAAAAAGAATCTTAGTATTAATCCCGCTTGCACCAATATATTTCCTCCTCGTATCGGGAAGTATTGGTTCTTGTGTTATTTTTTGGGTTGATAAATTTACATACAATATTATATTATCTTTCATCATTTTGATTTTCCCATCAGGAGAAAAGTGGCCGGGGGACACGACATCCCACGGAGAAAATAGCGTGTAAGTTATTTGGTCTATGTATTTGATTCTTCGAGTTTAAGTGGCCTTGGCACGAGACTGACCAATAATTTCACCCTCCCATGGCCGGTCTTTGTGTCTTCCAAATTCAATAAGGATGTCATCCGCTGATTCCTTATTGGCACGGCTACTGGAGGGCCAGAGAAAATGTCTCATACCTTATGTTTTTTATCTTGACATGCTACTCCCTTTTTGCTATTTTCAAGGAAATCAATATAAAATTTTATAATTAATCAGTTAATCAGTCAAACAAAAAAATCTTTTTTGTTCCGTGACAATCAAAACCGGACATTGGGGAACAATCAAAAGTGGATATCACGGGTAAAAGTCAGAGGTGATATTCACAGAGTTTTTCCCGCCCCCTATAAGCCATCAGTTTTACTTTCGGGATTAGGCAGAGGGTGACTTCTTGTCCGGTATATCTGCCCACTTTATATTCTTTCCCTTTGACGGTGATGGTTCCGCCTTTCCGAACACTCCGAGTGTCATGGAGGGAGAAGATCCAATCAAGGTCCATAGAGTCCTCTAAAGGTTTCATCTTTCCCTTGCCTTCCTTGATGGCCCTTTCCCACCGGTTTGAGGGAATCTCTTCTGTTTCCTGACCTATCGCTCAGGAGGTTTCAGTTCTTTTCAGCTATCCCAACCCGGGAATTTCATGCAGGCGGGTCGCCCATGCACGGATGACGTCCCACTGACGAAAATCACCTTCCGGCGCCCCCTTCACCTTCATAATCATTTTATTTGGTACGGAAAGGTTGCTATAGTCCAGCACCCCAGCGAAGGTGCCAATCTCAACCGGCTTCACTTGCGGTATCTTTTTAAAGACAGGGTCTAAGTATGCCAGCACCTTGCGGCGATTCTCCTGGGTTGGGTCGCGCATGGTCATACAAACTAGGAAATAAACCACAGGAATCTGGCCTAAGACCCCGCGGTTCCTCTGCACGAAATCCACCGCCTCAGGCATCCATTTCCCCATATAGATCGCGCTGCCGACGACTACACCTCGGTATGGATTCAAGTCTCCGACATTCTTCACCAAACAAACATCCACAGCCGCGCCTCTGTTGCACAACTCTTTTCCAATAGCATCGGCAACGCCACCCGTGGAGCCGTATTTACTGGCATAGGCTACCAAAACCTTCTTGTCCTCCTTGGTCTTCCCTCCACACTTTGATTCGGGGAATTCTATTGCCCCGGCATGACTGTATCCTGCGAGCGGCACACTTCCCAGGGATATTGCACTGATAGCCCCTCCTGCCAGTACCAAAAAGCTCCTGCGGCTAATCTTACATTCTTCTCCGTTCCCGGTTTCCAATTGCATGCCCTCCTTCTGTCCGTTTTAGCCTAAAAATAGCAAATAAATCTATGTTTTGCAAGCACATAAAAATCAGAGCTCTGACGCACGAATAGTTCGACAAGCTTTCGGGAAGATTCAGCGTTTTTTAAAAGCTATTTCAATCCACTCCACAACATCTTTACCAGTAATGCCCAGAACTCCCCAGTTCATTGAGGCAACCATAATTGAGAGATGGAAAAAAAACCTTTATGGGTGGATTATAGTGAACGACCTAAATAAGTTGACATCCACTATGTGTCATTGCGAACGAAGTGAAGCAATCTCATGGGATTGCCACGTCGCTTCGCTCCTCGCAATGACTACTTTCTGAAGTCGTTCACTATAGTACGCAAGTAATTAGTAGTAGCTATTATTGACACTACCCCAGAGAACCCGAAGAAAATATAAACAACCCTTTGGAAAAGAGAAAGTCTCTTTTCCATTGAGAATCCCTTTTCGGTAGCTTGTTCGGCAGCAACTGCACTCAAAACTGTAATAGTGATAACCATAGCACATAAACCCAAAACCCACAGTGTTTTTACGAAAACTCTTGTCATTGTAGCAGCTCCTTATCTTATTCTTCTTGCTCTTTCAGAAACATTTCAGGAGGAAAGCTCTTATCTCTCCGTCTTCATCCCAGGCCACTCTCGGCAGAGGACCGACGAACGTCAAACCAAACGATGCCAGGAAAAGCCAAAGAGCTAGGAGGCCGCTAACGAGCTTTGTGCTTGTGACGGGCCATTCTCGAAGCTCGCAGCGACTCGGAAACATTATCTTTACACTAAAATTTGTAGGATTGTATATTTGAATAGAAATCGTGTCAAGAGAATTCTTTTTGCTTGTCCGAGTAACCCTTCAGTCCTCGGTGGTACGTTCATCCCGTAAGGATCAGGATGGGTTCTCCGGGGAAACCTTCTGGTAACACCTTCGAGAGTTCGATTCCGAAGGCCGGATACCCCTAAAAAAGATCGAGATAGCCGGGAAGCTTGTAAACCAAGCGATTAATCATTTCGTGTAAATTCTTTGTATCCTAACCCGGCATAGCCGGAACCAAACAGGGTTCAAGGGACAAAATCCCAAATGACAAATTCCAAATGTCAAATAAAATTCAAATATCCAATGTTCCAAATCCAAAAAGTTGAGATTTCTAAAAATACTCTAGAATGCCTATAAACAGGCCCTGAAATGATGGTCTCAAAAATATTATGACATTTGGGACATAATTTAATTGCTAAGGGACTAATATCGTTTTCGATGTCTGAATTCCACCGTTCAAGGCAGATGCCAATCCGGCTCCAATAAAAGCCTTTGTTCCTGTAAGATAGAGATTTTCTATAGGCGTTTTAATGGTCGGTCTCTGGAATTTTTGATTAATCGAGAACACCCTGTCGTACCATGCCCCTTCCGTTGCTCCCGTATATCGCCCAAAGGTATAGGGAGTTGATAATTCTTTGACAAGAATTGATTTGGATAACCCAGGAATCCGCTTTTCAACTTTTGTGATTAAGATATCGGCCAACTGGTCTTTGAACGCCTTGTGCTCGTCTCCTCTGGCACCGTCTTTGGTATGGAAGCTGTTCTTGTACTTAAGACTGACCGGATATGCTAAGATGTGCAACGTATTCATTCCCTTGGATGCGTATCTATCAGATAACAGCGAAGAGGCCTGCAGGCCTAAAACAACATCGTCTTTTTCAAGATCAATCTCATCCCTAATCGCTTTATCATAGTAAAGGTTGCTGTCTTCCTATGATTCGTAATAGAAAATAGTCCCGTATTTTAGATCAAATTGTGATAAATCAAGGTCTGTGGCAAGATGCAAGCAAGTCCCCGAAGCAGATGGGGTATGGGCTTCGACGCTTAATGCAAATTTCGGGGGTAGGTGCCGCCTTCCCACCAATTGAAGAAATGTCTTTTTGGTGTCAGCGTTTGAAACAACGACTCCTGCATAAATCGTATCCCCGGCGACCGTTTCTACCCCTACCGCTTTCTTGCCTTCAATCAAGAGCTTGGAGACCGCCGTCTTGTACCTGATTTCTCCACCGAATCGATGACCTTTTTTGCCAAGAAATCAGAAATGGCTTGATTGCCCATCCTTCGGGAAAAGGTTTTCTTTTCTGCAATAATCACCGAAGATCATCAAAAACACCGGGGCTAGTAACCGTTTCGACGGCAACCCGCCGAACTCCCATAACGTGGATAACACCTCGATCAGTTTTTTATTGCTGGTTAATCTCTTCAGATAATCGTAGTAGCTTTTTCTCGAGAGCAAGATCAGTTTGGGAAGCACGCTAACTAACGAGATCAGGCTCCTGATCGATCTCTCGGAGGCGTTCAAAAAGGTTGTACCTTTCAATTGCCCATTTTGTTACGTATAGGTAGGTGTTAGCATCAATTTGAGTCTTGGGTCGGCTAGGTTCCAGAAGAAAGTGGAGTACTGTAATGTTGATTTTACATTTTTGTTCCACAATACAACCTTTCAAATCAAAATCAATGACCTTTGCCTCCCCTTAACAAAAATCTCCCTAACCCCCCTCAAAAGATAATTTTCACGATCTCATTTTTTAGTAGACTGGTCCCGATGAAAAATGTATACTCGTTCCTCATCGACCAGTCATCTTAGCCATGCATGCTTGATTTGAATTGGTAATTAGTAGTATCTTTTCTCTTGTTCGGGTGGCGCTCAAAGGTATGAGGAGGA